>Ga0307479_10000539_pt1 | contig 34039 bp, 23 predicted proteins | sample atmos_gasesECM4C_FD_203743 | JGI IMG/M metagenome (GOLD analysis project Ga0307479, IMG submission 203743) | Hardwood forest soil microbial communities from Morgan-Monroe State Forest, Indiana, United States - atmos_gasesECM4C_515 | ecosystem: Environmental > Terrestrial > Soil > Temperate...
ATCCAGAGTGCCAACGACCCTTGCCGTCCACGCCAGAGGGATCGTACACGCACTAACCTAATTTTCATGTCTATGGGTGGGCCGTAGGCCCATGCGCAACTCCAAGGCCGAAAGGCGGAGCAAACAAGATAGGCCAACGGGAACCGAGGCGGCGCATCGCCCCCAAGGCCATCGCTCGCTTTAAGGAGAGGGTCCGGGAACAGACACGTCGAACCCGTGGCATCAGTTTGACGCAGATGGTCACACAGATCACGACCTACCTGCGGGGATGGCTCGGATACTACGACGATTGTCAAACGCCCTCGGTGCTGCAAACCCTTGAATCGTGGCTACGCCGTCGACTTCGGTCGGTGGTGTGGAAGCAATGGAAGCGCGGACGGACACGGTTTCGCGAACTTCGCAAGCGGGGCGTCGGAAAAGACCTGGCGGCACAGACTGCCGGGAGTCCTCACGGCCCGTGGCGGATTGCGAACTCACCCGCTCTCACCATCGCTTTGCCGAATGCCTACTTTGCCAAGCTCGGACTTCCCTTCATGGTGGTGCGGTCTTAGCTTAATCCGCCGAACCGCCGTATGCGGACCCGCATGTACGGTGGTGTGGCAGGGGAGGCGGGGCGACCCGTCCCCCTATGCCGATTGCCGCGTTGAACCCTACGCCGGCGGGAGCAGCATCCCCTTCTCCAGGTGCCGCGACACGTGCGCATACGACGCCGCGTGCGGATCGTGCGTCACCATCACGATCGTTTTCTTGAAGTCCTCGTTCAACCGCTTCAGGATCTCGAGAATCTCCGTCGCCGAGTGGCTGTCCAGGTCCCCCGTGGGCTCGTCCGCGAGCAACAACGTAGGATCGCTCACGATCGCGCGCGCGATCGCCACCCGCTGTTCCTGTCCACCCGACAGTTGCTTCGGCAGATGGTGTACCCGCTCTTCCAGTCCCACCAGCTTCAGCGCCGTCATCACGTGATCGCGCCTCTGCGCCGCTGAGAGCTTCGTCAGCAGCAGCGGCATCTCGACGTTCTCAAACGCGGTCAGCACCGGAATCAGGTTGAAAGTCTGAAAGACGTAGCCTACGTGCTCGTTCCGCCAGCGTGCCGATTGCGCGTCGTTGAACCGGAAAATGTTGTCGCCCATTACCAACAACTCGCCCGAAGTTGGCCGGTCGATCGCCGCAATCATGTTCAGCAGCGTCGTTTTGCCCGAGCCCGAGGGCCCCATCAGCGCCAGGAACTCCCCTTTGCTGATGTCAATCGACACATCGTCCAGCGCCTTTACCTCGAACGCATCCCGCTTGAAGATTTTGCTGACGTGGCGCGCCTGCACAACTTTCGTGCCGGTCGCCGTATTGGTTTGCGTCATCGTGCTCATGAGGACTGTCCTTTGATTTTGATAGATTGCCCGTCTTTCAGATTCTCCGGGCCGCTGGTAATCACGTTCTCTCCGTTGATCGGTCCATCGACCAGGTATCCGTTGCTGCGCTGCTCCACAATATGAACCGTCTTCATCACGGCTTTCTCGTCGCGCGCTATGAAGACCACGTCCTTACCGTCGCGCTTGCGCACAGCGCTGGTCGGGACCACTGCTCCCGACGGTTCCTTGCTCGCGTTCTTGTCGTCATCGGCCAGAAATTTCACGGTGGCGTTCATATCGGGCCGCAGATGCTCGTCCGGATTCTTGACCTGCACCTTCACCTGCACGGTCGCCTTCTGGCGGTTCGCTTCTGGAGACATCTCGGCGATCTGCCCGTCCCACTTGAGATTCGGGAAGGCGTCCACCGTCACGATCCCCTTCTGGTTCGGCTTCAGGCGCGAGAAATCATTCTGCGCGATGTCCAACTCCACCTGCAGATCGTTCAGGTCGGCCAGTGCGACTACCGATCCTTGCGGTCCCCCTTCGGCCGTGCTCGCGAACTGTGCGGTGGCCAACTCGCCCTTCTCCACTTTTCGTTCCAGAATCGTCCCGGTTACGGGAGCCCGAATGGTAGTTGCGTCCAGCTGCGACTTGGCAAACGCCGCCTGTCCTTCGGCCTGGATTAGGGCGCCCTTCGCGCGCGCGATTTCCTCCGCGCGCGGTCCCAGTCTCGACAGCGCAAACGACTGCTGCAGAGAGTTCATGCGCTCCTGGTCGGCCTCATATTTCGCGGTAGCGTCGTCCAGCGACTGCCTCGACACCACGCCCTGCGCGAACAACTGCTTTGTGCGATCCAGCGTGACCTTGTCGTTGGCCGCCGTCGCCCGCGCTTCGTCCAGATTGTGTTGCGCCTGTTGCACTTCCTCGGGGCGCGAGCCATTCTGCAATTCTTGCAGGTACGCCCGCGCATTCTCAACTGCGCCGAGCGCCTGCTTGTAGCTGGCCTGGAACTCGTCGTCCTCCAGCCGGACCAGCACCTGCCCTTCCTTCACCTTGTCGCCCTTCTCCACCCCGATCCACTTCACGCGCCCCGTAACCTTCGAGTTCACGTTGATCTTGTGGTGCGCCACAATGTATCCGCCGGCCGAAAGCACCACCCCGCCCGCATCCCCGCCGCCTTCGGTAGCCGCCCGCACCACTTCCACCTCCGTCGCCGACGGGGCAAACGCGCGGTACGCCATGGCCACGATTCCCAGCAGGACCACCGCCGCGATCCCGCCCAAAATGTAGCGGCGCGCCCACGCCGGAGGCTCGCCCTCCGAGTCGCTGCGATGCGAGCGGTCAATGCGCAGGCTCTGCAGATCTTCGTGTTTCGTATCAATCGCCATAAGAATCGTTGCTCTTCAGTCACCAGTCCCCAGTCGTCGGTGACCCGCCCTTCCTGAGGACTGACGACTGGCGACTAACGACTGCCCCTCTGCCTTAGCCCCGCAGTGCAGTCAAAATATTCTGCCGCGCCGCATGCCACGCCGGCGCCAATCCGCCGAAGAAGCCCATTACCAGAGCAAAAACGAGCGCGGCCAAAACCACCTGCGGTGTCATGCGCAGGGCGAAGACCACTTCGCTGAAGGTCACCTGGTTCGAGGTCCCGGTGGTCATCCCGTTAAACGGCAGCATCAGCACGATGCCCACCAACCCGCCCAGCAGCGACAGCACCAGCGACTCGAACACAAATGAAGTCAGGATGCTCGGCCGGCTGAACCCGATCACCCGCAGCGTCGCAATCTCGCGGCTTCGATAGGCCACCGCCGCATACATCGTATTCATCGCCGCGAAGATCGATCCGATCCCCATGATGATGCCGACAATATAGCCAACCACCTTGATCGGTCCGCCTGAACTGGTCTGCTTCGCGTAGTAATCCGTCTCCAGCATGCCGTCGAGCTTGAGCCGCTGGTCGTCGCTTACCGCATTCTTCAAGGCATTCGCCGCCGAAGCATCCGTCGCGCGTAAGTAGGCGGACGCAAACGCGCCCTGCCGGTCGAAGTCCGAGGCCATCTGGTTCACGTCGCCCCAAACCTCTGAGTCGTAAGAACTGCCGCCCGCGTCGAAGATCCCAACCACCTTCCAATCGCCTTTGCCGAACCGAATCGTGTCGCCCACGTTGCAGTTCGCGAAGCGGCGCTGGATCGACCGGCTCACGACCACCTCGCGCTGGCCGGGCCGAAACCATTCTCCCGCGACCTTCTTGACCCGTGGGTTCTCCTTCGGCAGTTGGCGCATCTCAAGCCCGTCTTCCATCATGCCGCGCACGGTGACGTTCACTTCGCCCGTCCCGTCCTTGCGCGGCAGCACGATCACCACCACCCACTCGCCCGACGCCAGTGGCTCGCCCTTGCTGTCCTTCGCGATTCCGGGAAGGTTCTTCAGGGTCGGAAACAGGCTCGCATCAAACCCGCCCGAGAGTTCTGCGGTCGAGCCCTTGCGAAGGACAAGCACATTCTGCGGATCACCGCTCGAAACGAAGGCCTGCCTCAGCCCCGCCAGCAACGCCATCAGAAACACGACGGTGGTAACCGTAAGCGCAATGCCGAGCGCGGTCATGATGGTCAGCCCCTTGCGCAGCTTCAGGTTCCGGATGTTGTAGCTGATCGGTATCGCCATATTTCAAGTCTCCGCTATCCGATGTAACGCAAGCCCTCCACGATATCCACCTGTGAGGCATGGTAGGACGGGAACAGCGCCGCCACGAAACCAACCAGACCCGCCAGCAGCAGCGCCAGGATCATGGTAACGGTGTTCACGCTAATTCCTTGAAAGAAGCCCAGGTTGGGATTGTGCCCGACGGTATACATGAGACCGGAACCAAGCAAAATTCCGACCACTCCCGCCAGAACCGCCACCACCACCGCCTCACCAACGAAAAGCGCGAGCACTGCCTTGCGTGTAAATCCAAGCGTCTTCAGCACGGCTACTTCGCGCGTGCGTTCGCGGATCGACATCGCCATGGTGTTCGCCGACACCAGCAAACTCGCAAATATCACGGCGCCGCAGATGCCAAGAATGAAGGCTTTCACGTTGCCGAGCATGGCCACGAAGTCCAGCCCGAACGCCTTCTCGCTCTCAGTCTTGGTCTGCTGCGGCGAGTTGTGAAACATGTCATCGATTGCCGCGGCAATTTTAGGCACGTCACCGGGCGATGCCGCCAGGATGCCAAATGTGCCGCTCTGGTCCTTCATCACCGGAACCGCTTCTTCCAGATACTTGCGGTCGAAGTACAAAGACTGCGTGGGTTGCGGCGCGGTGTAGATCCCGCGAATCGTGAGTTCGAGGTTCGCGTCCCAGATCGTTCCTTTCAGCACAATACGGTCGCCGACTCTCCAATGAAACTTCTTCGCCAACTCACCATCGGCCACGGCCCCCGCCCGGTCGTGCTGCCATGCGTCCAGTTGATCCGGAGGAATCTTGAAATCCGTGTACACCTTGAAAAAATCCAGCGGATCGGTGGCGAATTGCGCGAAGAAATGCTCCGGCTTGTCGTCGATGTAGAGACCGCCAAACCACTGGGTGGGCACTACCGCCACGACCCCCGGAACGGCGGCCATCTTTTGCCGGTAGTAGATCGGCAACGAGAATGTCAGCGAGACACGATGACGCGTGATCAGCCGCTGGGTTGATTGCTGGCTGCCGTTGTCGGCGTAGAAGGCCCGCCAGACGGTCATCATCACCGTAAGTATCACCAAGGGGAGAGCAATTCCCAACATGGTCAGAAAAGTACGCCGCTTGTTCCGGAAAGCACTCTTGGTGACAAAAGTAGTAAGGGTCATAGGGACTCCGGAGGACTTTTGGCAATGCGCCCCGAACCAGGATCGGTACGCGGTGTGTGGGCCCCAACCTGCTTTCCCAACAGCATAGACGAATCACCAATCACACGGCAACCGACCCCGCAAATCGGCAAAATCCGTCTTCGCGAGTTTCGCCGTTCTTCCGCCTGGTTGATTTATCATGGCGCCGGTCCTTGCTAGCCTGCCAGTGGCCTATGTCACGGGGTCAGGATGACAAATGTCATTCGCGATCCCGTCGCCGCTTTTTCCGGCATGAAAATCACCGACAATAGGGCGATATTCACAAACGTTGGAAGACAAAACATTTCACATTTGTCTTATTAATCATTCATGACCCGCATTCGCAGCCTGAAACCGAACGTCACCCGCGAGCAGGCCATCCGCCAGTTCTCTCCCCGCGGCCCCGCCGCTGTTTTCCGCAATGTCGCTTTCGGACACTTGCGCTCCGTCGCCGACCTCTACATCCCGTTCCGTCTCTTTCGTGTGCAGATCACCAACCGTGGAGTGAGCGAAGAACGCCTGGTCGCGCTCGACGCAGTCAGCGGCACCCTCGACCTCTATCAATTCCACCATCCTCCCACGGATGCCGAGACGATCTGGCTCGAAACCCGCAATCACCCGCTACCCGCACTCGCGGACACGGTTGCCATCGAGCAGGTCGTCGCCAAGCTGCGCCGCGTGCTCTACAGCCGTGGCTTCTTCAAGATGCGCGCCCTGCAAATCACCGCCGTGCCCCTCGAAGACGACCTCCACATTCCCTACTGGCTGGGCTTCCGCGGCACCAACGGCCGTGCCCGCGTGAGCGTAATCGACGCAGTCCGCCGTAGCCTCGAAGGCGCAAAGGTGCGGCGCTTGGTTGAAACCTGGCTCGCGGGGAACGGCTGAAAGACGCGCGGGCCGCACTTGCCTTTTCCGAATGGGTCGTCACCCGCTCGAAATTTCAGGACATGCATGCTAGCGCGGCGTGCCACGAATCCCGCTTCTACCGGGCCGCTGTTTTCAACCGCTCCTCCACGCACTGAGCGAATTCCTCAGGACCGAATATCTGCCGGACCTCAGTCTCGCCTTCCCATCCCGGCCAGTGTTTCCGGTGAAGCTCCATGAACTGTACCGCGCCCTCAATCGCCTCCTGTTTCGATTTCAGTTCAAACTGCGCAAACCCGCCGACCACCTCCTTGGCCTCCGTGAAAGGCCCATCGGTTACCGTCAGCTGTCCTTTGGAAATTCGAACGCGGGTGCTTTGCGCAAGTGGCGCGAGCCCTCCGCTCCCGAGCAGGGTCCCGGCTTGGACCGCCTCTTCAGTGATCTTCGCCATTGCGTCCATGAGTTCCTGGGGCGGAGGGCCCTGGTTCTCAGCGTGCTTGACCATCATCATGAATCGCATCGTCATAGTCTCCTTTTCATTTGCTGGCTTGCGGCAGGCTCTCCTTACCCTTTTTTGGCCGCCGGACTCCAGCTCTCATTTACTAGTCGAACGGGGAACAGCGACATCGACACCTGCGGCAACTTTTCTCGGAAATCTTTGTGAAGTACTAAGCCACACCCTCCTCTGGCTCCTCTCGGGGTTCTCTTCCGGACGCATTGTCGTCCACTCGTTCCGGCGCATTTTTTCAGTACTTTCGTAACTCGAACCCCCGTACACCCCGCGCTATTCTTGGGTTACCTGCCCCCAGGCTCCACGTCCGTGGCTCTGCAAAGAAGCACGCCCGTGGAGGGTCGCCGCCACGAGGCCAGGAGCAATGTCTACCAAGATCGGTCAGTTCGAAATCCTCAGCGAACTCGCCAAGTCCGAGTCCGGCTGCGTTTATAAGGCCACCGACCACGGGTCCGGCCAGACCGTTGCCCTCAAGACCATCCGTCTGGAGGCCTACGGCGAGCACGCCGAGGAACTGGTCCAGCGCATTCTTCAGGAAGCGGAAAGCACCAAGGATCTGAACAGTTCCAACATCACTTTGATTTATGGCGCGGGCGAGATCGAAGGCCAGTTCTGTGCCACCATGGACTACATCCAGGGCAACAGCATCGCGACCATGCTGGCCCGCAAAGAAGGCTTCTCCGTCTGGGACCTGCTCGACATCAGCCGCCAGGTCTGCCAAGGCCTCGATCACGCCCACCAGCACAACGTTTTCCACCACAGCCTCGAGCCCGCCAAGATTATGGTGACCTGGGACGGCACCGTGAAAATCCTCAGCTTCGGAATTTCCAGCCTGGGCTTTTTCGTCGCAGGCGCTTCCGGAACTCCGCCCTCGGCTCTTTACTACATGTCTCCGGAGCAGGTTTCTGGCGATCCCGTGGACGCGCGGTCGAACCTGTTCACCTGGGGCGCCATGCTCTACGAGATGGTGACGGACCGGAAGGCGTTTCCCGGGGCCGACGCCGACGCTGTGCGCAAGAGCATCGTCGAAGGCATGCCCATGCCTCCGGCCCAGCTCAACCCCAAGATCAACACGGTCGCCAGCGAAGTCATTATGAAAGCGCTCGCGAAGGATCCGGCTCAGCGCTACCAGAGCGGCCGCGAGATGGCCAACGACCTCGAGAAGTGCCGCGAAAATACCGGCAAGGCCGTAAAGCAACCCGAGCCCACAAAAGGCATCGTGTTGCCCGACAAGGGCAAAGCGGCCGCCGCAAAGTTTGCCGCGCCTGCGCAACAGCGCCCTGCCGCGCCGCCGTCCGCGCCAAAGTTCGAGAGCAAGCCGCCCGAGCCGAGATTCACCGAACCCGCTCCGTCGCAATCGGAAGAACTGGAAACTTCCTGGACCATGCCCGCCCCGCCGCCTTCGAAACCCGAGGCCCCGAAAGCCGCCGCTGCGGCCGCCGGCTGGAACTCCGCCGGTTCCTCAAAGGCCAGAACGCCGAGCTTGGAGCCCGGCGCGCAGTTCATCACTTCGGTGGTGAAAGCCTCGATCCAGTCTCTGGACAATCCGAACGCGAACATGTCCTCGGCGGTTCTTGACGAGCCCGCGGTCGAACAGCCCAAGATCGCTGTAGACCCGATGATGGCCGCGGGCCCCGCCGCCGGACGCAAGGGCGTGAGCTTCTCCGATCTCGCGGAATTGCCTCCGTTGAAAGAAGTTTATGTCGTGCCGCCGCCCCCCCAGCCGGACCCAGCCGAAGTAGAGCCGCAACTGCCAGCGATCGTTCTTCGTCGCAGCGAGCCCGAGAAGCCCAAGATCCAGCCCCGCGAAGTGGCCGAGAAAGCGATCAAAGAAATCAAGAGCGTTCCGCCCCAGCTGTTGCTGTATTCCATTGCGGGCGCGATCGCCCTGATACTCGTCATCGGCATTTACGTGTTCTGGCACGCGCACTCGCAGAGTACCGACGAGGAAGGCTCGGTGCCAGCTCCGGCCGCGTCCGCCCCCGAACCGGCCGCGCAGCCGGCGCCGTCACAGCCGCAGGCTTCGGCGCCTCAACCTGAGCAACCACCTCAGGCGGAAGCTCCCGCGGAGCCGGTTGAAGAGCCCGCTCCGCGCCGCGGCACCCGCCTTGCGCCCGCCGCCAAGGCCCACGGCAAGAACAAGAAAGCAGCTCCCGCTCCGCGCGCGGCCATCCCCGGACAATTGCTGATCGACTCCAGCCCCGAAGGAGCGCAGGTCCAGATCGACGGCACCGGCGATCCGAGCTGGGTCACGCCTTACACCGCAACCAGTCTGGCTCCGGGCCAGCACACCGTCGTGATCAGTAGGTCCGGTTTCGGTCAGGAAACACGCACGGCCGACGTTGCCTCCGCAAGTCGCGCGTCTGTGCTGGTACATCTCACCGCGCTTGTGGCCACCGCGACCGTGACCAGCGTTCCGCCGGGCGCCGCGATCTTTGTCGACGGCAAAGACACGCTGCGCGTCACCCCATCGCAGATCACGCTCGAAAAAGGCGCGCACACGATTCTGGTGCGCAAGCCCGGCTTCCTCGATGAAACCATTTCGGCGCCAGGGCAGCCCGGCCAAACCGTTCATTTCGCGTCTACGTTGCGCGCGCTGGGCAACGCCGACGACCTGAAGACCGTGGGCAAGTTCAAAAAACTCTTCGGCGGCAACGGCGCCACTGCCGGCATGTCGAAGGTGAACGTCAAGACCTCGCCCAAAGGCGCCCAGATCGCGGTCAACCGCCGCATGGTCGAAAAGACGACACCGGTGGAATTCCTTCTGAACCCCGGCAACTACGTGGTCGACATCACCCTCAGCGGCTACAAGCCGGTGCAGAAAGTGATCACCGTCGAGCAGGGCGGCAACGTAGCCATCGACGAGACCCTGCAGCCGGAGTAAAGCAGTCTTCGGTCGTTGGTCGACAGCTGATAGCTGACGACTGATAGCTTACATGTAGCGCCGGCGTCCCGCCGGCCGTCGTGAGGGCATCCTACCCCCACCGCTGTAAGCAAATCAAACCGAGCCTTCCGCCAACGACCAACGCCCCCCTAACGCACGGCGTAATGCAGCTGTACCACACCATCAGGAAACTTCTTGCACGCGAGCAGCTTGAGCGGCACCGTGCGATGGCGCGGCGCCATCAAAGGAATCCCTTCGCCGATGAACGTGGGAATCGCGTGAACGATGAACTCGTCGATCTCGCCCTCGTCGAGGAACGACGCGATGATCTCGCCGCCGCCCATCATCCAGATGTCTTTTCCCTTTTCGCGCCGCAGGCGGCTTGCAAACGCTTTGATGGCATCGGTCACGAACTCCACGCCTGCTGGCGGGGCGGCTTTAGGCGGAGTGCGGCTGAAGACATAGTTCTTCACGCGAGGATCGAAGTCCGATCCCTTCACGCCCTGTTTCTGAAAGTCGAGCGCCACGTCGTAAGTCTTTCTTCCCCACAGGATGGTGTCGATCGACTTGTAGAACGCTCCCATGCCGTAGTTGCCCTTCGGGCGCGGCCGCTCCAGCCAGTCGACGGAGCCGTCCCGCCGGGCAATGAAACCGTCGGCGCTGGTGGCGATCGAGACGATAATCTCGCGTTTGCTTGGCATGGGTAGCCCAAAGCGCCTCATGCTACCGCGAGTCTCCCGGCGAGGTCAATGCGACTGTTCCGTGAAGATGGCGCCGGCTCAATCTCTCGCAACCGCCAGACCATGTTCCCAAAATGGAATAGCCCGAAGATAACAAAACGCGTTTAAACGCGCTCAGACCCCGCGTTGCGGGACTTCGGACGAGCAAACCATCACCACCCTCCCGGATGCGCTCAGATTGCTTGCAAGCGCAACCAGAGGGCATTCTGAATGAGAATGCCAACCGCATTCCCGCCCCTCCGCCGGCCCTCAACGAGCTCTCAGCAACTTAGCTAGAAGTGAATCAAGGTGAGACTCTCCAGCATTCGCGCCTGAACCCCCGATCCCGATCGCCTCGAGCACGATGGCCGCGCGTGGTTGAGCAGCGGCAACGAAATGGCTACCCGCCCGACCACAGCCGCTGCCCAAGTGACTTGTCATTCCGACACGCGAGCGCAGCGAGGCAGGAGGAATCCTCTGTTGAGTCGCGGATGCAACCGCCAAGGCCGATCCTTTACCCGGCACAGGCACCACAGAACTCAGCTGCGGAGCAGCGCGAGAATGAAGCCCATAGCGTAAGCCGCGGGAAGAATGGCGGCCTCGAATGAAGCCCGCTAGGGGCGAAAGAAACGACTTATGCAACAAAGCCCGGCCCGCCGGAAGCGCACGTCGCTGACCCGCGTAGCGAGACACCTCATCCATCTGCCCCACAGAACAAAAACTGCGCGAGCAACTTCGTCGCGCAGTTCCTGACCAGAGGTCTGTTTTAGGTGTTAGTTCGGCAGCTTGAAGTTCACCAGGATCTGGGTCTGAATCTCGACCGGCTCGCCATTCAGGTAGTAGGGCTTGTACCGCCACTGCTTGACCGCTTCCTGCGCGGCGCGCGCCAGCAGGCCATCGCCGCTGATGACTTTCAGGTTGGTGATGCTGCCGTCCTTGCTGACCGTGGCTTGCAGCTGCACCGCTCCCTGAATGTGTAGTTGCATCGCCTGCGAAGGATATTTCGGCTGCACGCGCTTGATGACCAGGCCTTCCATCACGCCCTGGGAAACTTTCACGACCTGGGGCGCAGCTTTGGGAACGCGCACGGGAGTGTTGCTGATGCTGGCCAGCGCCTTGGTGTCAGGCGCGGCGCCCATGACGACGTCGCTCGGCGCCTGCACCGGCTCGTCAGGCCCAAGGGGCGGTGTGACCCGGCGCCTGTCGTTCTTCACGATCAGGCGTTGCGTGACTTCCGGCTCAGCTTCGGTGTCGCTCGCGGGTGCTGCTTCTTTCACGACCGGCTTGCTCGCCGCAGGCTTAGTGGCGATACCGGAGTCGCCGCCAATGGTGATCTCGCTGACCTCGGGCGCCGGCGCGGAAGTGTCCTGAGGTTTCGTTCTGTCGCTGACGACGGGCGCTGTGGTCTCCGGCGCAGCAACTGCCGGGGCCGTGGGGGCGGGTGCGCTGGCCGCTGCCGCTGTCGTGTTCTTGCTGTGCGTGTCTTTCCAGCTCAGGTATGCCGCCGATGAAGCCAGCAGCACCACGGCCGCGATGATCACGATGGCCTTGGTCTTGCCGCCGCCCTCCTCTTCGTCCGCGTCATAGGCGCCGGGAAAGAATGTGGGCGGGACTGCGTCAGGTTCGGAATGAGATGCCGCCTGCTTCTCAACAACTCTGGGAGGTTCCGGTTCGGCAAACGTGGGCGCACTGATCGCAGGAGGTTGTGCAAGCAATACCGGCGGCGCAACTGCCACGGGCTGAATTTGCTCCGGGGCCGGCGCGGGCGCGGCGGCTGCGCCTCGGCTCACGTGCATCCCGATCGAACTGGGACGCGTTTCTTCCAAGAGCGCTTCGAAGGTGCCGGTTGGACGAGCGGGCTCCACTTTGCCCGCTACTTCGGCGGCTCGCTGTAACGGCGACCCCGTGGGTTCGGCCATGGGCTTGGCGGGCTGCCAGGGAAAGTTCCGTGGCGTAGCGGATGCGGCAGGGCCTGCAACTGGCGCGGGTGCCGCGGCTTTGAGCATGGGCACAGGCGCAGACGGAATCTCGAGAACTTCCGCGTCATCTTCTTCGAGGATCGAGTCGAAATCCTGCGTGTCCGCTGCGAACGTCGACGCAGCGGCCATCCTCGGAGGAGTTGGAGGCACACCCGGTTGCACGGGCGGTGCTGGAATACTTGGCTTTGTCGTGGGCGCCGAGAAAGCAGGCGCTGCGGGAATTGGCGACGTTGTTGGGCGCGATGATGTCGGTGGTGTTGCTGGACGAGCGCCCTGGGGCACGGCGGGACTTACAGGTGCAGCTGACGTCGTCGCGGTGGGCCCGCCTTTGGGGGCTTCCGCTCCCTTGCGCAACAATCCGCGCGCAACCCGCAAAGTCCCTTTAGCCTGTTCAACATTGATGGGTTTGGTGAGCACCAGGTTGGCGCCGATCCGGAACGCTTTCGCAACTCCCGCTTGTCCTTCGACGACAGCAACCGCGAGCGAGGTCTGGTTCGCGTTGGAATTGCGCGCGCTCTTGAACAACAGGGTCGCGTTCTGCTCGTTGTCGCAGTCGACCACCACCGCATCAAAGTGCTGTGCCATCAATCGCTTGACCGCTGCGAACGGCTCCTTGCAAGGCTCGACTGCGAAGTCCAGATCGTTCAGAACATGAGTGACCGTGCGGGCGGTTTTCTCGTCCGGACAGAACAGTAGTGCCTGGTAACCCATAACGTAATCCTAGGTACACAGGCGAGTGCCAGCAAGTTACGGCCGTAATGGCATTTAGGCGGCTTTTGAGGGCAGTTTCGAGGGCGAAAACACAAGCCTGCGGGAGTGCATGTTCCGCACGGGTTGGCGCGGATTATGGGTTGCTTACGGGAATCTTGAAGTCGACGGTTACCCGGGTCTGGAAGTCCGTGATGTCCCCGTTGTGCATATACGGTTTGTAACGCCACAGCTTCACCGCGTCGGCTGCGGCAGCGGCTAGCACCGGATCGCCGGAAACCAACTGCAGCGAATCCACTTTGCCTTGCTTGTTCACGACCGCTTGCAGCACCACCGTGCCCTGCAGTTTGCGCACGCGCGCCGGCTTGGGATAGACCGGGTGCACACGATGTACCACCTGATCGTCGGCAAAGTCTTCGGGAACCTCGAGAAGGTCGCTTGCGGCCTTTGCGCTCTTTGAGGGCGGCAAACTCGCGGGGACGAGCGCTGGATTGGTGGCGGCGTGGCCCGCGTCCTGGCGTGCGCCCTGCACGGTCGCGCTCTTTTGGGCCTTGCTGTCGGTAACGGCGCTGCTGATTTGCGGCGGGTTTGCTGCCGTAGTCGCAGGAGTCGACGCTCCCTGAGCGGTTGCTCCCTCCTCTGGGGAGGTTGAAGTTGGGTTCAGGGAAATGTTGATTTCTTCCGATCCCGGCGCCGGAGTGGTTGGCGCGACTGATGGAGTTGGTGCGGGCGCAGGCGGCTCCGGCACAGGCTGTGGTGTCGCTGCGGCAGTGGTCTCCGGTTCGCCGCGGTACTCGGCGATCTTAGCTTTCGCCATGCCGTATTCCCATGTAGCAAAGTCACGGAAGGCCGGTTGCGTGATCCAGGCGGCATAGCCGCCACCGCCGATCAGGGCCAGCACGACGGCCGCGATGAGGAGACCCTTGCCACCGTTTCGTTTCGTCTTCTCGACGCCCGCGAACGGCTGTTTTCCCAGCGCGCCAAACGACGGCACGCCGTAGTCCTTCAGCGGATCGAGGGCTTCCTCTTCTTCCGCGAGCGGATCGGAGATGCTCAGATCCGCGTCCGTTGATTCTTCGGTCTCTTCGGCGTCGGCCACCGTGAGCACGGGCTTGGGTTTTAGCTTCACGTTCCCGCTCGGCGAAGCCGTTTCCTTGCCAACCGGGTCCGAGTTTCCGGCGGATGGCGTGGCCGTAGTAGCCGCAGCGGCGGCTTTTGCGAAAGCCGCTACGCCCACGGTTGGCTTAGGCTTCTCTTCGGTGTCGGGCAAAGTGAAATCGGTCAGCGCGGTTTTGTATTCTGACGCGGCGGGCGCTGGAGTTGGCTTCGGAACGATGGGCAGCTGCTCGGTGACGGCGGCCACACTCGCACTAGCGGCTGGGGCTGGGGTCGGCGCGATGGGCGCGAAAGTCGCCGCTGGCTTAGGCATAGACAGCGACGCGACGGGAGCCGGGGTTGTCGCGACCGGGGCAAGGGGAGCCAGCGCTGCTGGAGCCGGGATCGGCGGTATGGTGGCGGTTGGCGCGGGCACGGAAGGCGCCGGGGCGGAAATCGTATGTGTGTGGGTGTCGGGGACCAGGGACGCAACTGGAACGGCCGCAACCGGGGGCACTGCGGGCACAGGAGATTTGACTTCCGGTGCGTCTTTGCGGCTCATGCCGATGCCGGTGCGCAGGGTGTTGCGGGCCTGCTCCAGGGACACGGGCTTGGTCAATACCAGGCTGGCGCCCAGGCGGAACGCGTTGGGAACACCGGCTTTACCTTCGACGATGGCAATGGCAATGGAGACCTTGTTCAAATTCGAGGCGCGCGCGCTGTTGAAAACCTGAGTGGCATTCTGCACGTTATCGCAATCGACGATGAGCAGGTCGAAACGCTGGTTAGACAAGCGCTTAAGGGCGAAGGGCGGCTCGCTGGAATGCTCGAAGCTGACTTCTAACTCATCGAGTATCTGGGTGACGGCGTGAACCGCTTTTTCGTCACCGCATAGCAGGAATGCACGTATAGCCATAGTAAATTGATGCTACGAAGGCCAGTCATTCGCGGGCAAGTTACTGAGGTAAGGGGCATTGGCCGAGTGGGGCGAAAGACTGTGCCCAATACAGAGGTCACAGAGGCACTGCGAAGGATGGACCGGTGGAATACGGGAGCACGGCGGGAGATCGCAGGTGCAAGTTCGAAACTTGCCCGGTCCACCAAAAATAATGGGGCTACTCGTCGTCGGACTCGATGGCTTCTCCGACGATGTTGTAGTAGACCTTTTTCGGTTTCTTGGGTGCGGCGGCTGGAGCAGACTGGGGGGACCGCTTCTCCTGGGATGGCGCGGGCTGCGCACTGGGTTGCGGTGGCGTGGTCGGGATCGCGGTGGCCGCAGCGGGCGCCGGTGAATCGGAGGGAGCAGCGACGGGTGGGCTCGCGACGGAAGCCGGGGTTGCCACAGGAGCAGAAATCGACACAGGAGCGGGACTCGGTGTGGGCGCAGCGCTTGGGGCCGAAGCGTGGCGCGGCACCGCAACGGGTCCTTGACGCACGACCACGGTGCGGGTCCGAGCCTGCCTTTGCGTCCAGGCATTCAGAAATACGGCGACGATCCCGGCGAAGCAAAGCTCCAGGACCGAGGTGAAGAGCGCGGGGACGTTGATGTCGCCTCGTCCAAGGTACAGCGGAGACTGCGGGTCGGCGCCGAGGACACGCGACATGGCGGGTTGCGCGAGGTTGGTGGTGATTGAGACGAGGAATCCCCAGATGGCTTCGCCCAGAACGACGGCGATCAGGAAGCGGCCGATCCATCGGGGCGATTCGGCGGCAGGGGACTCAAGAGGGGAGGCTTTCAGAACTTCATCCATGGCTGACTTCCTCGACAATTGTGACATATCCGGGAAGGCTGGGGGAAGGAAGGGGCAGCTGCGCAGTTTGTGGCGGCGGCCTTATTGCGGGAGGCCGATTTTGCGCACCAGATCGGCGTAGCGCGGATCGGAGTGGAGGGAATCGACGATGAAGTCGGTGCGGAGCGCGATCAGGAAGGAGTCGTGTTCCTGGTAGGCGGTATTGAGCCACTCGAAGGCATGGTCTTTGTCGCCGAGATCGGCATACTCTTGGGCGATCTGGTAAGGAGAGATGTACCCGGTCTTGGCTTTGCGCTGCGCGAGGGAAACTTCGAGGCCCTCGCGCAGAGCGGCCGGCCACCCGCCCGAGCGGAAGCCTGATTCTGCGGCTGCGGCGAAGGCACCGAAGTCTGGGTTGCCCTCCAGTTGAGCGCCGGTTTTCCACTCCTGAATCACGTTCTTATATTTGCGCTGGCCCCAGTACGCGACCGCCATTTCGGAGTGCGCTCGACCGAAGGTGGGATTGTCCGCGATCACTTTTTTGTACAGCTCGATCGCCTTATCAAATTGACGGTCATACATGTACGCCTGGGCTTGCTGGGCGGCGATGATCGGCGACAGGGGATCGAGTTGATGGGCGCGATTGCCTTCCTCGATCGACTCCTGGGCGCGGCCACCCATGTAAGCGAGGCTTTCGGAAAACCACTGGTGGGCGGTGGCATCGCCGGGGTCGAGTTGCAGGGCTTTTCTGAACTCGGCTTCACCGCCGGAGAAATCCCAGCTGTAGCCCATCTTGTTCGCGCCCAGGACCGCGTGCGGATGCGCGAGAGTGGGATCGAGCGCCAAGGCTCTTTCGGCGGCGGCGTTCGACTTGGCGGTGTATTCGCCGGGGTCGCCGCCGTAGTTGGTCAGCGTGCCGTAGGCGTCCGCCAGTCCCGAATAGGCCACGGCATAGCCGGGATCTTTGTCGATGGCCTGGTTGAAGTAGGAAATGGCGGTGCGGATGTCGGTGCCGGTGCGCTTGTTCCAGTAGTAGCGGCCCTTGACGTAGAGCTGGTAGGCCTCGGGATTTTGCGTGCCTTGTTTCGTGACCTGCTGTTTTTCGGCGCCGCTCATGCCGGAGCGGAGTCGTTGCGCGAGGTCGCCGGCGATCTGTTCCTGCAACGTCATGATGTCGCTGGCCTTGCGCTCGTAGTGCTCGCCCCAGATTTCGGTGTTGTCCTGTACGTTGGTCAGGTCGGCCGTGACCTGGATCGTGTCGCCGTGTTGCATGACGGTGCCGGTAAGCAGCGCGTCGACGGTCAGATCCTTGCCGACTTTCTGCACGTCGACCTCTTTGCCTTTGTAGCGGAAGACGGAGTTGCGGGACTTCACTTTCAGCTCGGGCACGTGAGCGAGGCTGGCGATGAGGGATTCGGTGAGGCCGTCGCTGAGGAAGTCAGCGTCGGCATTGCCGCCTGAGCTGGCGAAGGGGATTACGGCGATGGACTCGATCTGAGATGAACCTGCACGGGCCCGCCAGTACCAGGCTCCGGCCAGGGCGAGAAGCACGACGGCGGCGCCAGCCAGCCGGTACTTTCGAACAAAGGAAGTCTGGGGCGCCGCGGGCACAACGGCGGAGCTGCCCGACGCGGCTTGGGGCGTTGCGGGGACGGCGGCAGAGGAAGGCTGTCCGGGGATTGCAGCGGGCCCTTGGGCGGTTTGCGAAGATGGCGCAGGTGCGAGCGGGGATGATCCCGAGGCTGGCGTGGGAGTCGTAGAACTGACGGCGGTACTCTTGCCGGAATCAATTTCGCGCTTCAGGCGTTTCAGGTCGGCGCGCATTTCTGACGCCACCTGGTAGCGCAGGTCGGGATCTTTCTCGAGCGCCTTGTTGATGATGCGTTCGAGTTCCGCGGGCAGAGCGGGATTGAGCCGGACGGGGGCGACGGGAGCGCGGTTCAAGATCGCGTCGAAGATGACGGCCGAGGTGTTGCCGGTGAAAGGCTGGCGCCCGGTGGCGGCCTCGTAGAGCACGGCGCCGAAGGAGAACAGGTCGGTGCGCGGATCGAGTTCTTCGCCGCGGGCTTGTTCGGGCGACATGTAAGCGACCGTGCCCACGGTGCTACCCGGGCTGGTCAGATTGGGAGGATTAACCGCCACGGTGGCCATGGTTGCGCCCGCGGGCTCCAATTGCGGCTGCGGACGCCCGGCAACTTTCGCGAGGCCGAAGTCGAGGATCTTGGCCTGGCCGCGTTTTGTCAGGAAAAGGTTCGCGGGCTTCAGGTCGCGATGCACGATGCCGGCTGTGTGTGCCACGTCGAGGGCGTCGGCAATCTGCACTCCGAAGTCGACCAGTTGTTCCATCGAAAGGGGCTTGCCCTCGATGCGGTACTTGAGAGTGGCCCCTTCGAGGTACTCCATCACGATGAAGTGGCGATCCTGGTCTTCACCGATGTCGTAGATCGTGCAGATGTTGGGATGGTTGAGGGCGGAGGCCGCGCGCGCCTCGCGCCGGAAACGTTCCAGCGTCTGGGGGTCACGGGCGACTTCATCGGGCAGGAACTTCAGGGCGACGAAGCGTTGCAGGCGGGTGTCTTCGGCTTTGTAGACGACGCCCATCCCGCCGCCGCCGAGCCTTTCGCTGATCCGGTAATGCGAGATGGTTTGGCCGATCATGGAGACGCGTGGCCCGTGGCCGCTTCATCTTAGAGAGGCAGTGTCCGCCAAGTCAACGAAAGCGCTGGCGATCTTGTGGATGATGAGAGGTTGCCGCGGTCAGGCCGCTTACAATGCGCGGCATGCGGATTCCGCTCTGGTTGAAGATCGGGTGGACGGTGTGGGTGCTGGTTTGGGCGCCGGTTTACTGGAGACAGTATGGGGCGCAGAATTTTCTGTTCTTCTGCGATCTGGGGAATTTGTTGATTGCGGTCGCACTGTGGCGCGAGAGCGCGCTGATTTTTTCGTGGCAGGCGGTAAGCCTGCTGTTGTTTCAGACGCTGTACACGGTGGACCTGGTGAGCGCAGCGGTCACGGGGCGGCACGTGATCGGCGGCACCGAGTACATGTTCGATGGAGCGATTCCGCTCTATGTCCGGTTGCTGAGTTTGTTTCACGTGGTGACGCCGCCGTTGCTGCTGTGGGGGATCGGGCGAGTGGGGTATGACCGGCGCGGGTGGAAGTTGCAGACGGTGACGTGCTGGGTGGTGGTGACGGTCAATTATTTCTGGCGTCCGGGGATGGATGTGAATTGGGCCCGAGGGCCGTTCTTCCACGAGCAGCATGCGATGCCGGGATGGGCTTATCTCATGGCGTATTTCGTAGCGGTGCCGCTGGTGGTGCATTACCCGACGCACCGGGTGCTGGAGTGGTGGGCTCGGCAGAGAGGGATCGCTGGGGGTGCGTTGCCAACAGCGTTGTAGGCAGCGACTCCGGCGACCTTCATCGGGATAGAGAGCCAGCTGGAGTCGTCACCAGCGGGTCGTCCCTCCCGGACTTGCACGCTCTTCTTCGGCGTTGCCCAGCGCTGAAGCGCTGGGCTAAGCTTGGCCACCCTCCGGGGGCTGAGTAGCTCGATCCCCTCCGGCTGAGTGGCTGAAAGAGTTGCCGGAATGGGGCATCGATCGAGGTCGTCGTTGCAAGACTGGGCGGCCGTCCCCACGTGGGTGTGATGTTTCCCGCGTCTCGATCTCAGCGGGGGGCTATGGGTTGGTCCCAATCTGCTTCAGCGCTGCTTCGGTGGCGGCGAGGAGGGCGTCGGCGCCGACGGGCTTGCCGGTGGCGTGCTCCATCCACAGATCGGGGGTGACGCGACCCATCTTCGCCATGCGCTCGAATTCGGGACCGATGTTGCCCGCCTTCTTCATCTGCTCTTCGATCTGGAAGGCGATCAGGTGGCCGATGGGATAGTCGGGCAGGTAGAGGAAAGAATCGATCATGTGGGAGTAGACGGCGAGCAGCATGACGTCTTTCATGCCGAACACGGGGGCGAAGAAACGGTTCCAGGTTTCCTTGGCGATCTGCAGGGTGGCGGCGCGCAGTTCATCGGGCGTGGCTTCGGGATGGTCGTACATCCAGTGCCAGACCGCCATATCGACCAGCGCGACGCCGGCGATTTCGTAGGTTCCCCAGAAGTCATTGAGGGTTTTCATGGCCTCGGTCTTCGCGTCAGGCGAGGCGAGGCCGAGCAGCGCCATGTCTTGCGCCTGAAATACGAAGGCGAGCGCCTCCGTGAACGCGACGTTCGGAACACCTTGCAGCAGGGTGCAGTCGACGTCGTTCAGGGAGAAAGTCTGCTCGACGTTGTGTCCCATCTCGTGGACCGCGATGTTGAAGCCTTTGTAATTCATGCCGGTTTTTTCGACGCGCGTGCGCAGGTGCGCTTTGGCGGAGCGCATCTCAGCGCCCATGGCGTGGCCGGAGCCGCGAGCCGGATCGACCGCGATGTGTTCGGCCACGTGCTGGGCGCGGTCGGGCGGGAAGCCCAGTTTCATGAGCAGATTGGGAATGTCTCTCTGATAGGCCTCGGCGGTGGGATATTTCTTCGCCACGATCTGGTCGAGCTCAGATTCGGTGTATTTGCTGCCGGGGCGGAAGCCGCTGTACCAGATGTCGAAGGGCTCGAGCGGACGCCCCAGGCGGGACTGGATCAGCTTGGCCACTTGCGGCACAAGGGGAGAGGTCAGGACCTGCTCGAGCATCGCGCGCAGGCGCTCTTCGGGGATTTCGCGGTCTTCGTTGAAGCGGCGGTCGATCAGAGTGGGCGCGGTTGGGGAATAGGGGTCGGCGAGGCGGGACGCGCGGTACGTCTTCAGTAGCATCGCGTAGCGGGTTGATGGCTCGGGAGCGTTCGTGATCTTCATGCCGGCGGGCGCGGGAGAAGGCGAATCGTCCTCGCCGGCGGGTTGCACGTTGTTGGTCCAGGGATTCCAGTCCACGTGCGGGTTGTCGACCACGACCTGGGGAATGGTTTGGGTGACGATGCGCTCCATGACTTGCTGGATGGCGCGCTGCTTGGCGAGGCCGGTTTGCGGGTCAGCGTAGTCAGCCTTGATTTCGTCGCGCAGGTTCCAGTGGCTGAGCAGCCGCATCTTCGGCGGGAACAGGCGCTGGCCTTTGTCGTCGACGACGTGGTGCATCCAGATGTTGTAGCCGGAGATGTAGCTGTCGGATTCCGCTGCGGCTTGCGAGATGGCGAGGTTCACGTCGGCGGGAATCCGCTTGGCGAAGCGCTGCGCAAGGCGAGTCTCTGCCCACTGGCGGCGGGTCCACTTGGGGCCTTCGTTGATGCGTTCTTCAAGAGTGGTAAGGGGGAAGTTGAGAAGGACGATGAAAGCGAGCTTGTTCTGGAAAAAGTCATCGAGGACATGGGCCGAGGGATCGTAGCCGCCGAAGATGTCGTCGTAGGGGCGGACGGTGCCGAGGTCGAGGTCCTGCTGGGTGCGGAACTCGCGGTTGATTTCGTGCATGTGCCCGTCGAGTTGTTCGAGGAGCCGTTGGAAGCGGTCGAACATCTCGTCGAGCGAGGCCTGATCCCCGGCAAAGTTCGTGCGCACGAAGTCTTCGTAGGCCTTGGCGTCGCCGTCTTCCGGGCGCCAGAATTCCATGACCTGGTGGAGGCCGGTGCGGATGCGGGGCTTCTGCCCTTCGCCGTACTTCGCGAGCAGCTCGGCCTGCAGGCGGGTCATGGAGTCGTTCATCTGGGCTGGCGTGATGGTAGGAGTGGGTGGATTGGGAGCGACTGCGGACGACTGGGCCATGGCTTTTTCCTCAGGCACCAGCGGGGCGGCCGCGGTGCAGGCGATCACGAGCATGACGAAGATGGGGAAGCGCACGATTTCTCCTAAAGGCTGCGAGCTACGAGCCGCGAGCCACGAGCGATTGACTCGAAATCTGGATCCGAATCATTTTCCATTGTTCGAAGCCGGGTCGGCGATCGAGCAAAGCTTCTAACCGCAAAGATCGCAAAGTCTTCGCAAAGTTCGCCAAGAAAACCATGTCACTTTACCGTTTCTGCTTGTTCACCGCCGACTCCGGTGGCGGGTAGAGCAGCGTGTCGCGGAACTCGGAGACTTCGGTGGGCGCATAGTCGGGGAAGGGGAGTTGGCCTTCCTCGCGCCACTTCCGGACGCGGTCGATAGCCTGATCTGCTTTCTCTTTGTCCGCGGCGGAATCGCGACCCAGGTACAACGTCTGCGAAGGGAAGGCGAATCCGGCGCCAGCTCCTGTCACGATGTCCATAAACCGCAGCAGGATGTCTTCACGAATCGCGGTGAACTCGGCGAAGTCGCGGGTCAGCACATAGCTGAAGACTTCGATGGTCAGCCAACTGTCATCGAGCCCAGCAAAGCGGACACGGGCAGATGAGGTCTCAACCTTGGGATGCTCGTAGAGCAGGCGTCGGGTCTGGGCAAGCACGTAGCGCAACTGGTCAGGAGTGGTCTCGTAGCGCAGGCCAATCTTCGGGTTGAACAGGATCTTATCGCGGCGCGATAGATTCTCGATGTTCATCGTGGCCAACGAGCCGTTGGGGATAGAGAGTTCGGTGCGTTCGACGGTGCGAATGCGGGTGGAGCGCAAGCTGACGTCCTCGATGGTGCCGACCCGGCCGTTGAAGTTACAGCTGTCGCCGACGCGAATGACTTCGTCGGCCAGCAGGGAAACGCCGCCGAAGAGGTTCTCGATGGTTTTTTGCGCACCGAAGCCAATGGCCAGGCCGCCGATGCCGAGGCCCGCGAGGGCGGTGGTCAGATTGAAGCCCAGCACGCCCAATCCCGCCAGGCCCGCCACCAGAACTACTAACACTTTGCAGATGCGCTGGCCCAAGACAACCAGGGATCCGGTGCCGGTGTGGCCGCCCGCGATGGCCCGGTCACGCAAGCGGTCCATTCCGCGAGACAGAACCCGTAACGCCAGCCACGCGAAGCCGACGATCAGGATGACGCGCGCGGTCATGTAGTAGTAGTGACGGTGCAGCAGCGGAAGCCCGAGGTAACTGACCAATATGCGGTGGACCATGGTTCCTACCACGAGCCACGCCGGGGTCGAGATTTCACGCCAACTGGTCAGGACGGGCTGTTTACGATATCGCCTCCACAGCATTTGGACAACCAGTTCGATCAGGATCCACGCCGCCGCGGCGGCCACAGGGATCGCCACCAGCAGGGCCAGCCAGAGCCACACGGACATTCCGAGGAATTGGGTCTTCACCAGGGGCTGCGGAACATGCGTTTCTACCTGGTGGGCCTGCACGAGTTCGTAAAGCTCGGGGACGCGGGATAGCGTCTCGGAAGAGAACAGCCAGATCTTGCCGGCGTTGGGATCGTTGACGCGGACCAGGATGACGTCGGCTTCGACGTCATCGACCGAAAGACTTCCGATTCGTTCGCGGTCGGAAGGAAGGCCGAACTGGTTGGTGCCGAGAGGATTGCTGCTGACCGATTTCAGACTTCCCACGAAAGCGCGGTCGAGAACAGTCTTAAGTTCGGTGCCGAGCTTTTCGCCTTGGGTGTCGCGGCGCGCGGGGCTCAGCTGGAGGTATTGGGCCGCGGTTGGATAATCGCCGGACTGGACGGCCTGGAGGAAGCCGAATAAGGTTCCGTTCGGGGAGTCGCGGTGGAGAGGATCGGTCGCTGTCGAGGGGCCGGGCTGGGTGTTGGCAGCGGGCTGCAGAATTTGTGTGAGAGATGTCTGCCCCCAGGCCGGCGCCGTCAAAGCCAGGCACACGAGACATGGCAAGAGTCGTCGTTTAAGGAAAAGCTTCATCCGACTTCTTTCCCGAGAACAGCGTTGCTTTGCGCGGGAGCCTTGAGAGGCCTGAAGGAATTGCTCTTGCGCCCCTTCGGGGCTTGCATAATTCCCGCGCTCCCCCACGGCTTACGCGGTGGGCTTCATTCTTACGCCGCTTCGCGGCTAGACCCGGTTCTGGGTCGGTTCCCGTCGCTTCGGGACGGGCACCGCCGCTTTATGCCGCTTCGCAGCTAAGACCCGTTTATGCCCTTTCGCGACTAAGGAAAAGCTTATGCTGCTTCAGGGCAAAAAACGGGAGTTGTGTCGCGCCGAGCGCCCGAAGTCTCAGTTGGCCGTTTATCGCAGCCTCTTCACTCGATCAACTACGCTTTGGACGATACACATCCGTGCTCGTGCCGAAGAAAACTTCGGCGGCGTTCATCACCGTCTCGGAAAGCGTCGGATGAGGATGAATGGTCAGCTCGAGATCTCCCGCCAACGCCGCCATTTCAATCGCCAGCACTCCTTCTGCGATCAGTTCACCTGCGCCGGCGCCCACGATCCCCACGCCGAGAATGCGCTCGGTCTTGGGATCAAGGATGAGCTTGGTCATGCCGTCGGGACGATCGAGCGTGATGGCGCGGCCGGAAGCGCCCCAGGGAAACTTAGCGACGGCGATTTCGTGGCCGCCTTCCTTGGCTTGGGTCTCGGTCAGTCCCGCCCAAGCGATTTCAGGATCGGTGAACACAACGGCCGGGATCGCCTGCGGCTCGAAGGCGACTTTGTGTCCGGCCATCGCTTCGACCGCGGTGCGTCCTTCGTGCATGGCCTTGTGCGCGAGCATCGGCTCGCCGACGACATCGCCGATCGCGTAGATCGAGGGGTCGTCGGTCTGCAACTGCTTGTTCACTTGGATGAAACCCTTGGGGCTGACCTGCACGCGGGTCTTCTTGAGTCCGTCGATTTCGGAATTCGGCTTGCGGCCCACCGAAACCAGGACTTTATCGAACACTTTTTCGCGCTCCTTGACGTCGGCGCCGTCGAAGGTGACGCGAATGCCGCCGCTTTCTTGCTTGAGTGACTTGACGGTGGTGTTGAGGAGGATGCCGTCGAACATTTTTTCCAGGCGCTTGTGGAGCGGGAGGACCAGATCACGGTCAGCGCCGGGGAGCAGACCGGGGAGCATTTCGACAACGGTCACCTTTGTGCCAAGAGCGGCGTAGACGGAGCCGAGTTCGAGGCCGATATAGCCACCGCCCACCACCAGCAGAGTCTTGGGAATGTCCTGCAGGTCGAGAGCGCCGGTGGAATCCATCATGCGCGGGCTATCGATTTTTAGGGCTGGAATTACAGCGGGACGGGAGCCGGTCGCGAGCAGGATGCGATCGAAGCTGAGGGATTCCTGGCTGCCATCGGCTTTCGAGAGGCGCAGAGTGTTGGAGTTCTCGAAGCCGGCTCGTCCCTGAACGTACTGCACCTTACGCTGTTTCGAGAGCTGGCCAAGGCCGCCGGTCAGGCGCTTGACGACGCTTTCTTTCCAACCGCGCAGGCGCACGAGATCGACCTTGGGCGCGGCGAAGTCGATGCCCCAGTTCTTGGCCTGCTGTGATTCTTCGATGAGCTTGGCCACGTGCAGGAGGGCCTTCGAAGGAATGCAGCCACGATAGAGGCAGACGCCGCCGGGATTGACTTCGGGATCGATGAGCGTGACTTTGAGTCCGAGATCAGCGGCCAGGAAGGCGGCGGCGTATCCGCCCGGTCCGCCGCCCACAACCGCAATGTGCAAGTTGGAATTATCCGTCATGAGTGTGTTGGGTCCTTCGTTCGTCATCCCTGAACCGACAGCAAGAAAGGCTGTTCGAATGCTTCTGCGATCCAGCGCAGAAAGCGCGCTGCGTCCGCGCCGTCGATCAACCGGTGATCGTAGGAGAGCGAGAGCGGCAGAATCAGACGCGGTTCAAATTTGCCGTTGATCCACTCCGGTTCCATGCGCCCGCGCGACAGGCCGAGGATGGCGACCTCGGGATGATTGACAATGGGAGTGAACGCAGTGCCGCCGATTCCGCCCAGGTTGGTGATGGTGAAGGTGCCGCCTTCCATCTCGTCGGGCGTAAGCTTTTTGTCGCGCGCTTTGCTGGAGAACTGCGAAAGTTCGGCCGCAAGTTCCACGATGTTTTTCTTGTCGACGTCGCGAATCACCGGGACCAGCAGCCCACGATCGGTATCGGCAGCGACGCCGATGTGGATGTACTGCTTGTACACGATTTCCTGCTTCTCCATGTCGATGGAGGCATTGAATTGCGGGAACACTTTCAGAGCCGAGGCGCAAACCTTGAGCGCGATGGCGGTCACGGTCATCTTGCCGCCGGCTTCGGCGGCGCGCGGCGCGAACTTGGCGCGCAGTTGCTCGAGTTCGGTGATGTCGGCGCGGTCGTGCTGGGTGACGTGCGGGATGGTGTTCCAGGCCTCGCGCAGATGCTCGGCGGTTTTGCGGCGAACGCCGCGCATGGAAACGCGCTCGATCTTGCCCCACTTGGCGAAGTCGGGAAGCTTGGGCTCGGCCAGGCGAGCTGCCTGGGGGGCCTGGGCAGCGGCAATGGCTGCGGTGAGGGTGGCTTTAGCGAAAGCCTTCACGTCGTCTTCGCTGATGCGGCCACCAGGACCGGTGCCGGTCACGCTGTAGATGTCGAGGCCGAGTTCGCGGGCCAGGCGACGCACGTGGGGCGCAGCAGGAACAGGCTCGCGATGCTCGGTGCCCGCCACCTTGCCGAGTTGAACGGGCATGGAGAAGGTGGGGACTGGGGGCGCCGGTTGATCGGGAGGCAACGCCTGCTGTTCGGTTTTGCCTTCGGCCTGCATAGCCAGATGGAACGCCAGACGCGCGGCCTGTTGTCCGGAGACGTGCTCCACCGGCGCGGACAGGCGCTTCTCAGGCTGCGCCGTGGACCCGCCTTCCAGCGTGAAGATGACCTGGCCGACTTTGATCTTCTCGCCTTCCTTCACCCTGATCTCTTTCACGATTCCGCTGACGGAGGAAGGCACTTCGACGACAGCTTTGTCGGTCTCGAGTTCCAGCACGGGCTGGCCTTCGGAGACTTTCGTGCCGGGCGTGATCATCAAGCGGACGAGGTCGCCCTGGTCGATGTTCTCGCCGAGTTCGGGCAACTTGAATTCTGTCGCGCCGGCGCGGGCGGGAACGGCAGAGGAGACCGGGTCAGTGGGGGCTGCAGTCTTCTTCTCTGGTGCTTTGGGCTTCGATTCAGTTCTTGCGACGGGTGCTGCTGGTGCTTCAGCCTTTGCCGATTGCGTCTCGGGAGCCTTGGCGCGGGGGCTGGCGCCATTCTCGACGGTGAAGATTACCTGGCCGACCTTGAGCTTGTCGCCTTCCTTCACGCGGATCTCTTGCACCACTCCGCTGATGGAGGACGGTACTTCGATGACGGCCTTGTCCGTCTCCAGTTCCATCACGGGTTGGCCTTCCTTGATGTCGGCGCCGGGCGTGATCATCAGGCGCACCAGGTCGCCCTGTTCAATGTTTTCGCCCAGTTCGGGTAATTTGAATTCGGTCAATGTGCTAAGCCTTTCTTAACTGATGGCCGGATTCGGCTTTTCGGGATTGATGCCCAGATCTTTTACGGCCTGCTGCACGGTTGCGATGGGAATCTGGTTCTCGCGCGCGAGGGCGTTGAGGGTAGCGAGCACGATGTGCTTGGCGTCAACTTCAAAGAAGTCGCGCAGGGCGGCGCGACTCTCGCTGCGACCGAAGCCGTCGGTGCCGAGCGAGACCAGGCGGCCGGGGACCCATTGCGCGATGCTTTCGGGCAGCACCTTCATGTAGTCGGACGCGGCCACAAAAACGCCAGCAGCGTTCTTCAGCATTGTGCTGACGTAGGGGACTTTGGGAGTCTGGCCGGGGTGCAGCATGTTCCAGCGCTCGCAATCGTTGCCGTCGCGGTAGAGCTGTTTGTAGCTGGTCACGCTCCAAACATCAGCACCGACGCCGTATTTCTCTTCCAGAATCTGCTGCGCCTTCAGCACTTCAAACATGATGGTGCCGCTGCCGAACAGCTGCGCCCGCAGTTTCGCGTCTTTTTTCTCGGTGGCCTTGAAACGGTAGAGGCCTTTGAGAATTCCGTTGTGGACTTCTTTGCCTTCGGGCATGCCGGGCATGGGAAGGGGCTCGTTCGTCACCGTGAGGTAGTAGAAGACCGACTCGCCATCGACGTACATGCGGCGGATGCCATCTTGAATAATGATGGCGATCTCGTAGGCGAATGCGGGATCGTAGGCCAGGCAGTTGGGAACGCTGAGGGCCTGGACGTGAGTGTGACCGTCCTGGTGCTGCAGGCCTTCGCCGGCGAGCGTCGTGCGGCCGGCGGTGCCGCCGACGAGAAAGCCGCGGGTGCGCATGTCCGCGGCCGCCCAGATCAGGTCGCCGATCCGCTGGAAGCCGAACATCGAGTAATAAATGAAGAAGGGGATGGTGTTGATCCCGTGATTCGCATAAGCCGTGCCTGCGGCGATGAACGAGCACATCGAGCCCGCTTCGGTGATGCCTTCTTCGAGAATCTGACCGTCCTTGGCCTCCTTGTAATAGAGGAGCGTGTCCATATCGACAGGCTCGTAAAGTTGTCCCACGCTCGAGTAGATTCCAACCTGGCGGAACAGAGCTTCCATGCCGAAGGTGCGAGCTTCGTCGGGAACGACCGGCACGATCAGCTTGCCGATCTCCGGATCGCGCAGCAGCTTGGCCAGCAGGCGTACGAAGACCATGGTGGTCGAGACTTCGCGGCCCTCAGTGCCCTTGTGGAATTCTTCGAAGTGGGACGCGGGCACGCTCTTGAGCGGGGTCGCCCGGACCTTGCGTTCCGGCATGTACCCGCCCAACTGCTTGCGGCGCTCCTGCATGTATTTGATTTCGGCGCTGTCGTCGGCGGGACGGTAGAACGGGGCGTTGTGCAGCTCGTCGTCGGGTATCGGAATGCCGAAACGCGAGCGGAAAAGACTGAGTTCGTCGTCGTTCAGCTTCTTCTGCTGGTGGGTGATGTTCTTGCCTTCGCCGGCTTCGCCCAGTCCGTAGCCCTTGATGGTTTTGGCGAGGATGACCGTCGGCGATCCGGTGTGCTCGACCGCTGCCTTGTAGGCAGCGTGCACCTTGATGGGATCGTGACCACCCAGGCGCATGCGGGCGAGCTGCTCGTCGGACAAGTGCTCGACCATCTTCAGCAGCCGGGGATCGCTGCCGAACAGGTTTTGCCTGAAGTAGGCGCCGCTTTCGACGAAGTATTTCTGGTACTGGCCGTCGGTGATCTCGCCCACGCGCTTCACCAGGAGGCCATCGCGATCGTTCTGGATCAACTCGTCCCAATCGCTGCCCCAGATGACCTTGATGACGTTCCAACCGGCACCACGGAAGATCGCTTCGAGTTCCTGAATGATTTTGCCGTTGCCGCGCACCGGCCCATCGAGCCGCTGCAGGTTGCAATTGACGACGAAGATCAAGTTGTCGAGGCGCTCGCGCGAGGCCAGCGTGATCGAACCCAGCGACTCCGGCTCGTCCATTTCGCCGTCGCCGAGGAAGGCCCACACTTTTCCACCCGTGGTGGTCTTGAGGCCGCGATTCTCCAAATAGCGGATGAAGCGTGCGTGATAGATTGCCTGAATCGGCCCCAGTCCCATCGAGACTGTCGGGAATTCCCAGAAGTCTTCCATGAGCCAGGGGTGCGGATAGGAGGAGAGGCCGCCGCCGGGCTTCAGTTCGCGGCGGAAGTTTTCCAACTTCTGGGTGGGGATGCGTCCTTCGAGAAAGGCGCGGGAGTAGATTCCGGGGGCGGCGTGTCCCTGGAAATAAACGATATCGCGATCGCCATCTTCGGTGCGTGCGCGCAAGAAGTGATTAAAGGCGACTTCGTAAAGTGTGGCGGCAGAAGCGAAGGTGGAAATATGGCCGCCGATGCCTTCCTGAATCTTGTTGGCCCGAATGACCATGGCCAGGGCGTTCCAGCGCACCAGGCTCTTGATGCGGCGCTCCATTTCCTGGCTGCCGGGGAAGGGCGCCTGGGAACGCGATGGAATGGTGTTCTGATAGGGAGTAGTCGCGGTGAACGGAAGGTTCAGGTTGGCGGCGCGCCGGGCATGCAAAGCCAGCTGCTGGAGCAGGCGACCGGCCCGGTCGGGTCCTCCGCGCGACAACACGTAGTCGAGTGAATCCATCCACTCTCGAGTTTCCAGGACTTCTGATCCGTCAGTTTGTATCTGAGCCACGTCTGAGATCCCCCACACAAGGATGCCGAATCCTTAATGATATTCAATTCTTCGGATTTTTGCTGACGTTGAGCGAGATTTTGACGAGGAAAGGTCAACGTAAACACGAGAGCTGCGTCGAGCCAGGGCGAGAATCTTTCGGTAGCTTGTGAAACCGGTGCGCTGATAGCGAATCTAATGAAGGAGACGAAACGATCCACGGGAGTTGGAGAAAGATGTCGGACCAGTCCAAGAAAGTCGTCGAGATGAAGAAGGCGAGTCTTCCCGCGAAGGTGTGCAAGGTGTGCGGGGACGCGATCGCGCGGACACGGCGAGCGGCGACTGACTGGGAGCACATTCAGTATTGCAGCGCAGTCTGCCGGCGCATCGGTGTCGTGCAGCAGCGAACCGCGAGTTGAATCCCGCGCGAGTACAAGGCCCTAGAGGCTATCGGCTAAGGCAGGATCCGCGCCAGTTCTTTGCGGTATAGCGGGTTCTGCGGAAATTCCGCAGCCAGGCCAGTGAGTAGGCTACGCGCTCCGACGCGGTCATGGTCGCGAAGGGCGGCTACCGCCAGTAGAAGACGCGCGTAGGGCGCGAGGTAGTGTCCTTTCTCAGCGGTGAGGCGAAGTTTCGCGATGCCTTCATCCTTGTCGGTCCGCGCCCCACCCAGGCGAAGCAGCCAGCGCACAGGGGCAGGATTGAGCCCCAGCAGATAGTTTTCGACGCCCACAGCGAGATATGCATCGTAATACGATGGATCCTGCGATAGCAGTTTTTCGGCCAGGGCCCGAGAGCTTTTAATCGTGCGCAGGGCGGCGAAGTTACGTTTTTCGACCAACGCCATGTAGTCACCGCGCAGCCCGCCGACCATCACCTTCGCAAAGAGCGCTGAGTGGTCGCCTGGCGAGCGCGAGAGAATGCGGGTGGCGATTTCCTCTCCTCTTCTTAATTCACCGTCAAATGCAGACTGCACCTTCGCGTCGGGCGCGAACTTCTGCCGCTGCTCGAATTTCTGATTGTCGACAAAAAGCTCCGACTCGAGGATGTGGAGGCGGTCGAACTCCGCGAAGAGATAAGCGGCCGCGTTGGAAGTCGGGCCGAGCGGGTCTTCAGGATGGGCGCGTTCCCAGGCTCCGAAGATCTGGTGGGCGGCGTCGAAATCGAGGTTGTACATCTGCCGGTAGCCGGCTTCGAGGCCGGTGGGATCGACGCCGGTGGCGGCCAGGCAGGGGATGGTTATCAGAAGAAAGAGAGCGACGCACAAACAGCGCGCTGCGGGGCGAGGATGTGGATGAAACAGTGCCAAACGCGAACCCTCGAGGGCTGGCCACTTACCCCCTGTGTGCCACAAAGGATGGAGCAGCATACCCGGTTATGCAAGTGCTTTTTGTGAGATGCCGAAGAGGCAGGAGGGGCTGTATGTAGGATCGCCAACGGGCGCAAAGTCGGACGGTTCTTGCGGAAAGCGGGGCGCGCCGTGCCGGTTGTCCGGTTTCCGCCGGTCGGCACGGAAACGTCCTGCTATCAGTTCCTTGAATTTGGCGGGGAGCATGCTCTTCCAAGAGCCACCTCGCGGTGAGGGTAGCAGTACAGGGTTGCGAGGGCAGGGCGCGATCTGCGCCCTGAAAAGAATGGAGGGGTTATGGACGCGTTGACATCGACGATGGTGTTCTTGGCGGGAATGCTCTTGTATCCGATCCCGGTGATCGGAGTGTTGATCCTGATCGATCACGTGTAGCTCGCGTGACGAGACCGCACGGAAAACAGACGGCAATGTAGCGATCACGGGCCGGAAGCCCGGATGCTCGCCGTTTCAGCCGATGTGGCGGAGCCCTTCGACGATGTTCCGGCGGGAGGCGTTATAGGAGGGAATCACGGAGCTCAGCAAGCCCACAAAGGCAGCCACGGTGAGGGCAAGCGCCGCGATGGAAAAAGTCACTTTCAGGGATCCTGGAACACCGATGGCCGGTGATCTCGAGACCAGATGGAGCAAGCCCGCGGCCAACGTGACGCCGAGCAACCCACCCATGAGGGCCAGGGTGGCTGACTCGCCGAGGTACAGGAGCAGAACCTGCGGGCGGGTAAAGCCCAAGGTTCGAAGCAGGGCGACCTCGCGCGTGCGCTCGCGGATGGACATGGCCATGGTGTTGGCGGAAACGATCAGGATAGTGAAGACCACCGCCCCGGAAATACCAAGTATGAAGGCTTTCACGTTACCGAGGGTCGCGATGAAGTCCAGCTGGAAGGCTTTTTCGCTTTCGCTCTTGGTGGGCTCGGGCAGGTTATGAAACATATCGTCGAGATTGGTGGCGACGCGGGGGACGGCGGCAGGAGAGTTCACGCGAGTGAAGTAGAAACCCGCTCTGTCCTTGAACCAGCTCACGGACTCTTCCAGGTACTTGGCGTTGAAGTAGAGCGCGTTGATGGGCGGACCGATGGTGTAGATGCCACGGATGGTAAGCTCCAGGTTGGTCGGAAAAATGTTTCCGATCAGAACCACGCGGTCGCCGAGCTTCCAGCCATACCTGGCGGCGAGAGCCTGATCGACCAGGCAACCGGTGCGATCGCGCTTCCAGGCCTCGATCTGCTCGGCCGGGACTTGCTTGTCGGCGGCGACGTCCATGTACTCTTCCGGGTCAGTGGCGAATTGGGCGAAGAAATTCTCGGGGCGGTCGTCTTTATATTTACCGCCAAACCAGGTCATGGGCACGACGTGTACCACGCCGGGAACGGCACGAATCTTGTCGCGATAGTAGCCGGGCAAAAAGAACGCGAGCGAGACGCGGTGGCGGGTCATGATACGGAGAGCGGAATCGGGTGCGCCCTGGTCGATGTAGAAGCTGCTCCAGATTGCCATCGCGAACGAGAGCAGGCACAGGCAGAACGTGATGCTGAAGATTGTGAGCAGGCTGCGCCGAGTGTTGCGAAAGGCGTTCCGGGCGACAAGCTGAGCGAATGTCATGGGGAAGATCGATCCTGCGACAAATTTCATTTGGGGCTGTCGCACCCCCCACTTTCGTGGGGAGGAACCTACCACCATTGTACGAGTTCAAAGCGGAGGAGGCCGGACGCGCGCAGATGAACGGTGACGAGAGAACACAGAAGGCCGAAAATGCCCGTCTGGTGCGGAGTTCGAGGCATCCTCACTTACAAAGATTTAACAACTCGTTGACAACTGCTGCCAGCGATTTCGCTTATGGTTTGCACTGCGGCAGTCGCGTCCGCGGGCGCAGTGAAGTAAGAATGTTCGCGGCTCGCGGCAAGTTGTGAAGCGATTTTTACAAAGCCTCCCCTGTTTTGAGGACTCTTTTTCGGTGGAGATGAGTTAAGGTGCCAGTAAGCGAACCTCTCCCCCGGCCAAAGACATGTGAGCAAGCCTTTGGCGAAAGAGGCCGGGCAGTGAGGACCCTGTAAAGCGGAAACCCCCATTTCCGTGAAGTGGTAAGCCAAATAATCCCAGGCCCCTGAGTCTTGTACCGATTGTGTGCCGGCGAGAGCTCTGTTCCACAGAGTTCGGTCGTCATCGCTCGGGAAGCCACTGTTCGCTGATTGCCGGGCAGCGCAGCCGCCTCGTATGCGGCTGGCTTGCCGGGTCGTCCTCCCCTACGAATGGGTACGAGGACAAAAATCGCCTTTAGGCGATGGGGGAGATGTGTGTCCCGCAGCACGCAGGCTGCGAATCCCCCGCGGATAAGAACGTGAAGGCAGAGGGCAGGAGACTGTAGCTCCCAGGCTGACAGTCGCTTGAATCGGGCAGGTTGTGCACGAAGCGCAACCCGCTCACTGTGGAGGATGGCATGAACAAGCACTGGCTGATTGCACTTGCTTTGGTTTTGTGTGGTGGGGTGGCTGTGATGGGGATCTCCAGCCGGGGCTGGCAGAGCGCGTCAAACGCGAAGCAAGCGGACGCGGCCTATCGTGACGGTTCCTACCAAGCCAAGATTGACGTCGAGCGCGCGCGCAAGCCGCATTTCTCAAGCGGCCGCTGGAACAGCGATCAGGATCGCGCTTCTTTCATCGCGGGCTACGAACAAACCTACCGGGAAATGGCCGAGACGCGCTCTCCGAAGTTGGTAGAGCCGACAGCTGCGGAGTTCACGGGCTTCCGCGCCGGGGTTGCCGATGGATCGCGTGATCGCAGGGCCGCGCAACCGTTCCAGGTAGGTCGATCCGATAACTACCGCAAAGCAGATCAGGCGGCGGACTACCGCGACGCGTATGCGAACGGATATCAGGAGGGGTACTACGCCTCCCAGCAAGAGAGCGCCGATCTCCGGACGATCAGCCGGAAGTCGGTTCCGTTCTAAAGGACGGGATTTTCACCGTGAGCAACTGAGGTTGGTTGCTCGCACACCGAATCACACATTTCCCCAGAGGCGCTGACCCGCGCCTCCGGGCCGCAGGA
>Ga0307479_10000540_pt1 | contig 34010 bp, 21 predicted proteins | sample atmos_gasesECM4C_FD_203743 | JGI IMG/M metagenome (GOLD analysis project Ga0307479, IMG submission 203743) | Hardwood forest soil microbial communities from Morgan-Monroe State Forest, Indiana, United States - atmos_gasesECM4C_515 | ecosystem: Environmental > Terrestrial > Soil > Temperate...
CCGCACCTTTTGTCCGGGACACACGAACATCGGATAGATCAAGCCTGCGGCGCTCAATCGAGTTTCGCGAACCAGGCCGCGCAGCGCTTCATTGCGGCGCAATCGCCGCCCCCGGTGTGTCGGAAAGCTCATTCCTGAACTACTCCGACGGCGGAAGCTTTCCGTACCCCCGCGAAATGTTTCTCCAACGCGGCAATCACCGCGTCCGCGGTGGTGTCTTCGGCTACCAGCAACTTGTCCACACCGGATTGGCGCAATGCGTTCGCCGTTATAGGTCCGACGGCAGTAATCGCCAAACGATTTTGCAAATCATGGAGTTTTTCTGGGCCCACAAGTTCAACAAAATGCTCCACGGCGGTGGGACTAAAAAATAAAATTGCCTCGACTTCGCCATTCACAATTGCCGCAGTTTTTTTCTCGTCGAGATTCACCGGCGTAACGGTCCTGTAAGCGACAACCTCGGTAACCTCCGCGCCATAATTTCTCAGAAGCTGCGGCAAATCCGGATTGGCTCGGTCGCTCCGCGGTAAAAATACCGTTTGGTCACGCAGCTTCTCTCCCAGCTCAGTCGCAAGCGCTGCGCCGCTGTGCGTTTGGGCCTGGTAATCCACAAAAAATCCCGCACGTTCGGCTGCTGCTGCCGTCGTCGGTCCAACCGCTGCGGCACGCGAGCGTCGTCCCGCCACATTTCGCAAATTGCCGCGCACCTCAGCGCGCTTCACTACCGCGCGCACCGCATTTTCACTGGTAAAAATAATCCAATCAAATTCTTCCAAGCGATCCAATGCTGCGTCCAAAGGGCTAAAATCTTCTGGAGCAGAAAAGGCCACCAGCGGCAGCAAAATCGGCAAGGCGCCGAGCTTGCCAAGATTTTCAACCAGTTCAACACTCTGCCGCGCGGCGCGTGTAATCACTACGCGTTTGCCCGACAGAACGGATTCAGAAGTGGCACCTAAGCTATTCACGTTGCCGCCCCACTTCCTCAAGAATCGTTTGCGCCCCAGTTTCCATCAGCAACCGCGCCATCTGTTCTCCCAGCTGGACACCCTGGTCGGGCGCCCCCGTCAAGCGCTGCTTCACCTGTTGCTGGCCATCCACGGAGGTGACGCATGCTTCCAACACCATTTCGCCGCGTTCAATTCGAGCCCAGGCCCCGATGGGCACCTGACAACCGCCCTGGAGCGCTGCGAGCAATGCGCGCTCCGTAATAATCGCGGCCCGCGTTTCCGGGTCGTCCAACTTTGTCAGCAGATCACCGGTCTCATTGTCACTGAGCCGCGTTTCTACCGCGATGGCCCCTTGTCCCACGGCGGGCATGAATACTTCCGGCGCGAATGTCTCTGAAATTCGCTGGCTCAATCCCAGACGATCCAGGCCTGCCTTCGCCAAAACAATGGCGTCATACTCTCCGTCGCCCACTTTGCGGAGTCTGGTGTCCACATTGCCGCGCAATTCGCGAATATCCAAATCCGCGCGAAGACGCAGAAGCTGCGCTTGGCGACGCAGGCTACTGGTGCCCACACGCGCGCCTTGCCGCAAAGTTTCCAGCGTCGCACCCGTAGGAGAAATCAAGCAGTCGCGGATGTCATCGCGCCGGCACACCGCCGGAAAGCTCAATCCCCGGGGCACTTCCGTAGGAATATCTTTGACGCTGTGCACCGCAAGGTCGATGGACTCGTCCAGCAGCGCGTCTTCCAATTCCTTGATGAAAATTCCTTTCCCGCCAAGCTGCGTCAGCGGCACCTGCTGCATTTTGTCGCCGGCCGTTTTGATAATAATTATTTCCGCTTCTACCCCCGCGCTTGCAAAAAGTTGCTTGCGCACGGACTCCGCCTGCCATTTCGCCAGCAGGCTCCCGCGTGTCCCGATGCGCAAATGCTTCATTGTTTCTCCCGATTGGAAAGGAACAGATCCCGCAATGCTTCCACATTCTGAATCTTGCGCCGCAGTTCTTTTTCGCCGCGCAAACGCTCCGCGGGTTCCAGCAATAATTTCTCCAGCAGCTCGCCCATCAACGTTTCCATGTGTTGGCGGTCTTGCGCACTCAGATGCTTCATGGTCTCCATGCGGTCGCGAATGAAAGCGGTGCGCTCGTGCTGCAAACGCGCGCGCAACTCGTCGACCAGGCCGACCAACTCGACGCTGGCCTGCCAAGAGAGAAATTTGCCCACATGCTCGTCGACAATCGTTTCCGCTCGCGGAATTTCATTTTCACGCATGGCTCGGCTTTGCTGCACTATGCCACCGAGATCGTCCAGGTTATAGAGATACACATTGTAGATTTCAGCCGCCGCCGGCTCGACATTTCGTGGCAAGCCGAGATCCATGATAAATAACGCGCGGTTGCCGCGAGCCGACATCGCTCGCTCCAGAGTTCCGCGCTCCAAAATTGGCTCTTCCGCCGCGACCGACGAAACAATCACGTCCGGTCTTCGCAGCGCATCGCCCCATTCACCCCACGGCACCACCGTGCCGTGAAATTCCGCCGCCAGTTTCTCGGCGCGCTCCATCGAACGATTCATCATCAACAACTGCCCGATTCCGCGATCGCGCAGTTGCAGCATTACCTGCTCACTGATCGTTCCCGCGCCCAAGACCAGCGCCGTGCGTTGAGCAAGCTTGCCAAAAATTCGTTCCGCCAATTTAACGCCCGCGGAGGCCACCGACATTGGGCGTGTGCCCAGCTCGGTTTCCGACCGCACTCGCTTCCCCACCTCCAGCGCGGCTTGAAACATACGATTTAATACCGGTCCGGTTGCGCCTTGTTCGTACGCAAATTTATACGCCTCACGAACTTGCCCCAGAATTTCCGCTTCGCCCAGCATCATCGAATCCAACCCGGCGGAGACTCGAAACAAGTGGCGCACCGCTTGGCGATCATAGTGGTGATACAGCGAGACGCTTAAAATATCGGGCTGCACCTTGTGAAATTCGCTGAGGAAAGACGAAAGCCCTGCGGCGCTTTCATGTGAAGTTTCCGGCGGCACGCCATAGACCTCGCTGCGATTACAGGTCGACAACACCAAAGTCTCTTCGAGGATTCCTCGCGAACGCAACTCGCTGGCGGCGCGGCTGGCTTGTTCCGCGGTGTACGACACGCGTTCCCGCACCTCCACCGGCGCGGTGCGATGATTCAATCCGACGATTACAATTTCCATCAGGCCGGCCACTTATCCAAGCACTACTCCCTAGAAATACCTGTGGCTATGCGACAGATACAGGTTCACAACCGTGAAGCTCATCACTACCACGAAAAAATTGAACACGCACAGTTTCGAAGCGCGCGCGCCGCGCCATGCCGCGCTGCGCGCCAGTTGGAAGTACAGCAAATAAAGAAACAGCACCACCAGCGTGATCACGTATTTGGGATCGTAAAACCAATATTGCCCGGTGAGACGGTCCACCCAGATAAATCCCAGCACCGTGCCAATGGCGATGGAAATCACCCCTACCAGCACGCTTGAGCGGCTCATGCGCTCCAGCAATTCCAGCGACGGCAAGCGCCATACCACGTTGCTGAGTTTGCGGCTGCGCAGCAATCTTTCTTCCGCGAGATAGATCACGCTCAACACGAACGAAAGCGCGAAAGCCGCGTACGCCAGAATACTGAGCGTGACGTGCAACGCGAAAACCACGCCATGCGCCACCGTGGGCGACAGCCGGTCCGCGGGAGCCAAATGCGCGATTAAAAAAAATCCCAGAATAAACGGCACCGCGAACGCTCCTACCGAGCGTTGCTGGTGATAAAACTCGAGCGCGAGGTACGTCAGCGCCAGCAGCCATCCAAATAACGACATCGAGCCGTACAGGTCGTGATACGGAACGGTGTGCAAGCCACGTGACCGCTCCAGCAACGCAAAATAATGCGCCACCAATCCAAGCGCCAACAGCACTGACCCGCATCTTCCCACCAGCTCCCTGCCGGTGTTTAGAAATGCCAGGTAGCAACCCCAACTCAACGAGTAGGCCGTCAGCGTCAGTATGAAATAAAGTTGGCTCATCTTGGTTCTATCGCTAGCCGAGGCCGCGCTCTTCCAGTGTCACGTCCCAAGCGCGCAGTAGGGTCAGCGGCCTGTAACCTGAGTATAGCCCACGGGAACAACACCTTACATAGCGTGCGGCGCCGCCCGCAGCAAGGACGCGCTGGATTTGATATTCTCTCTGCTGAACTGCCGGCAAGCCGAATATGCTGATATGGCACCGTTAAACCAACTTACGCCGCCCGTCGAACGCGCCGAGATCAACCGCAAAGACCTCTTCCTCCGCGCCTGCCGTGGTGAAGCGCTGACTCGTGTCCCTGTTTGGATGATGCGCCAAGCCGGACGTTATCTACCGGAATATCGCGCCATCCGCGCTACCCACCCCTTTTTGGAAGTTTGCAAAACTCCCGATCTGGCCGCCGAGGTCTCTTTGCAGCCGTTTCGCATCCTGGGAGTTGATGCCATCATCGTTTTCTCGGATATTTTGATTCCCGCCGAGGCCATGGGCATGCATCTTGAGCTAAATGACGCAGGTCCTAATCTTCCCAGCCCCATTCGCAGCGCAGCCGATGTGGCTAATTTGCGCAGCTTCGATCCTGAGCTGGAAACTAAATTCCTGCCGGAGGCCATTCGCCACATCGTAAAAAGCGCCGGCCCGGATGTGCCGGTCCTGGGTTTTGCGGCCGCCCCGTGGACGCTGGCCTGCTACATGGTCGAAGGGAAAACTAAGGAAGGCTTCTCGACGGTTAAAAGCTTTCTCTACCGTGAGCCCGAAACGTTTCGCCTTCTTCTCAGCAAAATCGCGCAGGCCACTATTCCCTATTTGCGCGCGCAAATCGACGCAGGTGCTTGCGCCGTACAGCTATTTGATACGTGGTGCGGAGAGCTGAACCTGGAAGACTATGAAAATTTCGCGCTGCCCGCTGTTCGGCAGGTCATCTCAGGCATCGCCGGCCACGTTCCGGTCATTTACTACACCAAGGCTTCCAATCACCTGATGGCCGCGATGGCCCGCTCCGGAGCCACTGTACTGAGCGTCGACTGGCGCGCCGATCTCTCCGCACTGCGAAAAACTCTCGGCCCCAAAATCGCTCTACAGGGCAACGTTGATCCCGCTGTTTTGCTCGGACCGACCGGCAAAATTCGCGAAGCCACGCAAAGCGCCCTTTCCGCCTTGAACGGAATCGGCCATATCCTTAACCTCGGTCACGGTATCTTTAAACAAACACCGGTAGAAAACGCGCGACTTTTTATCGAAACTGGCCAGCAAACGGTCGTAGGTTCGGCGACCAAAACGAATCAGCCGACTTCCGCTGCCCATTCGCGATGAGGATCATAACGTGACGCTCTCCACTCCAAGCCTTGAACGCATGCGCGACGAATTGCATGTGAGTGAAGAATTTCTCGCCCGCTATAATCGCCCCGGGCCGCGTTACACCAGCTATCCAACCGCGCCCGTCTGGAACGATGCCTTCGGTCCCGGTGACCTGGAATCCGTTCACGCCGAAGCACAACGCGCGCAGACACCCGTTTCGCTGTACATGCATCTTCCCTTCTGCGAAAGCTTGTGCCTTTTTTGCGCCTGCAACGTGATTATTCAGAAAGACAAACGCGTCGCCATACCCTATCTCGATGTTCTGAAGCGTGAAATCGAGCATGTAGCTCGCGGAGTTTCGCGCGATCGTCCGGTCGTTCAATTCCACTGGGGCGGAGGCACGCCCACATATCTGACCCCGCAACAACTTGAAGATTTATTTGGATTCGCGCGCCAGCATTTTGATTTTTCATCGGACGCGGAAGTCGGCATCGAAATCGATCCCCGCGTAACCACTCGCGAGCATCTCGAAAGCTTGCGTCGGTTGGGCTTTAACCGTCTCAGCATGGGCATCCAGGATTTTCATCCCGAAGTGCAGGCGGCCATCAACAGGATCCAGCCGTTTGAATTAACCCGTGACTTGCTGCTGGCCGCCCGCGAACTGCACTTCGACAGCATCAACGTCGATCTCATTTACGGTTTGCCGTATCAATCGCCCGAACGTTTCAGCCACACCGTCGACCAAATTCTCGAGCTGCAGCCCGACCGCATCGCGCTATTCAGCTATGCCCATGTGCCTTGGCTCAAAAAGCAGCAAGGCGCCTTCGCCACGCATTTGCCGGAAGGCATGCAAAAATTTGAAATTTTTCGCTCCGGCCTGATGAAATTCATCGAAGCCGGCTACCTCTATATCGGCATGGACCATTTCGCCAAGCCCGGCGATGAGCTTGCTATTTCGCAGCAGCAGCGCACCTTGCACCGCAATTTTCAGGGCTATACCACCAAAGCCGGTGCCGACCTCTACGGCATGGGCGTCACCGCCATCAGCGCGTTTCAAAATGCCTACGCGCAAAATCATCGCGACCTGCCAAGCTGGCAAAAGGCCGTGCAGGACCGTGGCATCGCCACCATGCGGGGCTATCGCCTCTCGGACGAGGACCGCTTGCGCCGCGCGGTCATCAATCGGCTGCTCTGTCACACGGTAATCGTGAAAGATGAAATTTCTCGCGAATTCGGCGTCGACTTTGATCAACACTTCGCCGCTGAACTGAGTCACCTAGAAGGCCCGCGCGAAGATGGCTTGGTGATGCTAGATAATAAAGAAGTGCGCGCCACCTGGCTCGGCAGAATTTTCATCCGCAATCTGGCGATGATTTTCGATCCTTATCTCGAAAAGCAGCATTTGAACGCCATACCGTTATTTTCAAAAACTCTGTAGCATTCAGCATCATGCCTTCATCATTCCGGTGACCGCTCATGTTCCAACTTTGGTTGTCGGCGCGGGAATATCCGGCCTGGTGTGCGCGTACGCATTGCGCAGAGCTGGCATCGACGCACAAGTCGTCGAATCCAGCGCCACTCCCGGCGGTGTGATTCGCGGCGAACGTCGAGACGGCTATTTGCTGGAATTTGGTCCGCAAAGCTTCAACGCTACTTCCGCGCTGCTAAACCTGTGCCGCGAGTTGCACATCGACGACCAACTCCTGCAAGCGCCGCCCGCTGCGCCCCGTTACGTGCTCGTAAAAGGTATGTTGCGGCCGGTCCCGCTCAACCCCCCGGCATTCATCGCTTCATCGTTGTTCAACCCCCTCACCAAACTGCGAGTTCTGCGCGACATTCTCGGTCGGTCTACGCCCCCTCAAAACGAAGAATCCGTCGCCGCCTTCACCAGCCGCAAATTTTCACGTGAACTTCTCGATAAGCTGGTGGGCCCGTTCGTTTCCGGTATTTATGCTGGCGATCCAGAAAGGCTAAGCCTGCGCAGCGCGTTTCCTCAGTTATATGAGGCGGAGAAATCCGCGGGAAGCGTCATTCGAGGTTTGTTGTTCTCAGCTAGAAAGCGCGCCCCGTCCGCCGAAAAGCCCACTTTGCAATCCATCCGCGACGGCAATCAAACATTGATCCACGCGCTGGCCGCGAATCTGGGTTCCAATCTCCGTTGCGGAGTTGCCGCTCAAAGCGTCCGTATCACGACGGCATCCCGCGGCAGTAAAACTGATACTCCGACCTTCGAAGTAACCGTCCTCGCGAACGCCCAAGAAGAACTTCTCACCACCAATCGCCTGATCGTCGCCACACCGGCTCACCAAGCTGCCACGTTGCTGCGCGGCATTGATCCGCAATTCGAATCCGCGCTATCGCTGATCCCTTACGCTCCCGTGGCCGTAGTCTCGCTGGGCTACCCCAAAAGTGCAATCCAACACTCGCTCGAAGGTTTTGGTTTTCTCGTGCCGCGTTCGTCCCGATTACGAATCTTGGGCACCGTCTGGAACTCCTCGCTCTTTCCGAATTGCGCTCCAGACGGCCACGTTTTGCTTACCAGCTTCGTGGGTGGCGCGACCGATCCAGGCGCCGTGTCGCTCCCTGAATCCGAAATTGTCTCCACCGTACATCGCGAGCTCGCATCCATACTTGGCATCTCACAGCCGCCATCGTTTTCGCATGTTCACGCATGGCAACGCGCCATACCGCAATACAATATCGGCCACGCGCAACGAATGAATCAGCTAACCCAACTCCAGAACAAGCACCAGTCCATCCGCCTAATCGGCAATTATCTTCGCGGCCCTGCCTTGGGCCCCTGTATTGAACAAGCCTTGACCATCGCCCAGGAAACAATTACAAAAGACCGCGCCCCATGAGGAATACCCGCAATGTACGCGCACTCATCCAGCTAACCGGGTATTCCGTATTCTTACTGAATTAGTTAGTAAAGCTCTCCGCAGGAATTATTTTCCGAACCGCAATCGCAACCGCGTCTTTCTTCGCTCCGCAGCTTCTCGAAAGCGTTTCTTCTCTTCCGCAGTTTTTAACAACAGCGGCCGCACTGTTTTGGGCTGCTTCGTATATTCATCAATGGCCACGAACGTCACATAAGCAGTCGTAGTATGCTTGCGCTGCCCTGTCAGAATTTGCTCAGAAAAGACTTCCACGCCCACTTCCATCGAGGTATTAAACACGCGGTTTACCTGCGACTTCAGGATCACCAGTTCACCCAGGTTCACCGCGTTGCGAAAATCGATATAGTCCACCGAGGCCGTCACCACGTAACTGTTCGAATGGCGGCTAGCGGCCATCGCCGCCGCCATGTCCACGAGATGCATTACTTGCCCGCCCAAAAGCTTTCCCAGCGGGTTTGTCTGCGCCGGCAGCACCACTTCCGCCATCTCCGACCGCGAAGCGCTGACCGGCTTCGGCTTCAATTTCGAATTTTGTACCAAATTTATCATCTTATTTTTCTCTCGCTTCATTCGTCCCCGCACGCCGCGATTTTGGAACCCAGCATTCCCTCCGTATACTACGGTAGCCATCATGACAGACCAAAAGAAAACCCGCAGGCAAGTGCTGGAAGAATTTGTGCAGAAATCCCCAACCGATCCCTTTTCGCGCTATGGACTCGCCATGGAATGCATCAGCACCGGCGACGCCGCAGCAGCTATTCGCAACTTCGATCTGTTGCTCAAGCAAAACGCCGACTATATTCCCGCCTACTTGATGTACGGTCAGTTGTTGGTCCGCGAGTCTCGGCCTGATGAAGCTAAACCGATCCTTGCCACCGGCATTGCTGCCGCCGGCAAAAAAGGCGACCAGCACGCAGTGTCGGAAATGGAAGCCTTGCTGGCCGACATCAGCTAAACAATCGAAAATTAACCTTAAAGTAGCCCCGATAGGTGTACAAGTCTGCACGATCATCAGCATCGCTTGACTCGCTCTGGTATCATCAAGTGTGGTGCTAGTGCGGCCAGATCGCATCCCGCTTTTCCCGCTTAACGTCGTCCTTCTCCCCGGCGCTGAACTCCCTCTGCATATTTTCGAGCCGCGTTACCGGAAAATGGTTAATAAATGCATGAGTGAGCGTTCCGAGTTTGGCATGTTACTTTCCATGCCCAATGGCGTCGCGCGCGTCGGTTGCACCGCTGAGATTATGGAAGTGCTGTCGCGCTATCCCGACGGCAGAATGGATATCATCTCGGTGGGACGCGTTCCTTTCCGCGCCGTTGAACTTTTCACCGAAAATCCGCTACTCGAAGGCCAAGTTGACTATCTGGAAGACCGTGAAGTTTCGAGTCAGCCTCCCAAACCCGAGCTCATCGAACTTTACGAGACTTGCCATACTCTGATCTTCGGTGATTACCCAAAAAATCTTGCCGCCGACTCCGCGGCATCATTTTCTTTTCAAGTAGCCGCGGCCTTACCCATGGATTTGATGTGGAAGCAGCAACTCCTGGAGCTTCGCACCGAAACCGAACGCCAGGACCGATTGATAGGCTACCTTCGTGGCTGGGCCCCGCATCTACAGAAAGTAGGGTCTGTGCGCGCCCAATCGGCCGGGAACGGTCACGGATTGAATTGACCGGGGTGGGAGAACTTTTCGCCACCTCTGAGCCGAATCGATTTACACCTATGAGCAGTATCGTAACGTAAACCATTTTGGGGACCTATGACCGCTAGCACATCAATAAAGTCTCACTCGCATCACCAGAAACCTCGTACTCTGGGCGAATTAAAGAGTATTCCTGATTTTGACGCCGGAAGTGTCTCGCGCTGTGTGAAAGATGAAATTCGCGGCAACCTCCTGCGCCTGATCGAACGCGGCGAGCCGCTCTTCCCTGGTATTCATGGCTACGAAGACACGGTCGTGCCGCAGATTGTGAACGCGCTGCTCTCTCGTCACAATTTTATTCTGCTGGGATTGCGCGGCCAGGCCAAAAGCCGCATTTTGCGCGGCCTGATCAATTTGCTCGATACCGAAATTCCCGTCGTGGTGGGTTGCGAAATTAACGACGACCCGCTGAAACCCATCTGCCGTGCGTGCCGGGAAAAAATCGCTGCCGAGGGCGACAACACCCCCATCGCGTGGATGCCGCGCGATAGCCGCTATGTTGAAAAGCTGGCCACGCCTGACGTCACCATGGCCGATATCATCGGCGACGTTGATCCCATTCGCGCCGCTCGCGGTGGCCGCGACCTATCCGATGAATTGACGATTCACTACGGTTTGCTTCCGCGCGCCAACCGCGGAATCTTCGGCATGAACGAACTGCCCGACTTAGCGGGGAAAATTCAGGTTGGGCTTTTCAACATCATGCAGGAAGGCGACATTCAAATTAAAGGCTATCCGCTGCGTCTGCCGCTCGACGTGCTGCTCGTCTTCACCGCCAATCCCGAAGACTACACCGCCCGCGGAAAAATCATTACCCCGCTAAAAGACCGTATCGGCGCCGAAATTCGCACCCACTACCCCGCCAGCATCAAGGAAGGCATGGTCATCACCGCACAGGAAGCCTGGGTACGCCGCACCGCCGGCCGCGCCATTGAAGTGCCTTCCTACCTGCAAGAGACCGTGGAAGAAATTGCCTTCCAGGCCCGTGAAGACAAGCGCGTCGACCGTCGCTCGGGAGTAAGCCAGCGTTTGCCCATCACCACGTTGGAAAGCGTAGTCAGCAGCGCCGAACAGCGCGCCGCGCGTACCGGAGAAAATGGCTGCTACGCCAGCGTTGCCGACATTTACGCCGCGCTCCCCGCCATCACCGGAAAGATGGAGCTGGAATACGAAGGCGAATTAAAAGGCGCCGACTCGATCGCGCGTGAATTGATTCGCACCGCGGTCGGCCGCGTCTTCACCAGGTATTTTGGCGAAGTAAACTTTCAACCGGTGATTCAGTGGTTCGAACTGGGCGGCGAATTAAAACTCCCAGAGCTCGCCACCACCGATGAACGCTACCGCCAATTAACGAAAATCCAGGGCCTCTGCGAGCATGTCGGCCGCATTGGCGCCACAGACGCCAAAAATCATGGCGCCGTGGCTGCCGCTTCAGAAATGATCCTGGAGGGCCTGTGGGCCCATCGCCGCATCGGCCGCAGCGAAGAGCGCGGCTATTTCGCCGAAAAACAAAAGCCGCAGGAGCCACGCGAAACTCCATCGTCGCGCGGACCGCGCCGCCAGTTCAATTAACGTAAGCGCGCAACAAATTTAGTTAGTTTCGGCCCGGGGAATATATGAAAGTTGTTCGCTACGGAAAATATGTTGGTGAGCCGGCGGACGCCGTCGACCTCGACGAGCTCGTGAAGCGCATGGGCGACTTCTTTTTGCAAAGCGGCTTTGAATCGCAATATTACGGCGTCTCGGAAATGGATAACGAGCGCTCCATGGAGGCGCTGAAGGAAGCCATCTTGCGCGCCCTGCGGGAAGGCGACTTGTTGCCCGAAGACTCCATGAGCGAAGAGCTACGCAAGATACTGCAAAGCCCTCAGGCGCAAAACAGCCAGGCGGTGAAAGATTTACTGGAAAAATTGATGGACCGCCTCGCGCAAGAGGGCTTCATCAATCCACAACAGCCTCCGCAAGTCACGCCGCCGCATCAGAATACTGCGCGCGGCAGCCTCGGTCAGCCACAGGAGCGTCAGACTGAAGCGCGCTTCGAAATCACCGACAAGACCATCGATTTTCTCGGCTTCAAAACATTGCAGGATTTGATGGGCTCCGTGGGTCGCAGCAGCTTTGGCCGTCACGACACTCGAGATCTATCCACCGGCGTGGAATCCGGCGGCGTCTCCCGTCCTTACGAATTCGGCGACACTCTAAACATGGACGTGAGCGAAACGCTCTTCAATGCCGTGCGCCGCGAAGGCGTCAAAGTGCCCATCGAGATGACCTACTCGGACCTGATGGTCCATCAATGCGAATATCACAGCTCTTGCGCCACGGTGCTGCTGCTCGATTGCAGCCACAGCATGATTCTCTACGGCGAAGATCGCTTCACGCCCGCCAAGCGCGTGGCCATGGCTCTGTCGCACTTGATTCGCACGCAATATCCGGGAGACACGCTAAGCCTGGTGCTCTTCCACGACAGTGCCGAGGAAGTTCCACTCGGCGAGCTTGCCCGCGTACAAGTCGGCCCCTACTACACCAACACGCGCGAGGGTCTGCGCATGGCGCAACGCATTTTGCTCCGCCAGAAAAAAGATATGCGTCAGATCATCATGATCACCGACGGAAAGCCCTCCGCACTCACGCTCGAAGACGGCCGCATTTACAAAAATGCTTTCGGCCTCGATCCCTTCGTAGTCGGCCAAACGCTCGAAGAAGTAAATAAGTGCAAACGCGCCGGCATCCTGATCAACACTTTCATGCTGGCCACCGATTACAGCCTTGTCCATTTCGTGCAAAAAATCACCGAAATCTGCCGCGGCAAAGCTTATTTCACTACGCCCTATACGCTCGGCCAGTATCTGCTGATGGACTACATGCAGCGCAAAACCAAGCAAATCCACTAAGCCAGGCGCCTCGCGCTTAACAAGACTTGCGATAAACTATACTTATGGGAATCTTGCAGCGGCTTTCACGCTGGACAGGTTCAAGCAAAAAAATGACCACTATCGTTGCCGGCCAGAGCGCGCCGGATTTTTCACTGAGATCGATCGACGGAACGGAATATTCGCTATCAAAGCTTTTAAAACGCGGGCCGGTTTTCGTCTCGTTCTTTAAAGTTTCTTGCCCGGTATGCCAATTCACCTTCCCATTTTTGGAGCGCCTCTACAAACGCTACGGCGGCAAAGACGTCACCTTCCTCGGTATTTCCCAGGACAACCGGCGCGCCACCAAAGAATTCGCTGATGAGTACGGAGTCACCTTTCCAATGGTGCTGGATGCCGAAGGCTACCCCGCTTCCAATGCCTACGGTTTGACCAATGTGCCAACCAGCTTCCTGATCGACACCGACGGCTCCGTAAAAATTGCCAGCCTGGGTTTTACTAAGAAAGACTTAGAGGTGATCGCCGCAGAGCTTTCCGAGCGCCACAAGATTCCACTCTCAGCGCTTTTCCGTCCCAACGAATCCGTCCCCGCCATCAGACCTGGTTGAGGATCCAAAAACTAGGTTCGGTCGAACCTAACAAGATAACAGTTCATCACTGTAGCCTTAGGATCGAAGAGGACAAAGATCGAAGAGAAAAAGGCTCGAAGAGCAACCAAGACTCGAGTTCATAACTCAACTGCGAACCCGGGGCACCCTCTTCAGTAAGAGCGACCAACTACGGAATTACCTCCACCACTTCCTTCTCCAACCATTTCTTCTTGTGCTTCGGCGGACGCTTCCTCTTATCTTCGATCACGCGCGTATTCGCCGGAACGATCCCCGATTTCCTCGCGGCGCGCCGCGCTTCCGTTCCCTTGTCAAATTTCCTCTTGCCGGTCTTCCTCATCGGCCCCGCCTCGCAACACACCTCATATTACCGTTGCGTTCCACACCCTTCGCTTCGTAAGCTCTTGCCGCACGATTCTACGATCCCGGAGCCCAAGTGAAAACCAGTTTAAAATTTCCAATGCTCATTCGCGCATTTTTTCTAGCCACGCTTCTCGCCACAGGCGCGCAATCACAGTCAGCGCCGGCAGCTTCTACCCCTGAGAAATCTGATTCTGCCCGAACCGTTGCCATCCTCGCAGGCCGCCTCATCGACGTGCGCACCGGCCACGTAACAACCAACGCATATATCATCGTCGAAAAAGATCGCATAGCGCGCATCGCCACCGCCGCTCCCACTGGCATGAAACTGATCGACCTCTCCAAATACACGGTCGTCCCCGGCCTCATCGATTGTCACTCGCATTTGCTCGGCAATCCCAAGGATCAATCCTCCATGTCTCGACTTCGTATGTCCTCCGCCCAGGGGGCCATCTGGGGCGTGCACAACGTAACCATCTGGCTCGATCATGGCTTCACCGCGCTTCGCGATGCGGGCGAGTCCGACATCGGTTATGGCCAACTGGCGCTGCGCAACAGCATCGAACGAGGATTGATTCGCGGCCCGCGCATCGTATCCGCCGGCGGCTTCGTCTCGCTCACCGGCGGCCACGGCGATGCTGATTTGCTCGCGCCAGATAAATCCTTGCCACGCGCGCCAAACATGGCCGACACCGTCGACCAGGTCAGCGTCGCCGTTCGCCGCGACATTAAATTCGGCGCGGACTGGATCAAGCTGATGGCCACCGGCGGCGTCATGGATCCCATCAGCGATTACACCGTGCAGGAATTGAGCCAGGAACAAATGGCCAAGGCCGTCGAGATTGCTCATCGCGCCGGGAAAAAAGTTATGGCTCACGCGGAAGGCTCCGAAGGCATCAAAGCCGCCGTTCGCGCCGGCGTGGATTCCATCGAGCACGGCACCGTGCTCGACGAAGAAGGCGCCAAGCTCATGGAGCAACATGGCACCTGGCTTGTCCCCACGCTGTTTTGCTTTCAACACGACATGGAAACCGGCCTGTCGCAGGGCCGCGATCCCGCCAGTTTCGCCAAAGGCGTCGCCATCATGAAGGAGCAAGGTCCGGCGTTTAAGCGCGCGCTCGACCATCATTTAAAAATAGCCTACGGCCTCGATGACGATCCCGATTTCGTTTCCAAAGAATTTGGCGCCCTCGTTCGCGGAGGAATGACTCCCATCGAGGCCTTAAAAGCCGCAACTATCAATGGAGCTGAATTAATGGGTCGCTCCAAAGACATCGGCTCCATTGAGCCTGGAAAATATGCGGACATTGTTGCTGTGGACGGCGACCCGCTTTCCGACATCACCGTAATGGAAAAAGTTGCCTTCGTAATGAAAGGCGGAGAAGTTTACAAGGCGGTCGCGCAGTAATTCTGGACAGAATTAATTTTAGAAATTAAACGACACCTGCAAATCGATTTTTCGATTGGCCGCCGCACCGCCGGGTCCCCCACCAGGTCCGCCGCCGGGACCGAACCCGGTCACAATGCCATTCGATTGTCCAAATAGCGGCGAACCTAGATTGCCGATCGGCGTCGCGAGATTCACATTGTTAAAAATATTGCGCGCGGCCACGCTAAAAGTGAGGTTGTAGCGATGATTCGTTGCTCCCGCGTCGGGTCCGCCGCCGCGACCACCGCCAAATCCGCCGCCACCGCGACCACCCGGGCCACCGGGTCCGCGTCCAAAAGTTCCTCCAGCGCCGGGACCGCCTCCCAGAGTATTTGTGGCTTCCGTCTTTTTGCCAAATCCAAAACTTTTGCTCACTCGCAAATTCAGCGAAAACCGCCCCGGCCCGGTCAAGTAATTAATCGGAACTCGGGGATCGCCGGGTTGTGGAGCTACGTCGAACGATCCGAAGCGGTTGGTCACCACATTAGCGGGAATCGAATTCGGGCCCGCGAATGAAGGCCGGTCGTTAAAAATGGAGTCGCCATTCAGATCCTGCCCGGTCGTAACGTTGTACGGTGTGCCGGAGCTGGCCATCATGAATGGACTCAAACGAAAAGCATATGGCAGCCCGATCGTTCCGCCAAAAAAAACCCGGTGCCGGATATCAAAAGCCGATCGCCCGTAATCAAGGCTGATATTGTTGTTGATGGACGGAAAGCTGCCGGCCCCGGCGCCGGTATCGCTGTTGGCATAATTCAGCGTGTAATATCCGAACAGCGAAAGCTTCGCGCCAATTCGAACGCTGCTATTCACAATCAGCTGATTCTGTTTAAAAATGCCTTCCGACTGATATTGGTAGATATTGTCCGGCGATCCCAGCGGCCGGGGCGCGGTGGCCGCATTGCACGGAAAAACCGAGCATTCCGGAGCATTAATATTTTCCGTGAAGAATTCGTGCACTCCCCGCGAATTCAGATAGGTCACGGCCAGGTTGGCGTATTTGGTGAGCTGCCGCTCCACGCTGATTCCCGTTTGCATGATGTAAGGGGTTCTTAAGTTGGGATTCAGGCTATATATTGTAGGCGCCGTAGCGCTGGCGGGCAGCACGCCGGGCGCGGGAATGTTATTAAGAAAAAATTCCGGATTCGCCACCACGAATTGCTGTTGCGTCAGGCCATTCAGCCTTTCCTGCTGCAACACCAGGTCGTAAGTGAACCGCTCGTAGAAAATTCCGTAACCCGCGCGCAGCACAATCTTCGGCGCGCCGTTCTTCGCACCCGCACCCAGCCCCCACGCAAATCCAAATCGCGGCGCGAAGTCGGCGTGATCGCCAAGGTTATTCTGGCTTTCAAATCGCAATCCATAGCTCAGCGTCATGTTCGGCCGCAAATGAAAATCGTCCTGAACATAAAGTCCCGCATCGAAATAGGTAACATCCGCGCTCGCGCTTCCGGCGGTCACGGAGTATTGGCTGGCCCCGCCGCCCATGGCCACAATTTGCGGAAAGGTAAGTCCAGCGGCTAATCCCTGCTGGGTAATTTGATAAGCCTGCAGGCCGGTGATAAACGGGCAAGTCGCTGGCGTAGCATTGGCCGGGCAACCGGGATTCTGCCGCGAACCAAATGTGAAGTCGCCGTTAAAATTCGATGTCGCCACATTCGCGTCGCGGCTGACGCGCAGGCGCACGCCAAATTTTAGGAAATGTTTGCCCAGCGCCATCGAGGTATAGTTTTGAAATTCATAGCGATCCAGCACGTCCTGCAACCTTCCCTGCGTGCTGCCGCCATTTACAAACGCTGCCTGCACGTTTAGTGTCGGCGTCGTGCTGAGCGGCGTCTGGTCACTCGTCTCGCGAATGAACTGAAAACGCGTCTCGTTAATTATCTTGGGACTTAAAATCTGCGTGTCGCTTACTTGTAGAGTTCGCTCGGTTTCCAGGCTGTTATATCCGGTAGAGGGCAGATTGAAGAGCCCAATGCCACTGTTGTCTACGCGATTGTGTTCGTACTGATAGCGCACCGTAAGCGTGTTATTTTTACTGACCTGGTAGTCAAATCGCGGACCCAAATTCATGCGCACGCGTGGATTGGCCACCGCATCGCTGAAATTGGTGATATTGAAGCCGGGATCCAGAATTTTGGCGCTCACAATCGACAGGTCATTGATATCCCGCCGCTCGAAGTTAAAGAAAAACGACGCTTTCTTGGTCAACGGTCCGCCGATGCTCCCGCTGAATTGCGTGGACTCGTAGCCCGGCGGCTGCATGCCCGCTGGTATCACTTCGAAGGGATTGCGCGAATTGAATCCCGCGGTGTTTCCCGTCAGAAATAACTGTCCGTGATATTTGTCTGTGCCCGGTTTGGTAAAGATCTCGATTCGCCCGTAGCCCAGTTTGTCGTACTCCGCCGAAAATGGATTCTGATTGATTCGAATTTCCCGAATGGAAGTTTTCGGGGGAAGTTGCCCGGCCGTAAATCCATCAATATAAATTTGTCCGCCATTAGGCCCCGCGGATGGCCCCGCCAAAGCTTGCAACTCGTCCATCAGCTCGTCCGGATCGTCCGACAACGCTTCCAGATCTTTATCTTTCAAAATAATGGCTCCGGCGTTGTTTTCCGGATTCACGTCCAGTTGCGTTGGAGAGTCCTCGACGTGTATCTCCAATTTTTGCTCTTCCAGCGTCAGCGCAATCTTCAGTGTTTGTGTCTGCTCCGCTTTTACTGCGATATTTTGCGCCGTGAATAAGCCGAAACCTTCCGCTACAACTTTTACCGTGTACGTTCCGGGCGCCAGTCCCGTGACTTCATAAAATCCATCTCTATTGGTAACGGAATCGACCGAATTCCCGTTTGGCGCGGTCAGCAACACCGCTGCTCCGCTAACCGTCGAACCGGAAGGATCGATCACTTGTCCGCGCAGCGTGCCCGTCGAGGGCGCCTGTGCGCCGGCCGAAAAGTTCGCCCCGAAAGCCAGCGCGAATAAAAATAAAATAGCTATGTATAGGGCCCGAACTCTCATCAACTCTCCACGAATGAATTGCCGCAGGTGAGACTGTGTATTCAGTGCGTCTAAGGTGTTCCTGCTTCTCCGCTGGGCGCAGCGCTCAGACTCCAGGGCGAGAGAATTGACGATGCTCCGCCATTCGGCGAACCTTGCAAAATCGGTTCAACTCCAGCCAGCAGCGTGATGGCCGTCACCGCATTGCTGCCGATTGCTTCGGTGCCCACTAGCATGACCGCGTCGCCCTTCTGTAAATCTGCGATTGTGGAAGCCGGCATGCGGCTGATCATTTGCTGCAAATCCGCGCCGCCGCCAGGGCCGCCCGCTCCACCGCCCATGCCACGCCCGCGTCCGCCAAAATCTCCTTGCCCTTGCCCCGAGCCCGCCGCCGGTTCCTTGGCCGTCGGCGCCTCAGGCCTTGTGGAACCGGCCTGCCCAGAACCCGCTTGATCTGCATTCGCACCGCCATTCGCGCCACTCGATCCATTCAATCGTTGCGCGATGCGTTGCGCCACCGGCGCCGGTAATTTGCGAAGCTGCGACTCAGAGGTAATCTTCACCGCAACATTTTTTTTCGTGGCGAGGTCGTGCACTGTGATGGTGCTCTGCGCGTTGTCCAGTGACGAAATCGTTCCAGAAATATTTCGGAAGCTCCCAGAGACAATCTCCTGCGCCGTCAGCTCGCTGCCATCCGCGTTTTTCTCGCCACGCGCGCGCAATTGATCGCCGGGCCGTATTTCCGCGAGCGGCGCGGGCTTGGCCTCGTCAAACTTCACCGAACCCGGCGTATAACGTCGCAGCACGGTGTCTTTCGTTACGCGCACCGCAACCGTTTTCTTTTCTCGTAACGATGGCGTGGTAATGCTGATCACCCCGCCCGCCGCGTCAACATTATTTACCAATCCTCCCACGCCGAATTTTTGCCATTCATCGCGCTCTCGATTTTGTTTTTCCGCGATGTCCGCTTTCTTCATCGCAATAATGGAAGTCGCCGAAAACGTCTTATTGTCGTCCCCGACCTTCCCGCGCACCAGAATGCGGTCGCCCACCTGAAGATCTGTCAGCGCGATAGGCTGCGCGTCCTTCAAATCCTTTTGACCAGGAGCGATGCGAACGATTTTTGTGGAATCCCGAACGTCTACATTCATTTCCACGCCCGTATCGCTGGCCAATACCAGAGTATTCCCCGAAATCGATTTAATAGTTCCCAGTGCCGGAGGCGATTTAGCCGCTCCCTGGTTGATCGGTCCCGGCTCTTGCGCCGCGGCGGCTTTCACCGCCATCAGGCCACCGCTCCATGCCGCTATTACCGTCGCCACTGTCACTACGCACAAAGGCCACAGTCTGGCGAATCTGGCGCGCTTTAGGAAAACATACTGTTCCGGCGACTTCATGATTCCTTCTTCAAGCTGGCCTCAAGCTGGCATTTCCTCGCGATGGCGCACCTATATCTTGATCGGTTAGACGTGTCATTTCCCCAAAATCGGTTCACATGTTCCCCAACGTCGGACAAAAAGTTGTTGCCGGCACAGGGATATCTCTATCTTCCGCTAATCCCGGATTTTTCAGACGATTTATTACTATCGATTTCAGGCCCGAAACGGTCGGTTCTTACACACGGGAGGCAGGTGTAATGCTGTTATGCCAAAGGTTCTCAGGGGTGATCGGGAAGCCCGCGGGCGCTTGCGCTTACGCGGCAAATCAACATTAAAGAGAAACTCACGAGCGAGACCCACGCAGGGATGCTTGCGTGGCTCGCACTTCCGAATCGCCCGCCTTTATAGGAATCGTCACTTCGATGAGCGTCCCCGGATCCGCATTTTGCAATCGCAACTCGCCGCCGAATTCCTTAGCGCGCTGGCGCATTCCGCCAAGGCCTATGCCCACGCTGCCAGGGCGCAACTCCACAATATGTCCCGCGATTCCTTTCCCAAAATCGCGCACGCTCACCGCCACCTGATGATCGTTTTTTGTCAAGGTAATGCAGGCCTTCATCGCTCCCGAGTGACGAAAAACATTTGTGAGCGCTTCCTGCACGATACGAAAAACCGCCGTCTCGACTTCCGGCGCCAATCGTGGAAACTCCTGCGGGTGCACATCGAAAACGGTCTCAATCCCGCTCCGCTCCGTTAATCCATCCAGATACCAGCGCAGCGCCGATTGCAAACCAATCTCATCCAGCAACGGCGGATGCAGCAGATGCGAAATGCTGCGCACTTGCTGCATCACCCGTTCCAGCAATCCGCTCGCTTGCAGCGCCGCCTGATTTTTCGCCTCGACGGATTGCTGCCCCATATGAATTCCGTCCACCAGCATTTTGGCCGCACTCAGCTCCTGGCCCAACCCGTCATGCAGGTCGCGCGCGATGCGCCGCCGCTCCTCGTCCTGCGTGCTCAGCAATTTTCCCGAAAGCCCGCGTAACTCCGTGTTCAGGAGCTCCAGTTGCTGTGCGTTGCGATGCAACTGAGCGAACACGCTTACCTTTGCGCGCAGCAGCTCCGGCACTACTGGCACGGACAAATAATCCACCGCCCCGCGTTGGTACCCTTTTAACCGGTCCAGATCCGTCAGATGCACCGCCGAAATAAAAATAATCGCCGTCTTTTGAAATCGCGGATGCTGCCGAATGATTTCCGCCAACTCGAACCCGTCCAGCTCCGGCATGCTTACGTCCATCAACACCACCGCGATGTCCGTCTTCAATAGCAATTCCAGAGCTTCGCGCCCCGAATTGGCCTTAATCAGGTTTTCGCCGAGTTCCGCGAGGATGGCTTCATAGGTCAGAAGCTTGGATGGCTGATCGTCCACCATCAAAATATTTACTTTGTCAGGTACGATCATATTTTATCTGCCGGGCTCAGGGATTTACCGTACAACCGCATCCCCGCGCCAAAAGTTCCGACCCTAATCGTGATCCGGTAGCTCCAGAAATTTCTTCACAAGCTACCGGTGCAGCCACATGCGTAACACGGAAAGCAGTTGGTCCGTATTTACAGGCTTGGCCAGGTATTCCGATGCGCCCGCTTCCAGACACTTCTCCCGGTCGCCTTTCATGGCCTTGGCAGTTAACGCGATAATCGGCAAGCGTCGCAGCCTGGCGTTCTGCCGAATCACCCGCATGGTTTCATAGCCATCCATTTCAGGCATCATAATATCCATCAACACGATGGCCACGTCTTTTGTGAATTCCAGTGTTTTGATGGCTTCCCGGCCGGTGCCCGCCGTGAGCACCGTCATGCCCCGCCGTTCGAGCACGCTGCTCAATGCGAAAATGTTTCGCACGTCGTCGTCCACCACCAGCACTTTCTTGCCGACCAGCGCTTCGTCCGAGCGGTGCAATCTCTCCAGCATGCGCTGTTTCTCGGGCGGCAGGTCGGTAATCACACGGTGCAGAAATAATGCCGTTTCGTCCAGTAGCCGCTCCGGAGATTCCACGTCCTTGACCACCACGCTGCGCGCCAGCGTGTGCAGTCGCGCGTCCTCTTCGGAAGACAAGTCTTTGCCGGTAAAAACCACTACCGGCAAGTCGCTTAACGTCGGGCTGTTTCCAATCTTCTCCAGCACATCGAATCCCGACATATCCGGCAACCGCAGGTCCAACACCACGCAATCAAAATTGCTTTCATTCACGCTCATCAACGCTTCCGTGCCGGTCTCCGCCACCGTCACGTCGATGTCCGTGTGCGTCAGCAATTCGCGAATACTCAATTGCTCGGCGGGATTGTCTTCCACCACCAGCAAGCGCCGCCGGCGTGGCGCGGAATATGTTTTGATTTTTTCCAGCGCCGATTCCAATCCCTCTGATGTGGTCGGCTTGGTCACAAAAGAAAATGCTCCACGCGCCAATCCGTGATGGCGATCTTCATCCATGGTCAGCATCTGCACCGGAATGTGCCGCGTAGCCGGATCCTGTTTCAAGTGATTCAGTACCGTCCAGCCCAGCATATCCGGTAGAAAAACGTCCAACGACACAGCGGTCGGCTGGTACTCGCGCGCTAACGCCAGGGCTTCCGCGCCACGCGAGGCCACCAGCACCTTGAACCCCTTGTCGCGCGAGAGATCGGCCAGCACGCGCGCGTAATGCGCATCGTCCTCCACGATCAGCAGCACATTATCGCCAGGCTGGAGCCTTTCGCGATCGTCCGGAATCGCCTCAATCGGATGCTCCAGAGTCGCGCCCACGAGATGCATGGCCGTCGCGCTCGACAACGTGTGCCTCTCGGTGATCGTGCCCAGAGCGTTTGCCGGTCCAACGTAGGTTTTTGGCAAGTACAGCGTGAACGTGCTGCCTTTGCCCGACTGGCTTCGCAGTTGAATTTCTCCTCCCAGCAAACTGGCCAATTCGCGGCTGATGGCCAGCCCCAAACCGGTCCCGCCATACTTGCGGCTCGTTCCCGCGTCCGCTTGTTGGAAGGCCTCGAAAATAATCCTCTGCTTTTCCGATGGTATGCCGATCCCGGTATCAGAAACTTCAAACGCAATCACCGACGCAGCCCCACTCAAAATCGGATGATTTTCGCTCCATCCACTGTCCACCGCGGATACCGACAATCGCACCCCACCGTGTTCGGTAAACTTGAATGCGTTGGACAGCAAATTTTTCAACACCTGCTGCAGTCGCTTCGAGTCCGTAACCAGGCTGCGCGTCAGATGTGGATCGGAAGCTATCTCAAAGGACAACTTGCGATTCTCTGCTTCGTGCTTGAAAGGCCGCCCGATCATTTCCAGCAGGCTCGCGAAAAATACTTCTTCCGCCTCCACCGAAACCGTGCCGGATTCGATCTTCGACAAATCCAGAATGTCGCTGATCAAGTTGAGCAAGTCCGTGCCCGCGCCGTGAATGGTGCGCGCGAACTCCACTTGCTTGGGCGTCAAATTGCTCTCCGGGTTGTCGCTCAACTGCTGCCCCAGAACCAGAATGCTGTTCAACGGGGTGCGCAGCTCGTGCGACATGTTGGCCAGGAATTCCGATTTGTACTTGGAAGTGAGCGCCAGTTCCTTGGCCTTTTCTTCCAGTGCGCGCCGCGCCTGCTCGATTTCCTGGTTTTTCCGTTCGACTTCAACGTTTTGTTCCGCAAGTTGCTGGGCTTTCTGCGCCAATTGCTCGTTGGTCTGCTGCAATTCCTTCTGCTGCGTTTGCAGTTCAGTTGCTAATTGCTGCGATTGCTTAAGCAAGCCTTCCGTCTGCATCGTGGCTTCAATACTGTTCAGCACGATGCCGATACTGGCCGTCAATTGCTCGAGGAACGCCAGGTGCGACGCGGTAAAAGCGCTAAGCGAAGCCAGCTCGATTACCGCTTTAACTCGATCTTCGAACAAAACCGGCAGCACGATCACATTTTTTGGGACCGCTTCAAATAATCCGGATCGCACCGGCACGGCATTCTTGGGCACGTCCGAAATCAACATACGCCGCTTTTCCGCAGCACACTGCCCCACCAGTCCTTCACCGACTCGCAGATGTTGGCGGTGTCCATTCTCGCCATCGTCGGCGAACGCCGACAGCAGCACCATGCCCGCGGAATTCTCTGTCTCCATCTGGTAGATCACGCCTTGCTGCGCGTTCACCAGCGGGGCCAGCTCGGAAAGCATCATGCGTCCCACTGACGTCAAATCGCGTTGTCCCTGCAACATGCCTGTAAAGCGCGCCAGGTTCGTTTTCAGCCAGTCCTGCTCGGCGTTGCGGACCGTCGTCAAGCGCAGGTTGTCGATCATGGTGTTGATATTGTCTTTTAGTTCCGCGAGCTCACCGCTCGCTTCCACTTGAATCGAACGCGTCAAGTCACCCTTGGTTACGGCCGTCGCCACTTCCGCGATCGCGCGCATTTGGTTGGTCAAGTTGTCTGCCAGCAGGTTTACGTTGCCGGTCAAGTCTTTCCACGTTCCGGCGGCACCCGGCACGTTAGCTTGTCCACCCAGACGTCCCTCCACGCCAACCTCGCGGGCCACGGTGGTCACCTGGTCGGCGAAGGTCGCCAGTGTATCCGTCATGTTGTTGATGGTTTCAGCCAGCGCGGCCACTTCGCCCTTCGCGTTCACCGTCAGCTTCTGAGTCAATTCGCCGTTGGCTACCGCGGTCACTACTTTCACGATGCCGCGCACCTGTTCGGTCAAGTTGCTGGCCATGAAATTGACGTTGTCGGTCAAATCTTTCCACGTGCCGGCCACTCCAGGCACCTGCGCCTGCCCTCCAAGTTTTCCTTCCGTGCCAACTTCGCGCGCCACGCGCGTCACTTCGCCCGCGAACGCGTTCAGTTGGTCCACCATGGTGTTAATGGTGTTCTTCAACTCCAGAATTTCGCCCTTCACGTCCACCGTGATTTTGCGGGACAAGTCTCCGCGCGCCACGGCGGTCGTGACTTCAGCGATGTTTCGTACCTGGCCAGTCAAGTTTCCGGCCATGGAGTTCACCGAGTCCGTCAAGTCCTTCCACGTGCCCGCCACTCCAGGCACGTTCGCCTGTCCACCCAGACGCCCTTCGCTGCCGACCTCGCGCGCCACACGTGTGACTTCCGCGGCGAACGACCGCAGTTGCTCCACCATTGTGTTCAGGGTTTCTTTCAGTTGCAAAATTTCGCCACGCACGTCCACAGTGATCTTGCGCGACAAGTCGCCGCTCGCAATAGCGGTCGCCACTTCGGCGATGTTTCGCACCTGGCCCGTCAAGTTGCTGGCCATGAAGTTCACGTTGTCGGTCAAATCTTTCCACGTACCACCAACCCCAGGAACTTGGGCCTGTCCTCCAAGCTTTCCTTCCGTCCCAACTTCGCGCGCCACGCGCGTTACTTCGCCCGCGAACGCGTTGAGTTGGTCAACCATCGTATTGATGGTGTTCTTCAACTCGAGAATTTCGCCTTTCACGTCCACTGTGATCTTGCGCGACAAGTCGCCGCGCGCCACGGCGGTTGTCACTTCCGCGATATTTCGCACCTGACCGGTCAAGTTTCCGGCCATGGAGTTCACCGAGTCGGTCAAATCTTTCCACGTCCCGGCCACGCCAGGCACGTTCGCCTGTCCGCCCAAGCGGCCTTCGCTGCCGACCTCGCGCGCCACGCGCGTCACTTCGCCCGCGAACGCGTTCAGCTGATCCACCATGGTGTTGATGGTGTCTTTCAGAAGCAAAATTTCGCCGCTCACGTTTACCGTGATCTTCTTCGAAAGGTCGCCGCTCGCAATAGCGGTGGCCACTTCCGCGATGTTTCGCACCTGGCCTGTAAGGTTGCTGGCCATGGAGTTGACCGAATCCGTCAAATCCTTCCACGTGCCTGCCACTCCAGGCACCTGCGCTTGTCCACCCAGCTTTCCGTCCGTTCCGACTTCGCGCGCCACGCGCGTGACTTCCGAAGCGAACGACCTCAGCTGGTCCACCATCGTGTTGATGGTGTCTTTCAGCTCCAAAATTTCGCCTTTCACGTCCACGGTGATCTTGCGCGACAAGTCACCGCGCGCCACTGCCGTCGATACTTCCGCGATATTTCGCACCTGGCCGGTCAAGTTGCTGGCCATGAAGTTCACGTTGTCGGTCAAATCCTTCCACGTGCCCGCCACTCCAGGTACTTGCGCCTGCCCTCCAAGTTTTCCTTCCGTGCCGACCTCGCGCGCCACGCGCGTCACTTCGCCCGCGAACGCGTTCAGCTGATCCACCATGGTGTTGATGGTGTTCTTCAACTCCAAGATCTCGCCCTTCACGTCCACCGTAATCTTGCGCGACAAGTCGCCGCGCGCCACCGCCGTAGTCACCTCCGCGATGTTTCTCACTTGACCGGTCAAGTTTCCGGCCATGGAGTTCACCGAGTCCGTCAAATCCTTCCACGTTCCCGCGACTCCAGGCACGTTCGCCTGCCCACCCAAGCGTCCTTCGCTGCCCACTTCGCGCGCCACGCGGGTCACTTCGCCGGCGAACCGGTTGAGCTGGTCCACCATGGTGTTCAGCGTTTCTTTCAACTGCAAAATTTCTCCGCGCACGTCCACGGTGATCTTGCGTGAAAGGTCGCCGCTCGCGATAGCCGTCGCCACTTCCGCAATGTTTCGCACCTGGCCCGTCAAGTTGCTGGCCATGAAGTTCACGTTGTCGGTCAAATCCTTCCACGTGCCGCCGACTCCAGGAACTTGCGCCTGTCCTCCAAGCTTTCCTTCGGTTCCCACTTCGCGTGCCACGCGCGTTACTTCGCCCGCGAACGCATTCAACTGATCCACCATCGTATTAATGGTGTCTTTCAACTCCAGAATTTCACCCTTCACGTCCACGGTGATCTTGCGCGACAAGTCGCCGCGCGCCACCGCCGTAGTCACCTCCGCGATGTTGCGAACCTGCGCCGTCAAGTTTCCGGCCATTGCGTTTACCGAGTCCGTCAAATCTTTCCACGTGCCCGCCACGCCCGGAACTACCGCCTGCCCGCCCAGCTTTCCGTCCGTACCAACTTCGCGCGCCACGCGCGTGACTTCCGAAGCGAACGACCGCAGTTGGTCCACCATCGTGTTGATGGCTTCTTTGAGCTGCAAAATTTCTCCGCGCACGTCCACCGTAATCTTGCGCGACAAGTCGCCGCTGGCCACCGCCGTCGCCACCTCGGCGATGTTGCGCACCTGGCCCGTCAAGTTGCTGGCCATGGAGTTCACCGAATCGGTCAGATCTTTCCACGTGCCCGCCACTCCCGGAACCTGCGCCTGCCCGCCCAGCTTTCCATCCGTTCCGACTTCGCGCGCCACGCGCGTCACTTCCGCGGTGAACACGCCCAACTGTTGAATCATGGTGTTTACGATCGCCGCCGACCGCAAAAACTCGCCTTCCAGCGGCCGCCCATCCACGTCCAACCGCACCGTCTGCGTCAAATTCCCTTGCGCCACCGCCGCGATCGCGCGCGTAACTTCCGTCGTCGGGCGCAGCAAATCCTCCACCAGGGTATTGACCGACCCCTCCATCTCGCCCCACGCGCCCTTCGATTCATGGAAGCGCGTGCGCTCTCGCGTTCGCCCTTCCTTACCGACTACTTGCCCCACCCGCTTAAGTTCATTGGCCATGTGCTGATTGGCCGCCACAATTTCGTTAAACGTGTCTGCAATTTTCCCCGGCAAACCGGTCCACGCCCCAGGCAGCCTCACTGAGAAATCCCCGTTTCGCATGGTTTGCAAACTCGCGAGGATCACCGCCAACTCTCCAGAATCATTAGAATGAGACCCGTTCCTCTTGCCATTTCCAACCTGCGTCACGGTTCCCGCGCTCGTCAAAGCACTGCGCTTAGCGTTTGCGCCACCCTTCAAGCTTTCAACGGGCTTCGTGTTCGTCTCGCTAGTCACATTGAAGGCGCCTTTTTCAGCCGTAGTAGCTGGCTCAACAGTCCCCGTTTTTGCGGGGCCCAAATCATGCGTGGTTCGTTTCATTCCGATTCTCCTAGCCCGTTGTTCGAATACAGTATCGTGAGCCGACCCCAACCGCCCGGCTCTCCAATACCGCCAGCCATGCCTACTAAAATTACTTTATTGCACTCCGGCCAAACCTTTTGGTTATCTCTCATAATTAACACGGGTTGCGTACCCGAGTGCCTACGGTATTCACTGTAGAGACGCCTCAGAGTTAAGTCAGTAAGGCAGGCGACTGGGCGCGTTTCCGAGGCTCGAAAAACCGATGTTGCTGGAAAAGCGGGTATGCCCGCCACTACCGCCACTCGGGGCGCCTTTTTTCAAACCGCGACACTGACCGCCGCGCTATTCGAAGGCAAGATTACCGTAAAATTTGATCCGATGCCGGGGGTGCTCTTACATTCAATCGAGCCCCCTAACACTTCCACGATGGCGTTGGCAATCGCCAGCCCTAATCCTCCACTCTGATGAGGGCCTCCATTATTCGACGTCGAATTCGCGCGATAAAATCGCTCAAAAATAAATGGCAAGTCTTTGGTGGATATCCCAATGCCTTTATCTTCAAAATGAAGTTTGATTACGCGATCGTCTTTTTCCAAACGCACTCGGATGGACGTTCCACTCCCGGAATACTTGATCGCATTATCCAGAAAAATCAAAAAAAGCTGGCGCATGAATGCTTCATCGCCCACATACGGGACGTCCGGCAGAAGATCTCGAACTAGAAAGATGTTCTTTGCATCCGCGCGCGATTTGACCAGCGCGCACGCTTCTTCCAAAACTTCGTCCAGGTACAGTGGCTCTTTCGCCAAACGCAATTGCCCCGCATCGGCCACCGAAAGCGTAAATAATCCTTCAACAATATGAGTGAGCTTCTTGAACTCTTCGTCAAACTCGCAAAGCGTTTTTCGATACTCTTCGGCGCTGCGCGGCTTGGACAGCAGCAATTGCGTTTCGCCATGCAGAACAGACAGTGGCGTCCGCAATTCATGAGATGCGTCGGTAACAAATTGCCGCAAAGGGCGAACCGAAGAATCCACGCGTTCCAACAATTGATTAATAGTCTGCGCCAACAGGCTTAACTCATCGTGGCGCGGCGATACTGGGAGCGGCGTCCAGAAACCTTCGCGGTTAGTGACCCGCTTCGCCATCAACGCCGCATGATTCGTAAGCGCCGTAATTGGCGCGAGGCTTTTCCCCACATAAAAAGTGGAAATGCCCGCGGTCAATAACAGGCTCAACGGAAATATCAGCAAGGCCACGCTGCCAAAATTTTCCAGCGTGCTGCCAAAGCGCGAGGTTCGAATCGCCACAGCCAGCACCCGCGGCGCATTGGCCACTCGAAATGGAATCAGCGCCAAGCGCACGTGCCGGCCGTCTTCCAGACTCCCGGCGCCGAATGTCTTCTCTGTAACTCGTGGATTGATACCTTTAAATTTAATTGGTGAGGAGAGGTTTGCAGAATGCTGTAAAACGACGCCGTCCGGATTCAGGACCTCAAAAAATTCATCCGGGATGTTGAGGTTGTTCACGTCCTCAACGTTGGGTTCGGCAATTAAGTCCACAATGATCGGACCCGCGGTTTCCTGCAGCTGCCGATTCAGCTGAGCCCCTACTTCGCGGTTGAGCAGCGCCCAGAATGCCAGATAAGAAACCGCCAGAAGCCCCGCCACTACGGAGCAGAACAAAATAATCATGCGAAAACGTAAAGTTCTCGCCTTCATGGTGTCCAGCAATCCCAAATCAGGCCTCGCGCGCTATCCACCATTATATAAGGCCATATATCAGGATGGACAACGTCCGACAAGGGAAGAGGCATGATTCGGACCTGCCCGGCTTAACGTAGCGAGAGTCCCGGCGCATTGCGCTGCGGAATCGAAGTTCTAAGCGGTTCAGCAGCAGTCTTCGGCTGCAAATAGTAATTAATGGCTGGCGTGAACACGAGCGACAGCACCATCGAACTCAGCAACCCGCCCACTACCGCGATCGCCAAAGGCTGCAACATTTGCGAGCCAGCCCCGATAGCGAAAGCCAGCGGCAGCATGCCCGCAATGGTCGCCAGCGCAGTCATCACAATCGGCCGCAACCGCCGCCGGCCCGACTGAATCATGGCCTCCTTGGCCGAGAATCCTAATTCCTGAAAATGATGCTCGGCGTCCAGCAGCAAAATGCCGTTTTTCGCCACGATGCCAATCACCATGATCATGCCCATGAACGAAGCCACATTGAACGTAGTGCGCGTAACCAACAGCGCCAGAAAACCGCCAAATGTCGACAGAAGCGCCGAAGAAAGAATTGCGATAGGCGCCGAAAAAGTTCGAAACTCAAACAACAACACTATGAACAAAAGCAAAAGCGCCAGAAACAAAACCATCAACAGATCGTGGAACGATTTTTGCTGCTCTTCATAAATGCCCCCGTACTCCACCCGTATGGAGCTGGGAAGATGCATGTCCGATACCGCTTTTTTCACCGCCGTGATACCCGATCCTAAATCTATCCCTTCAAATCGTCCGGTAACCTCAACAAGCCGCTGTAGATTCTCGCGCCGGATTTCCGTTTGCCCCGCTTCTTGCTTTACCGTTGCCAGCGATCCCAGCGTAGCCGTGTGCCCCGCGGAACTCGCCACCAAAGTGTTGCTCATGCTCTCCAGCGAAGACCGGCTCGATTCCGGAAAACGCACGCGGATGGTGTACGGCCGGTCATTCAAAATAACCGGCAGCGCCGCCGGTTCGCCCTCCAGAATCGCGGCCGCGTCCAGCGCCACCTCTTCTGGCGTAAATCCCGCCCGCGCGGCAACCGTGGGGTTCACTTGATAGGTGACCGCCGGCCCGCTGATGGTATTTTCAATCCCGTTGAGAACATCTACCACGCCGTGAATTTTGGTGATTGCATCCGCAACTTTCGGCGAGGTTTCCTCCAGCAGCTTGGCGTCCTCGGAAAATAGTTTGATGACCACCGGTTCCGGTTGGCTGGTCAAATCGCCAATCATGTCCTGCAGCTTCTGGATGAATTCCACCTTCGCCGCCGGCTCGGTTTCTTCCACCTGTCCGCGTATGTCGGAAATGACTTCGTCGATGCCGCGCTTGCGCTTGTCCTTCAGCTTCACGGTAAAGTCGCCCCGATTCGCTTCCGTGACCGCCGCTATTCCCAGCTCCAGCCCAGTGCGCCGCGTGGTGTTCTCCACCTCCGGCGTGGCATGCAGAATGGCCTCAATCCGCTGCAAAATGGCGTTCGATTCCGACAGTGAACTCCCTGGTGGCGTGAAGTAATCCAGGCTAAATCCGCCTTCATCCATTTCCGGAAGGAGGTCGCTGCCCAAAAATTTGTAGCAAACGGCGGAAAGAGCAACGATCACGACAGCACCGATCACCAGGATCAACGGTCGAGCCAGGACCGATTCCATTAGCCGTCCGTAGGCCTTTACAATCCGCCCAAAAAATCCCGACAGGTGAGCCTCTTCCGCGGCCAGCAGTGATGCAACATCATCGCCGCCGCCTGCCGCATTGGCTGGCTCTTTACGCCTCACCAGGTACTGGCTAAGCGTAGGAGTCCAGGTGAGCGCCAAAAGAAGTGAGGTAAAGAGTGACACGGTCATGGTGACTGCCAACGCGCGAAAGAAGCTTCCCGTGACACCTGTAATCGAAATCAGCGGTAGAAATACGACAATCGGCGTAATCGTCGAGCCGATGAGCGGCACCGTCAATTCACGAAGCGCGCTGGCAATGGCCTGGAAGCGCCCTTGCCCCGCGTCCCGATGCAACACGATGTTCTCGAGCACCACGATGGCATCGTCGATCACCAGACCGACCGCCGCTGCCAACCCGCCAAGGGTCATGAGGTTAAAGCTCTGACCAGTTATTTTCAAAACGATAAAAGTAATAAGCAGGGTGGCCGGGATAACGAGTCCCGCAACCAACGAAGTGCCCCAGTCGCGTAGAAACAAAACCAGAATGATCGACGACAGCACCAAGCCCAGTAGCACCGCATCGCGTACGCTGGCGATCGAGTCATGCACAATGGTGGACTGGTCGTAAAACGGCTCGACGTGCACTCCCGGCGGCAGCGATGGCAGCAGATCACTGATCTGCTTGTGGACTTCGTTCGCCACATCCATGGTATTGCTTTGCGGTTGCCGGTTTATGCTCAGCAGCACCGCTGGTTTACCATTCGCGGTCACCACCGTATAGACCGGCGCCTCCGACGGTGAAACGCTGCCAATGTCCCCAACGCGAATTGGCACGCCCGCTGCAGAAGTCTTTATTACAATCTGGCCAATTTCCTCGGGACTATGCACCTGCCCGCTGACCAGGCCAAGAACCAGCTGGTGGTTGAATTCCAACAATCCAGGAGAATCAACCAGGTTGGTGCGTCTAAGTGCATCCAATATCTCCGGCACTGTTACCGTCGCCGCCAGTAAACGAGCCGGGTCCGGCGTGACTTGAAACTCTGGCACTCTTCCGCCTTGCACAATTACCGACGCCACTCCATCCAGCCGGTTAATACGTGGCTTCAAGTTATAGGTAGCGATTTCCCAAAGTTTGTTCTGCGGCACGGTATCCGATGTCAGGCTGTAACCGATGATCGGAAAACTGGCAAAGGTCATGCGGTGCGTATCCACCTTTGCTGTTGTAGGAAGTTCCGCTTGTAACCTGGCCACCACTGCGTCCACACGCTGTAGTGTCAGAATCATGTCCGAATTCCAGTCGAAGAACAGATCGATTTCCGCTGATCCTCGGCTCGTAACGGATGTGACCTTGAGTAATCCGGGCACGCTATTTACGGCTTCCTCAAGGGGGCGCGTGATGGTGATCAGCATCTGATCAATAGGCATTACGCCGTTGTCGATGCCCACCACAATGCGTGGAAAATCCGTGTCGGGAAATACCGCTACTGGAATAGTGAACGCGAAATAAACGCCCACCAGCGCCAAGCTCACAATTAAGAAAAGAATCGGCCGAGATAGCCGGTGAAACCAAGGGTTTTGTTCCTGCTCAGTCTGCTGTACGCCTGGCGCTGTCGATGTCCGGGTATCCATGCGAGGTTACCCCTTGTCCTTCTCTGCTTTTGCCGCTGCGCCACCTTTTTTCGCGTCTTTCTTGTCGCCGCTATCCTTCTTATCCTTAGCGTCGTCGCCCGCGTCCTTCTTATCTTCTTTGTCCGCTCCTTCTTTATCCGCTCCCGCTTTTTCCGGCGCCTCGGGTTTTTCAATTTTGATTTTCGTGCCGTCCGGCACCGCATAACCCCCGGAAGTAATCACCGGGTCTCCCACGTTAATCCCAGTGGCAATCTGCGCGTCTTCGCCGTTGCGAATCCCTACTTGAACTGGCTTCACATGAGCCTTTTCATCCGTTCCCGCGATAAGAACGTAGTTGCCATTTCCTTCTGGATTCCTGTATACAGCCGCCGCTGGCACCACCACCGCATCTTTCACCGTTTTCGCGGTCATCGCGACTTGCACGGTTATGCCTGGTCGCAAATTCGGATTCGCTTTTTTTGCTTCGACCCATACTTCAATCGTCGTGCTCCCGGGATCTAACGCCGGACTAACCAAAGTCACTTTGCCTTCAATCGGCTCATCCATGCCCGGAACCTTCAATTTCGCCAGATTCCCGACCTTCAGTTGCGCTGCCTCCGATTGCGGGATGTGTCCTTTGGCGATCAGCCTTGAAATATCCATCAACGTCAAAAGCGGCTGGTTCGCTGTCGCGACATCTCCTACGTAAAGGGGCCGGTCCGTCACCACTCCATTGATGGGGCTCCTAATCTCCGAATAGCTCAGCTGTGCCGCCGCGCCGCGGTACTTCCCTTCTGCTGACAGCCTTTGTCCTTGCGCGGACTTAAGCGCCTGCTCCCTTCCTACCCGCTGCAAGTCCGCAAGTTGCTTTTGCGCTTGCTCGTTCTGGCTTCGCGCCGCGACTAAGGCCACTTCGGCGGCGTCAAGCTCGCGGCGAGGAAGCGCCCCCTGTTGAAACAAATCTTTACGGCTGTTGTAAACCTTTTCAGCCGCTTCGAATGCCGACTTTGCAGAATCCGCATCCAGCTGCGCTTTCTGAATCTGCTGCGGCAAGCTCGACGTCACCGTGGTTGTGTATGCCGCTTCGGCCTGTTCAAAATCCCCGCGGCTGGATTCCGCCGCCGCAGCCAAATCGGCATTTTCTAGTCTGGCAAGCCGTTGCCCCTTTTTCACTTTGCTCCCGCGTTGTACGTAGAACTCCTTGATGGTGGAAGTAATCTTCGGGGCCACGGTGGCCTGTTGCAGTGGAAAAATCACCGCGTCCGCGTTCACAATCTGCGAGATATCTTCTTTCTCCGCCGGCGTGGTTTGGACACTCACCTCCGGTTCTTTTTCTTTCTCTGCCTTCGCGCAACCCCACGCGAAACCAAGTAGCAAAGCGGTGCCAGCGGCCATCGCCAGGTTGGAAAGTCTTCGAGCGCCGTATAGTGATTTAATTTTCATGGATTCGTCGGTATACCCGTTA
>Ga0307479_10000541_pt1 | contig 33998 bp, 47 predicted proteins | sample atmos_gasesECM4C_FD_203743 | JGI IMG/M metagenome (GOLD analysis project Ga0307479, IMG submission 203743) | Hardwood forest soil microbial communities from Morgan-Monroe State Forest, Indiana, United States - atmos_gasesECM4C_515 | ecosystem: Environmental > Terrestrial > Soil > Temperate...
TCGCTGGCGATGACCTCCGACGAGCTGCGCGACATCGTCCCGGGCGACGTCGTCCACCGCGACTGCATCCCCACCGGCTGCGCGCCTTGGCGCGTGAACCGCGTCGAGGACGCAGAGAGGGGTCGCTGCGTCAGCACACAATCCACGCGGCCGGGCGGCGGCTCGCCCGTCCTCTACGAGGACGACCCGGCGCTGTCGCAGTACCACACCGCGGCCATGTGCCCCGGCGAGCAGCGGAGGGCGAGCTGATGGCTACGCGGATCGAGGTGGCGTTCGACGACCGCATGTCGGCGGTCGCGTTCCACGAGGAGATGCGCGCCGTACCGGAGTTCCTCGCCACGTACGTGGACGACCCCGAGGAGGAGAGCATGTTTCTCGTGCTCGTCTCGCCCACCCTGCCGGCGCAGGTGATCGATGACGCCATCGTCGGTCGGCTGCGCGAGATTGTCGACAGGCACGGCGGCAACGTGATGGCGGCTGGCCTTTTCCCCGTAACCCTGGCGAGCTGAGTACTCGCCTCCCATGCGAACACCCGAGGACCATCACATGTACCCACCGTTCTCCCTGACCCTGACCTGCGACCGCCGGATCAGCCGCGACGAGTGGAACCAGGTGGTCTCGCGGACCGAGGTCGCCTTCGAGTCCGCGATCGGCGACATCCCCGTCAATCCGCCGCCGCTTCCTTCCGAGGCGCTGATGGAGATCGCTCGCCTTCTCGACGGGCGCGAGCCCTCCGAGCGGGTGGAGGCGTTCAGTGAGGTCGCCGACCTCCTGCGCCGCGTCGGGCACGATGTGCGCGACCCACAGGTACCGCGCGCCGAAGGCGAGGTCAAGGAAGCCCGGTACGCGCTGCGGAAGGCGCTCAGGATCGCGCACGATCACCGCCTGGCCGCCGCCATCGATTGGCTCGAGGCGTACCTGGAGGGCGTCAATTCCCCCTCCGAACGGATCCCCTTCTGATGCGCCCCGAGACCACGTACGAGGGGCACGTCACGTACGCGGACGGCTCCGTCGTGTCGATCCAGTGCTTCGAGGGGCGCAACGGCGAGTGCCCGGACGATACGCGGCCCGCCGCCGAGGTAGACGGCGGCGGGCCGCTCCTCGGACGCTACTGCGAGCATCCCCACTGCGGTCGCTACGAGCGCCACACGACCTCTGCGACCTGGAAGCCGGAGTACCACCCGTGGCACCACGGCGGCTGGTACGTGTCCAACCTCGGGTATCCCAGCGGCGCGGTCGGCTGCGTGAGCCGCCACAGCCGCGACGGGAAGTGGCGGATCGTGTGCGATCCGCGCTCCAGCGACCACACCTACCTGACTCGCGATGCCGCCGCCCATGCCGAGTACGAGCTGGCGGGGCTCACGCCCTTCTACGTGGACGTGACAGCCCTCGTGATCCGCGCCCGCAACGGCTCGGTCGTGCTCGCCCACGACGACTCTGGGCTGCTCCAGTCCCTCGCGGCGGAATTCAACCGGATCGTGCTGGACAGGTTGTTCCCCTGACGCCACCGACCCGCGAGACATCGGCCAGCTTGGCCATAGACCGCGCCAAGCGCCACGGGTACGGCGTGGTGCAGGTCAGCGCCAGGCGCTACGTGGTAGTGCGATTCATTGGCGCCGGCGCCATCATCTCCGGCCCCTCCACGACCCCCGACGGAGCGTGGCGTGGCCACGTCAGCTATCGCACGCTCACGCGGCCGGTGGGCATGAGGGTTGCCCTGGCTGCTGTGTCGGAGTTGGACAGGGCCGCCGAGGAAGGCGGAGTCAGCGCGCTCTCGGACGCCTACTACCGGCTGGCAACCGGCGACTACCGACCCGACTGGCGCTGAGCCACCTCCGGTACCCGTCCCCCCCTGACACATGGAGCCAATGAAGTGGATGAACTCGAACGAATCGCCCGGATCGTCTGCGCCGCGCTGACCGAGGCCGGAATTCCCTTCGGACCCGGCGCCTGCGACACCCCAACGGACAGGGGCGGCTACATCTACGACGTCGGCGACGGCGTGAAGATCGATATCCACCTCGCCCCCGTGCCCCCGTCCACCTCCCCACAGGAGACCATCCCTTGACAGCCACATCGACACCCGCCGTCGGAACCATCACGCAGATCCCGATCGCGGAGATCCGCGACAACCCGCGCCAGGTCCGCCGCGAGCTGACCAACATCGAGGAGCTCGCCGCGTCGATCGCCAACTACGGGCTCATGCAGGCGGTGCTCGTGTTCCCGGCCGACGACGGCCAGGGCGGGTACTTCCTGGAGGCCGGGCACAGGCGGCGGGCCGCGTGCGCCCTCCTGGGGTACGAGACGATCAAGGCCGAGGTGATCGACCCCGGCAGCTACGCCCGCCAGATCGTGGGGATGCTGATCGAGAACGGTCAGCGCGAGGACGTGCCCCCGATGGACGAGGCACGGGCTATCCAGGCTGTGCTCGACCTGCGGGACAGGGACCTCTCCACCGCGGCGAAGCTCGCCAAGGTGATCGGCCGGTCCGCCAACCACGTGCGCGGCCGTGCGGCGCTCACCCAGCTCCCCGCGAAGGCGCAGCTGGGCGTCGCGGCCGGCCAGGTCACTCTGGAGGAGGCCAGCGCCCTGTTGGAGTTCAAGGACTCCCCCGAGGCGTTGAACGAGCTGGCCGAGGCGGTTGGCACCCGCAATTTCCAGTGGCAGCTGCGTAACGCGCACAGCGAACTCCTGCGGGCGCGGGCCATGACCAAGCTGCGCGCGGACCTCGACAAGGCCGGGATCACGGTCATCGATCAGCCCCAGGACCCGACCAAGTCCAAGGCGCAGCGTCTGAGCTACCTGACGGACGACAAGGGCGTCGTCTTGGACGAGGAGGAGCACCAGCAGTGCCCGCACCACGCGGTGTTCCTGGCGCTTTCGGGGGGCGAAGCGGTCGCGGTCCCGCTGTGCCTCGACCCCGCCGCCGCCGGCCACCGGCTGCGCTGGCCGTCCACCGACGGCAATGGACGCGCTCGCGGTGACGAGCAGGTTCGGCTCACCCCTCAGCAGGAGCAGCGGCAACGCGAGGAGGAGGAGCGCGATCGTGCGCGGGACCAGGGGCGTGCGATGCGCGCGGAGTTCATCCAGTCCATCGAGGTGACTCAGCCGTCCACGCTGCTGGCGATCATGCGGCTGTTCCTCACGCACACCGTGCCCGACTACCTCAACCAGAGGGCCTTCGCCGGGTCGTACCTGGAGACGACGCTCCAGGACCTGCAGCTCCTGGCTGAGGTGTTCAACATCGACCTGCCCGTAGCGGCGCAGAAGTCGGTGGGGACCAGGGCACAGGCCGAGCGCGACGTCGCCGCAGCCCGCGACTCGTGGAGCCTGTTCGGGCCGGCGATCGCCGATGCCAGCCTCGAGCAGTGCGTGATGGCGCTCCTGTCGATGCTGAGGCGCGACATGGAGTACCGGGTGGCCCACTACCACACCGACCACATGGGCGAGCGCACGCTGTACCTGTCGTTCTTCCGCTCCCTCGGGTACCAGTTCTCGGACGCGGAGCTGAGCGAGTTTCGCGAGCGCATGGAGGACGACGACGAGGACCGGTGCTCGAACTGCAAGAGCCCGCTGGGCGACGGCGAGGGCTACGACGGGCTGTGCGGGGCGTGCGCCGACTCCGCCTCTAAGGCGACCGGCACGGAGGGGGAGTAGCCGTGGCTGAGCTACAGGACATCAAGCGCGCCGTCACGGACTCGCCGCTGATGCGACGGGCGCCAGCGCTCAAGCGGGACATCCTGGCCGCGCTGGAACACGCCAAGAAGCTCGACGAGGGTCTGGACCGGCTCGCCGTGGCGCTGCGCGAGCAAATCGGCGGCGAACGCCTGGCATGCGAGCGGTGGACGCAAGATGGCGTGAACTGCGGGTCGTGCTGGGGCTGCCGCGTGCGAGCCGCCCTGGCCGACGGCTCGCCGGGAACCGACAACCACGACGAGAGGACGTTCGGTCCAGGTGAGTTCACCGTGGCCGAGATGCTGGCGTGGCTCGGAAGCGACACCAATGCGCTGAGCGACACCGACATGGGCGCAGCGCTGCGGGCCGTCCTGGAGGAGCGTCGGCGTGGCTGAGCTGGCCATCGACTCACTCAAGCGGCTGGCCGCCGCCATCGAGACGGGGGGCCACCTGAGTTCGGCCGACCTGGTGGCGGTGGGGCGGACGGCACCAGCCATCCTCGCCGCCCTGGAGCACGCCGAGGAGCGGCGCAAGGTGGTGCGGGTAGCGACGGCGGACGCCATCGCCGCGGCCATGCAGGCGGCCTGGGATGACTTCGTGGGAGATACGGGCGACTTTCCCGACTGCCTCTCGTTGCGTGGCAGCAAGCTGTTCGCCGACTTCCGGCGGGGGAACTTCGCATTCATGGTGGCGACCCACCTCCGCGTCGCTCTGCCCGACGGCTCGCCGACGGCCGACGTGAACATGGAGGCGCTGAGGCGGCTGGAGAGCCTGATCCAGCGGGTGCTCGACGACGACGAGACCGGCAGGTGGGGGCCTGACGTCACGATGGTCCCGGTGCTCCGCGAGGCGCGGGACATCGCTGGCGAGCAGATGCAAGCCGTGCTCGCCGCCCTGGAGCGCATCTCGGAGCTGGAGCGAGCATTGGCCGAAGAAGAAGCCGCCCACGACAAGCACCTCCGTCAGGCAGAGAAGGACGTAACCGCGCTGGCGGACTCGTACCGCGACTACCACTCGCGCGCCGGGCAGGTGGAGGCAGCGGCGCAGGAGTGGGCGGCGGCCTGGGACGCCACCCACGGTCTGACGTTCACGGGTCCAGGGCCGTTCCCCGAGATCGAGCGCCGAGACGCGGCAGAGACGGCGCTCCGCGCCACCCTAGCCGCTACGCCACTCGCCACCTCGCACGACGAGGTGACGCATCTGCGCGGCCTGCTGCTGGAGGCGGGTACGGCGCTGCTGGCGGCGATGCACGGACAACCGGTGGACGACACCGTGCTCGATCGCATCGAACAGGCCATGCCGGAAGGGCTCGCGCGGGAGGAGTGACATGAGCGACGACAAGTACCCGGAGCACGCGAAGATGCGGAAGGTCGCCGACCTGAGCCAGAGTATCGGGGAGTTCCTCGACTGGCTCACGTCCCCTTCACAGGGCAGCCGGGTGATCGGCATGTGGCGGCCAACCTTCTGCCTGAGCTGCAAGGCCGGCTGGATCGACTTTCGCAGAGACGACGACAAGATCGTGTGTCAGGCGTGCGGTGCGGCGGAATTCAACAAGAGCGAGGACCGGCTCCTCCCAGCGCACGATCGCCTCCAGGACCTGCTGGCCCGCTACTTCGGGATCGACCTCGCCGCGATCGAGAAGGAGAAGCGCGCGATGCTCGATCGCATCCGCTCCCTGTCCACGGTGGCGCCGCCGAAGGAGCGGGAGTGATGACGTTCGTGCCCCACGCGGAAATCGACACCCGGGCGGCGGACCAGCGCTGGAAGCTGCGCTACCCCTCGCACGTCGAAGGGCAGGAAGGCCAGTCGGTGCAGGAAGGTGACGTCGTCGATTTCGGATTTGACGCCGGCGACGAGGACTGGTACGGCGACGTAGTCGGATTCCGCGGCGTCAGGGTCCTCGTGGACACCCACCTCAACGAGATCAAGGCGTTCGACACCGGAGAGCTGCGGCTGGTCGCTCGCAAGGGCGACGTCGAGAACCACCCGCCCGCGGTGGAGCCCGCGACATGACGACGAGCTGGGAGTCACCGCGCTGCACCTGGGCACGATGCCCGGCACCGGCTGCGGTGTCGGTGGACTTCTGGTTGTTTCTCGGCCCCATCGACTACTGCCGGCCCCACGCTGCGCGCTTCGTGGCCGAACTCCACAGCCTGGGCGCGGACGCCTACCAGCCCATCGTCGGGCCGGTCCAGGGGCGATCCGGCTACCCCTGCCCCACCTGGGCGCGGGTGGAGCTGGGGCTGGCATCGTGACCAACCGGGACGCGGAGCTAACGCGGCTGTACGCCGGCCTGCCTCGCGTCCGCTGCGAGCTGTGCGGGCAGATGGTCCCCGCGGGCAGCACATGCCCGCGGGGCCTGGCCTGCCCTACGTGCGGAGCCAAGCGGGGGTCGCGCTGCAAGCGACCCAGCGGGCACGGCGCCATGGATATTCACAAGGCGCGGTGGACCCTCGCCGAGTCGATCGACATCGCCGTGCTGAGACGTGCTTCAGCGTGAGACGGCGCTGGTGCGCGGCCGTCGTGGACGGCCGGCGCTACGTTCCCGGCGGCGCGGATCACTCCCGTCCCTGGGCGCCCCAGGCGTCACCACCGGCGCCCGTCAACCCGGATCCCGGATGGATCTTCGCCGGCCTGCCCACGTACGCCAAGGACGCCGAGCGGCTACCCCCACAGCGGATGCAGCACCTCTTCCGGCGAGCCGGGGAGTGGTCGGTCTGCGGCGAACTCAACTGGCTGCAGGTGCAGCGGGCCAACGAGGTCACCGAGTACACGTGGGTCTGCGCCGCGTGCAAGGCCAAGATCATGGCCGACTCGGGAGCTGACCCGACCGTCGAGGTGGTGCCGGATGACGACGGCGACGGCGTCGCGGCCGACGGAAGCGTGGTGGACGTCCGGTGCGGCGTGTGCCCCACGTGTCGAGGACGCCTGACGGACCCGAAGCGGAGCGCGGGCGGCTGGCGTCACTGCCGGACCTGCCGCCGCGGCTGGGGCGTCCTGACGCGCGATCGGTCTACTCGAACCATCTGGCGGGACTGGCCCGCCGAAGCGGCGATGCCGGCAGAATCACCCGCCCAGAGGAGCGCCCCATGAAGATTGGAACTCGAAGCCTGCTATTCGGAGCGCACCAGTTCGCCCTGCACCCGTGGTTCGTGGCGGTCGCCTGGTGGAAGTTGTACGGCTTCCCCTGGGACCCGCGGCTGTGGGTTGCGTTTTTCGTCCACGACATCGGGTACCTCGGCAAGCCGAACATGGACGGCCCGGAGGGCGAGACGCATCCGGAGTTGGGCGCGCGGATCATGGGGTGGCTGTTCGGGTCTGCCTGGTACGAGTTCACGCTCTTGCACTCGCGCTTCTACGCGAAGGCGCTAGGTCGGCAGTTCTCCCGCCTCTGCGTGGCCGACAAGCTCGCGATCGTCCTTGACCCGTGGTGGCTCTACCTGCCTCGGGTGATCCTGTCGGGTGAGGTCCGCGAGTACACGCGGGGAGAGGGCGGCCGAACTCCCATCGACGCCGGCGGCCTCCGCGGTTGGCATCGCCGGGTCTGCGCGTACCTGCGCGCGTGGGTCGGGGAGCACCGCGACCTCCGCGAGGACACCTGGACGAGCCACCACGGCCTCACCGACGTCGACCAGGTACGGATCGACGCGCAGCGGTGACGACGTTCTACCTGGGCACCCACGAGCCGTCATGGCTGGAGCGGACGTGGGTGCCGCTGTTCGTCAGCCATCGCCGGCTGCGGAGGATGGTGGCTCTGCCGCGAGCCCGGGGACCCTGGGCGCTGGACTCCGGGGGCTTCTCGGAGCTGGGCCTGTACGGCCGGTGGGAGACCTCGCCGGCCGAGTACGTGGACGCGGTGGCCCGGTACCAGTGGGAGATCGGCCGGCTGGAGTGGGCGGCGCCGCAAGACTGGATGTGCGAGCCGGTGATGCTGGCCAAGACCGGCCTGACGCTGGCTGAGCACCAGCGGCGGACGGTGGAGAGCTACCTGGAGCTGCGGGCCCGGGCGCCGGGGCACCCGTGGATTCCGGTACTCCAGGGCTGGACCGAGGCCGACTACATGCGCTGCGTCGAGCTGTACGCGCGTGAGGGCGTAGACCTCACCGAGTGCCGGCGCGTGGGGCTGGGCTCCGTCTGCCGGCGCCAGGCAACGCGTGAGGTGGGAGCGATCGCGTATCGCCTCTTCATGGCGGGCATCCACCTCCATGCCTTCGGCGTCAAGGCCAGTGGCCTGCACCACTTCGCGCTTCCCCTGGTGTCCGCCGATTCGATGGCGTGGAGCTTCCAGGCCAGGCGTAGCGCTCCGCTCCCGGGCCACCGGCACAGGAGCTGCGCCAACTGCCTCGAGTACGCCCTTGGCTGGCGTTACCAGCTCACCGGCAGCCTGGTCCATGGCGCGGCTGACTGGTGCCCTAGACCGTCGTCTCATCCACGCCTCGGACAACTCGCGCTGGCCCTGGGCTGACCCTGCTCGCGGGGCGAAAATAGGTTCGCTCCGCGGTTGACCGTAGGCTACATGGGTGTTACCATTGGGGAATGGAAAAACCCGGTACGGACAACCTCAACGGTACCGACCTCGTGCTCGTCGCTCGGCTCGTCTCGCTCGCGCGGTACAGGCTTCGGCACCGCAGCGCGGGCCAGCGTCTCGACCGCGAGAGCGTGCTGGTGTACCTCGGGCAGGGCGACCATCCGCACATCCTGGAGTTCGACCAGGAGTACCGGAAGGGGCGCCGGCCGCGCGGCGTGGTGAAGCTGAGCGTGCACAGCATCGCCAGCGCCAGCCGCGTTGCGGACGACGCGACCACCTACGTCAACCGCCTCTTGCGCCGGCGGTAGCCGCTCTCCCGGACACGCGACAACGGAGGACCAACCTATGTCGATACGACCTGTTTCGTCATGGCCCTAACCCTCATCGAGGGGAGCCTGGCCGCGCTGGAGACCCTCGCCCGGATTGGCGATCGCGACGAGATCACCGACGAGGAGCGGGAGGTGCTCGGGCGCTGGGCAGGCTGGGGTCCGCTGGCCAGAGCGATGCACCCCAACGTCTACGAGCCGGCGGAGGTGGAGCGCCGCGAGCGGATCATGGCCGCCATCCCCGAGGAGCATTTCCGGCTGGGCATGAAGGCCACCCCCACCGCGTTCTACACGCCAACGCCTGTGGCCGACGCGATGTGGCGGGCGCTACTCGATCTCGGCTTCACCGGGGGAAAGGTGCTGGAGCCCGGCTGCGGGTCCGGCATCTTCATGGACGCGACGCCTCCGGAGCTGGCGGGCAGCGTCCAGTGGGTGGGCGTCGAGCGCGATCCGACCTCCGCACGGATCGCCAAGATCCGCCACCCGGAGGCGGCGATCGTCATCAAGCCGATGGAGAAGGCGGCGCTGGCGGTGGCCGGCTTCGATGCGGTGCTCGGGAACGTCCCCTTTGAGGACGTGAAGCCGTATGACCCGACGCTGCCCAAGGACTGGACGCCGTCGCTGCACTCCTACTTCCTATGGCGCGCGGGCAAGGCGCTGAGGCCCGGCGGGATCGCGGTGCTCATCACCTCCCGCTACACGATGGACGAGCAGAGCGACGAGGACCGCTTCGTGCTGTCCCAGGACCTGGACCTGCTGGGTGCGGCGCTGCTGCCCACCGGGTGGGAGCGCTCCAAGGGCTCGGACGTCGTCGCGGCGATGCTCGTGCTGCGCAAGCGCGAGGCGAGCAGGGAGCCCGCCGGCCACCAGTGGCTGGCGTCGAAGTGGATGGGTTCCGACGAGGACTACCGGCTCAACGAGTACTGGCTCGCCAACCCGGCCCAGGTGCTCGGCGAGCGGCGCCGGGTCTTCGGCGACCGGCACGGGGTGACGCTGGAGGTGCGCCCGACCTACGACCGGTCGGAGCTGCCTCAGCAGCTCGACGCCGCGCTCGCGCGGGTGACGCGGTGGGCCCGGAGCAACGACCTCGTGTGGACGCCGCCGCCGGCGTCCGAGGTGCTCACGGTGGACGACCTCATCGCCCCGGGCGACGGCCGCAAGCTGGGGTCGCTCCACGTCGAGCGCGGCCGGGTGGTGGAGATCACCGCCCGCGGGCCGGTCCTCGTCCAGGGCGGCGACGAGCTGAAGCGCCTGGTGGAACTGCGCAACGTCGCACTCGACCTGATCGCGGCCGAGGCCGATCCGGACTCTCCGGACGCGCGGGGCCTGCGGGCCTGGGCGAGCTGGCTCTACCAGGACTACGCCAGAACCTACGGGCCGATCAACCGCGCCACGATCACCGAGGGCAAGCCGGACCCGGAGACGGGTGAGACGACGCTGAAGCGCGTCAGGCCGCGGGTGATGTCCACGCTGCGGCGCGACCCCGACTACACCGTGCTCCTCGCGCTGGAGCACTGGGACGACGAAACCGGGGAGGCGGGCCCGGCACCGCTGCTCACCGGCCGGTTCAACCGGCGGCCGGTGCGCAAGGACCGCGCCGACGATCCCGCCGAGGCGGTCGCGCTGTGCATGGACGAGCTGAATAGGCTCGACGAGGAGCGCATCGCCGAGCTCCTGGGCGTCCCCCGCGACATGGTGCTCGCGGAGCTGGGCACCCTGGCCTTCCGCGACCCGGGAACCGGAGCGCTGATCGGCTCCGATGAGTACCTGAGCGGCAACGTGCGGGTGCGGCTCGAGGAGGCGATCGCGGCGGACGCGACCACCCCGGGCGCGTGGGAGCGCAACATCGAGGCGCTCAAGGCCGTCCAGCCGCTGCCCCTCACGCCAGCCGAGATCACCCTCCGGTTGGGCTCGCCGGTGCTCACGGCCGCGGACGTCAAGGCGTTCGTCGCGGAGGTGATCGAGGAGATCCGCCCCGGCGACACGACGAAGACCGCCGTGGACCGCGTGGAACACCAACCGGTGACCTCCACGTGGCGCCTGCACCTGGACCGCTTTCAGAAGACGCGGATCGCCGCCGCAAAGGCGTGGGGCACCGAGCGCATCAGCGCCTACGCGCTCGTGGAGGAGGCGCTCAACGGCAGGACGCCGGTGATCTTCGACGAGGACCCGGAGACGGACAAGCGGGTGAAGAACCCCGTCGAGACGATGATCGCCACCACCAAGCAGGAGGAGCTGCAGCAGCGCTTCCAGGAGTGGGTGTGGGAGGACCACGAGCGCTCAGACCGCCTCGCCGCCGAGTACAACCGGCGGTTTAACAGCGAGGTGCCTCGCCAGTTCACCGGCGACTACCTGACGTTCCCGGGGCTGGTCGAGGGCTTCGAGCCCTGGCCCAACCAGCGCGCGTACGTCGCCCGCGCGCTGGCGACGCGCACCGCGCTGTGTGGCCACACGATGGGGGCGGGCAAGACCGCGATCATGTTCCTCGTCGCGCGGACGCTCCGTAGGCTGGGCCTCGCGCGGTGCCCGATGATCGTGGTGCCGAACCACCTCGTGGAGCAGGTCGCGGCGGACGGGGGCCGGCTGTTCCCGGGTGCGCGCATCCTCATGGCGACCAGCGAGGACACGAGCGCGGAGCGCAAGAAGCTGTTCGCCGCGCGGGTGGCCACCGGCAACTACGACGCGGTGGTCATCACGCGCACCGCCTTCACCGCCCTCGGCCTCCCCGCCCACGTCGAGGCCGAGTTCACCCGCCGCCTCCTGGATCGATACCAGGAGCTGCTGTTCGGCGACGCCGATCCCCGCGACAGGACGACCAAGGAGGTCGTCAAGATCGTCGAGCGGCTGGAGCAGAAGCTGGAGGAGCTGCTCGACCGCGGCAAGGACCGCGACGCGATCACGTTCGACATGCTCGGGTGCGATTACCTGCTCGTGGACGAGTTCCACGAGTACAAGAACCGGGGGGTCGTCACCAAGTCCCAGGGCTTCTCGATGTCCGGGTCGCGCCGCGCGCTGGACATGGCGATGAAGCTCGACTGGCTGCGATCGGACCCGAAGCGGACCCACGTGGGGAGCGCCTTCACGGGAACTCCGGTGGCGAACTCGCTGGCCGAGATATTCATCATGCTCAGCTACCTGGACCCGGGCCACCTGGAGGAGCTGGGCCTCGACGCCTTCGACGCCTGGGCGGGGCTGTTCATCCTGTGGACCTCCGAGGTGGAGGTGGCGCCGGACGGCGGCTCGTTCCGCGTCCACTCGCGACCCCGCAAGTTCGTCAACCTGTGGGAGCTGCTGGTCATGTTCGGCCGCGTGGCCGAGGTGTTGTCGGATGAGGACCTGAAGCTCGACGTACCCGAGGTGGAGGAGATCCTCGAGGTGGTGCAGCCCAGCGACCAGGTCCGCGAGTACGTGCTGGGCCTGGTGGACCGCGCGGACCAGATCCGCAAGGGCAACGTCCACCCCAAAGAGGACAACATGCTCAAGGTGTGCGGGGACGGCCGCGCTGTCGCGCTCGACCCGATGCTCAAGGGGATCGATGACAACACCCCGGGCAAGGTGGAGCGGTGCGTCGAACGCGTGCTCGGCATCTGGAACCAGCACCTCCTCCCCGCTGAGGATCCGGCGATGCCGGCAGAATCACCCGCCCAGGCGCAGCACGGCGCTCCAGGACGGTTGGCCCTCCAGTACCAGGACGCGGTGACGGACACCCACCCGGTGCAGCTGGGGCTGCTCGACTGGTCGGACCAGTCGGTCGAGGCCAACCGAGCCCGATCGCGGGACATCGCCATGGCCGTGCTCGCCGAGCTCCAGATCGAGGCGCAGATCGCCGAAGAGGAGGAGCGCGAGCGGCAGAGGAGGTCGGCGCTCCGTAGTTCCGTGCTGCAGATCATCTTCTGCGACCTGGGGACGCCGAGGAAGGGCGACAACCAGGTGTACGGCAAGGTCAAGCGGCTGCTCGTGAAGGGCGGGATGGCGCCGGGACGCATCCGCTGGGTCCAGGACGCCAGGACCGTCGAGCAGAAGAAGGTGCTGTTCGCGGCGTGCCGCGCGGGCGAGGTGGACGTCCTGATGGGCAGCACCAGCGGCCTCGGGGTGGGGACCAACGTCCAGCAGGGCAAGCTGATCGCCGTCCACCACCTGGACGCGCCCTGGAGGCCGGCGGACATCCAGCAGCGCCGCGGCCGGATGGTCCGGCCCGGCAACCCGTGCAAGCTCGTGTACGAGTTCAAGTACGTGGTCGAGCGGACGTTCGACTCGTACATGTGGCAGATGCTCGAGCGCAAGCTCCGGTTCATCCTCCAGGTGCTGCGCGGCAAACTGGGCCAGCGGGAGATCGAGGACATCGGCGACCTCGTCCTCTCCTACGCACAGATCAAGGCAGCGGCGACGGGCAACACGAAGCTCCTGGACCTCGCGGAGGCGGAAGCCGCTCACGCGAAGCTCAGGGTCGCCAAGGCCGGGCACATCCGGACGTCGCAGCGGCTGGAGCAGGACGCGAACTGGAACGAGGTGCGGGCGGCGGCGCTCGACGACCGCGTGAGGGCGCTCCACTCGCTGGCGCGCTGGGGCGAGGGCCGGGCCAAGGAATTCCTCGTCTACGAGGGAGGAGAGACCAAGCACCTCACCGACCACAACGAGATCGGCAAGGCCCTGGCGCTGGCGCTCGAGGGCGTGATGGTAGGGTACGGCCGCCACGAGGTGGCGGGGACCTACCGGGGAATGACGATCGAAGTGGGAGCGCAGCGCTGGGGGGTGGACTGGATTCTGCGGGCGGACGCGCTGGCCAGCGGGCTGACGGAGCGCATCGCCATCCCGCCGAGCTGGATGGGCCGAGGCCAGGCGTGGAGGATCGCCGCGGAGCTCGACACCGTGCTCGACGGAGCCGGAGAGCGCGCGGCGAAGGCGGCCAGAGAAGCCGCGGACCTGCGCGAGCGCGCGGTGGAGTCCAGGTCTCACGCGTTCCGGCCATTCGACCGCGAGGAGGAGCTGGTGGCAGCTCGCGAGCGCTACGAGGCTCTCCAGGCCGAGATCGACGCCGAGGGGCGCAAGTCCATCGCGCCGCAGAAGGCTGAGGTGGCGGCTTGAGCAAGCCCGACAAGCCGCCGCGCCTGTGCCCCTGGTGCAAGGAACGCCCGGCTCTCATCCGGCCAGGTCATCCATCGTGCGCGGAGTGCCAGGCACCCGAAGCGCGGGCCGCGCGGGAACGCGAGCGGTACCGGCGGCGTTTGCGGGCCTGTGCCGAGAGACGTAGGGCTGCGACGTGCGCGTGCGGTGCAGCGATGACCCCGGGGGCTCGCTGCTGCTACGCGTGCCGGTACGGGAAGCGGCGCGAGCGCCCGGGGCCGCGGCGCCGGGTGCTCTGCGTCATCTGTTCCCGCCAGCGCCCTGCCGAGCAAGGAGTCTGTCGAGACTGCCTCGTAACCCTCACCTGTGGCGAGCTCTGCCCGACGGAACCCCACGCTCACTGCCGCGGCCTGGGGGACGGAAGCGGGCCGTGCGGGTTGATCGTCGGGCCCGACGAATCGCAGTGTCCGGGCTGCAAGAGGGACATGCTGAGGCGCCAGGGGAAACGTGGAAATTCGATGCCTGGAGAGGCCGCCTGACCGGGCCGGTGATTCTGCCTGAATCACCCCGCGCGAGTTCAGGAGGGGAACGATTTGGCGCTCCAGGGCGCAATTGGGCGCGCGCCACAACCAACACTTGTGTTACCATTAACGTAACGCGTATCCACGCGACGGACACCCGTAGGAGGACCAACGAATTGACCGCAGTTGTAGCGACGGCAACCTTGCCCACCCGACACATCTACGTCGGCGTGGTGATGCAGTGCGACGGCAACCGGAACTCGCTGGCGCTCCAGGAGATGGAGGCCAGCCTCCGCGAGCTAGTTGAGGAGCGCGGGTGGCAGGAGGCGTCGGTGGCCATCGGCTACACGGCCGGCGGCGAGGTGTACCTGTCTCTCGTGATGGACGTGGAGGTCGGCGATCCGATCTTCCCGCGCGTCGAGGGCGCGGTGACGGCCTGGTGCCGCCGGCGCGGCGGCTACGCCATCGAGGTCCAGGTCGGCGACGCCTACCACGGTTCGGAGGCCGAGTAGGTGGACAAGCTGTTTCACCTCCGACGCGTGGGCGGCGACGTCCAGGCGCTGGTGATCCCGGCGAGTACGCCGCGGACGACCTACCTCCTACCCGAGACACCCTCCTTCCACGGCGAGGGCTTCGAGTACGGGTACCGTGGCGCTTCGCCCGTGATCCTGGCGGCGAGCATCGTCGCCGACCTGTTCCGGGAGACCCCGGAGCAGACGGCCGACCAGCGCAGCCGCACCCAGCTCCACGCCCAGCGCGTGATGGAGGAGTTCATCGCACCCCTCCTCTATGGGGTGGACGAGCACTTCCTGAGCGGACCGATCATCGAGGCGTGGTGTAGGGACCGGGAGGAGCCCTGCGAGGTGTGCCGGCCCGGTGTGGGCACGCTCGACTTCGGCGGCGGCCCGTGCTGGGCGTGCGGCGGGACTCAGGTGCAGCTGCGCCATGGACCCGCTACCGCGCCGGCGGAAGCGGACGAGCCGGACGGCGACCTGACGACCGACGTGTCCGGCGACCAGGTGACCATCTTCCGCAACGGCAAGCCGATCCTGGGTATCAGCTTCGCCGGCCTAAACGTGGGCTGGTGGCCGGACGGCGACCGGTGGGAGGAGATCGCCGAGCTCCCGGGCAGCCTCCGGGCGGTGGCAGAGTAGCCGGCCATGGGGATGCGGCTCCGCTCGCTCCGCGAGCGATGCGCCAACTACCCGGCGTGCCGCTGCGATGCCGAGGTGGAGCTGATCGACGGGTCCAATCGCCCGCGGGGCCGGTACTGCCGACCCTGCGGGCGATTGGCCAAGCAGAACCTCGCCAAGGCCGAGCGCGCCGCGGCGAAGGCGCTCCCGCACCAGGTGGACCTGGAGGAGTTGCTGACCCACCTGGACCGGGCGGCCACCGCGTAAAACGCCGGTCCGGAAGGGGTCGCTGGACCCTGATAACAGGTGTGTTACCATAAGGTTGTCCCCTTTGGCCCTCGGGCCAAATCCTGGGGGCGAGGAGGCGGATTCAGTAAGTGGCGACGAACGCAGAATCCCTCGAGGTCGAGGAACCAGCGGCTCACCCGTCGAAGCTCCGGGCGTACCTGGAGGCGAGGGCGCAGGCCGGAACGGTGACCCCGCTGGATGGGTGGCTCACACCGAAGCAGGCGTGTGAAGCGATTCCCAATCCGGACGGGAAGCCGATCAGTCGTGGCCGGCTGCGGGCTCTCCTCCTGCGGGGGGAGAGGCGCAAGGGCGACCCGTACGAGTTGCACGGGATCAAGCTGGGGCCCAGTTACTCGGATCAGTGGTGGGTCCATCGAGACGAGATCGAGCGCTGGCTGAAGGTCCGGATGACCGTGGGGAACCCACGCGGTCGCAAGGGCCAGACGAAGCCCGTCCCACCGCCGGCGACGCCGATCGAGACGCCGGCAGAGGAGGGGACGCCGACGAAGAGGGGGCGCGGCCGACCGCGTGGAAGCAAGACCCGCACGGCCGTCGCGACCGCTGAGGCGATCATCGACGACGCCAAGGCGGCCGGGAAGAGGCGTCGAGCCCCGACGCAGACCTAGCCACCGACCGCCAAGAGGGAGCGGTGGGCCATTTGCGCTGGCCCCAGCCTCTTCCCAGGACACACACAACCCCAATCGGACACCCGTAGGAGGACCAACACGTGCCCATCGTGGGACTATCCGACCAGCGACGCCTACCCCGGTTGATCCGGGTCAAGCTGGGCGTCGGCCCCACCGGCGAGCGCGGACATCCGCGCGAGGTCGAGTACTTCGACCTCAGGCCGGACGGAGGCGAGCCCAACCCGATCTCCGACTTCGCGATCAGCCTCTACGGGCCGAAGCCGCGATCGCTCCGGATCATGCTCCACGCACCGGTGGAGGCGGTGGATCCCATCACCGGCGACGAGCAGGTCTTCAACCTCAACATGCGGGCGTACGGCAAGGGCCACGGCCTCCGGTGCAAGGGCACCGGCGGGAACGCCCTCAACCGCGGGATCGCCTACACGGACGACCTCAAATGGGCCGCCCGGATCCGGGAGTTCACCGGCGACCCGACGATCCTGGAGGAGCCCGCGCTCCCGAACGGCATGTTCCGACTCACCTGCCTGGGGAGCGACTGCCCGAAGGCCCTGAAAACCGTCGAGGTCGAGGAGGCCGACGGCGAGGGTCGCATGCGGAAGAAGTCGGTGCGAGATCCGGACAAGGACAGGGACGCGGCTTGCGGCCACAAGCTGCTGTTCCGCTTCCTCCTGCTCCACCCGGAGCGGGACCCCTCGGACCCCAACTACTGCCTCGTGGTCGGCGGTGCCGAACTGGCGTCCACCAGCACCAACTCGATCAAGGACATCCGGAGCGGGATCGACCTGGTGCGGCCCTTCACCGAAGGGCGGACGCACGCGGTGGCGTTCACCCTTATCCGGAAGCCGACCGTTACCCACAAGGGCGCCACGACGACGCACTGGACGTGCGCCGTGATCTTCAACACGGCAGAGGTGTCGAAACAGGGCGCGCTGCCGGTGAGCCGCGTGTTCCTGACCGACGCGGCGCGGGAGGAGGTCAAGCGGCTGCGCGAGCTTGGCGCGGCGGCTGAGTTCGAGACGTTCCAGGACTTGGTGCCTCGCTTCGCGCACCCAGATCAGCTCCCCGCGCACGTGGAGCCGCCGGCGCCGTCCACCCCACCCCCCACCGGAGCGGGGGCCGACGTGGACGAGGCCGAGATCGCCGCGACGGCGGCGGCTCAGGCGACGGTCGCACCGGAGCCGCCGGCCGAGCCGATCGACAACCCCGACCGCTGGCTCGAGCAGTACGAGCGCGACAAGCTCAAGGCGCAGCTCGCGGAGATTCTGTGGCCGGATCGCCCGTTCGACGAGGTGCGCCGCGACGCCGCTACCAGGCTCATCGGCCTCATCAAGGAGTACGACGAGCTGCACGGGGTCGCCACGCGAGGACCCAAGGGCGTCCTGGACGGCCTCACCGTCCGGCACATGCTCTGGCTGCGGTCGCGGATCACCTCCCTGGGTGATTCTGCCGGCATCGCCGGCGCGACGACGGGGAGCGAGCAGGGCGTCCAGCACGGCGAGTACATCCCCGTTAACCCGGTGGGAGCGGTGGACGAGGAAACGGAGCGCCTGGTCGCGCCTGGTCGCGCGGGGGCGGCCGACGCGGGACAGGAACACTTTCCGCTGTGAGGACGAGGTATCTGGTCGCGATCACAAAGACGCGCCTGGCCGTCGTCGAGGTGGACGCGGAGTCGCCCGAGCACGCGCGCAACAGCGCGGAGCACATGGCCGGCGACTCGACCTGGGGCCCGGAGGACGGGTGGCAGAGCTACTCGATCACCGCCGAGGTGCTCGAGGTGCTGGCTCCGACGCACGCGCGGACGCATACCCACCTCCGGGTACTCCCGTGACCGACGTCGCCAGCCGCCCGGTGGTGGGCAGCAAGAACGTCACCGCGGGGCCGGGGGCTGATACCCCTCGCCCCGCGCCAGACCCGGAGTTCTGGCGCCGCAGCAAAGTGGAGGCGTTCCTCCAATGCACCACGTACGAGAACGACGAGAGCAACGCGGCCCAGCTCGGCACGGCGTTCCACCACGCCGCCAAGCTGTACTGGCGCCTGTGCCTCGACCAGGGCGTGCAGTCCGACTGGGACTCCGTCAACCGGATCGCCGCACAGGCGTTCGCCGCCACCGGCGGGCTCCACCCCGACCAGCTCGACGAACTGGTGGACCTGCTGGAGCACTTCGCCCACACGCGCCTGGTGGAGCCGGACGCGGTGGTCGCGCTCGAGGAGCCGCTGGTGGTACCGTCGGGCCTCACCAACCCCCGGACCAAGGCGCCGATCTTCTGGCGCGGCCAGCCGGACATCCTCCTGCGCGAGCTGGGGGGCGACCCGGACGAGGACCCGGTGCACCTCGTCCTGCGCGACTACAAAACCCACAGGGCCCTGGTCTACAACCTCTTCCAGGGCCGCTTCTACGCGATGCTGGTCTTCCTCGCGTACCCGTACGTCGAGCTGGTAACGGTCCAGTTCGACTACGTCCGCAGCTACGTCCAGGGCCGGGAGCGCGACGAGCCGGTCGAGCTCCACTACGAGCGCGGGGAGCTGGACCCGTGGTGGGCGCTGGTGGGCGACATGCTGCTCCAGCGCTTGGCCATGCCACCGGAGCCGACCGGGTGCCTGGCGTGCGAGTACTGCCGCCGGCGCCACGACTGCGGGAAGGCGATCGAGCCCTTCCGGAGCCTGCCCGAGAACATGGACGAGGCGATCGCGATGGCGCGGCAGAAGCTGCGCGCGGGCCAGGTGACGCGGTCAGCCAACGCGCGACTGAAGGCGTTCATGACCAACCGGCCCAAGGTGGAGATCGATCTCGGGGCCGGACAGGTGATGGAGATGGGCAACATGAAGCCCGTCAAGCCCACCCTGCGGACCCGCGATCCGCTCGAACTCGTGACCCATCTAACCGCCTTGGGGCTCAGGGGCGCGGACTTCCTGGTGACGTGGGCGGACGTCAAGAAGATCCCCAAGGCGCTCGTCCCTGGGTTGCTCGAGGCGGGGGTGCTGTACGAGGACGGGGGGCAGGAGAGCTTCAAGCTGCGCAAGGCCCCGGCCAGCAAGCAGAACGCCTCGGAGCTGAAGCTGGCTGAGGTGGCGGGCAAGGTCGAACCCGGCGACGCGGACGCTGCCACAGAGGGAGAGGACACCGACGGAGAGGGCGGGGATTGAACCCTACGTTCAGGCACTCGGAGGTGGCACACATGCAAACCACCGGAGTCTCTCCCGCGTTGACACGGGGCAACACCCCTGTTACCTTTGGGGGGATGGGAAGCCGCTCGCCGAATTTTTCGGCGAATAATCGCGAGGAATCGGGGAATGCCGCGCGGCCGTCCCCGAGGTAGACCACGCATCAGATCCGTCGTCCCCGAGATATGGGACTCGGAGCACTTCCTCAACCTCTCGCTGGCGGGGAGGGAGTGCTTCCGGTACCTCTGCGGCATGTGTGACGACGAGGGCCTCATCAGGACCTCGCCGTCACACCTCAAGCTCAATGCGTGCAAAAACGTGATAGTGAGCCTGGGTGAGATCCAGGAGCAGTGGGACCTCATGTGCGTCCAGCGCATGATTCTGCCGTACGAGTACGGGATCGAGAGCTTCGTGTGGGTGGTCAACTTCGTCGTCCACCAGCAGCTCGATCGCCCGTCGCCGTCCAACCTACCGCGCCCCCCGTGGGGCCTGGTGGAAAACCTTATAGAAGTGCTGTCGCTTAAGCCGCAGCAGCAGCGGTTGCTTGCGTCGTGGGGGGCACCGAATTATTCGGCGAATAATCGCGAGGAAACGCGCGGAATCGAGGATATTCGCGTTTCCTCGCGACAGGATAGGGATATGGAGGAGTATTCCCCTACGGGGGGAATACATATGTCGGCTGCCGCTGAAAACGCGAGTAATCGCGATTATTCGCCGAATAATTCGGCGACCCCGGTCGAGCCGCAGCTCCCCTCGCTGGCACCTCCGACGATCGAGCAGCAGGCCAGCGAGGTGTTCGACACCTGGGTCAAGGCCGCGCGCAAGGACCCTGGCCGGGTGGAGTTCAAGGGCAAGCGGCACGACGCCGTCGTCCGGGCGCTGGTCGGGAAGTCCGGCAAGGGCGGGTGGGGCCCGTACCCGCTCGCGGAGCTGAAGCTCGCGGCGGTCGGCTGGAGGCACTTCCCGCACAACCGGGGGGACGACGGTCAGGCGTATCACGACCTCGAGCTCCTGTGCCGCGATCCGATCCACATCGAGAAGTTCCGAGACGCCGAACAGGCGTACCTAGCCGGGAAGCTGCCCGAGCCGCCGGCGCCCTGGGGAACCGGCCCGGCGGCGACCGCCGCAGCCGTGGCCACACCCCCGCAGGCCAACGGCACCTGGGCGGCGAACCAGCGCATGCGCGCAGCCCTCATGGCCGACGCAGCACGGGAGTCGACGGGGTGACGCTGGCCGAGCGCGTTGACCCCAACGACCCCCTGGGGCTGTCGAAGTTGCCCAGGGCGTGGCTGCCGGTTGTGCGAGCTCAGGTGAGCCTGTGGACGAACCGCATGTGGGACAGCGGCCCTCATGCGGCGCTCATGAAGCTCGCCGACCGCAAGGGCCTTGCGCCGGGACAGGTCGCGGAGGCAATGTTCGACCTGGCCGGCGAGGGCGGCGAGCACGCCCGGTTCCCCCCCGAGCCCGGAGTGGTCGCTGAACGAGCGGAGCTGTTGGCGCGGAAGTCGCGGCCGGCGATCGCCGCCCCCGACTCCTGCCGGCCCGCGTCAGCCGAGGAGCGGGCGACCCAGCTCCGCAACCGGGCCAGGATCCGCGCCGCGGTCGATGCGATGGCCAGGCGGCATCATCGGAGCTTCGTACCCGGCGAGTGAGCGTCTCGCTCGGGTCAACACTTGTGTTACCATAAGACCCGTACACCCGACAGGAGGACCAACCCAACACCAAGCCATGGCGAACCCCATCGCCGACCCGAGAGACCTGGAGGAGCGAGCTTCGGCCGCCGCCCGTGACATCCGGCGCGTTTTCGAGGACGTCACGCAGCAGCTCGCCGAGCCGGACGACTTCCTCGCTGCCGCCGACCTGGCGGACGAGTTCCAAGGCCCGACCGTGGTGGCGTACCTGCGGCGACCACCGCCGCGCAGGCGGCTGCGGCACTACCTGGCTGCGATGCGGCTGGAGGCGAGCGGAGCACAGGCTCCGAGACCCCAGGTCGTGCCTTCGTCGCCGGCGTCGCCTCGTCACCGCGCGGTGGTGGACATGGCCAGACTGGTCGGCCGGGAGCGCCTCCCGCTGGGGGTGGTCGCGATGCTGCCCGGGCTCGACGAGGCGGCGTTCGTCACCGCGATTCGCCACCTAAGAGCCGGTGGCGCGCTGGTCGAACGTCAGGGTGTGGTTGTGGATCCGGTCACAGGCCGGCGCCCCGTCCCGGCCGACGTCGCGCCGGAGGCAGACCCCGATGAGTGACCCGTGGGAGTGGTCGATGCGGCTCGCGTTCCTGGCCGCACTATGCGTTATCGTGTTGGCCACCTCGGTTACGGCCGTTATCGAGCGCCTGGCTGGCGAGCGGAGCGTTATGCGACGCGTCGGTATCGTCCTGGTGCTTGTAGGCATGTTCCTGGGCTATACGGACCCCTTGCCGCCGTGGACGAGCACCATCGGAGCTGGCGTGGGTCTCCTCGGCTGCTATCTGGTGTGGCGACCACCGGATGATTGGTGGAAGCGCCGAAGGCGCAGCCTGGGGCAGGTCAACATCCGGGTGCGGACGGTGCTTGCCCGCGGTGTACCGGCGAAGCGCCCGGCTCTGGCTTGGGAGGCCGACCCCGATGAGTAGCTCCGGTGCGCTGGAGCGTCAACCGTGACGCGGATGATGGACATCCTGCGAACCCAGGGGATGAGCGTCCCCGAACCGGCAACACAGGATCGCTCGCTTAGCTGGTACAACGTGCTCGCTACTGCTCCGGTGATCGTAGCGGACAACGTTGTGCGCTACTACTTCTCCTGCGAGCAGGAGCGGTGGGACATGCGCCAGGAGTTCCCGGTCATCGCTCCGCCGATGGATCTGTTCTGGGTGGAGGGGCGCACGCCGCCGACCTTCTGGTCGCAAGGAACCGGGCGCATCCCCTGGCCTGACGGCTGGCCAATCGTCCACGGCTGGTCGGTTGCCAGCGTAAAGGTGGAAGGCAACGCGGAAGGTCGGGCGAAGGTGGAAGCCTTCTGGCGCAACCAGACCTGGAGCACTGGCGACCCGAATGTCTGGTTGAACAAGCCCACGGGCCCGGGCGTCGAGGAGCCGGGTTGGGTGATGTGCGTCGAGGCGTACGTGCTCATCAAGGGCAACCGCCGCGTCGTCGGCCCCAAGCTGCGATGGCTGATCGAGCTGACCAAGGACGGAGGGATCAACTACGACCAGGACGGCCGGTCCAAGATGGTGCTGGCCAACGTGGCGGCACTGGACGACGACGTGATGACAACGATCTGCGACCCGTGGCTGCACCCGCTGCTGCTCACGCTCACCTTCCTGCACTGCCGCAACGTGGAGACGCGCGACGTCGCGCCAAGCCCCAGGCTCTCGCGCGCGTACCAGCGGCGCGGCGGCAAGGAACCGCTCGTCTCGTACAGGGTGCTGGACATCGAGCCCTTCCGGAAGGAAGCTCAACAGCGCGGCGGCGGGGCGACAGGGCGCCGGCAGGCGCTCCACACCCGCCGGGGCCACTTCAAGACCTTCTCGTCCGAGCGGCCGCTGTTCGGGCGCCACGTGGGCACGTACTGGTGGGACCATGTTCGCGAGGCCGGCGACATCGCCGCGGGCCAGGTCGTCAAGGACTACCGAGTTGGCGGTAGGGCGACGTGACTCAGATGACCGTGGCCTTGTGCGGCTCCTCGTACTTCGAGGCGGCTCTCGAGCGCGCTCTGCGGTTGGCACGACCAGACCGCGTGGTGTATCCGGCAGAGCTGGGCGCGGACGATATCGTCGAGCGCTGCCACCTGCACGGCGTGGGCTACGAGGCGAACTGGGAGCGCGACGACACTCAGGCCGAGGCCCGCCGCAATTGGAAGCTCCTCGACGAGGCTCGCCCAGTTGGCTTGCTCGTGGCCTTGCGGACGATGGCGGACGCCAGCCCCGGAATCGCCGATCTGTGCTCACAGGCGCTGGCGAGGCGCGTCCCGGTATCGCTCGTGCAACTACCCGAGGGAGCTGCCCGGCCGGTGTTCACGCCGGTAGTGGCTGACGATTTGCTGGGGCTTCTGCCTATCGGATAGCCCATCGATCCGCGCGACGACCGCTTTCCCCGGACACGCAAACAGAGGACCGCAAGACATGACCAATATCGCAGCGACGCGGAGCCGCCACGTGCGCCCGTCGTCGATGACCGGCAACCGCTACCAGGACCCACGCACGGAGTCGGTGGAGGTGTTCCCCGACAGGATCGTGCTCGCCACCAACCGCACGCCGTTCTCGCCCAATCAGCACCTCCCGGCGGTGCTTCCACGCTGGCAGGGCCCAAGCCGTTACTCGGAGACTGCCGACTGGCGTGACTGGGCGATCAGGCTCGGCCTCCAGGGGCGCATCAAGGGGCGCTGGCCGCTTCCGGTGCGCGGCGAGGTGCGCCACGTCCATATCGCGCTGTGGCGAGCGCGGCTCATGGACCTGGGGGACAATCGCAATTTCAGCCTGAAGCCCATCATCGACGGGCTGACGCTGTTCTGGAAGCTCGCTCGCCCGATCAAGGGCGGTCCGGTCGTGCCGAGCCCCGGCGCTGGCCTGATCTACGACGACGACGGGGAGCACCTGCCCGAAGGCGCGCTCGAGGTCGTCCAGGACCACTGCTCGTGGAAGGAGGAGCGGCTCCAGGTGACGGTCTTCAGGTGCGCGCCGTGACCCAGGTGCGAGTGGCGCCGAGGCTGATCCCCTCGGACAAGGCGAAGTGCAAGGGCCCCAACTGCGGAGCGGAGATCGCGTTCGTGATGCTGCAACCGCGGGGCCAGCTGCACGCGATCGACTTCGAGCCCGTGGACGAAGGGAGCATCGGGCTGACGGAGGCGAGCAGGATCGAGCGCTTCGAGGAGCAGAACCCGAGGTCGAAGGGAAAGCGCATCCGGCCGGTGGCGGTGATGCTGTCGCGGGCGGCGCGCGATAGCTGGCCTGGGCCGCGGTACCGGAGCCATGCGGAGTCGTGCCCCAACGCGACGTCGTTCAGGCCCAGCCCGTGAGCAGAGCACTGCCAAGGCCGTTGCGCGCTCGAGGCGCCAAGACCGAGAGGTGGGAGCGGTGGCACGCCCGCAGCCGGCGAGTGGTGTTCGGCCGCGTCCTGCGGAACCGCGGCCGGTGCGAGGCGCCAGGCTGCCAGGCGCAGGCGACCGAGTGGTGCCACCTGGTGGGCCGCGGCAACCTCGTCGCGGAGCCGTTCACCAGCCTGCCCGAGCTCACCGCGGGCCTGTGCCGCGATCACCACAACGCAATCGACCGCCACCTCGATGACGACCTGCGCAGGGCGCTGACGCGGCGTGGGTACGAGTGGCTTGTCGAGTGGTACGAGGTGAGGACGCCCGCCGAGGATGCCGGCGACGACCCGCTCGACCTGGTGCGCGAGTATGTGCGCCGCATGGAGCTGGAGTGGAAGTGGGATGCGGACCGGCTGGAGCTGGCGAGGGCCGCGTGACCGAGATCGATCCGGCGAGCGACTGGTGCCAGCGTTGGCTTCCCGGCGGGGGTCAGCGCTGGCGGCACAAGTCGGAGGGCGGGTTCGATCCGCGCGACGACTACGAGGTGGCGCCCCTGGCGCGGGACACGGAGCCCAAGCGGTTCCTGGCCGCTCACCACTACCTGATCCGCTATCCGGCCGCCCTGCTGCGCCTGGGCCTGTACCACGGCCATTCCCTGGTGGGTGTCGCGGTGTTCTCGATGCCGATGAACAACGCCGTGTTGACGCGGGTGTTCCCTGACCTGGTGCCCGGCCATGAGAGCATGGAGCTGGGAAGGTTCTGTGTGTTGGATCCGGAGCCCGGGAACGTCGAGTCGTGGTTCTTGGGCCAGTGTTTCAGGTACTTGGCGACCCAGGGCGTCCGAGGGGTTGTTTCTTTCTCAGACCCCACTCCCCGGGAGAGCCATAACGGAAAGACTGTGTTCGCAGGCCACGTTGGGACGATCTATCAGGCAACCAACTTCCTTTCTGCTGGACGAACAGACAAGCGACGCAACGTAGTGCTGCCCGACGGGTCTGTGTTCACGCAGCGCGAGGAGCAGAAGCTGATATCTGGCGACCAGGGACACGCGTACGTGCTGCGAAGGTTGTTGTCGAATGGAGCGCCAAGCATGCTGTATGCAGAGCGCGGTAGAGAGTACTTGCACAGAGCGTACGCGCACATTGGAGTGAGAATACAGGTCGAGCTTGGCAAGCACAGGTACGTGCAGACTGTAGGCAAGCACAGGGATAGAGTGCGGATCGCAGTTGAGACGTACGACGAGTACCCGAAGCGGGTTGACGCTGCAACGTACGCAGCATGAGACCGTGCACGTGCACAACCAAGTGCTTGCAGAGGCAGCAATTTAGCGAGCGTGCATGGGCGTGCAGGCATTTGACTGTTGGTAAACCAGAATTTACAAGCCACGATTTACGAGCCACGCCGGTTCCAGACCAGCTTTCCAGACCCGCCCAGGACCCGAATCTGGAGTACCTGGCGCGCGGATCGGTGGTGGCGTGCGAGTGCCCTCGTCACATGACCGCGGGCGGGCGGGCGCTGATGGTCCGCCACAGGCTCGCCTGCCAGGTTCGCCACCTCGAGCACAGCGTGCCTCCGCCTCCGCCTACCCGCGCGGTGGGCGTGCATCCGTGCCCCGAGTGCGGCAACGTGGTGTGGTCGGCGGTCCCGCCCGAGTGGCGCCTCCCCGGCTGGCGGCGCTGCGACGGCCCCGCCGGCTGCGGACGAGGCTTCCTGCCGGCTGGAAGAAAGGCATCGCGCGCGGCGTAGTGCTGGGGACAGGTGTGTTACCATACGCGTATGGAAAACACGCGTACTGAGGGAACGCGCGAGGAGGTGGTCACCGACGAGATGATCGACGACCTCCTGAGCGCGGCGTTCGAGGGCGGGTCCAACTACTGGGCCGCCTGCACCTGCGTCGTGGGCGACTGGCCGAAGGGCGCCGAGTTCGGCAGCGAGGTCGTCACCCGCGGCGGCAATCTCGCCGTCCGCGAGGCGGCCGACGGCATCTGGCACCCGATCACGCGCGAGGCGATGGAGAGCGGCATCCGACAGGCCGCCGACCTGTGGGGCAAGACGGTGGCGGAGCTGTACGAGGACCACGACGCCGACGCCGCGGACGTGGCGCTGCAGCTCGCGATCTTCGGGGAGGTCATCTACGGATGAACGCACCGGCCATGTACAGCCGCCGCTGGGTTCGCCAGGAGGTCTTCGCAGATCGCCTGCGCGGCGGAGACCGGCCGTCTGCCGCGGTGCAGAGGTGGATCGACACGGGCGAGCAGACAGAGGGCCTGACGCCGGTGGACCGCGAGCTGATCCACGAGCATCGCCTGGAGGATCTCGGCAGCGAGCAGGCCGACTTCCTGCGTGGGATGCGCTGCTACAACGAGGCGCCGATCGGGACCGGGGTCGCGTTGACGCGGCCCCATCCGCAGGCGGGCTTCGTCACAATCGTTCGCGTCGGCGATCGGCCCGAGGGGGGCTGGGGCGCCGGCGAGCACCTGGTGAGCTACGCCAACGAGGCAGAGTGCAGGCGGGTGTGCGAGTACCTGGGGTGGGAGATCAGGCAGCTCCCCTATCAGCCGGATGACCCGTGGTCGGAGTACGCCATCCTGGACCAGGTGGACGAGGTCGCCGCGCCGTGAGCGTCCAGGTGGACGAGGACTCCGGCCGCGTGACCTACCTGGGCACCGGCATCGCCGATTTGAAGGCGGCGAAGCGGCACCTGCGCCGGAAGTTCCGGCGCGAGCAGCTGGGGCCTGTGGAGCGGCCGACGCCGGCGTGGCTCGCTACGTACCTGGACGAACCGTTGGCCGCGTGCCGGCGGTTCTACGTGTCGGTTGCCCAGGGCTCGCTCTGGGCGCCGATGATGGGGCCGTACGCGAGCCACCTGGTGGCGTTGATGCACGTCCCCGAGGCGAAGGTGCTGGTCAACAAGCGGTACCACGACGCCGCTTTCGTTGCCGTCGGTACGTGCAGTACGCCGGACACGCTCGCAGCGCGCTTCGGCCGAGGAGAGGCATGAGCCTGTTCACCCCAGCGATCAAGACCAACCCGAAGGCGCAGGAGCGCAACCGGGCGTGGATCGCCGCCCTGCGATCGGGGGAGTACTCCCAGGCGCAGGGGTACCTCCGCACAGAGACGGGCTTCTGCTGTCTCGGCGTGGCGTGCCACCTGTGCGATCCCACCAAGTGGAGCCCGCTGAGGGGCGGAGGTGGCGAGATCGAGCCGCACTACAGGTATGGCTACGACAGGTCGGGGCTACCGTTTCAGGTCGGGGAGGACTACTGCCTCAGGGACGCGGATGGAACCTTCGGCTGGCGCAGGGGCACCGACCAGCAGGAATCGCTGGCGAGCCTGAACGACGGGGGAGCGAGCTTCGGCGAAATCGCGGACGTGATCGAACGCGAACTGGCTGCCGCCCTCCAGCCGGAGGTCGCGAGATGAGCTGCTACATGGTCAACCGCGAGCACATCGACGCGCTGGTCGAGCTGGCGATCAACGGCCCGTCGGGGATCGCCGTCAGCCCGGACAACGCCTGGGCGCGGACGCTCTCGTACCACACCGGGCTCACCGAGGAGCGCGGGTGGCTGCCTGAGCGGCACGAGGTGACGGAGGAAAACGCGGACGTGGTGGGCCAGATGCTGGCGCACCAGAACGCCGAGAGCGTCCGCGCCCGCTATCGACCGCTCCACGAGGACGGGCAGTTGCAACTACCCGAGTGGGCCGACGAGGGCTACACGTTCACCGGCACGCGCTTCACGCCCTACCGCACGCCGACGGCGCTGGAGGGGCTGAAGCTCATCCAGTGCTACGAGTACCAGGCGTGCGAGACCGGTCCGCTCTGGTACCGGAGCCAGGCGAAGGCGTTCTGCGGCGCGCTGCTCCACCGGCTGATCCAGAAGCTCGACGGCTACCGCGACGCGCCGCGGGACTGGACGCGGGCGGACGCGGGCCCGGAGTTCTGGACGCGTAAGGTCGCGCCGTGAGCGAAGCGCCAGCCGTCAACTGGGACGACCTGATGCCCTACGGCCGGGTCGTCTTCTACGAGGGCGACGATCCGGAGAGCTTCGCCCAGGAGGTGCACGAGGAGTTCGGGATCGACGTGACCGCGCCGGCGCCGGCGAATTGGGAGTACCAGCCGGATTGGGAGGGCGCCGGCTCCTTCTTCATCCCGCCCGGCCAGGTCCAGGCCGTGTACGGCAGCCGGCGCTGGCCCCTCGGCTCATGACGACCGACTCCGAAGCGCTGCTCATCCTCGGCGAGATCCTCGCCGGGGATGAGCCGGACGGCCCTCTGGTGCCTTGGCTGGCGCCGGCCATCCTGCAGCACGCGGAGGGCGGCGCGTTCACGATCGAGGGCGGGTCGGTGGTGTTGCGGCTGTCGGGTAAGCGGCGCAACGCCGAGGGCAAGCTGGAGACGTGGGGGCGGCGGTTCCGGGTGCGCGCGGACGACGCGGCGATCGAGTACCGCAGCGGGCAGGCCACGCTGTTGCGGCGAGGCAAGGCCGTACAGGCGGTGGACATGCCGCTATTTAGCGGGCGCAAGGTGCGTCGCTTCCTGCGCTACCTGGACGACGCCGCATCCACCGCGCTCGAGCAGCTCGACGGAGAGCCACCCGGTCGCCGTCGGCGCGGGGACGACCTCTGACCAAGCGACGACCGCGAGGCTCCCCTCGCGAGGTGGAGCGCATCCTCTCTCCAGCCGAGGAGGCTGGGCTCACCAAGCGCTTCGTCGCCTACCAGGGCCGGCTCCCGCGCGTCGGCGACCGGGCGTACGGGACCCGCGAGTGGTGGGTGTACCTGCTGGACAGGGGCGAGCTGGGCCGCTGGCGTCCGGGCGTGCCCCCGGGCATAATTCGAGTCTCGTAGATCGTACACCTGTGTTACCATATGCGTATGGGAAACGAAAGCGGAAAGCGGGAGTCGTACCGCATCCCCGATGAGCGGTACGAGGAGTTCCGCGGCAAGATCGAGCGCCTACAGCGCCGCGCCAACAAACTGGGCGTGGGCGACGCCACCTGGACGGTGACGGGCTTGGAGCACGTGCGGGTCGTCGAGGGGCGCGGGATGTCCGGTCTCTACCGCGAGGAGGTCCCGGACGACTACGAACTGCGCACCGAGCACGAGGAGCGGGTCCTGTTCATCCGGACCTACCACCGGGTCGAGGTCGCCGGCGACGCCCCCAAGCTCAACGGCTGGGCGCTGATCGCGGTGCTCGAGCGGATCGACGATCCTGAGGCGGCGGGCACGGTGATTCGCGTGGTGCCGGGGATGGACGAGGGCGGCCTGGAGCGCTACCGCGACGTCAAGCCCTGGTGCGAGCACTGCAATCTCCAGCGCGTCCGCAACGACACGTTCGTCGTCCGGCACGACGACGGCCGCACCGCCCAGGTGGGGCGTCAGTGCCTGCGCGACTTCACCGGACACGAGAGCCCGGAGGACATCGCGCGCTACGCGTCCATCCTGATCTCGATCGGCGACCTTGGCGTTGAGTGCGAGGATCCGGACGCGCTGGGCGGCGGGATGCGGCCGGCGCCGGACGCGTTCTGGACGCGGACGTTCCTGGCGCTGGTGGTCGCGTCCATCCGCGAGTACGGCTGGATGAGCCGCACGAAGGCGCGCGAGTTGGACTACGGGACCTCGACCGCCGACCGCGCGCTGGGCTGGCTCACGTCGAGGGCAGACTACCGCGATGCGCGGATCGACCCGACCGCGGCTGACGTGGAGCTCGCCGACTCGATCCACGAGTGGGCGATCGAGCACTTCGAGGAGATGGGCGTCTCCGGGCGCACGCTCCTCAGCAACTACGCCCACAACCTGAGCATCATCGCCCCGCTCCGAACCTTGAGCCACCGGCAGGCCGGAATCATGGCCAGCCTGGTCAACTACCACCGGACGGAGACCGGCCGCGAGATCGAGCGCAGGGCACGCCAGGCGCAGCGGGCGGCCAGCCGCCACGTGGGCATCGTGGGGAAGCGCGAGGAGCTGGTGGTCGTCGTGCTCGGCGCCAAGGCCGTCACCTCCGAGGAGCACGGCGGGTGGGGCCGCGACGACTGCTACACGGTCGTCCGGATGCTGGCGAACGGCCGCGACGAGGTCGTCTGGTTCGCCAGCGGCAACGTCGAGGACGCCTGGTCCGAGGGCGAGTGCTTCCGCGTGGTGGGAACGGTGAAGGCGCACGACGTCCGCGAGGGTGTCCGGCAGACCAAGGTCAACCGGGTGCGCAACCTGGGCCCGGCCGAGCCGCCGGCGGTGGAGGCCGGGGACGTGCCGCCGGCGTTCACCACCGAGCAGCAGTGGCAGCTCGACGTGCTTCGCAACCTGGAGCGGCCGTACTCCGGTCAGGCGGTCCGGCGGGTCTGCTGCCTCACGTGCGACACCTGCGAGCAGGCTCCGGGCACGGCCAGCGCCCGCGAGTTCGTCCTCGAGCACGTCGGCCACGAGACGGTGCTCGACACCGCCAAGGCGTGGGAGGTGCGCCAGATGGCCGACGCGCTGCTGGTCGAGTGGGTGCAGGAGGAGGAGGCCATTCGCGCCCAGCACGAGCAGCCCGCGATCGAGTACACCGGGTGCCAGCTGGGCGAGGGGTGCCAGAACGCCGGCACGATCCGCGTGCTGGACATCGACAAGGTCGGGTGCCAGGGCTGCATTGACAAGGTCAACGTCATCCTCGACCAGCACCGCCCCAGCCGCCGGCTCAACACCGAGCCCGTGACCGGCCCGATCATCGAGAAATAGTCAGCGCGTAGGCAACAGAGGAGTTACCATTTCCTTATGGAAAATCGCGAGGTCTTCGGACCGACCCACCCCGACTACTTCCGAGGTCACTCGGACGCCATCTTGCGGTCGATCGTCGAGCGGTTCACGCGCGACAGCGTGGCCATGGCGGTCAACGCGCCGATCATGGCGCGCGAGGCCATGGCGGTCGCCAACGGCGCGTGGGCGGAGCTGCTGAGGCGCGGCACCGACAATCTGCCGACGGTCCTCGCCGGCGACGACGACGCCCTCATGATCGACATCCGCACCGCCCGCGGCCTGGTGGTCGAGCGGTTCACGTACGCGCCACAGCGCGACGAGGAGGACGACGGGGCGGGCGACTGGACGAGCCTCGCCGGCGACCGGCTGCCCTGGCGCACGCTCCAGGAGGAGCGGCTGCCCGACCTAGTGGCGAAGGCGCTGGGGCTGTGATGGACGTCGCCACGCTCCCGGTGGCCCAGGAGGACACCACGATCTCCGTGCCCGTGCCCGGGTTCGCCCAGGAGACGCTGTGCAGGCTGCGCGTGTACCGCGGTCGCGACGGCCGCAAGGTGGCGCTGGTGACGGAACTCGGCACGAACCGGGGCCCGAGCATCACCAACGCCGCCGAGCACGTGTGGTTCTACATCCGGCGTCGCGGCCTCGGAGCGATGCCGTTCGTCATGGTCGAGCACTACAACGGCGAGAGCTACGGCCAGCCGCCCCCGGGCGGCTGCCGGCGAGGCCGGGCGGACACGTTCGACCGCGTCACGGTGGAGGACGGTCGCCCCACCTGGCAGCCCCTGGGGGCCGACGGCTTCCGGGCGCTCCTGGCCACAGGCTCGTGAGCGGGCCGGTGAGGACGGGAATGCTGCGCCTCCCCAAGGAGGGGCGCAGCGGTCTGCAGGTCGGCTCCGACCGCGCCTGGGCGCGGGTGTGCGTCCAGCTGGGCATCACCTTCACGGGGTACATGCCCCGCGGCTTCCTCGCCAAGGACGGCTACCACCCGGAGTACGCCGAGAGGTACAACGCCAAGGAGACGACGGCGACCACGTACCCGCCGCGCACGCGTCTCAACATCGAGGAGTCCGACGGCACCCTGGCGATCGCCTACGACTTCCTCAGCCGCGGCGAGCAGCTCACCGCGCGGCTCGCCCACCAACTGCGCAAGCCCTACCTGGCGATCGAGATCCAGGGCGCTCGGCACGGCCAGGCGTCCATCCCGCCTGACCAGCTCCAGCGGGTGCGGGACTGGCTGGTGGAGAACGACATCGAGATCCTCAACGTCGCTGGCAACGCGTCGGTCGCGATCGAGGAGTGTGTCGAGCGCTTCCTGACCGAGGTTATCACCTGGGAGAGCGCGCTCCAAGACCTGATGGACCTCGCCCGCGCTGGCGGCTTCCCGGCCGTGCCGGGTAACCCCAAGGGCGACCGGCTGCGTACCCTCTGCGCCATGTCGGGGATCGACCTCTGGCAGGTGGGCGCATGCCTCCAGTCGAAGGGCGGGCTCGGATGAGCGGGCACCTTCCCCGGAGCGAGCACCGCGTCTACGGCCGCGAGGGGTTCAGGCGGCTGCCCAGCCCGACGCCGGCTGAGAACCTGGACGCCGCGGCCCGGCGGCTGATGGAGGCCCGGGAGCTCTCGACCGACCCGGCCGACCCCGAGTTCTTCGGCAACTACCGGGCGGCGCTGCTCGCAGCCGTCGATCAGCTGGCCCCTCGCGAGCCGGCCCCTCGCCCTCGTCTTTTCGGACGCCCGTACTGGGTGTGTCTGGGCGTCCCGTTCCAGGTGGTGATGGTGGTCTACGCCGCGTGGGAGTGGGGTCTCCACGGTGCGATCCTGGGCACCCTGATCGAGGCCGCGCTCGCGACGACCATGCTGGGCTACGTGCTCTCGAGGCCACGATGAAGCTCATCACCGGCGACATATGGGGCGAGCTGGGGTCGGCGAAGGTGATATTCGTCACCACCAACGCCGAGGTCAACGGAGCGGGCAGGCTGGTGATGGGCCGCGGGGCGGCCCTGCAGGCGGCGCAGCTCTTCCCGGGCCTGGCCGAGTGGCTGGGGCGCGACCTGGTGGTCCACAAGCTGGTCGGGAAGCCGTACGGACTGATCGTCCAGTCGCCAGCGCCGGCGAAGGGCGCGGGCACGTTCGTCGGCGCCTTCCAGGTGAAGTTCCACTGGCGCGACGATGCCGACCCGGACCTGATCCGGTTCTCGGTCGCGCGGCTCGGCCAGCTCGCGGCCCTGCTCAGGCCGAATGTCCTCGCGGTCAACATGCCGGGCGTCGGCAACGGCCGGCTGCGCGAGGAGGACGTGTTGCCGCTGCTCCTGCCGCTCCCCAACAACGTCCGCGTCTACCGGCTCCCCGGCGGCCGCGACCGGCCCGAGGACTTCGACGAGTCGGCCATGCGCCTGAAGGAGGGCCGGTGCTGAGAACCAGAGGCACGAGTAGATAACATGTGTGTTACCATACGGGTATGGGAAATACCCCTGTACTAACGGAGCCGCCGGACGATACGTCCGTCGCGCTCATGCTGGACCTCGGCCTCGCGGACCCGGTGAACCAGCCGGGCAACTGGGTCGATGCGCGGTGGGCGAAGGTCAAGGAGCGGAAGCTCACCGGCCTCGCTCACTGGCCCGAACTGGGCAACTGGATGGGACGCGTGGTGATCGACGGCCGTCTGGCGGGCATGGCGATCGTGCGGGACGGCATCGACGACCCGAGCACCATCGTCGTCGAGCACGCCGGCGAGTGGGCCGAGTGCGCGACCGCCGGCGAGGCCGTGGAGTGGTACCGCCTGCAAGCCCGCTCCGACAGCGCCAAGCGTGCGTTCGTCGCCGCCGTCCAGGGGGACGGTCGGGACGAGTCCGAGCGCGCGGCTCTGGACGCCACCATCTTCCTTCTGCTCGACCGGGCCCAGGGTCTGGTATCCGA
>Ga0307479_10000542_pt1 | contig 33961 bp, 30 predicted proteins | sample atmos_gasesECM4C_FD_203743 | JGI IMG/M metagenome (GOLD analysis project Ga0307479, IMG submission 203743) | Hardwood forest soil microbial communities from Morgan-Monroe State Forest, Indiana, United States - atmos_gasesECM4C_515 | ecosystem: Environmental > Terrestrial > Soil > Temperate...
AAATGTCGATCAACCGCTGCGTGTCGCGCGGATGTAAGCCTATGGAAGGTTCGTCCAAAACGTACAGCGCCCCCACAAGGTGCGAGCCCAGCGAGGTGGCCAGCTGGATTCGTTGCGACTCGCCGCCCGAAAGCGTGGAGGTCAAGCGGTCCAGGGAAAGGTAGTCCAGCCCCACTTCATCTAGAAATTGCAGCCGCGAACGAACTTCCTCGAGAATCTTGTCCGCAATTTTGGTTTGTGCTTCCGTAAGCTGCAAACCGCTGAAAAAAGTGCGCGCCTCTTTCACCGTGAGGGCGCAAATCTCCGTAATCGACTTCCCCGCGACGCGCACCGCCCGCGCTTCGGCACGGAGCCGCGTCCCGCCGCATTCCGGACACGTCGCATATCCACGATAGCGGCTGAGAAAGACGCGCACATGCAGCTTGTACTTCTTGCGCTCCAGCCAGGTGAAAAAGCCCTTCACACCGTCGAAATCATTTTCCGGGTCACCTTCGAGGATCAGTTTTCGCTGGTCCGCGGTCAGGTGCCGCCAGGCGACGTTCGTCGGAATGTCCTGCGCGCGCGCCCATTTCTTCAGCTCTTGAAAGAGAGCCTTGTAACGTGGTTTCGTCCAGGGTTCGATTGCGCCCTCATCCAGAGATTTGCTTGCATCGGGCACAACCAGGTTCAAATCGAAATCGATGGTGTTGCCGAATCCCTGGCAGCGCGGGCACGCGCCATACGGATTGTTGAAGGAAAAAAGGCGCGGTTCCGGCTCCTGATACAGCGTGCCGTCGTTCTTACATTCGAACCGCTCGTTAAAGACCAAACGTTCCGCCCGATTCCCTGCTGCATCGGGGACAAATTCCAGAATGGCTTCCCCACCCGCCTCGCGGTAACAAATCTCAATCGAGTCCACCAGCCGCGCCCGCGACTCCGGGCTGACCGCCAACCGGTCTACTACCACGTAGACCGATCGCGCGTAGTCCACGTCCAGCAGCGTTTCCGGAGACGAAAATTCGTGCAGCCGGCCGTCCTGATACAGCCGGTTGAACCCGCGTTTCTGGATCGCGCTCAGCGCGTTGCGCAACGCCTCTTGCGAAGGCGGTGTGGGCTTTTTCTTCCCGCTCCGGCGTCCTCCGGCAGGCTGCTCCTGTGCGATGCGCAGCTCGTACAGCACATAAAAGCGCCGCCCGGGAGCAAGCGACAAAATCTTGTCCGCGATCGCTTCCGGATTGTCGCGCCGCACTTCCGCACCGCACTTGATGCAAAACGTTTGCCCGCAGCGCGCGAACAACAGCCGTAAGTAATCGTAAATTTCCGTCGCGGTCGCCACGGTGGAGCGCGGGTTCCGCGTCGAATTCTTCTGTCGGATAGCCACTGCCGGTGCAATCCCAGAAATCTCATCCACGTCAGGTTTTTCCATGCGCTCGAGGAACTGCCGCGCGTAGGCCGAGAGCGATTCCACGTAGCGGCGCTGCCCTTCCGCGTAAATGGTGTCGAAAGCGAGCGAGGATTTGCCCGAGCCGCTGACGCCGGTCACCACGGTGATGGCGTTGTGCGGGACTTCGACGCTGATATTTTTCAGGTTGTGGACGCGCGCGCCGCGGATAGAAATACTGTCTTGGCTGGTGCTTACCGGGATGAGTTCGTTGGTCGCCACAGGGGAAGCTCAGACAGCGCGTTCCGCGAGCGCTGCCCAAACTTCAAATTATACGGCGAGCGCGAGGACAGGGCAAACCGGGTTTACGGCTCTTCGATCAGGCTGATTTGTCCCACCCCACCCTGGACGGTAAGGTGGATCGTGGCGGGAGTCTTGCCGTAGGCTTCGTTGGTGTATTCGTCGTCTTCGTGACGCAATCCGTGCGCGTCGACCGCACCGATCCCGCCGGAGGCGCGCACCACAACGCCAACTTTTCTGGGGAGCCGGATGGTCACTTGGCCGACGCCGCCTTCGAGATCGGCGACTAGGTCATTTTTGCGGTCTCCGGTAAGGTCCAAATCCGCCTGGCCCGCGCCCATGGACATGTCCAGGCGTGTCACCGGCATATCGCGAAGGCGTAGGTTTCCGCGGCCGGCGCCCATTTCGACTTTCAACTCGAGCGGCACGTCATTGCTGAAGCGCAAATTCCACTGATTGCGCTGGGCACCGAAGTGTGTGCTTCCGTCATCCTGAGAAATACTCAGGTGGCCGACGCCGTCGGCAACGTTGTAATCAACCCGAGGTGTCTCATACGAGCCGCTGTAGTTGAAATCGGCGTCGAGCAGGTGGCTGGAGCCGCCGCTGATATTGAATTCGCCGGAACTGGTTTCCAGGGACACATGGACGGACTTGGCGCCCTGCCGGTCCACGGTGCGGGATTGGTGCTGCAAATCGCTGGAATAGTGGCGATCGCGCGTGAAAGCGCGGCCGTGCCAGAAAAGAACGACGAGCACCAGCACGAAGGCCAGGGCCCCGAAGGTCGGCCCCAGAGAAACGCTGGAGCGCGGCGTGCCATCCGGATTTTGGCGCGCGCGCGTGACGTCCCACATCTTTCCGAGACCAACAAATATCAAGATGAGCGGCCAATAGGTGCGCAGGATGGGCCAGGGATCGAAAGCCGGACGCCAGTTCGCATATAGGAACATCGCGCCGACGGTAATGAGCGCAATGGGAACGACAAGCGACGTTCGGCGACGAGCCTGACCTTCAGCCATTAGACACCTCTCCGTTCCTTACTACGCAGCAGCGAGCAAGAAAGTTCAGCACTTCGACCGGAATTGTGAGGAGAGCATACCGCCGAAACCGTTGGCGTCGCAATGTCGGCAGGTCGCGGGCTGTGCTACAGTTCGCGCTAGCGCTCCGAAAGTGCAAGGAGTACGTGATGGTCGCGTGGGAAAGAGTCATTTGGGTGGTGCTGGACAGCGTGGGCATCGGCGAATTGCCGGACGCCGCAAAATACGGTGATGTGGGGCGCAATACGCTAGGACACATCGCGGAATCGCGACCGCTGAAGATTCCGAATTTGGTCCGATTGGGATTGGCGAATATCGCGCCGCTGAAACATTTGCAGCCCGCAGCCGCGACTCTAGGAGCGTACGGCAAAGGCGCGACGCATTCGCCCGGAAAAGATACGACCACGGGACACTGGGAAATGGCCGGTGTGTGGTTGGACCAGGCATTTCCGGTTTACAAAAACGGATTCCCGCCCGATTTGATTGCCGAATTTGAACGCTTGATCCGCCGCAAGACGATCGGCAACAAACCCGCCTCTGGAACGGAAATCATAAAAGAGCTGGGCGAGGAGCACGTGCGCACCGGGAAGCCAATTGTATATACATCCGGCGACAGTGTTTTTCAGATTGCCGCGCATGAGGACGTGATCCCCATCGCCGAGCTGTATCGCATGTGCGAAATTGCGCGAAAGTTGCTCGACGGGCCGCATCGCGTGGGGCGCGTCATCGCCCGGCCCTTCGCGGGCACAGTCGGCAATTTCGCGCGCACCTCGCGGCGCCACGATTATGCCGTCGATCCCCCGAAACCGATGCTGCTGGATGTCCTCGCGGAGCGGCGCGTGCCTGTCTTCGGCATCGGGAAGATTCACGACATTTACAACGGGCGTGGCGTGGAAGACTACGTCACAACGAAAAACAACGTCGATGGCATGGAGAAACTGAGCGCCGCGCTTCAAGCCCGAAAGAATGGACTGATCTTTTGCAATCTGGTGGACTTTGACATGTTGTACGGACATCGCAAGGACGTCGAGGGCTTTGCGAAGTCCCTGGAAGAATTCGACCGCTTGCTCGTGGATTTCCTGCCAAAGCTCGGTCCCACGGACCTGCTGATGATCACCGCGGACCACGGCTGCGATCCCGATCCGCGCTGGCCAACTACAGATCATTCGCGCGAGTACGTGCCGATTCTGGCGTACTCACTGGCACGCGGAGCCGGTGTGAACCTAGGCATTCGCCAAACGCTCGCCGACATGGGTCAGACCATCGCGGAAAATTTTGGCGCCGCCATTCCGCATGGAACCAGCTTTCTCCGCGAAGCCACACGAGGTGCCTCGGTTGCGGGACGAGGATCCGTCAGCTAAATTCCGCGCCGAAACGCTGGAAACTTCGAATTTTACCGCGCTAGACAGAGCCCTGTCCGAGCGGGCAGTCAACCCCTCTGTTCGTCCGAGCAGGTATCTCCGTCCGCACAGAAATTGATTCATCCATCTTTCGCCGCTCGTTTGTTTTCACAATGGAAGCCTTGACGGGGGATGACTTTCCCGCACGAAGGTGCCTCGATGCGCGCTTCCAGTCTTCGCAGTACACACGGCAAATTATTTTTCGCCGCCATTCTGGTTACACCGATCACTTGTCTGGCGCAGTCCGATTCCAGATCACTTAGGAGCAACTACGTCGTTTCCGTGCAGGACCTGAAACTGGCCGGCAAGGGACACGCGGCCTTCGCCAAAGGCAGCCACTTGCTGGACAAAGGCGACACCGCAGGCAGCATCGCCTACCTGGAGCGCGCAGTTTCCGAATCCCCGGAACACTACGAGGCCTACTACGACCTGGGCGTCGCGCGGTTCCGCCTGGGCCAGCTGGCCGAAGCAGAGCAGGCTTTTCAGAAAGCAATCGATATAACTGGTGGAAGATTCGCCTCGCCCCAGTTTGGCCTGGGTGCAGTTTTCTGCCAAAAGAAGGAATTCTTATTGGCCGAATCGATCCTACAGCGTGGCCTCGAACTCGAGTCCGGCTCGGCGGTGGGCAAATACTATCTGTCCTGGGCGCAACTTGGGCTAAACCGCCTCGCGGAAGCCGAGCGCAGTGCAGAGCAGGCGCTGGTACGTAACGCGAACCTGGCCGAAGCCTATTCTTTGCTGGCGCGAATTCACCAGCGGCAGCGGAACGCACCAGCAGTCGCAAGAGATTTGGAAATGTACCTCAAGCTTGACACGCACAAAGAGTTCGCGCGCCGCTTGGCCGACAAAATTCAGCAGGAAATGGCGCAGGATACTCCCGCCTCAGTGATCGCCGCTACCCAACCCTAGCCGGCACTCATGCTTGTGCCTACGCGATCCAAACCAGAGTTCAATCGCAGGAACGGCGTCAGTTGCCGGAAGTAGCGCCGCTTGGGCTGCCGGGAGCGTAGTAGCCGTTGCGGGTCCGCGCGACGAGCCTGCCGCGGCTGCGTGGTGGGATGACTTCCACCTGCACGGCGCGGAATGTGCCATCGCGCTTGGTGTTGGTCGGATAATAGGCCAAAGTGTACTGATTGCGAATGTCGTGCGCGACTTGCTCGCAGATGTTGCGCACGTCTTCGACGTTCTCCGGGAAATACGCGAGTCCGCCGGACGCTTTGGCAATTTCCTCCAGCGCGCGTTTGGCGCGCTTGGCGCTCTTTTTGCTCTCTTCGCTCAGCAGACCAATGGTATAGATGACCGTATCGGTCTTCTGAATCTCACGAACGGTTTTCTCAAGCGAATTGTGGCTGGTATTGTCTTCTCCATCCGTAACGATCAGAAGCACCTTCTTGTCCCTGCTTCCCTTCTTCACATGGTCAAGCGAGCCGATGATGGCATCATACAACGCGGTGCTGCCGCGGGAATCGATGCGCTCCAGCGCTTCCTTTAATTCCGGGATGCTACTGGTGAAGTCCTTGTCGAGGTCGAGATAGAAATCGTCGTTGAAATTCACGACGAATGCTTCGTCCTGCGGATTGCTGGCTTCGACCAGAGTGATGGCCGCCTGGTTCACGCGCGGCCGTTTGTCGCGCATGCTGCCGCTGTTGTCGATCACCAGACCCATGCTCACCGGGATATCTTCGCGCTTGAACACCGAGAGCTTTTGCTCGACTTTGTCCTCGAGAACGCGGAAATTCTCCTGTTTGAGACCGTCTGCGAAGCGCCCACGATCGTCGATCACCGTCGTGTGCAGCACCACCAGGTTGACGTCCACGCGGATCTTGGATTCCTGACCCGCGCCAGGTTGACCTGGAGGCGGCGGAGGCGCCACCGCAACGGCTGGAAGTTGCGCCAGCGCAACTCCAACTCCAAAGAGAACTGTGACGGAAACGAACAGGGCAAGAAGGCGGCGGCGGGACCAGAGAAATGCTGCGTCAGTGGCTGGGAGCGTAGTAGCCCGTCTTCGAGTACACGTTGAGGGGAGGAAGCCCTTTGGGCGCGCGGAGCTTGATCTTGATTTTTCTCCAGCGCGCGTCATGCGCCTTATTGCTTGGCCGATATCCCAGGACATATTGGTTTCGCAGCTCCATGCCGATCTTCGATGCTATATCCGGCAGTTCGTTAAGGTTCTCAACAGCAAAGACACGGCCACCGGTCATTTCGGTAACCTCGCCTAACAGCGAGGGGCCGTTCAACTCCTCGGGCGTTCGGTTGCGATAGCCAAGCGGGTCGAAGATGCCGATGGCATAGAGCTGGGTGTCGGCTTCCTTGACCAGACGCTTGATATCGCTTTCATTGTAACGACTATGATTATCTCCCCCGTCGGACAAGATCAGCAAGGCGCGTTTGCCGTTGTGTGCACCCCTCATCTGACTGAGGCCGAGATAGATCGCGTCGAGCAGCGCCGTGCGGCCCTTGGGCGCCGTCAGCATCATGCGGCTTTGCAGATCCTCGATGCTGTTGGTGAACGAGCTGGTCAGCTCGGCACGCTCGTTGAAGCTGACCAGAAAAAATTCGTCCTGCGGATTGGCCGTCTTGAAGAATTGCAGCGCCGCTTCGCGGGCCTTGCCGATTTTGTTGGCCATGCTGCCGCTGAAATCGAAGATCACTCCGATGGAGATGGGCACATCTTCGGAAGAGAACGTGACGACTTCCTGCTCGATGTTGTCTTCGTACACGCGGAAGTTGTCGGGATCAAGCCCGGTCACCAGGCGATTGTAAGGATCGGTCACGGTAACGTTAATCAACGCGAGGTCGACGTCCATGTGCAACCCATTCGAGGGCTTGAGGGCGAAACCCGGCGTGTCTTTCCTGACGTCCTCTTTGGGCTTCGCGGCATCTTTGGATTTAGCTTCGTCGTTGGGCTTGCTATCGCCTTTTGCCGCAAGATTGTCGCCGGACGGGGAAGAATCTTGAGCGGCAGCGGGGACGGAGGAGAGCAGCAAGGTCAGGCATACGGACAGGAGGATAACCAAACCACTTCGGACCTGATATACGTCGCGCTTCACGGCTCCCTCACTCGACCCGGACTTGCCGGAACGGCCGCGCGTTAGGACTGTAATCGATTCTATCACCGGCATTCTACAAGACAAGAACAATTGCTGGATGCTTCCCATAAATTTTGTCAATCTTTTGTCAACACCCATCAACTGGGCTCGCCTCAGACGCCGGGGCTTGCCAGCATCCGGTACTTACAGTAGAAAGTTGCTCAGGAACAATGTAGAAAGGCAAGTCATGAGTTCGCCGCAGGTTGTAGTGGTAATTCCGGCACGCTATGGCTCGACTCGGCTCCCTGCCAAGCCGCTGGTGTCGCTGGGCGGGAAGCCGATGATCCAGCGGGTATACGAGCGGGCCAAGCTGGCACAACGGGTGAACCGCGTCATCGTGGCCACGGACGACGACCGAATCGTCAAGGCAGTGCAGGCCTTTGGAGGCGAGGCGCACATGACGCGTGTGGATCATCGCACCGGCACAGAACGAGTAGCGGAAGTTGCAGCGCATGAGAGCGGCGACGTCTTTGTAAACGTGCAAGGCGATGAGCCGCTGCTTGACCCCGCGGCGGTCGACACCGCAGTCGCGGCTTTGTTCGAGGAGCCGTCGGCCGCCATTGCGACGGTCGCGACGCCGATTAAGATTCCCGGGGACATTATGGACCCCAACGTTTGCAAGGTGGTGCTGGATTTTGACGAGAACGCCCTCTACTTCTCGAGGGCACCGATCCCGTGGGTGCGCGACACCAGTAGCAAGGTGCAGGTCCGGCACCTGAAACACTTGGGTCTGTATGTCTTCCAACGCGACGCCCTGCTGGAGTATCCGACGCTGCCGCAAGGGGACTTGGAACGGATCGAGCAGCTTGAACAGCTGCGCTGGCTCGAGAACGGCTGGAAGATTCGCGTGGCCGAGGTGCAGCACGACGCGGTCAGCGTCGATGTGCCCGAAGACGTCGCACGCGTGGAGAAGTTGCTACAAAAATGAAACCGCCCGGCCAACGTGTCGCAGGCCGAGCGGTTACTTGGGAATAGGTTTCCCTATGGAGCTGTTTGTGTCGTGACAGATCCTGCGGTTACGCGGTTGGAATCAGTCGTAACGAGGTAGATGGTATTGCCACCAGCAACATACGCCGCGAAATTAATGGTCGTCGATGGAGCGCCGTTCCCCGGGCTCACCGTCGCCTTGTACGCGTTTCGCCCGGTCCCGCCGGCATTAAAGGTGCCGGTCAGGGGTACACCGGTGAAGATCGGACCGTGACTCGATGTGGATCCCGGTTCGGTGAAATCCGCAGCGCCGCTGATGGAACCACCGCTGGACAGGGCATACTGGCCGATGAAATCCTCCTCAAAACCGATGTTGCCTGAAGATGGAATGGTCAGCCCACTCCAGTTGAATACATAGTTGCCGGCAAGCGCGGAGGTCGAGATGGATGAAGGCTGCGCCGACATACTTCCGGCGCCAATCAGACCATTGCTCGTTTCCAGGAGCACCGCTTGCGTAGGCGAAAAAAGGTAGAAGATATAGGAGAACGTCCCAGCGCTGGAATCCGTGAACGTAAAAGTTCCCCGTCCGGAACCGGCAGAGTCGATTGTGTAGGTTCCGGAATCTGGCCCCCGCATGGTGTGGTTGCCAGCATTGTTGTCATCAAGCGAAACGTTGGACAGCGCACCACCGTTAAATGTGCCGCTCCCCACGCGGGCAATCGCCCCCAAGTTTCCAACCACTGCGGCCCCAGCACTGATGAACGCGAAACTTCCGTTCAAGTTGGCAACTTGAGTCGGAATTGTACCGGTCTGTACAAACGCATCGCCCACGGTTATGGCCGTCGCGTCCTCCTCCACGAACCGCAGTCTGGTGCTATCGACGATATAAAACGCAACGACTTGGCCGTTGATGCTCACTGTGCCGCGGCCGCTCGAGGACCCGAAAGTTGGATCCAGAGCAAAGGTCGAACCTGGAATGGGATTGGGGCCGGAAGGTCCGGGCTGGCTGCCGTCGTTGACATCGATTGTGCCTCCGGTCAGGCCTCCGGCGGCATTCGCGGAGAATTCACCCACAATCGAAAGCGGCGCTCCCGACGAGCCCTGCCCCGAAAGATCAAATGAGTATTGACCGCTGATCCCTGTCAGCGAAAAGGCGCTCGCCGTCTGCAGATCGAACGAACCACTGGAGGCTGCGTTTCCGTCCGTCTGAACCGCGACCCCGCCCTTTGTGGAGCTCAATGCAATGTTCAGACCGAGTGCGCCGCCCAAAGGGCCGCCGGTGAGTGTAAGTGTTCCGCGGCCATCGGACCCGATGGAGTAGGTGCCCCCTGTGAACTGCACGGTGCTAAAGCTCCCGCCGTCGTTGATGTCCTCGACGGCAGCTGTGATCGTACCACTCCCGTTTGCGGTGAAGCTCCCAACTCGCGCGATGAGCCTGCCGTTGAAGTCTTCGCCGCTCATCTCGAAGGCATACTGCCCGTTTAGACTGGAATTGGTGAAGCCTACGTTGGGCGGTGGCGGCGGAGGTGTCGAAGAACTGCTACCGCCGCAAGCGGCCGCAAACAGAGCCGCGCCGAGCGCAAGAGCGACAATAAGGTGCTTCACAGCGCACCTCCCTCGTTCCGCGGCCCAAAGTTTCCGCTCGGTGCCAACGGAAGACCACGCGTGCTTCTCACCGCAAGTACTTGGTTGCCCTTTTGAATCACGCGTGCCAGAAACTGACTAGCGGTCCCGTAGGCGACGTTCTCGCCCACAATCCGGATACTGTCCCCGATCGCTAGCGAGAAGTGATTTGCCTCGAGGAGTCGCGCGCTACCGAGGTGAACATCGATGACACCGGAGCTGGTCTGAACGGTGACGTGCGGACCGAGTGGCGCCACGGAAGATGCTGGCGTGTACTGAAGTACTGTACCCTCCAGAACGGTTTCGCGGCTTACGTCGTAAGCTTGTTTTGTTTGCGGAACAGTCTGGGCCTTCTGTTGCGCGCTGGCGATTGTAGAAAACAGCAAAACACCGGCGAGCCAAACTTTGCCTACCCGCCATTGAAGCAGTCGTGTCATTAGTTCCCTTTCTCAGGCAAAAGAGCCCCAGTTCTGCCCTGAGCATATTTTTTGCGCGTGTGGGCAATTTCCTGCCGCGACGCGATTTAGATTTTTCGCTACCTAGTTGGATGGAAGCGGTTGCCCTGGCGTTTACACATCACGCTCGCAAGCGTTCCAATGTGTAAACACACTTGGGGGCCACAACACCCCACCCAAGTACTAAGAACACGAATGCAGCAAAAAAGTTTTCCGAGATCGGCCGTGGAACCGACCAATTTCTTGCGTTTGCTGCAGTCAGGAATGCAATTTGACAGGTGGAACTTATGCGGCCATAATTGATTGTACGTCACTCCTGCGGAGGGCTAACAAGTCCGCGTTATTTGTGAAGTGCGGGCTTTTAAGGATGGCGCCAAAATATATTTTTGTAACCGGTGGTGTTGTTTCCTCGCTCGGAAAAGGCGTAGCTGCCTCCTCAATCGGTTGTCTCCTCGAAAGTCGCGGTTTCAGAGTCACCCTGCAAAAGTGCGATCCTTACCTTAACGTCGATCCCGGCACCATGAGCCCATTTCAGCACGGCGAAGTCTTCGTCACCGAAGACGGCGCGGAGACCGACCTCGACCTCGGCCACTACGAGCGCTTCACGCATGCCAAGCTTTCCCGCGACAATAACTGGACCACCGGCCGCATCTACGAAACCATTTTGACCAAAGAACGCCGCGGCGATTTTCTCGGCAAGACTGTCCAGGTCATTCCCCACGTCACCGACGAAATCAAGGCCACGATCAGGAAAGTCTCTGAAGGCGTGGACGTGGTCATCGTCGAAATCGGCGGCACCGTCGGCGACATCGAGTCCCTTCCCTTCTTGGAAGCTATCCGCCAGATGCGCCTCGAGTTGGGCGCGGAGAACACGCTGTTCGTGCACGTCACGCTGGTGCCGTACATCGCCGCCGCCGGCGAGCTGAAAACCAAGCCCACGCAGCACAGCGTAAAGGAGATGCTGGGCATCGGCATTCAGCCCGATATTCTGCTCTGCCGCAGCGACCGCCACATTCCCGCCGACTTAAAGAAGAAAATCGCGCTGTTCTGCAACGTCGCGGAATCCTGCGTAATTTCCATGGAGGACGTGGACACCATTTACGCTGTGCCGGTCGAATTGGCCCACGAAGGATTGGACGCCCAGATTTTGCGGTCGCTGAAGCTGGAGCATCATCCCCAGGATTTGCAGCCTTGGGTGGATTTGGTGTACCGCCTGCATCATCCCGCAGGCGAAGTGCGCATCGCGGTCGTCGGAAAATACGTGCAGCTCGAGGATGCCTACAAGAGTTTGCGCGAAGCGCTTCTGCACGGCGGCCTGGCGCACAACCACAAGACGGTCCTGGAGTGGATCGAAGCCGAAGAAATTGATTCCGCGGAGACGGCCGCAGCGCGACTGCGCGGCTACGACGGCATCCTTGTGCCCGGCGGATTCGGCAAGCGCGGCATTCAAGGCATGGTGCATACGATTCAGTATGCCCGCGAGCACAAAGTTCCCTTCTTCGGGATTTGCCTGGGCATGCAATGCGCCACCATCGAATACGCGCGCGACGTCGCCGCGCTGAAGACCGCGGACAGCACGGAGTTTGATCCGCAAACGCCGCACCGCGTTATTTACAAGCTGCGCGAACTCCTCGGCGTCGACGAGATGGGCGGCACGATGCGCCTGGGCGCCTGGCCCTGCAAGCTCACGCCCGGCTCATTCGCCCATCGCGCCTACGGCAAACTCGAAATCAGCGAGCGCCACCGCCATCGCTACGAATTCAATCGCGATTACGAAAAGACTCTGACCGGCGCAGGATTACTGATCACCGGCCGCACGCCCGATGAGAACTACGTCGAAATCATCGAGGCGCCCGACCACCCGTGGTTCCTGGGCTGCCAGTTTCACCCCGAGTTCAAGTCCAAGCCGCTCGAACCGCATCCGCTCTTCGCCGCCTTCATCGGCGCGTCCCTGGAAAACAAGCGCAACAAATCGCGCGCCATGCTAGAGCCAGCCCGCGCCCAAGCCGTCGCCGTAGGCCCCCACGTTCCCGCCTGAAGCCCCTAACCGTAGGGGCGCGCACTGCTGTGTCACACCTTGGCGCAACCTTCGGTCAGAGGGGCGGCCGTCTGAAGTTCACTCCGAAAAAACTCCGCTGTACCACGGCAGGCCGAGACGTCCGCGGTGTATTTCAACAACAACAGCCTTTTCTGTCGAAGTCGTTCTGTAAGTCCTGCCGCTGACGTTGAAATCCTCCGTGGCTCTGCCTGCGCGCCACGAGCGCACCCTGAGGGTGTAGCTCAGTCGGCCGTATCTTCCCACCGTGACTTGCTTGCTGATGAGCGTCGTGCGAACTGGCGTGACTGGAGATTGGTCCAGCGCGCCGTTGCCGGCGATGAACAGTGCCAGGAAAACGGTCACGGCACAATACTTCACCAGCGCCTGATTGATCTTGCGGTTCGTGACTGCCGGCGCGCCACCGCAATTAGGGCAAAGCCGGACGGCAAACTCGGTCCCGCAGGTGGCGCAAGCTGCCATTCTTCGAGTTTACCCACAGCGAATAGGGCCGGACCGGATAGTTTTGCAAGGTGTGTCGGAAAATTCGCTACGCACCCCTTCATCGCCAAAACCTCGCGGTGTCATCCCGAGGCTACCCGATGAGGTCCGGTTCCTCGCCCCTCAGCGCCGGAGGTGCGTCACAGGTTAGCCCCGCGCGTGAGCGCTGGGCACGCGAACCCACAACGTACCCTCCCGGAGCGCCGTAGGCGCGGAACAAACCGTGAAATGATTTCCTAACTTGGCGCAGCCGGAGAACATCACAGCCAAGGGCGTCTCGGTGCTCCTCATTATCGGGATTTTAGCGGCACTGGGTGTCAGCGCAGTTAGCGATGAAATGGTGCAAAGTGTTTCGACCACCTGGCGGGAATTTGTGATTGTGTCCTGGTCGAATAGACGAGCAGCGACGCTCCACAGCCCAGAGCCACCGCGCACAACAAAAATCCCAGAAAACCGCAAATAACCCGGGCAAAATCCATACCGGGTTCCAACACGCTCATTTGCTGGGCCAGGACAAACAGGATACTTCCGCCCAATCCCGCCGAGACGGAGGTCTTCCAATGCAATAGCCGCGAGAAATTCTTGGACCACCAGAGGTTCAAACCGCGATTCCAACGGAGCGTCGGAATGGAGCTCAAACGTAACGCGCGCCTTCCGTTCGGGAAGCCGGCTGTAACAGCAACAGCGGAACGAACCGGAGACGGCTCGGTCGGTGTGGCTTGCGGTCTGAATAAAGCGCTCTTAGCCGAAACAATGTGAAGCGCGGAACAGGCTGGCGCGGTCATTCTTCCGAAACGAACTTGCCGGCTCTTTTCCGAAATTACGATGCACCGCACGGACCTGGCAAGCCCGCTCATCGAAACCGTCATCTTCAGCGTGTCGATCCTTGCAGCGAGCCTTCGTAGAGGCAAAAAGAATCCATCAAGTCTCCGACGAACTCCTGCCAGTGCTTCTGCGTCATGGACGCCCCAGAAATCTGCCAGTCGCCTGGTCTTGTGGTCATAAGCGAATCGTTGACCGCAGTCCAGGCAAGTGACGTAAGTTTCTCGTTTATAGGCAGATAGGCGCCCGGATAGGTTAGATGGGATTGCCTGGCGGGGTGTTATCGGAGGACCCTTATGCCGGTGGGGGCATAGGAACACAAGATGAAGCAGTGTCCGGAGAAAGAGCGGGGCCGCGAACACCATACTCCACCGGGGCTCTGCGCTGAAAAGTGATCTTTCCGCTTTGGGTCGACTCTTCAGAGCGAAGCTATGTCGGACTGCAGATCTCTCGGTTCTACGTGCTGGGACCGCCATTTTCTGCGCCTGTGTTCCCACTACTGTTTCTCGTACACCGCAGTGCTGGTGTTCTTCGGTAGTCCTGGGCTCAACTTCGACTTGGCCTCGTTCAACTTCCAGGTCCCCACAGAATCCGCCTGCAGCCAAGCCGACTGCTGCCCCAAACAAGACACATTGCCGGTCCCAGAGCCATTACGATCGCTCTGTGTTGATATGCCCTCCCGATTGAGAGAGGGTTGGGGGCCCAATTGGCGCGGCCGATTTTAGCGCCAGGGGATGCACTTAGCAACTCGCTGCCCTCGGATCTGATTGCGGGTTCCGTTCTTGCTTGCGGCTCCCCCGAATCGCCATTGAATTGTGCCCAATCCCTAAATACTAGAACTGACTTAATATATTGACAACTTCGACAACCTGCCCTATCATGTCCTGTGAATACTCGCCGGACCGTCGTTTCATTGCCGTCGCCCCCACGACAACCTCTGTACCGAGCTCCTTCTCCTCCTCAACTTCCTCTATCTCCTTTCCCTTCATACTCTTGCGAACTCTTTGTCGCTCTCCAGAAAGTCAACTCCTTTGTTTTCAAGCAAATCCGAACTCTTTTGCAAAAACATCCGGGGTGGGGTATCCCCTCACTCTATCCAACAAGGTCAAGACCATGAAAGCCACATCACCTAGCGGCTTTGTTAGATTCGCTGCTCGCCGGCATCGCAATGCCGCTCGACGCCAACCCTGGCCCCTCGCACTCGGTCGGCCAACTTCGTAGGTTCGTGCTATCTTCATTGCTCCGCATGGAGACGACACGTGAGATTGCTGTGGGCTCGTTGCGCCTGGGGGGCGGGAACCCGCTGTTTCTGATCGCCGGGCCTTGTGTCATCGAGAGCGAGGCGCACGCGCGGAAGATAGCCGAGCAGGTGGCCCGCATCGCCGGAGATGCCGGCATGCCCTTGCTGTTCAAGGCTTCGTACGACAAAGCCAACCGCTCGTCGGCAAAGGGGTTTCGCGGGCCTGGCTTGAAGGAAGGGATGCGCATTCTGCAGAAGATCAAGGCGGACCTGAAGCTCCCGATTCTCACGGATATTCACGAAGCGGCGCAGGCGCCGGAAGTGGCCGAGGTCTGCGATGTCCTGCAGATTCCGGCGTTTCTTTCGCGGCAGACGGATTTGCTGGTCGCGGCGGCGAAAACGGGCCGCGTAGTGAACGTCAAAAAGGGGCAATTCCTTTCGCCGTGGGACATGAACAACGTGGTGGAGAAAATTGCCGCCGCGGGGAATACGAAAATCGTGGTGACAGAGCGCGGCGCTTCCTTCGGGTATCAGAATCTGGTCGTCGATGTCCGTTCGTTTCCCATTCTACGCAAACTGGGTTATCCGGTGGTGTTTGATGTAACGCATGCGGTGCAGCTTCCTGGCGGACAGGGCCATGCCAGCGGCGGCCAGCCGGAATTTATCGAGCCGCTGGCGCGCGCGGGCGTAGCGGCTGGCGTGGATGGAATTTTCTTGGAGACGCACGATAATCCGGCGGCGGCACTGTCGGATGGTGCGAATGCGTTGCCGCTCTCGCAGTTAGCAGTATTGTTGGCGCGTTTGAAGGAGTTGTCTTCACTGGTGCGGCGTTGGGGCGCGCAATGAGTCTGGAAACAGCGCGGCGAGTGCTGGAGATCGAAGCGCGCGCGCTGCAAGAGGTGAAGGCGCGGCTGGACGCGAGCTTCATCAAGGCCGTGGACGTGCTCTTCGCGTGCAAGGGCCGCGTGGCAGTTACCGGGATGGGAAAATCCGGGCTGATTGGGCGGAAAATCTCGGCGACGCTTTCCAGCACCGGAACGCCCTCGTTTTTTCTCCATCCCGCTGAGGCGCTGCACGGGGATTTGGGCATGCTGGCGCGCGGCGATGCGATGCTGGCAGTGTCGTATGGCGGTGAGACCGAGGAAATTATTCGGCTGCTGGAGGCGTTGAAGCGATTGCAGATGCCGCTCGTGACGCTCACCGGAAAGGTTGCGTCGACGCTGGGGGAAGCGAGCGAGGTGGCGCTGGACGTGAGCGTGCGCGAAGAGGCTTGTTCGCTGAATCTTGCGCCTACAGCGAGCACCACAGTGGCGATGGCCGTGGGTGACGCGCTGGCCGTGGCGCTGCTGGAGCGGCGGGGATTTCGCCCCGATGATTTTGCGGCGCTGCATCCGGCCGGCCGACTTGGCAAGAAATTGCTGCGCGTGGAGCATTTGATGCACGCGGGAGAAGCGCTGCCCCGCGTGCGCGAAGGAACGTCGATGCCCGACACGTTTCATGAGATGAGCAAGAAGGGCCTGGGGATGACCACCGTGCTACGCGCCGACGGGCGGCTCGCGGGGATCATCACCGACGGCGATTTGCGACGCCTGATGGAGAAACATCGCGGTGCAACGCTGGAAATGACCGCGGGAGCGTGTATGACGCGGAGCCCTCAGACCATTGGTCCGCAGCTGCTGGCCAGCGAGGCTCTGAACTTGATGGAGAAGCGTAAGATTACGTCGATTGTAGTGGTGGATGAAGCCGGAGGCGTCCTGGGCGTAGTGCATCTGCATGATTTGTGGGGATTGGAGCTGATTTAGTCCTCGGCACTAGGCCGCGGTGTCATCCTGAGGCTACCCGACGAGGGTAGCCGAAGGATCCCAACCTAAGCCTCGTCGCAGATGTATCCGCCAATCGGCTTGTTCGCCACGGCGACTCTCGAACGGAAGGAGCGAGCTTGCTTAGAACAGGAAAGAAGATCTCGCCGGCGGTGAGGAAGCGGGCAAAGCAGATTCGAGTTTTGCTGATGGATGTGGACGGAACGCTAACAACCGGGGCCGTTTCCCTGCTTTCGCAGCCCGACGGGTCCGCGCTGGAGATGAAAACATTTGACGCGCATGATGGGCAAGGTCTTTCCCTCGCGCACACCGCTGGGCTCCGCACCGGCGTTATTACCGGTCGTGAGAGCGCGGCACTGCGACGGCGCGCTAGAGAGTTGGACATCGAATTCGTATACGAGAAACAACCGCACAAAATTGCCGCCTACGAGGAAATCCTGAAGAAAACGGGAGCGGCGGAATCCGAGGTAGCCTTTCTGGGCGATGATTTGCCGGATTTGCCAGTGATGCGGCGTGTCGGATTGGCGGTGGCGGTGGGAGACGCGACGCTGGAAGTGAAGCTCGCTGCGCATTTTATAACCAAGGCGATTGGCGGCAAAGGCGCGGCGCGCGAGTTGGTGGAACTGATTTTGAAGAGTAAAGGTATTTGGGAAGAAATGATCGAGAAGGCGCGCGCTTAGGAACTAGGTTGCTAAGGAAAACGAATGGTCCATGCATGGCATGACGTTTCGCCCGGCGATGATTTGCCGCGGGATTTTCAGGCGGTCATCGAAATACCGCTGGGCTCAAACGTAAAGTACGAGCTCGACAAGGCCACAGGCCTGCTGAAGGTGGACCGCATCATTCATTCCGCGGTCTTTTATCCGGCCAACTATGGCTTCATCCCGCAGACGTACGCGGAAGACAACGATCCGCTGGACGTGCTGGTTCTGTGTCAAGAGCCGGTGCAGCCGCTGGCGCTGATTCACGCGCGCGCCATCGGACTGATGACCATGATCGATTCCGGCGCGAGCGACGACAAGGTGATCGCCGTGGCCACCAACGACCCGGAATTCAGCGGATACGTGGAGGCACGCGACCTGCCGCCACATCGTTTGCTGGTGCTGAAACGCTTTTTCCAGGACTACAAGCAGCTCGAAGGCAAGCGCGTCGAAGTCGAAGACATACGCCCTGCCTACGCGGCGGTCACTGTCATAGAACGCTCTTTGGCGCGATACCAGCAGGAGCGTGAAAAGTTGATCGCCAAGGGTGGCCGATAATGCGCGCCCTTGGCCTAATATTTAAGCACTATGTAGCTAGGTTCAGTGTCGTGCTATTGTTCGCGCACGATTTCCGGGGTCAGCCAAAAACTCAAGGGAGCAACGCACGATGAGCCGTTTCTGGAAATGGACGCTCGGCAGTGTTCTCGGCCTGTTGGTGGCCGCCTTCGTCGGCCTCTCGTTTATGGCCGGGAGCCCGAAGGATGTCTACGGTTTGGTGCGCTACGCCCTGCCGCACATGCACCGCGGCAAACTGCATGCCGGCGAAGATGCGCCCGATGTGCGGTTATTGGCCCTGGACGGATCGAGCCACTTTCACTTGCGCGAACGTACCGGCGCGCGGCCGCTGGTGGTAATTTTCGGCAGCTATACTTGACCGCCGTTCCGGCGCCACGTCGGCGACGTGGTCAAGATTTACAACGACTACAAAGATCACGCGGATTTCCTGACCGTCTACGTGCGCGAAGCGCATCCCACCGATGAGTGGCAGATGAAATCGAACGTGAAAGAAGATGTCTGCTACGCGCAGCCGAAAACGCTGGAACAGCGCGTGGCCATCGCCAACGACTTCGTGCAGCGCCAGAAATATCCGCTGCCCTTCGGGATCGACGATATGAATGACGCGGCGGACCATGCCTACTCCGCATGGCCGGAGCGGCTCTACGTCATCGACGAGCACGGCCGCATCGCCTATGCAGGCGGCATGGGGCCGTTCAAGTACGACCCGGAAGAAGTGCGCGCCTGGCTCGCCAAGCGTTTTGGTGCGGTGACGCAGACCACTTCGACGGCCGCGCCAGCCGCAAAACCGTAAGAAGGTCGGTGCGTTCGCACACAGCGGCTCGCGAAAATCCGCGGCCGCTACAAGTGCTTGGCCAGTTCACCGTGCATCACAGCGGAGGTCGAGGCGGCGGCAAATCTCATCGACAATTTCTTCGGGCGAGGCGCCAATGTCTACCGCGATTGCGTCGCTTGGTTCCTCGAGGTCGCGGAATTGACCTGCAAGGATGTGCTCGTCGGCAAAATGGCCCTTGCGCGCGCGAAGGCGTTCCGCAATCAGCTCGTAGCTGCCCTTCAGATAGACAAATCGGACTTCGGGGCCGCTCCAGAGGAATTCGCGATAACTCTGCTTTAAGGCCGAGCACGCGAGGACGACATTCTGTTTCAGAGCCACCCATTTTGCGATCTGGTCGTGCATGGCAGCCAGCCACGGGAGGCGATCCGCATCGGTGAGCGGAATACCCTTGTGCATCTTTTCTTTGTTGGCGGATGAATGGAAGTCGTCGGCGTCTGCGAATTCCCACCGCAGTCTCGCAGCGAGCAGATTGCCGATGGTGGTCTTGCCGGAGCCAGTCACACCCATCACCACGATGACCATCGGATTCAGCCTCAATGCCAGCGCAACAAGAGAATCACGTCCAGAGCAACGAGCACAGCGACGACCACTTCCAGCGCGAACATGCGCCGCTCGTTGAACTGCGCCACCATGAACCCGTAGAGTTCACCTGCCGTTTTCAGCTTCTCGTTTACCAGCGCCTTGTAATCATCGACCCCAATCTTCGAGGAAATGACTTTGTAGACGCGCGCGTAGTACGTATCGCTGATGAATTTTACGGCGTATTCGGTGCGCTCGGCCAAATCCATAATGTCCAGGCGAAGGCGATTCAAGCGGCCGGCGCGGCGCGGCAATCGCCAGCGCGACAGAAAACTCTCGTGGCCCTCGAGCGAACTGTACACGTTGGACAGCAGGCTGGTGAGCAGTTCGTCGTAGTAGCGAAACTCCAGCAGTTGCGTGTTCGCGTATTCGAGCAAGTCGATGATTGCGGAGGTGGCGTCCGGTTTGTCGTAGACGAGCCCGGCGCCCCAGCCTGCCACGATCAGGTCCGTCGGGTAATACGACAGCGCGCCGCGCAGGATCTCGTCGCGTTCCCCGGCGGAGAGCGGCGTCGTCTCGCCGCGCACAAGTTGCGTGAGCTGATCCCCATAACGACTGAGCAATTCAGCGGCAGTCGGCGTGCGGCCGTCCTCGTACTGCGCGGATTGAATATCGATCACCAAGTAGTCCTCGTCGAGCCACCTCGCCGAGGGCTTGATCAGCGCGGGCCGGAACCGCTCAAGGTGCCCGCGCAGCAAGTCTTCCGCGGCTTTCTCGACTTCGGGCGCGTTCATCCAGCGGTACGAATCCGGGCACAAGGCATCGAGGTCGCACTGGAACGGCGTGGTCAGCTCCACGCAGGCAACGCCGAACCAATAGTATTTGATTTTCCCGCTCAACTTTTCGCCGCCGGGCAGCGCGAGCGGCTCGCGCGACTCCTCCAGCGGGGGGTTCTGCGCCTGCGCGTATTCGGGAGTGAGATGGACAAACCCGGGCGAGCGGGGGGACGCCTCTGGACCGAGAAGGGCGCGCAACTTCTCCAGATCAATCGCCTCGGCGATGTCAAAGAAGTTCAGGATGCGGAAGTAGCCGCGAGCAATCATTTTTGCAGTCGCGCTGCCCAGGAGTTTTGATTCAGCCGGAGGCGCGAAGGGTATCCTACACTAACTCGTTGTGTGGACTTTACTGCGCGGCGACACCATTTCATCGAGAAAAGCCTTAGGACATGGAGAAAAGGCCTCAGGTCCAAAAAGCGGACCTGAGCTACAGGTCTTGTGGCGCGGCCTACGAAGAATGTGTACTGCTACTTTTTGGCGGGAGGGGTAGCGGGTTTCACGTCGGCGGCGACCTTTTGCAGGTCGGCGACGGAAGGAGAGTCAAGTTGATATAGCGCAGGCTCGTTGTCGCGCTTGGCGATGTAGTTGTCGCCCGATTTGGAAATCAAAACTTTTTCGAGGCGCTTGCCATCGTTCGATGTGACGGTCACTTCCAGGACCGGCGAGTTGAACCCGGAATCGACGAATTTGCTGGCAGAGAGTTCGCGAATTTTGTCGACCAGCGCCTGGACGCTCGATGATTCCATCTTCTTGCTATCCGCGGACCACCAATCCTGCCCGCCCTTGGTCAGAAAATAGGCTTTCGAACCATCGTGAATCTCGACTTTATTGGGATCGTCGTAGCCGAAATCGAAGAGCTTCTTGTTGCGAAAGTCGTCCAGATTCTTGTCGAGTTCTTTGCTGAGGTCACTTGAGACTTTGTAGATGCCGGGAACGGCGGTCGACTTTGCGTAGTAATCGTCTTTGCTTTTTCGGACTTGCAGTTCCTGCGTGCTGGCCGTGTCGGTCACTTTTGCAGTGGCCACTTGCGTTCCGGAGGCAAAGGCTTGTGCGACCTTCTTCGAGTCTGCGTCCGTGGAAGAGGTGTCCATCTTGGCTTCGCGCAGCTTGCGGACGATTTCCTCGACTTGGAAGTTATCGGCGCGCAGAGGCTTGGGCTTGATGATCTGCCATTCCTGTTTGTTGCGGCCAAACTCGATGTCTTGCTTCTTGGTGGCGAGTTCGATCTGGCTGAGCTTGTCGAAGTCGACGGTCAGCAAGCGCTTGTCGCGCAGATCGTTCGCGGTCTTGTCGATGCTGGTTTTGTTGTAACTCGCGATGGTGAAAACGCGCGGATCGCCATCCAGCTTGGCGAACACAGCGCTGCCCGCTGGCGTGTCGTCACCAAGGAACAGCTTTTGCGGCTTGCCGTCTTTGGTTGTCACGTCGAGTTCGAGAGCAGGTTGCGCGAGGCCGAATTGGTTCAAGTCCGTTGCTTTGTCTTCTACCAGACGGTCTGCGTTGAGCGAAGAGACGCTGGAGAGCAGGCTCGACACGGCTTCCTGGTCGGCGCCGAGCAGCTTTGGCGCCGTGATCTGCCATTTGCCGGCATCGCCTTTCGCGAGGTCCAGTTCTTCCCCGCCCTTCTTTCGAATCGCAATCTTGGAAATGTCTTCCTGTTTCAGGGAGAGAATTTTGGGCGGCGTATCGAGCGAGGCCTTCGCGGTGTTCTCGGAAGGCGGATGACGATTGGACCAGTAGAGCGCACCGGTCAGACCGGCGAGTACAACGGCGGCGATGAGAAGTCCACTGTTTTTCATGACACCCGACTCACTACCTTCTGCGCCACCACACTGAAACGCCGGCGAATACCACGATGAGCGGCAAAATGAATTGGCTGGTGATGCGAACCCAATTCATCTGTGCGCGGGTCAGAGTGATGCGGCGATCCTCGGGTTCTTTGGGCCGAATAGAGATCAGATCCTCGTCGGAAGAGAGCCAATTCATGGCGTTCAGGGCCAAGTCGCGATTGCCGTTGAAATTGATGAAGGAGTTGGCCGCCCAAGCGGAACTACCGACAACCACAAATCGGCCCTGCGAGTTTTCCTTGCCGGTATTGTAAGTGCCTGCGGCGGCAATGGTCATTGGGCCTTTTTTGTTCTTGGGGTCACTCGGGTCGACGTTGGGGGAATTCAGTTTGTTGGTTGCAAGGCTAGACTCGGAGGAGCCGAAGAGCTTTTCGACCGTAGTCTTCGAGCCACTCTTCACGTCAATCGAGCGCGAGAGCGGAAACCCGGTTGCAGTGCCCTTCATTTCGCTGACAATGGGGTGCGTGTCGTATTTGGTCACCAACGCAACCTGCGGACCGAGCCCGGCTAGCTGACCGATCGGATTCATGTCCAGAATCAAGTCTTTATCGACGGTGACGCCCCAGCCCTGCAACACGCCGGTCAGCGCATCATTGTCCGCGATTTCAGGCCGGCCCATCTTTAACGGCGGATCGAGCAAGAAAAGCGCGCGGCCGCCATCCTCTACGAATTTCTTCATGGCGTCGACTTCGGGCTGCTGGTAATCACCGCTAGGACCTCCGACGACGACAACCGTGCAGTCGCCGGGAATTTCGGCTTTTTGCAGGAGGTCGATGGATTTCGCGGCGTATTCGTCTTTGCTCAGCAATTCCTTGAAGCGGGAATAGCCGCTCCGGTTGGAGTCATCAATCTGGTGCTCGCCGCTTCCTGTGACGAAGCAAACAGTGCGCGTGGTGTTCTTCAAATCGCGAATGAAGGCGCCGGTGATGCCTTCTTCGTTCAAACCTTTTGCTTCCTGCTTGTTCGCGCCCACGCGAACAATGGCGGTTCCGTAGTTCTTGATGCCCGCCTCGCGTGCCAATTCGGGCTTCTTGTCGGGGTCAACGTATTCGACATGGACCTTATGCGAGAGATTCGCGTATAGATCAAGCTGGTCTTTGGCAGATTGGTAACGGCTAGCCTGATCGAAGTAAGTTATGGTGGCGTCCTGCTTCAGGCCCTTGACGATCTTTACCGTCTGATCCGAGAGGCTGTACCGTTTGTTCGAGGTTGCGTCATACGATTTGTCGTAGCGATTGGCCAGCACGTTCGCGGTCGCGATGATGGCGATGACCACCGCGATATACGTGGCGGCATAGGCCGCATACTTTGTCTGCCTGGCTTGAAGAAACTGATTGCTCACTTACGACCTCCACCGCAGAGACTCCATCGAACGCGCGGTCAGAAAGAGTCCCAGAAAAATCAGGGTGACGTAGAAAATTGCGTCCTTGGAGTCCAGCAATCCTTTGGAAAAAGACTCGAAGTGCGTGATCACCGACATATACGACATCACGCGCGCCCACGTGGCGGTTTCGTAGCCGCTCACCCATTCAAGCACCCACAGCAGTAGGCACACGCCGAAGGTGGCGGCTCCCGCGATGATTTGATTCTTCGTCAGCGTCGATATAAAAGTTCCGATGGCGAGCAAAGCGCCGGCTTGCAGTAACAATCCCAGATAGCCGATGACTAGCGGCTTCCAGTCCGGATGCCCGTACTTGAAAATGAAAAGAAAATTCAGCGCGGTGAGCAGCAGCATCGAGGCATACAGAACCATCGCCGAGAGCCACTTGCCCAGGATCACTTCGACATCGCTCACTGGCGAGGTGGCTAGCAGCTCAATTGTGCCGGTGCGTTTTTCTTCTGCAAAAAGGCGCATCGTTATCATCGGAATCAGGAACAAGCCAATGACGCTGACGTTGGAGAGCAGCGGGCGAATGACTTCCTCGTTGACGTTCATCGGAAACATCTGGCCGCGCATCTGCGATTCCATGCCGCGGAAGACGAAGAAGCCCAGAATGTTCCAGAAAAAGAACCCGAAAATGACGGCGAACATGGCGAGGAGCAGGTACGCAATCGGGGAGACGAAATAGCTGCGTAGCTCTTTGCGGCAAATGATCCAGACGTTTCGCATCTACTTGACTCCTGCGGCGACAGCTTCTTCGGCGGCTGCTGGGGCGGGTTCGCCGGTGAGTTGCAAAAAGACTTCTTCGAGACTGACTGCCGCGGGGCGCAATTCATTGAGGTCCCAGCCCGCTTCGACCACCGCGCGGGCCAGATCGCCGCGAACCAGGCCTTTGCGGCTTTCCACTTCAAACACCGAACGGTTGTCGCGCTTGCTTTTGAGAACCACCCGGCTCACGCCGGAAACCAACTCCAGGCGCGATTGCACCTTCGCCGGGTCCATAAGGACGTTGCGGGCGCCGACTTCGACCAGCAAGGATTCCGCGCCGCGCGCGCGATTCTGCAAATTGCTGACCGAATCGGTGGCCACGAGTTTGCCTTTGTTGATGATGATGACCTGCTCGCAGGTCTGCTCGACTTCCGGCAGGATGTGGGTGCTCAAGATAATAGTGTGATCGCCCGCGAGGCTTTTGATCAGTTCGCGCGTTTCGTTGATCTGCTTGGGGTCGAGCCCGGAAGTTGGCTCGTCGAGAATCAGCACGTCGGGATTGTGGATGATCGCCTGCGCCAGGCCTACGCGCTGCCGATAGCCCTTGGAGAGCTTCCCCAGCAGCTTGTCTTTGACATCGGAAATTGCGCACCGGTCACAAACGTAATCGATACGCTTGGCAAGCTCGGCCTTCGCCAATCCCTTCAAGCCGCCGACAAACTGCAGATACTCCACGGTGCGCATTTCGGGATACAGCGGCGGCATTTCCGGCAGGTAGCCAATGCGCTTCTTCACTTCGAAGGATTGCTCCAGGACGTCGAAGCCGGCGACCGTCGCGGTGCCCGACGTGGGCGGGAGAAAACACGTCAGCATGCGCATGGTGGTGGTCTTGCCGGCGCCGTTGGGGCCGAGGAATCCGACGATCTGCCCTTTGAGGACCTCGAAGGAGATGTGGTCCACAGCCGTGTGCCGCGCGTACCTCTTGGTAAGGTCCGTTACTGTAATCATAAGAATTTTGCTTTACACAACGATGTGCAACTCTTTGAAGCACTCCAAAAAGTAGTTCTGAACAACCTCAATGTGAACCTACATGGTAAAAAGCGAAAGCCCCTGTTGTCAAACAGTCTTGGGGCAGCGCGCAAAGGCAAAGACCCTGCTCACGAGTCCGCTGCGCCATCCGTCTATGCCCGCAGTAGGGTCTGGAATCGCGTCCCAGGAGCGGTTCCCAATCGAAGAGGAGGGTGTCTTCATGCGGAGACTGTTTAGTTGTTGTGCGGGCCTTGCGCTGTCCATCGGCGGTTTCGCCAGCGTCGCGCGGGCTCAGTTCAAAAACGGCGGGCAGGCCGTCGAGCTGCGTCTTCCGACCATCAGCCAGCGCGCTATTACTACGCAGCGCATCGGGCTGACGGATATCACCGTCAACTATTGCCGGCCGATGGTGGGCGGGCGCGAAATCTGGGGGAAGGCCGTTCCCTACGGCCAAGTCTGGCGCTCGGGCGCCAACGAAAACACCACCATCTCTTTCACCGACGACGTCTCCGTCGAAGGCCACGCGCTGCCCGCCGGTACCTACGGGCTGCACACCCTTCCCACCGCCGATCAATGGACCATCATCTTCTCGAAGAATTCCACGTCCTGGGGCAGCTTCAGCTATGACGAGAAGGAAGACGCGCTGCGGGTCACGGTGAAGCCGCATCCAGCGGAATTTGTAGAAGCCATGGAATATTCCTTCGACGATCCCAAGCCCGATTCTGTCTTCGTCACTCTGCGCTGGGAGAAGCTGGCCGTGCCCTTCCGCGTGTCGGCGGACGTGAACGCTATCGTGCTGCGCAGCATCCAAAACCAGCTTCGCAACACCGGCGGATTCACCTGGGCCGGCTACGACGAAGCAGCGAACTGGTTGATCGACGCGAATCAGAATCTGGATCAGGCGATGAAGTGGGAGGATCGCTCGATTCAGGCCGAGGAACGCTTTGAAAACCTGCTAGGCAAATCGATGATCCTGGAAGCACAAGGGAAAAAGCAGGAAGCCGAAGCCATAAAAACCAAAGCGCTGGACGCCGCCAACGGCTTGCAGCTTCACTTCTATGGCCGCAGCCTGCAACAACAGAAAAAACAAGACGAAGGTTTCGCGGTCTTCAAGGTGAACGTGAAGAAGCATCCGAACGAATGGTACACGCACGGTGAACTCGCGCGTATGGCTTCCGCGAAGGGAGACTTTGACACCGCCAGCAAGGAAATGAAGCTTGCTCTGCCAAACGCACCGGACTTCGCCAAACAGGGAATTCAGCGCATGATCGTTCGGCTCGACAAGAAAGAAGACATCAATCCCTAAGTTCGCGCCCTGAAGTCCGTCGCACTTCGCGCTGCACCGGCTTCGCTCGCTGCCACTCCATCGGCGGGCGAAGCCCTCCCGTCATCGGCGCCCTCCGGAGCTTCCCCGCCCTCCCTTTGGCATAGTATCTTGCACATTGCCGCAGGAGGGTTGGCCCATGCCATCGCGAATTCGCCGATCGTTCCGGGTGCTCGCCCCGGGCAGTTCTCTGCGGCGGCGCGTCGCCTATAGCTTGGCCGTTGTCCGCTTGATTCTCGTGCCGGTCATCGTGCTGGCGGTCTACTACCTCTTCCAAGTCGGGTTCATCGTTGACCGCATCGTCAGCTACGACGCGCCGGCAGCCACCCTCGCGCAGCAAGCCACTATCGAGATGCTCGACGCTCGCCGCGCCGAGCGCAACTACCTGCTGCTCAACGATGCCGCCTCGCTGCAAGCCGCGCGCGAGTCGCTCGGCAGAATCGAGCAGATTCTGAGCGCCATCCGCGACCTCAATCCCTCCGATCAGGAACTCACGCAAAAAGCCCTCGACTCACTGCACCAGTACCGCCAGCGCTTTGAAACTGCCGTCGCCCTGGTGGGAGAGCCTGGCCAGGCTCCCGCCGACCGCGTCAACACCGTTGTCGCGGCCTACGAGCACGATCTCGACAACCTGCTCAAGGACGCCCGCCACAAGAGTCGCGCGCAGCTGGTGATCGAGCTGCGCGATCGCGTCGATTCTTTCGACGCGCAAATCTCCAAGACCGTTCAGGAAGGAAATCCCGCCCTGGGCCAGATCACGGTCGACCTCCACAATTCCGGCCAGGGCGTTCTCGACTTCGCATCCCAACTCGAAAGCAGAAACTGGAGCCGCATTGAGAGCGATCACCACAAGGCGCAGCGCCTCATCTCTCGCGCCGAATGGTCGCTCACCATCGTGTCGGCAATCACCTTCCTGGTCAGCGTGTGGATCAGTTTCGTTCTGCCCCGCCAGGTCGTGAAGCCCCTGCTCAGTCTCAAGGAAGCCGTTGACCATGCCGCCGCCGGCAACTACGAGATTGATTTTGAGATTCAGGGAGAAGGAGAAGTCGTGGAGCTTGCCAACAGCATTCGCAACTTGATCGCGCACACTCGCGAAGTCAAATAAGGTGCCGAAAGACTTTCTAGTGTTGCGTATTGCGCGTCCTGCGGACCTCGATCACCAGGTACACGAGAACCGCAACGTTTGCCACTAGCACGACGATTTTCGGTGCGTTGACGTGCTTTACGATTTCATAAATCTCTAGGGGCAGCAGGGACGCCGTCGATATGATCGTTACATATTCCGCCCATCGTTTCCGCAGCGAAAGCCCAATGCCCTCGGTCAGATACAGAGCAGAATAGAAAAACGTCCCGACACTCAAGGCTTTCAGCTTTCGGTCGTCCACCATCCCCAATTTCGCCAGCGCCTCTTGGATGTAGTGATTGTGTGGATCCACACGCAAGATATCAATCCACTGCGCCACTTCGGCGGCGACGTCTGTGTGCAGCAGCTTTAGCACGCCGATGCCCAGGATCAGCAGCCCCAGTCCCTTCACGAGTTTGAACGCGGCAATGAGCCAGAGTCCGCGCGAACCCTTTGGTTTGTCGGTCATTGGAGAAGTAGGCTCCCGGAAAGACGCGCCCACTCGACTGCCAGGTCAGCCTGCTGTTTGATTCAGCGAATCGTCTCTCTGGTACCTACAAAGATGGGCATCAATAATTCCACCGCGACGCCCTGCTTGTCGCCCGGCAACTTGTCGACGCGCGTCACCGCTCCGAGGAATTCCTGATTGATGGACCCGGGATCGCTCGCGTACGGATACGTCACAAACACCCGCATCTTCAGCTTAAAGATACCGTTTTGCGGAACAAAGTACACGCTGTTGCGCGCCGCGTTTAGCGTCGGCAAGATCTCGTCGAAGTCTTCCGGCGTCGGCTCCGACGGCCGCACCCGGATCATCCGCGGGATTCTTGTACGTATCTTCTTGCGCCGCTCCTGACTGGAAGGGCGAATCATCCGTTACAGGATAAAGGGAAAGCCCCGCGATACCTCCCAGTTTATTCACACACATGCGCAAGTCACCAACCTAGCGCGTCCACGTTGATTTACTTTTCGTCCCGGTGCGAAGTATTCTCGCGGTCACTCTTGGCATGATCCGATTTACGGGCACACGCGATTATGTTCGATATCTTTGGCGAGGACGAGTGCCATGAAACTGATTTCCGTCAACACCGGTCTCCCCCGGGAAGTGCTTTGGCACGGGAGAAGCGTCACCACCGCAATCTTCAAACAGCCGGTTCAAGGCCGCGTTGCTTTGCGCAAGCTCAATTTGGACGGCGACCGCCAGGCGGACCTCACCGTTCACGGCGGTGAATATAAAGCTGTCTATTGTTACCCGCTCGCACACTACGACTACTGGAAGCGCGAGCTGCCGGGTCGCGATTTGCCGATGGCCATCTTTGGGGAAAACTTCACGACCGATGGCCTGCTGGAATCCTCGGTCCACCTTGGCGACCAGTTCTCCGTCGGTTCCGCGCAAGTGGTCGTGACCCAGCCTCGCCTCCCTTGTTACAAGCTCGGCATAAGATTCCAATCCGACGACATGGTGAGGCGATTCCTCGTCAGCGGCCGGACCGGTTTCTACCTCGCCGTCATGCGCGAGGGAGACGTCGGCGCCGGCGACGAGATCAAGGCGATTGCTCGCGACCCCAACGCCGTCCCCATCTCGGAAATCACTAGGCTGTACATCGCCAAGAGGTACGCCGATGACGACGTGGCTTCCCTGCGCCGCGCCTTGCGCGTTGCGGCCTTGCCCGAAAGCTGGAAGGGCTACTTCCGAGAGCGCCTCCAAAAAACGAATCTTTAGACGCTAGGGCGAGTGGTGCGTTCGTGGTCATTCAGTGGATTTTCGACGCTAAGATGATTTATCAACATTTCTCCAGCGTGGAAATGCCGTAATCACTTGTCTCACCTCGCTGCAAAAAATCATCATCCAGAAACGGTCAATCGGTATCATTCCTTAACTGTAAGAAGAACGGCGCGAAGCGTCTGTCCAGAATCCGCATGGAAATTCAAGTTGTTTCATCGCAGACGGTCGATCGTGTTCCCGTACCTACTACGGCTGGAAGTCACAAGGGAATTCGTCTATTTGGCCTCGCAGTTCTCCTAAGTGCTTTCCTGCTGTTCCAGCTTGAGCTGATCGTCGCCAAGCACATTCTGCCGTGGTTTGGTGGGAGCCCGAGTGTGTGGACTACCTGCATGCTGTTTTTCCAGGGCATGTTGCTGGCCGGATACGCTTTCGCCCACTGGAGTTCTACACGACTTTCACTGCGCGGCCAGGGGAAGCTACAACTTGCGGTCATTGGCCTCGCGATGGCATTTTTTGTGCTGGCATTGCTGGCTTGGGAATCGCCGCTGACTCCTTCTGGATACATACGCGGCGTGTTCAGGGGCCATCCCGTTCTTCAGATTCTGTTGGTTCTGGCTCTAGGCGCGGGAGCCCCGTTCTTTCTGCTCTCAACCACGGCACCTGTGATGCAGTACTGGTTTCGGACCCGCAGAACGGACGAATCGTCGTACCGGCTATATGCGCTGTCGAATATCGGATCGTTGTTTGGGTTGATGAGTTATCCGTACCTCCTGGAATGGATGCTTACTTTGCGGCATCAGGCGTGGCTCTGGAATATCCTGTTTGCTGCTTTCGCTGGCTTATATGTTGTCATCTGCCGCGCTGTAGTTTCGCACGCAGCAACGGAGTCGAGCCAGCCGTTGCACGACTCGCAGCGGCCTAGCCTGGGCATGCGAATGGTCTGGGCGTCACTCGCAGCTTGCGGCTCGGCCATGCTGCTGGCGACAACAAACTTACTCTGCGAGGACGTCGCGGTTACACCGTTTCTCTGGGTTTTGCCACTCTGCCTGTACCTACTCTCCTTCATCCTGTGCTTCGATCACCCACGCTGGTACAAGAGGTGGCTCTTCTATCCCCTCTATGCGGGCGCAATCTGGGCAGCGTTGTGGATATTCCATGGCGGGATATCTCTTGACCTGATACAACGAGCCGATGCCTACCTATTCGTGCTGTTCGTGATTTGTATGATTTGCCATGGTGAGCTGGCACGAAGCAAGCCAACTCCGTCACAATTGACCTCCTTCTACCTAATGGTGAGCCTCGGGGGTGCGCTTGGGGGCGTCGCGGTGAGCCTGGTGGCGCCCCGCGTTTTCAGCGGTTACTGGGAGTTTCACATCTGTCTCATTGGCTGTGGTGTCCTTGCGCTCTGTGCCTTGCTCGTCGGTCGCAGTTCGTTGCTGTATCAGGGTGTTGGATGGAAGCTACCTGTGATCTCCGTGCTGTTGGTAATCGTGGGGGCGGAGGTCTACCGCGCGGCCCGACAACAAACCGCTGGCCGACTGTTTATGCGTGACTTCTTCGGCGTGAAGCAAATCTACGAAAAAGACGGTATCCGCTATCTTCTGAATGGCGGCGTGATACATGGAATGCAATACCTGGACCCTGCTCACCGAAATGAGGCTCTAACCTACTATTCCCGGTATGCTGCGCTTGGCAAACTGTTGATGAATTATCCGCCGCTTCAAGGACGCGGACGGCGAATCGGTATTGTGGGATTAGGAACCGGCGTGCTGGCAGCTTATGGTCAACCTCGCGACACGCTGCGCTTCTGGGAGATTGATCCCCAGGTCATTGCCCTCGATCGAGGCTCAAACGCGAAGTTCACCTTCCTCAAGGACACGAAAGCGAGCGTGGAAGTGATCGAGGAAGACGGTCGGCTGGCCCTAGAAGGAGAGAGGCAGCAGCCCGGCTATGACATCCTGATTGTCGATGCGTTCAGCGGTGATGCCATCCCTATGCAGCTTGTCACCCGTGAGGCGTTCCGACTGTATCTGTCCAGGATGAATGGGCCAGATTCGGTGTTGGTTTTCCACATCAGCAATCGCGTGGTTGACCTCACTCCTGTGATGTTAGCTTTCAGCCGCACAGAACGTGTTCCGTTGCGCTTCTACATTAACCGCACAGCCGAATACGCCATGTTTGCACGCAACCCGGCTGTGATGGATGTGGCGGGCCAGGACGAGAAAGACTATCCCTGGGATCAAGTTGAGAGCGTGTTGTGGACGGACGGGTACAGCAGCCTACTTTCAGTAGTACGGCACTAAGTGAATCGTCTACCAAGCGAATCTTTTCGCGGCAGGAATGACGTGAGAACGAATTCCCCCGGATGGCTGGTTAACTTGAGCTGGCTGAAGTTGGCGTCGGGAAACAGTTGTTAACCCCACTCACCGCTGTGTCGAGTATCGGTGAATCGTCACAATCCAAAATGAGATGGCGACATTTCGCGACGCCGGTGTCGGGGACCTCCTCGCTGAATAGGTCACTAAGGGGTCGTCGAGAACTCATAATTGGTAGGACCTGGAGCGGGCGATGGGAATCGAACCCACGTCCGAAGCTTGGGAAGCTTCTATACTGCCATTGTACGACGCCCGCTCACTCACTATTCTAGAACAACCGTTTCGCGAATCAAGTTCTTAATCCTGCCAATGGATTCGCCCACGATCCCGCCGCCGTGCGATCGACTGCTCGTCACTCCCGAAATCTGCTTCGCGGCTCTGGCGTATGATAAGGGAGTCCTTTCTGCTTTCAGAGGAGCTCCCTAACTAATGTCCACCACTGCACCAACACCTGCGCCACGCCGGCCGCCTGGGCCGCGCGGGATTCCCATCGCGGGAACCTCGTTCATGGCCAGCCGCGATTCTACTCAGACGCTCACCCGCTGGGCCCGCGAGTACGGCGACATCGTCCACTACCGCTTCTTCGGTCTTCGCTTTTACCTCTTGTTTCACCCCCAGCACGTCGAGCAGGTCCTGCTGGGGAAGACCGGCAACTTCGTGAAAGGGATCACCTCGCGCGCCAATCCGGAACTGTTTGGGAACGGCTTGCTCACCAGCAACGGCGACTTTTGGCGACGGCAACGCAAACTGAGCAACCCTGCGTTTCACCGCGAAAGCCTGGTGCGCTATGCCGAGATCACCACCGAAGAAGCCACGCGATTGCTGCAAGGATGGAAGAACGGAGAGACGCGCAACGTCCACAATGACATGATGAATGTCACGTTGCGCATCGTCTTGCGCTCCCTGTTCGGCAGCGATCTGGGCGAGAGCATGAAGGTGATCGAGCCGGCGCTTGATGCCATCATGGTTAGCTCCTCGGGCTTTCACTCCATCGCGTTTTTTCTGTGTCTGCCCACGCCCACCCGCGCGCGCCACTTTCGGGCCGTGCGAGAGATCGATCGCGTCGTGTACGCATTAATTGCCCGCGGACGAGAAAAACTCGAGAGTGGCGAGGGCCGCGTGGCAGACGCAGAGCACCAAACGGCGGGCGGCGCCAAGGATCTGCTGACCCTGCTTCTTACCGCGCGCGACGATGACGGCAATTCGATGAGCGACCAGCAGCTACGCGACGAAGTGATCACGCTGTTGCTCGCGGGGCATGAGACCACGGCCCTGAATCTGTCCTGGACGTGGTACTTGTTGGCGCAGCATCCGGAAGTCGAAGAAAAGCTGCATGCGGAGCTCGATGCGGTGCTTGGAGGACGGCTGCCGCGCGCAGCCGACCTTCCGAAGCTCCAGTACACGGATCGCGTGATCCGCGAGACGCTGCGGCTCTACCCTCCCGCATGGCGAATCTTCCGCAGGACGGAGGAGCCCTTCGCAGTTGGCGACTACGTTTTGCCCTCCGGCTCCAATATCGTGCTGAGCCAATGGGTCACGCAGCGTGACCCGCGCTGGTTTAGCGAGCCCGAGCGTTTTTATCCCGACCGCTGGAGCGAGGAGGCGGCCGCGAAGCTGCCGCGTTTTGCGTACTTCCCTTTCGGCGGCGGCCCGCGCGTCTGCATCGGAGCGGGCTTTGCGATGATGGAAGCGACGTTGCTGCTTGCGACCATCGCGCAGCGCTTTCGCATGCGCTTGGCGCCCAATCAGCGCATCGAGCCACTCGCCAGCATCACGCTGCGTCCGAAAAATGGAATTCGCGTCGTGCTGGAAGAGCGAGCGCCCGCCCGTGTTGCCCCAATTGCACCCGCGAAGAGCGAACCGACAAACGCAGCGTCCGCGTAAAAATCTGAGCGCGGCGAAAAAGCAGGAGGAAATTTGCTCGAGGCCGTCAAAACCACAATCTTGGTGGTTAGCGCGCTGTTCCCTATCGTGAACCCGTTTGGAGGCAGCCCAATATTTCTGGCTCTGACGCGTGAGTATTCGGGGCAAGCACGAAGGATGCTGGCGCAGCAGATTGCGGTGAACAGTTTTATTTTGCTGATTGCGTCGTTCTTGATCGGGACGCATGTGCTGGCGTTTTTCGGGATTTCGCTACCCGTGGTGCAAGTGGGCGGCGGCTTGATCGTAATTTCCACGGGATGGTCGCTCCTGAAGCAGCGAGATGAGGACGACCGCGCAAGAGCACACCGGGAAATGGACGCGCAGGACATTCTCCAGCACGCATTTTATCCGATGACGACGCCGCTAACGGTCGGGCCGGGATCGATTTCAGTCGCCATCACCCTGGGAGCGAACGCGCCGCAGCATCTGCCGGAGAGTCTGCTGGCGATCGT
>Ga0307479_10000543_pt1 | contig 33929 bp, 33 predicted proteins | sample atmos_gasesECM4C_FD_203743 | JGI IMG/M metagenome (GOLD analysis project Ga0307479, IMG submission 203743) | Hardwood forest soil microbial communities from Morgan-Monroe State Forest, Indiana, United States - atmos_gasesECM4C_515 | ecosystem: Environmental > Terrestrial > Soil > Temperate...
ATGCGATCACCCTTCTTGTGGACCGCATCGCAAGGAATCAGACTCGATTCCCTCACGGCAACAAAAATGATATCGAAATTTGTGTGCACACCTTAGCCCCAACGGGGAGAGGTGAAGGGAACCCCGCGGCCAAACTGATCGAACCAAATCTTATCGCGCTCTAGCTGTGCGCGTAGGGCGGACAGGAGCCCACCCGGTCCGCGCACAGCGCGGCCGATGGCAGGCTCTGCGTAGTCCGCCATCGCGGCAAAAAACGGCGGATCACGATCCGCTCGACGGACCTAACGAAAATTCACGGCCTTTCAACGGTGACGAAATGGTTTTGGCATGGGAGGTGTGCCCACAAGACGCTCATAATGCTTTGCATATTCTTCTTCAGTTGGCATGATAACCGTTCCCTGTCGCATTATCAGGCAAGTATGTAACTCGTGCTGCGTCCTCCGGCCTCTTCCCTTTGAAGGATGCCTAACTCAACGAGTTCAGTGATGTCGCGCAACGCGCTATCTTGTGAGCATTTCTCGATCATCGCCCATTTGCTCGAAGTCAGCTTGCCTTCAAACCCGTCCAGCAGGCGGTTGAGAATATCGCGTTGCCGGTCGTTGATTTTGGCGGATGCGTGCTTCTTCCAGAAGTCAGCTTTCCTGAGAACTGCCGCGAGGATCGTTTCCGTGCCGCCAAACGCACGGTCAAGACAGCCTAAAAACCATTCGAGCCACGGCGTGACGTCGAGCCCGTCCTTCTGTGTGCTCTCCAGTATGTCGTAATACGCTTTGCGCTCGATCCGGATTTGCGCGGACATGCTGTAGAACCGTTGCGGACTGTTTTCCGAACGCGCGAGCGACATATCGGCGATCGCGCGCGCAATGCGCCCATTGCCATCCTCGAAAGGGTGAATGGTGACGAACCACAGATGCGCGAGCGCGGCCTTGATGACGGGGTCGATCTGTTCTTCCCCGTTGTACCAGGCAAGAAAAGCTTTCATCTCCGCATCGAGCCTATCGGCCGTGGGTGCTTCGTAGTGAACTTGCTCGCGTCCATAATCGCCAGAGATAATCTGCATCGGTCCCGCCGCGGCATCACGCCATGCGCCGACGGCGATCTTTTTCATGTTGCTGCGACCCGTCGGGAACAGCGACGCGTGCCAGCCGAAGAGTCTTTCGGCGGTAAGCGCCTCTTTAAACTTCTGCGTCGCGTCGAGCATCATCTCGACGACGCCCTCGACATTGCGGTCCGCTGACGGCAATGCACCGGCATCCATGCCGAGCCGGCGGGCGAGGGAGGAGCGCACGGCGTCCTCGTTGAGTTTTTCGCCCTCGATCTCGCTCGATTTCAGGACTTCTTCGGTGAGGGTGGAAAGGACGGCTTCTTCCTGCTGGCGAAAGCCCAGCCCCTGCATCCGGCCGATAAGCTGGCCCTGCCGCAGCCGTACGGCCGCGAGCTTGGCGGCCAAGGCCCCCGGATCCCAGGAAAAACGGGGCCTAGCTGATGGATGTATCTCATTAATCACCGCATATTTTGCGGTGATTATGCCAGCTAATCACCGCTTCCTCAAGATAAACACCGCATGTCATGCGGCGATTTCGGTCCTTGAGGGTGTGAAAGAAGCTCTGCATCGGCGCATTGTCGCAGCCGTCGGCTTTGCGGCTCAATCGAGGCCTACGGACCTAGTTCGCAGCCAGCGCCGTTTTGGCGACTTCGGCCATCCAGCGGCACGCGGCAGGCAAGATCGAATCGTTGAAATCATATTGCGGACCGTGGAGCTCCGCACCTTCGCGCAGTTCGCCGTTGCCGATCCAGACGAAGGCACCGGGCCGATGTTGAAGGTAGAAGGCGAAATCTTCCCCGGCCATGCTGGGGGCGAGGTCGCGGCGCAGCGGTAGCTGCGCTCTCTCTGCAGCGATGCAGGCGAAACTTGCTTCCGTCGGCGTATTGATGACGGGCCCCATTGCCGTGGTGATTTCAGGCGTGATGGTGACGCCGAAACTCGTCGCAATCCCGGCGCAGATCCGCTCAATCCCCGCGACGATCGTCTCCCGCACCGGACCGCGATGATTGCGCAGCGTACCGCGGATCACCACCCGCCCGGCAATCTGGTTCGGCGCCGTGCCGCCTTCGATGGTGCAAAGCGAGAGCACGGCGGTGTCCATCGGATCGACATTCCGCGAGACAATCGATTGCAGCGCGACAATCAAATGCCCCGCTGCGAGCAAGGGATCACGGGTGAGATGCGGCATGCCCGCATGGCCGGCATGGCCGTCGATCGTCAGCGTGATCCGCCCTCCGGATGCCATCACGACGCCGTCATGGACCGCGATCGTCCCGGCATCGAGTCCAGGCCAGTTGTGAAAGCCGAAGATACGCGTCATGGGAAACCGGTCGAACAGGCCGTCATCGATCATCGCGCGGGAGCCGCGATACCCCTCCTCGGCCGGCTGAAACACGAAATGCACCGTTCCGCTCCAGTCTGTGTCGGCGAGCAGCAGCGCCGCCGCGCCAAGAAGCGATGTCGTGTGCCCGTCATGGCCGCACGCATGCATGACTCCAGGATTGCGCGAGGCATAGGGGAGCCCGGTCGTCTCGGTGATCGGCAGCGCGTCCATGTCCGCACGCAGGCCGACGCAGCTTTGCGAATGTCCACGCGACAACGTCGCGACGACGCCGTGGCCTCCGATTCCGGCCTCGAAGGGAATGCCGAGTTCGGCCAGCTTCTCCTGGACGAAGGCGGAAGTCAGCTTTTCCTGCAGGGAAAGCTCGGGGTGAGCATGCAAATGGCGGCGCCACGCGGCTAGTTTCTGGTAAAGATCTTCTGTCACGGCTGGCATCTACGACTGTTGTCTCGTCCCTCGGGGATCGCGCGATCATCATTGCAAGCTTTCGCTTGCAACGCCAGCACGCAGGACCTGCACCGCGTCCCGGACACGAGCCGATTACGAATAATTCGGCGCGTCGGGGTTGCGGAAAATATGGACGGGATCGCCGGGCGTGAAGCTGCGCCCGGTGAAGACGGCATAGGCGTACAGCGCGAGATAGAGAACCGCGAGAATGCCGACTGCGTAAAAAGCCCAGGCCGCGATGCGCTTCATGGTCTCCACCGGGAGGTTATGGCGCGCTTTTAGCGGCGTGATCGCGAAAAGGCCAGACCTGCTCCGGCGACTTCATGCCCACAGCACGATGAGTTTTGGTTCGATCATTTTTCCGCGGGCTCCTTCACCTCTCCTGTTGGGAGAGGTCGGCGCGCAGCGCCGGGTGAGGGGTTACGGTCTCTCGTTAGAACGGTGCCCCCTCACCCGATTTGCTGCGCAAATCGACCTCTCCCCGCTGGGGAGAGGTGAACCGCATGCGCGGACGGATCGATTCAATCAAAATTCATCGCGCTCTAGCGCTGCAAGCGCGGCGTGGGAACGCTGATCTCCGCGAGCCACATGATATCCTCGTCGCGGTGACACGCGACGTATGCGCCGTGCCACGAGCGCAACGTTGACCCGCGCGATGCGACCCGCATATCCCGAACGCAGTCAATCACAATGCGGTACGAGCGGCGTTCGACGAATGCAGCAACATCAATCGGAGCAGTCGTGGCGGAATGAAAACGATCAACCCCCGATCATCCAAGTATTCGTCAGAAATGCTGTCCTAGTTGGAGTTGGGTGCCGCTCCACCTGCCGCGCGCCGCATTGAGAGAAGCCACATTGCTTCGGTTGCAATAAAGGCGTAATACGTCTGCAGCGATCCCTTCGCCAAAGAAGGAGTGCAGTGATGCTGACGCTGAAGATCTTGGCGGGCCTTTTACAATTGCACGGGCCGGGCGCGACAATTCAGAGCGATCATCAGGGCATTGACGCGCTGCTGAATAACATGCGCGATCAGAGTTCGGCGGACGCCATCATTCCCGACCAACCTGCGGCGACCCAGGTTTATTTCAGACGAGGCGGGTTTGTCCGAGGGGGAGGATACGGAGGCGCCTTCCGAAGAGGCGCATATCACCCGTACGGTGGCGGATTCCGCAGAGGCGGGTTCGTCCGAGGGTACTAGAGCTGCGAGGGTACTGGACTGATCCTCGTTTCCTCGAACCCATCCCGGTGTCAGCATGTCGCCCGGTGTCAGCATGTCGGCGGACGATTCAGATCCTGTCGTCTTTCATGATCAGCCGATCTCGCAATTGCTGGTCAAGGTGGCGACAAGATGCAACATTGACTGCTCCTATTGCTACTGGTTCCGCGACGCGGCCGTCTATGACAAGCCGAAGCTGATGAGCGCCGATGTGCTGCATCAATTGCTGCTGCGCATCGAACAGCACGTCGCCAGATATTCCCTGATCGATTTTCCCATCGTTCTGCACGGGGGCGAGCCGTTGCTGTGGGGGCGCGAGAATTTTCACCGTTTTGCCGAAGCCTGCGAGGCCATTTCATCACGGACAGGCTGCGAAATTCCGATCGCGGTCACCACAAATGGCGTATTGATCGACGATGAATGGCTGAACTGTTTCGAGGCCCACGACATTTCCGTTGCGATCAGCCTGGATGGACCGGAACATATTCACGACATTCACCGCCGAACCTTTCAGGGCACGGGCACGCACGCCGCCGTGGAACGTGCCGCTCGCATGCTGGTATCGCGCAACATCGGCGTAAGCGCTCTGGCGGTCTGCAATCCCTCTTACCCGCCGAAGCAGTATGTCGAATTCTTCGCCGATTGCGGAATTGCCAACTACGACATCATGATCCCCGATGCGACGGTGGACGAGAAGCCGCCATCGATTGCCTCGTTCTACAATGGCCTGTTCGACCTGTGGCTGGAGGCGAACCGCAGCAAGCCGACGGCCAATATCCGAATCATTTCCGACATGATCACCGCCCTGCTCGGCAACAATTCGCCAACCGAGGGCGTCGGCCACAAACCAATCGAACTCTGCACGATCATGACCGACGGCTCCGTGGAGGCCCACGATGTGCTGCGGATTGCGGGAGACGGCTTCACGCAAACGACGTTCAACATCTTTGAGCATGCGATCGACGAGGTCAGGAATGAGCGGCGCTGGAAAGAGGCCCGTGATGCTTCGATCAATCTTTGCGAGAAATGCCGGCAGTGCAAGTTCATGAACGCATGCGGTGGCGGTTATCTTCCGCATCGCTTTTCCAGGAACAACGGTTACGACAACCCATCGGTCTATTGCGACGACCTCTACGCGATGTTCGAGAACATGCAATCGGTGCTCGAGGGACATCTTTACGTCAGCAAGCCAGGCGGAGAACGAGTCGGTGTGCGGGACGCATTGGCATAGCTGGTGCGATATGCCCACGTTCCCGGATCATGCCTAGCGCCGCAAGCGCTGCGTGGGAAAGCTGACCTCCGCAAGTCGAACAAAATCCTCGTCGCGGTCGATCGCGACATAGTCGCCGTGCCAATAGGCCAGCGCCGAGCCCTGCGGGGCGACCTGCAGATATCGCACGCGGCCGATCACGATGCCATGGGAGTGGCGCTCGACGATTTCCTCGACCTCGCAGGCGATCGCGGCGAGCGCGCCGACCAGCAACGGCACCCCCGGCCCGCGCGAAATCCATTCGGCGCCGGCAAAACGCTCCGCACCCTTCAGCCCGTTGCTGCCGGAAAATCGCTCGGCGATGCCGGTCTGGTCGTGCCTGAGGATGTTCACGCCGAACCAGCCGTAGCGCTTCAGCAGCGGCCACGACGAGGCCGCGCGGTTGACGCTGACGATCAGCGAAGGCGGATCGACCGAGAGCGAGGACAGCGAGGTTACGGTCATTCCGGAAATGTCCTCGCCGCGTCCCACCGTGATGACGCTGACCGCTCCGACCAAATGACGCATCGCGCCGCGGAAATCGTGGGCGGAAACCTCTCGGTTGAGTTGGACAATGGGAGCAGAGGTCACGGCGTCCTCACAAGATTTATCGCTCTTCGCCGGTCCGCAGCAGCTCGTCCAGGATCGATCCCTCGAGCCGGGCAAGCTCGGCCGAGCCACGCTGGCGGGGGCGGCGGATGTCGACATCGATGTCGTGGGCGATCCGGCCGTCCTCAATCACCAGCACACGATCGGCCAGCGCGACCGCTTCCGATACGTCGTGCGTCACCAGAATCGCGGTAAAACCCTGGTCGCGCCAGACCCGCTCCAGGAGGCGCTGCATCGAGATGCGGGTGAGCGCATCCAGCGCGCCGAGCGGTTCATCGAAGGCCAGCAGGCGCGGATTTCCGACCAGCGCGCGGGCCAGCGCGACGCGCTGCTTCTGCCCGCCGGAAAGCACCCCCGGCCATTGCCCGCGCTTGTCCGACAGCCCGACTTCAACGAGCGCATTCTCCGCCCGCAGTTGCGCGTCGGGCAATTTGCGCTCGCCGCCGAGACCGACCTCGACATTGGCAAGCACCCGGGCCCACGGCAACAGCCGCGGCTCCTGAAACATCACGCGGACATCCTGCGGCGCTAGCTGTTCGCCAAAGCCGACGGTTCCGACGTCGATCGATTCCAGTCCGGCGATCAGGCGCAGCAACGTGCTCTTGCCGCAGCCGCTGCGCCCCACGATGGCGACGAACTGCCCGGCGGGAATATGGAGGTCGATGCCGCGCAGCACCTCGTTTTCGCCGAACGATTTGCCCAGGCCGCGAATGGTCAGCGGAAGTCCGCGCGAAGTCTCTCCGCGGCGCCGCAACAGCCGCGCCTGCTCGACGAAGTCCGCACCGCCCACGGGATCAACTTCGGGGAGACGAAAACGAAGGGCTTCTTGCATGCTCAATTTCTCAACCTTTGCGGAACGCGGGATGCCAGGACAGGGTCAGCCGCTCCAGCGCACGCGAGGCACTGTCGGCGAGCTTGCCCAGCAGCGCATAGATCAGGATGCTGAGCACGACGACGTCGATCTGCATGAACTCGCGCGCCTGCATCGCCATGTAACCGAGCCCCGAGGAGGCCGCGATGGTTTCGGCGACGATCAGCGTCAGCCACATGATGCCGAGTGCGAAACGCAGGCCGACAAAGATCGACGGCAGCGCGCCTGGAAAGATCACCCTGCGGAACAATTCCCCGTCGCTCATGCCGTAGATGCGGCCCATTTCGATGAGCTGCGGATCGATGGTGCGGATGCCGTGCAGCGTATTGAGATAGATCGGAAAGAACACGCCGAGCGCGACCAGAAACAGTTTTGCGGTCTCATCGATCCCGAACCACAGGATCACCAGCGGGATCAGCGCCAGATGCGGAACGTTGCGCACCATCTGCAGCGTCGTGTCGGTCAGCTTGTTGGAGAGCTGTGAAAGTCCATTGGCGAGACCGAACGCAAAGCCGATGCCGCCGCCGATGACGAAACCCGTGCTCGCGCGCCAGAAGCTGACCCAGATGTTGCGCTCCAATTCGCCGGAGCGCAGCAGTTTCCATCCTGCCAGCACAACGTCGCTCGGCGCCGGCAACACCCGCGCCGACATCAGGCCGGCCGAACAGGCAGCCTGCCAGATCAGGACGACCGCGAACGGCACCATCCACGGCACGAGCCCATCGGCGCGCGGCACGCGGAAGGCACGGGATAGCGGCAGGCGTTCGATCAGGCTCATGATTGCGCAGCCTTCACGACCGGCCGGTGCTCGTTGGCGATGGTCTCGCCGAACGGCCCGGTATTGACGCGCAGCGGCGTGACGTTACCGGTCTGCTCCCGCGCGAGCAGCGGAAACACCAATTCGGCGAAGCGGTAGGCTTCCTCGAGATGGGGGTAGCCCGACAGGATGAACGTATCGACGCCGATCTCCTGATATTCCCTGATCCGCGCGGCGACCGTCTCGGGATCGCCGACCAGCGCCGTTCCGGCTCCGCCGCGCACCAGGCCGACGCCGGCCCACAGGTTCGGACTGATCTCGAGTTTCTCACGGCGGCCGCCATGCAGCAGCGCCATGCGTTTCTGCCCGACGGAGTCCATTCGCGAGAAGATCTTTTGCGCCGAGGCGATGGTTTCGTCGGTGACATGTTTGATCAGGTCGTCGGCGGCCTGCCAGGCCTGCTCATTGGTCTCGCGGACGATCACGTGCAGGCGAATGCCAAAGGATAGCGCGCGTCCGCGCTTCGCGGCAGCGGCTCTAACCCGCGCGATCTTTTCGGCGACCTGCGCCGGCGGTTCGCCCCAGGTCAGGTATTTGTCGACCGCATCGACCGCGACATCGATGCCCGCATCCGACGATCCGCCAAAATAGAGCGGCGGGCGCGGCGACTGCAGCGGCGGAAACAGCAGCCGCCCGTCCTCGATCCGGACATGCTTGCCCTGGAAATTGACGGTTTTGCCCGCGAGCAGATCGTTGTAGACGGTCAGGAATTCGCGCGTCACCTCGTAGCGCGCATCGTGGTCGAGGAAGACCCCGTCACCCTTGTTCTCGACGGGGTCACCGCCGGTCACCACATTGATCAGAAGGCGCCCATTCGAGATGCGGTCGAGTGTCGCCGTCATCCGCGCCGCGACACTCGGCGACTGCAAGCCCGGACGCACCGCCACCAGATAGCGCAGCCGTTCGGTGAACGGCGCGACGCTCGATGCAATGACCCACGAATCTTCGCAGCTTCGCCCGGTCGGCAGCAGCACGCCGAAATAGCCGAGCTGGTCGGCGGCCTGCGCGATCTGCCGCAGATAATTGAAATTGACCTCGCGCCCGCCGGTCGTTGTGCCGAGATAGCGGCCATCGCCATGGGTCGGCAGGAACCACAGGATGTTGGCTTTGAGGGAAGCGTGCGTTGTCATGATCATGATCCATGCTTGCGCTGAAGGTCGGAAACCGTGACCGCTTTGGGCACCAGCCCGAGCGCAAAGAAGGTATCGGCGATACGCTGCTGGCTCGCGATCACCTCATCGCTGATCGGCAAGATTCCGTAGGACTCGCGCTTTAGTGAGGTTGCGAGAACGGATGCCGGCAGGCCGACCGACGGACTGAGCTGCTCGGCCGCGGCCTCGATGTGGTTCCTGGTCCATTCGTCAGCTTCGTTGAGCGCTTCGAGGAAGACATCGACAGCCTTCGGATTGTCTGAAAGGAATTTCTTTGACGAGAAATAGAATTGATGGTTTGCGACCAATCCTGTGCCGTCGGCCAGGATGCGCGCACCCGTTGAGGCTTCCGCGGCAGTCTCATAGGGATCCCAGATCACCCAGGCATCGACCGACCCCCGCGTGAACGCGGCAAGTGCGTCTGCGGGAGCCAGAAATACCGGCTCGATATCGGCGTATTTGAGCCCGGCCTTTTCCAGCGCCTCCACCAGCAGATAGTGGACGTTGGAGCCCTTGTTCAGCGCAACCTTCCTGCCGCGGAGATCGGCGACGGATTTCAGCGAGCTGTCCTTTGGGACGAGGATCGCCTCGCCTTGCGGTGCCGGCGGATCATAGGCGAGATAAACCAGCGGCGCGCCGGCCGCCTGCGCGAAGATCGGCGGTGTTTCGCCGGCAATGCCGAAATCGATCGCGCCGACATTGAGCGCTTCCAGAAGCGGCGGGCCCGACGGGAATTCGGTCCACGAAACCTTGTAGCCAAGCGGCTTGAGCTTTTCCTCCAGCGTGCCCCTGCTCTTGAGCAAGACCAGCTTGCCGTATTTCTGGAAGCCGATGCGGACAACCTTCTCCTGCCCATAGGAAACACTGACAGCGGCGGCGACAATGCCGGCCGACAGCACGGCACTCGTGATCCAACGTTGAATGAAACGCCTCATGTTGCGTGCTCCGGGTCGGTCTGAAATGGCTGTGGGGCTGAAGTCCGCGTGCTGGACTCTGCTGCGGTATTTAGGAGGCAGGCGTCCATTTCCAGACGATCTCCGGGACATTGATCGGTTTCGGGATCAGGTTCAGCCGCGCAAAGCGATCGGCGACCGCCTGCTGGCTCCTGACGATCTCGTCGTCGATCGGGACCACGCGATAGTTCGAGCGGTCCACGAAGCGCCTGATCGCCTCGATGTCGACGCCGGTCGCCTCCGCTTGCGCGCTAGCGACCTCCTCGTGATGCTGATCGGCCCACACGCCTTCGCCCGCGAACACCGCGTTGAGGCGGGCGACCACAGCGGGATATTTCTCCACCAAATCGGCACTCGCGATGTAGAAGGCATTGGCCTGGTGGACGTCCTTGTCGAAGGCGATCACGCGGGCGTTTTCCTTCAGTTCGGCCAATGCGAGATAGGGGTCCCAGATCGACCAGGCGTCGACCGAGCCCTTCACGAAGGCCGCCGTCGCGTCGGCCGGCGCGAGCGGCGCCGGCGTGATGTCGCTCCAGGTCAGCCCGGCCTTCTCCAGCGCAGCGACCAGCAGATTATGCGCGCTCGATCCCTTGCCGAAGGCTATGCGCTTGCCCCTGAGATCGGCGAGTGTCGTGATCGGTGAATCCTTCGGCACGATAATGGCCTGCGTGGTGCCGGCCGATTTGACCGCGGCGACGTAGCGAATCCTCGCACCCGCCGCCTGCGCAAAGATCGGCGGCGAATCTCCGACAAAGCCGAAGTCGACACTGCCGACGTTGATCGCTTCGAGCAGCGGCGGTCCAAACTGGAAGTCGATCCACTTGACGTCGATACCGAGCGGCGTGAAATCCTTTTCCACCGTGTGCCGCGCCTTGACCGCCGGGAAGAAGCCGCCCTTCTGCGTGCCGATACGAATTTCCTTCGGTGCGGCTTCGGCCTTCGCGTAACTGGGCAGCGCCGCGACCGCGGCGGTTCCGAACGACAATTGCAAGAATTCCCGACGCTTCATTGCCATCTCCTGACCGGAATGCCCGCGACATCAGCGCGATCATTCGGTCTCAAGAGGATGGTGCTGCGCGAAATGACTGTCGAGTGCTCTGCGAAAATAGCAATGATCGCGCTGCGCAGCGCCTCCGGGGCGATGCGTTTGTTGCAAGAAATCGTGTTCCGCCGCGGCGCATTTTCCCGAAGCTTGCACGCGATGAATCGTTAATCGAAAAGCGGGCAGAAGCGTTTGATCCGCATCCACTTGCGAATTATCGCGCCATCGATCGGAGCACTCATGGTCGAATGCAAATGATCCAACCGCAGTCTGCGTTAGCGACGAAATATTTTTCGCCGAAACGAGCTTGGGCCAGCAAGAAAGCCCGGGCTGCAGCAACCATTGGGCTAACAATCCTGCGGTTTTTGTGGCACATCTGCCTGCCATCCGGGATTGCCCGAAAACCAGACCGCATTTTCGAGTTCAACATGCCCGCACCAAAACCCCCTGCTTTCGAAACGCTCAGCCTTCATGCCGGCCAGCATCCGGACCCGCTCACCGGCGCGCGCGCGGTTCCGATCTACCAGACGACGTCTTACGTGTTTCAGGACTCCGATCACGCGGCGGCGCTGTTCAATCTCGAGCGCGCGGGCCACATCTATACCCGGATATCGAATCCAACCACGGCGGTGCTCGAGGAGCGGCTCGCCGCGCTGGAAAATGGCGTCGGCGCCATCTGCACCGCAAGCGGCATGGCGGCAATGCATCTGGCGATCGCGACACTCCTGAACGCCGGTGACCACATCGTCGCCTCGTCCTCGCTCTACGGCGGCAGCATCAATCTGCTCACGCACACGCTGCCGCGTTTCGGCATCACCACAACGTTCGTCAAGCCGCGCGCGCTCGACGAGTTCCGTGCCGCGATCAGGCCCAACACAAGACTTGTGATCGGCGAGACGATCGGCAATCCCGGTCTCGAAGTGCTGGATATCCCGAAAGTCGCTGAGATCGCACACGACGCAAAGATCCCGCTATTGATCGACAACACCTTTGCGACGCCCTATCTCAGCCGGCCGATCGAACAAGGCGCCGACATCGTGATGAATTCGACGACCAAATGGATCGGCGGCCACGGCATCGCCATCGGCGGCGTGATCGTCGACGGCGGCCGGTTCGATTGGCGCGCCTCCGGCAAATTTCCGCAGCTCACCGAACCCTATGCCGGATATCACGGCATCGTCTTCGACGAGCAGTTCGGCCCGGCCGCCTTCATCATGCGGGCGCGCACCGAGGGCCTGCGCGACTTCGGCGCCTGCCTGTCGCCGACCAATGCCTTCCAACTGCTGCAGGGCGTCGAGACGCTGGGCGTGCGCATGGATCGCCACATCGCCAACACCCATGCGGTGCTGGAATTCCTCGCAGTCAACAAGGCGGTCGACTGGGTGCTGCATCCCGCGCTGGAGAGCCATCCCGATTATCGGCTGGCGAAGCAATTGCTGCCGCGCGGCGCGGGGTCGATCGTCAGCTTCGGAATCAAGGGCGGGCGGCCGGCCGGCAAGAAGTTCATCGAGACGCTCCGGATGATCAGCCATCTGGCCAATGTCGGCGACGCCAAGACGCTGGTGATTCATCCCGCCAGCACGACCCATCAGCAGATGGACGCCGAGCAACTCAAGGCGGCTGATATAGGCGAGGAGCTGGTGCGGCTGTCGATCGGCATCGAGGCCGCCGCCGACATCATCGACGACCTCGGTCAGGCGCTCCGCATTTCCCAGAAGGCTTGAGCCATGCAGTTGTCAGTGAACGGAACGGATATTTTCGCAGCTACCGGCGGCCGGGCGTTCGATGCGTCGGCCCGAACGATCGTGTTTCTGCATGGCGCCGGCTTCGACCATACGGCCTGGGCCCTGCATAGCCGCTGGTTTGCGCACCACGGCTATGGCGTGCTGGCGCCTGATCTGCCCGGCCACGGCCGATCCTCCGGCGCGCCGCTGCCGACGATCGCCGACATGGCCGACTGGACCGCAGAGCTGCTCGATGCGGCCGGTGCGACAACGGCGAAGCTGGTCGGTCATTCCATGGGTTCGCTGATCGCGCTCGAGACCGCGGCGCGGCACCCGGCGAAGGTTGCGGCACTCAGCCTGATCGGACCCGCGGCCACAATGATGGTCGGGCCCGACCTGCTCACGGCTGCCGAAACCAACGACCATGCCGCCATCGACATGGTCTCGATCTGGGGTCTCGGCTATCAGGCGGAACTGGGCGGAAGCCTCGCACCGGGTTTGTGGATGCACAGCGGCGCGCAGCGGGTGCTGGAAAATGGCCGGCCCGGCGTGCTGTTCAACGATCTTTCCGCCTGCAACACCTATCAGGGCGCGTTGGCCGCCGCCGCAAAGGTCACGGTCCCGACGACACTCATTCTCGGCGAACGCGACATGATGACGCCGGCGAAAGCAGGCAAGGCGCTTGCCGCCGCGCTGCCGAATTCACGCACGGTGGTGCTGCGCGGCGCCGGTCACATGATGATGGCCGAGCGGCCCGACGAATTGCTGGCAGCGTTGCAGGACTGACCGCGCGCCGCCGCTTCAAAGCTTGATTGGGACCAGGTGATTGAGGGCAATCAGGACGACAAGCAGGCCGATGCCGATCCCGAGGCTCCAGCCGATCAGCTTCTTTTCCACCGGCAGCAGCGGTTCGATCGCCGCTGCGTTGATTTCATCCTCGAGTTCTGGTTGCGACATGGCTTTTCCCTTGAACTAGCTGGCCAGCGGCGGCTTGAAGCCGCTGAAGAACAACCATGAAATCAATAGCCCGACCCAGATCACAAATCCGAACAGGCTGACGAAATACACCGCCGCGAGCTTGCCAAAGCCCTGTTGCCAGAGCTTGCGGAAGTCCGACAGCACGCCGATCGAGAAGAAGGTCAGGATGAAGAAGATGACCCGGAAGATATTGGCCTCGCCTGCCGCCGTGGGAAGCGCCTTGGCGATGTCCGGCGTCGAACCGATGGCGAGCCAGAGCGACACCGCAAAGACAAAGAGGAAGCCGAGAATGAATTTCGGGAATCGTTGCCAGATTTCCGACGGTTTCGCCTTGTCCGGCCCCTTGTCGATATGGTTGGTCCAGATGTAGCCGAGGATGAACGCCCACACCCCGATGAAGATGTCGATGAAGATCTTTACCGTCGTCGTGGTCGCGAGTATCCAGCCCGGCTGATACTTGATGCCTTCCGCCGCCGTCTTCGCCATGATCAGCGATTCGGTGATGCCGCCGCCGGCAACGGCCGCGCCGTCGGTCTTGATGGCGAGGCCGATCCAGGCGCCGGCCACCAGCGGCTCCTGCCACAGGAACGTCTGGGCGAGGAACGGCAGAACAAGAACTTCAACCACTGCAAAAACGACGACCAGCGACGACACCAGGATCGGCACAGCCGGCCGGGCCCTGATGGCTCCGCCGGTCGCAATCGCCGCCGCCACCCCGCAGATCGAGATGCCGGACGCCAGAGGCACCGACCACTCACGGCTGAAGCCAAACCATTTGCGCGCGATGTAGTAGATCACCGCCCAATAGATCAGATAGGCTTCGACGATCGCAGCCGCGCCGCGCAACAGCAGCGACGACGCGAGATTCAAGCGGCCGGCCGCGGTGACGGCAACGGTCGCGCCGAGAATGACGATCGCGATCTTGATGTAGAGCTCGGGCCGTATCGCTTCCTTCAGCCATACCGCAAACCGCGGAAAGAAATTGGCGACGACAAGTCCGGAAACCAGGGCCACGATGAAGCCGCCCTCGTTGGTCAGCTTGAGAGACCAGGTGAGGCCGAACTTCTGCTGTTCGGCCGGCGTCACCGCAGCGATATAGGCGTAGCTGCCGACGATCCAGCTTGCATAGGCGATGGCGAAGGTGGCCGTGAACGCGATTGCGAATTTCCTGACATCCGCTCCCAGCGTGGCCACGCCAGCACTCAGCACAACCAGCAACGCGGCGTAGGTCGCGAGCAGCGCGCCGCCACCGCCGAGCCAGGCATAGGCCTTTGCAAACGGGTTCAGCGCCTGTGCGACATCGGTATAGACCGATGTTGTTACCGCCCATCCCAGAAGGTCGGTTCCACTGATGCTGACGAGGGCCGCCCCGAAAACCAATAGACCGATCGCGACCGCGAGCCAGTCCTCGCTCAATCGCGCCCGCAACGCGATCGGTTCCGATACCTTAACCGCAAGATCCGACATTCGACTTCCCCGACCCGATGCATGAACACGGCGCGGCCTTCGGGCGCTGCGCTCCGTTCATTGGACGTCAGGATGATGGCGATCGAGACGGGTGTCGATAAGTCGCCGAAAATAGCGATATCCGCGCTACGGCGTAGGCGGCGGACGCTGTGTTTATTTCAACGACCGGACCGAGTGCAGCTCAATTTTTTCCCGCGTGCAAGTGTCCCATTCCCTGCGCGCACGGCGGAAACGATCACCCCGCCGCGACCTTCGGCGCGACGTTGACGGCGAGCTTGCCGTAACGGTCGTTGAACGCCTGCGTGTCGATCTCCTCGAGCTTGATCGCGCCGCTCATCACGCCGTGCTTCCAGGCGTCGTGCTCGGGATCGTTTTCAAATTCCGGCATCACTTCCTTGGCGAACAGTTCGAGCGACTCGCAGATATGCTCGTGGCTGTTCTTGCCGGCCTGGTTGAGCAGGATCACCTGGTCGATATGCGAGGTACGGAACCTTCGGAGTTTCCTGGCGATGGTTTCCGGCGAACCGATCAGGCCGCCGCGCAACGCCGCCTCCTGCGCCTCCGGGTTCTCGCGCTTCCACTTGTTGTATTCGTCCCACATGTTGACGGTGCCCGGCGCCGGACGCTGCCGGTTCTGCGAAGCGCCGTAGTAGCGCAGCGCGAACTGGAAGAAGGTAGCGCCATCGGCCCGCGCGCGGGCCTCCTCGTCGGTCTTCGCGCACATGAAGAACGACACCAGCGCCATGTTCGGGTTGATCACGTAGTCGGCGAGCTTGTTCAAGCGTTTGGTGATCGCGTTGTAGTAAGCGTGTACCCAGGCATGCGCCGCGTCGGCGCTGACGAACTGAAAGCCGAGCGCCCCAAAGCCGTTCTGCCCGGCGCGCTCGATGGTCGGCAATTGCGAACACGCCATCCACAGCGGCGGATGCGGCTTCTGCACCGGTTTTGGCACCACGTTGCGCGGGGGAATATCAAAGTACTTGCCGTGATGCTCGGTGCCGATCTTCGTGAACATCGGGAAGATCGCTCGTACCGCTTCCTCGAACACCTCGCGCTTGGTATCCATGTCGCGGCCGAACGGCGTCAGCTCGGTGATGGAGGCGCTCTCGCCCATGCCGAACTCGCAGCGGCCACGGCTCAACAGATCGAGCACCGCGACCTTCTCGGCGACGCGCGCGGGATGATTGGTGGTGAGCTGGAAGATGCCGTGCCCGAGCCGGATGTTCCTGGTGCGCTGGCTGGCGGCGGCGAGAAACGATTCGGGCGCCGGAGAATGCGAATATTCTTCCAGGAAATGATGTTCGACCACCCAGGCATAGTCGTAGCCGAGCCGGTCGGCGGTCTCCAGTTGCGTCAGCGCGTCCTGGTAGAGCTTGAGCTCGTCGCCCTCCTGCCACGGACGCGGCAGTTGCAGCTCATAGAAGATGCCGAACTTCATGAACGTCTCTCCGATGGTTCTTGGTTTTTTGAGCAGTGTATTCGCGATTGGCCTCAAGTCCAGCCATTGCCAATTCCGCGCGGCGGAAGGTCCGCTTGCGCTTGCGCCGCCAATGGTTAGTTTTGGAATAAGCTTTGTCCTTGGGCGAATCGCGGCCGTGGCGGCCGCCTCGCCCCCGCTCCCCGCCGAGACCCCATGCCCGTTTTCACCCCGCACCAGGATTCCGCGCTGAAGGCGGTTGCCGATTGGCTCAAGGCCAAACCCGGCAAAGGCGGCACGCCACCGGTGTTCCGCCTGTTCGGCTATGCCGGGACCGGCAAGACCACGCTGGCGCGGCACATCGCCGAAGGCGTCGACGGCAACGTGAAATTCGCGGCCTTCACCGGCAAGGCGGCGCTGGTGATGCGCAACAAGGGCTGCGACGACGCTTCCACGATCCATTCGCTGATCTACCGCGCCCGCGAATCCGGCGTCGAGCAGCCGAGTTTTGAGCTTTGGGACGACGCGCCGGCCTCCAAGGCAAAACTGATCGTGATCGACGAATGTTCGATGGTCGATGCCGAAATGGGCCGCGATCTGATGTCGTTCGAATGCCCGCTTCTGGTGCTCGGCGACCCCGCGCAATTGCCGCCGATCCAGGGCGGCGGGTTCTTCACCGATTGCGAGCCGGACGCGATGCTGACCGAGGTTCACCGCCAGGCCGAGGACGATCCGATCGTACGGATGTCGATGGATGTCCGCGAGGGCCGCACGCTCGAGATCGGCCGTCATGGCGAGAGCGAGGTGGTCAAGCGCTCCGAGCTCGATCCTGCGCGCGTGATGAAGGCCGACCAAGTGCTGGTCGGGCGCAACAACACCCGCCGCGCCTACAACATGCGGATGCGGCAGCGGCAGAACATCGAGGATCCCCTCCCCGTCGCCGACGACAAGCTGGTCTGCCTGCGCAACAACCGCAAGAAGGGCCTGTTCAACGGCGGGCTGTGGCGGGTGAAGTCGCGCACCCAGTCAAAGTCGAAGTCGCGGATCGTCAGCATGCGGCTCGCGCCGGATGAAGAGTTCAGCCACAAGGTGACGAAAGTCTCCGTTCGCTGCGACTGTTTCGAGGGCGGCATCGAGCAGATCGCGTGGGAGCAACGAAAACCCTATGACGAGTTCGACTACGGCTATGTGCTGACCGTGCACAAGTCGCAAGGCTCGCAATGGGACGACGTCGTGCTGTTCGACGAGAGTTTTGCATTTCAAGACAGCCGCGCGCGCTGGCTCTATACCGGGATCACGCGGGCGGCGAAGCGGCTCAGCATCGTGGTGTGAGGCTGCTCCGCCCGCGTTTGCCGCGCGTATCGGCATGTCATGGCGAGGCCGACGCCGCGATCGGTCGCTGAGATCCTTTCGGAGCCGGCTTTTTTTGTCGGTCGCTTAAATCCCCGCGCGGTCCAGCCGGATAGAGCGGGCGGACCGCCGCACCGTCGAGCGGAGCAGCCGACACGTGTGGGCCCGCGGCTGTCGCAGCCTGGCTGCGGACGTGGAGACCGCGCACAACTGCCCTGGCCGGGTGCACTGGCGCGGCATGACCTCTGGATTGAAGAAACTCACGAAACAGCGCCTCGTCATCCTCGGTTTGCATATCCGGGATCTGGCCGACCGACACCCGCGCAGCGGGAGGCGCCGCGACATCCGTCGTCGCGCGCGGCGCCGGGCCAGCCCATTCGAGATGCAGTTGTTGGCGATCGACGATGCTCCGGTCGGCGCGCCGCAGCTCCACTGCGATATCGGCGCCACCAACGAAACCCTGCTCAGGGCGGATCGCGGCATTGGCCAGTTCGCTCGCCGACAGTTGCCAGCCGCCGCTCGCCGATGGGCGACCATTCGTCATGACCAATCCGGAAGGCAGACCGCTCAGAACCACGACGTCGTCCGCGGCGGCGTTGATCAGCGAAATGCCGATCGGGATCGGACGATCGGCCGCGCCCGGCTGTGGCTTGCCGACGACCATCCGCACCGGCGCAGCCTCCGGCGATTCCGCGATCGACCTGGACGCTGCCGTGTCGACCGGGACCGGCGTCTCTTCGACCAAGGGCTCAGCCGATATCAAGCCGAACATCAACAACACCGCGATTGTGACGCTCGCGATCACCGTCGCAAAACTGCTGTTGCCCGTCATCCAGGCCGTTGCGCGGCCGAAGGCGACGAGCAGCACCACCGCGATAAACGCGGCGAGGCCGAGGCCGCCGCCAAAACCATTCAAGAAGGCGCGCACCGGCACCAGCACGACAACGAGCACAACGGCCCCGGACACAACCTGAAACCATCCCTTCAGCCGATCGTGCGTCGACATTCCCAGGAAACAACCCGCATAGAAGGCGTCCATCGCGGCCAAGTCGTCGGGATTGTCGGCGTGTAGAACAATCAGACCTACCAGCGCCGCCGCGGATGCGATGAAGACTCGTACCGGTACACTGCCTTCCACCATGCGCCGTTGCCGAAGCACCAATAGGGTACCGACGATGCCGAACAGGCACGCGAAGAAGGTGCGAATCGCCGACGACGGCTCGATGTCGAATGCCTCAGTGGCGATGGCGTGGAAACGGCTCGTGTCTGCTCCCAATGGCCGAACTAGCTCGACGAAAAGGAAGGAAGCCACGACGGCAATCGCGCCCAATCGGCCGCCGCATCCGGCCCCAAGCGGAGTGGCTGAGCGGCTGTCCAGCTCCGAGACGACGAAGAATACAAGGCCGCAGACGATGGACAATGCGACCGACAACGCGCCGGTGGCGTTGCCGCTGAGCCAGAAGATCGGCGTCATGCCTGCAAAAGTGCCGCCATAGAGCGCGGGAAAAAATGCGCCGGCAAACAGGCCGGTCGTGCGCGTGACCAGCAACAGGCCGCACAGCAGGGCGGTTGCCCACGCGGATGCGATGCAGGGGATCGTCCCGGATGCGCTGACGCATTCGGTCGTCAAGCAGCCCAGGAAGGCACCTGCGAATGCTGCAATCGGTGCATCGCCAAGGGGTGTATTGGTCAACGGGCCGGGAGCTGTCGTCGTTCGGATCGGAAAGGCCGATCGCAATTCCTCAGAACGGTGTGTACCGGAAACTGAGGTTAGCCGCCCTATGGGCACGCGGGTGACCTCGTCAAGCCCGGAGCTCCGGTGCCGGGACATGATCATGTCCCCGATCTTGCACGCAAAGATTGCAACGCGCCACACGGTGTTTCCTAGCGATCCGATGGATCAGCCTTCTGACGAGATACCGGCACCTTTGACGCGCGTATATCGAGGCTCTGCGATCTTGTACGTGGCGTTGCGGGCGCGGTCTCAACGCGGGCAGTTATGAGGCACTCTGTGGCGATGATGCGGCACGAGAGCGAAGCAGCCTGAACTTGTGCAACGTTTTTCGAATGAGATATAATCGCAACAGCCAGTCGGCCGCATTCGTGCCCGGAATCATCCGACGATCGTCTCTGCGATAAGACGGGTGATTGCATCGTTCGAAGGTAACAAGTAACCCGCGCGAGCGAAGCAGCGAGATCGTATGCAGTGCGCCGCTCCACTCTCATCCAGGTTGCATGTGCTCGTAGCTTGCATTTCAGCACAGCCGCGCGCGCCGGCTGTACGAACGGCGGATCACGATCCAAACCCTCCACGTCATTGCGAGCCAACGGGTCGCGCGAATGCGCGCCCGATGACGGGCTCCGCGAAGCAATCCATCACGCGGCAAAGCACGTGTGGATTGCTTTGTCGCTTGTGCTCCTCGCAATGACGACAACTATTTTCCCGCCACGAAGAAAAAATCCTCGCGGCCCGGCGGCGAGCCGTAGGTGAAGGGCTGCTGCGCGTGCTTGGTCGCGGCCCAGACGTCGTCGCGGACGATGTCGAACAGTTTTCGCACCTCGATATGCGGCTCCCTGACGTCGCGCGCGAGTGCGGTCGCGAACGGGCTGTCGACGCCGTCGCCGTCGAGCGCAGTCTCGCCGTGCTTGGCGGCGTACACCACCATGAATCCGGAGGAAGGTTCGATGTCGGAAAAGCCCTTGTCGACCAGTTGCACCGCCATGGTCCGCTTCATGGTCGGCGCGAACGGGTTGTCGCGGCAGGCGTCCAGCATCACGAGGCGCAGCTTGCGCGCGCCGCCGACCGCGGCAAGCAACTGCTCCAGCGCCACCGCTTCCTTCTCGGCGTCCTTGTCCTCGGCGAGCCTGGCATCGACCGGCACCAGATAGTTGACGCCGCCGATCTCGAATCCGTGGCCGGCATAATAGATCACCGCCCAGTCGGCCTTTTCGGCATCGCTCGCGAACGTCCGCAGCGTCTCGAAGAACTTGTCGCGGGTGAGATCGTCGGCAAGCGTCACGGCTTGGAAACCGAGATCCTTCAGCGAAGCCGCGATCAACTTGGCGTCTCGCGGGGGGTTCTCGAGCGGATGGACGTTCTTGTAGGCGCCGTTGCCGACGACGAGCGCGATGCGGCGTCCTGTCGAGGCTCCCGGCCCCTGCGCGGTGAGCGCGGACAGCCGCTCCTGTGCCGTCGCGCGGGCCTTCGCTACTTCGGGTTCGTCATATCGCGACAGCGCCAAGGCCGCCGAACGATAGTCGGCGCGCGCCTGCGCCAGGTCGCGCCGCCGTTCGAACAGTTGACCCCGCCCCGCATGCGCACGCACACTGTTCGGGTAGGCGCCGAGAACCGTGTTGTAATCCTTGAGCGCCGCATCCAGGTTGCCTTTGGCCAGATAGGCATCGCCACGGTTCGCAATGGCATACTGGTTTTTCGGCATCCGCTCGATCACGTTGTTGCAATCGGCGAGCGCCTCATCGAATTTTCCCATCGCCGTGTAGGTGACACAGCGATTGGCGAGGATTTGCGGTGCGTTGGCATCGATCGCCTGCGCCTTGGCGAAATCCGCGAGCGCCGCGTCGTAGTCCCTGTTCGTGGTCTCGACGCGCGCACGGTTGGTGTAAGCCACGACCCCGGTCGGCGCATATTTGATCGCCGACGAGAAGTCATCGAGGGCGCTTTGCAGCGCGCCCTTGCGCAGATACAGCGTGCCGCGATCGTTGTAGGCGGCGGCGAGATTCGGCCGCTTCTGCAGCGCGAGGTTATAATCCGCTAGCGCGAGGTCGTCCTGGCCCTTGCCCTGATAGGCCCAGCCCCGCGCAGCGACAATCCGAAGGTTTTCGGGATCGGTCTTGATCGCGCCGCTGAACGTGGCGATCGCCTTGTCAAAGTCCCTGTTCACAAGCCCCTGGGCGCGCACAGCAAGCGCGACCGCCAGATCCTTCGGCTGAGCCTCCCCCGACGCGATGACCCTTTCGCAGGCATCTTGCCGCACCTTGGCGTCGTTCTGCCGCTCGCGGCAGGTCGCGACATCGTCGCCGAGCAAGGGGCCGGCAATCGCCGGCGCGGCGACCGATAGCAGGGCAAGGACCGATAGGAACAGGGCGCGCGACATCTGCGGTACGCTCCGGCGAACAGTGGTTTGTCGCCTGGTGGCTTTGGCGGTTCACTCGAATTGGCTTCCTTCATTTCGCCAATTGCCGGCGCAATTGAGCCTAACGCCTTGGATACGCGGATTTATTCACGGACTCGTGTGCATCCGGCTGTAACAATTGCCGCCCCACCGCGTATCTTGGGACATCGAGGGACGGAAGCCCGGCGGATTGCGAAACGCCGCTCCCGCTCTAGATTGCCAGCCAATTCCGATCATCCTTCAGGAACCCGAGAGGAAATCCCATGTCCCGCAGCCGATTCAGCCGACTTTCGCTCTGCGCCGCCGCCATCGGCGCGCTGGCGATGACCGCCTTCGTCATCGCACCGGCGCTTTCGGCGGAAGACGCGGTGGTGATTCCGGCTCCCGCATCCGACATCCAGGCCTCCGACGGACTGCAGACGGTCGTCGTCTCCGGCGGCTGCTTCTGGGGCGTGCAGGGCGTGTTCCAGCATACCGCGGGCGTTGCCAGCGCCGTGTCCGGCTATGCCGGCGGCAGCAAGGCGACCGCCAATTACGAGACGGTCTCGACCGGCACCACCGGGCATGCCGAGTCCGTGCAGATCAAATACGACCCGAAGCAGATCAGCTATGGCAAGATCCTGCAGATCTTCTTCTCGGTCGCCCACGACCCGACCCAGTTGAACCGCCAGGGCCCGGACTCCGGCACGCAATATCGCTCGGCGATCTTCACCACCACCGAGGAGCAGAAGAAGGTCGCGGACGCCTACATCGCCCAGCTCAACGCCGCCAAGGTGTACAAGAAGCCGATCGTGACCAAGGTCGGATCGCTGGAAGGGTTTTTCCCGGCGGAGGGCTATCACCAGGACTACCTGACGCTGCACCCGAACCAGCCCTATATTGCCTATAACGACATTCCGAAGGTCGAGAACCTGAAAAAGCTGTTCGCGGAAAACTATATCGAGAAGCCGACATTGGTGAGCTCGGCAAAAGTCACCAACTGACGGCGAAGATTGGAGGATCGATGACCGAAACAAGAACCACATCCGGCAAGGTCGAGAAGAGCGAGGCCGAGTGGCGCAAGGAATTGACGCCGATGCAGTACGCGGTGCTGCGCGAGAAGGCGACCGAGCGGCCGTTCTCCGGCGAATTCGAGCATGAGAAGCGGGCAGGCAGCTATGTTTGCGCCGGCTGCGGACAGACGCTGTTCGAATCCGACGCCAAGTTTGATTCCGGCTGCGGCTGGCCGAGCTTCACCCAGCCGGCGGCAGAGAGCCATGTCGACGAAGAGCGCGACGTCAGCCACGGCATGGTCCGGACCGAGGTGCTGTGCTCGAAATGCTCCGGCCATCTCGGCCACGTCTTCAACGACGGCCCCGGCCCGACCGGCCTGCGCTACTGCATCAATTCGGCGGCCCTGAAACTGAAGCCGAAATAGCGGGTTCCAGCTTGGAACCAATGCCCGGATTGTGCTTTGCTTGAGGAGCGGCGCGGCGGACTTCCCGCCGGCCGCCGGCTCGGGAGGGGTGCCATGTCGCTAGGGATGATCCTGATCATTATCGTGATCATTTACCTGATCGGGGGCTTTAGCGGCCGTTTCGGGGGGTACGGCTATGGGATGGGCCATTCCGGTCTGGGAATCGGCGGGGTGATTTTGGTGGTACTTCTGGTGCTGTTACTGCTCGGCAAGCTGTAATCTTGCGTAAATTATTGAAATAAAAAGATTTATTCCAAGACACTGCAATCGCCCCCGGATTCATGATACCGGCGGCGGGGATTCGCATTTCTGTCAAATCGGCCTATATTAGGGGATGAAATGACGTGCACGGCGCGCCGCCGGTTGCGGCTCGGCCGGCATCAGATCCCCCATCCGCTCACGCTAGCGCCAAGAAAATAAAGAGGTCATTGACCATGCGTCCGTTCAACTTCAACACCGCCGCCGAACTTTTCCCCGCCGCCATCCGCAAGAAGAAGCGGGCTGGCTTTGCGTATCGGCGCTTTGGCACCGCGGCCGAAGCGGTCCGCTTCGCAATCGAGGAATTGCCGGCGGATTCGCTGAACGGCGCCTACCTGCAGGTCGAGGAAGCCCGCTTCGACCAGAGCGGTATCCGCACGTTGTATGAGAGCGAGGCTTTCCCGCTGCCGCGCCGGCCGGTCCCCAGTGCACCCGCCGACAGCAACAAGGACGCCGCGTAAGCTTTTTTCCGCGGCCCCGCAAGAAACACGCCCTCGGACCGATCCGGGGGCGTTTCTTTTTTGAGTTAGCGTAGGGGTCGGCTTAGCCCTGCCGCTCCAGCCAGCGCCGCAGGATCCGCGCATTGCGCATGTTGGCGCGGAACAGCACGTCGAACGCATCGCCCGCGACCGGCACCGTACCGATCACGCCCTGGACCGCGACATTGCCGAGCATCCGCGCCGTGACATGCCAGGGTGCGCCGAGCGCGCGCGCCTCGCGCACCAGCCACAATGACAGCGCGGTCGCGATGATGTCGCCGACCACGGGGATCAATCCGATGAGGCCGTCGATGCCGTAGCGGATCTTGGTGCCGGGCAGAATGAAGGCGATATCGAGCAGTTTCGCCATCGCCTCGAGCCGCTTCAACCGCTGCTCGCGGGTGAGATTGCCGAACGGATGGGCGCCGCCGAAATCGAACCGGAAGCCGCCGATTTGCGGCCCCAGCCACTCCGGCGGGATTTCGCGTCCGTCCTGGTCGATGATCGGGCCGCGCGCGGCGGCGCGGCCGAAATCGGCCCGGGAGGTAGTCCCGGAACGGTTGCTCCTGGAACGGGTGGGGTTGCGGATCAGAATCTCTTCGTTCGACATCGCCATCAGATGGGTAACGCGCCGGGCGGGCGCAAGTTGCGTCAACCGGTGGCCCACAACGTCGTCCCGGCAAAAGCCGGGACTCATACGCCGTGCGCTCTCGTTGAGGCGCGGTGGCCGTTGCCTTTGTCAACAACTGAACTCGGTGGCTATGGGCCCTGGCTCAAGGCCGGGACGACATCGAGCTTTGTCCTCCCCTATCGTCCCCGCGCCGCCGAGGGCGTCAACCCGAAGCGGCGGCGGAAGCAGCGGTTGAAATAGGACAGGTCGTTGAAGCCGCATTCGAACGCGACGTCGCTGATGCGGCGCTGCGCGTGCTGCAGCAGCTCGGCCGCCCGGCGCAGCCGCAATTCGTTCAGCCGCGTCGTAAAACTGGCGCCGGCCTCAAACAGCAGTTCGTTGACATAGCGCTCCGACAGGCGGACCGCCGCGGCGAGCTTTTGCGCGGAAAAATCCGGCTCGCAATAGCGCTGCTCCATGACCTGGAGCACGGCCTTGAGCCGCACCGCGCGCAAGCCACCGCGCCGCGCCGCCATCGCGAGATCGCCGCGGGCGCCGAGGCCGAGCGCTGCGAGATCGAGCAGGTGCGCCGCGATCGCCATGCCCGCCTCGTCGACGGCGGTGGGATGCGCCAGCAACAGATCGCTATAGTCCATCGCCAGCGACAGCGCGCCGCCGGGCTCGAGCTCGCGGCCGACCAACTCGTCGACGTGCTGCACCATCGCCCGCAGCGTCGCCGTCGGCAGGTGCACATTGGTGAAACGCTTGGTGTTGGCGCCATCGGCGGCAAAGAACGGCTCGTCGAGCTTGAGCAGCAGCATCGCGCCCGGTCGCATGATGACCTCGCGGCCGCGCTGGGTCACCCGGGATTCCCTGTCGCCGGTGTTGCGCACGAGGCAATAGCGGTCGTCGTTGGTCGCAAGCACCTGGCGGTATTCGCGCCGCACCGTGGTGAAGGTGCCGTCGCAACGGCCGAGCATGGTGCTGCCGATATGGATGGAATTCATCGCGGCGCGAAACGGCAGGTCGGGCGCCGGATCGAGCTCGCCGGTATTGGAGAAATGCTCGAACAATTCCGCGAAATGGATGAAGCGCTGCCGGTCGCTCAGACCTTGCGGCAGCATATCGGTCGACAGTGCTTTCTTGACAACGGGCATCGGAAGCGAAAACCACTGATCACGCAATCAATCTTGCAAGTCTTGCAATCTTGCCAGCCTTGCAATCCTGTCAGCCCTGGAATGAACGGCCGCTGAAGGCCGGCGCAATCTAGCAACACGCGCGCGCGAATGAAACGGCGCCGGACAGTCCAAGTCCACAGCCCTTGCACGCCCGCCAGTCCAAGACGACGGGGCGGCGCGGCTTTACCGATGCGGCGGGGCGCGTGCCGGTCCTCATCACCGAGCCGAACGGCGTTCCCGCAACCGGTATTGCTAAAACTCCGACATTACCCGCATGGAGAGAAACGACATGACGACCAATTCCGTACGCACGCTGCTGCTCGGCACCGCCATCGCCGCCAGCATGGGGATCGGCTACGCGATCGGCGCGCAGCCGCACATGGCCGAGACCATCACCATCCTGCAGACGGCCCGCGCCGAACTGGCCCTGGCGACGCCGAACAAGGGCGGCCATCGCGAGCGGGCGCTCGGATTGATCGACCAGGCGATCGGCGAAGTCCGCGCCGGCATGGCGTTCGCCGCCGGCGGCTGACGCGCTAACGCTCATCACCAACTCATGCAACGGAGATCATCATGAAAAAATTCATTGCCGCTGGCTTCCTGCTCGCGACCGTCACGGGTGCCGCCCAGGCCATGCCGCTGGCGCAGGTCTACTCGACCGCGAATGCCAACATCATCCAGGTCGCCGGCGGATGCGGCCCGGGCTGGCATCGCGGCCCCTACGGCGGCTGCCTGCGCAATTTCGCCGATCCCGCCGCGCACGCCTGTCCGCGCGGCTTCCACATCGGCCCCGGCGGCGAATGCCGCGGCAACGGGCGGTAGTTTTTTTCGATCACGTCATTTGACCTGAGCAGGATGGCCTGTGATTGAATCGGGATGCGCCGCTTGCTCCACCTCGCCCCGCTTGCGGGGAGAGGTCGTCCGGCGAAGCGCAGCGAAGTCGGGCGGGTGAGGGGCACTCTCCACGAGTTCAGCCCGCGGTGAGAGCCCCTCACCCCAACCCTTTCCCCGCGAAGAGCGGGGCGAGGGAGCGCACCGCCGCTGCAGCGGCAACTCGACCTAATCTATGGCGCGGCGGACCTCAAAAGTCCGCCGCTGTCATTTTGCGGCCGCGGTGGTCGACGGCGCCGGTTGCGGCTCCTCGACGAACGTGTGCACCAGCCACGACGAGAGCGTACCGGGGATGAAGCCGACCAGCCCGTAGAGGATGAACTGGACGACGCCGCTGTCCGACCCGCGCGAGCTATATAGCAGCGCAGCCGCGAAGAAGCCGGCAGCGCCGACCAGCAGCATGCGCAACACCGGCCCGATCTGCTTGATGTGAATGAGAATATCATCGACCGCGCCGATCATCAGCGACGGCAGGATGCCGAACAGGTAGCTGTATTGCAGGGTCAGCGCAAAGACCTTGAACAGCTTTGCGACTTCGGCGGCGTTGGTCTGCGCCCAGTAGCCGGACTGATACGTCGTCGTCAGCAACAGCCAGAACCCGCCGAGCAGCGGGCCGACGGCTGCGAAGATCAGATAGCGTTTCATGTCGTGCCCCAATGGCCGTTTGGTCGCTTATAGCAAATTAGCGGCGGGACTGAATTCGTTCAAAAAGGCGAACTCGTCAAATCTGGCGGCTGGCGCCAACGGCCACATCGCATCCTTCCGGGAACGGACATCAGAGGCAGCGGAAAGCGCTCCCCTTACTCCCCCCACGCCGCAAATGCGTCGGCGAAGGCGCGGTCGCCGGGGGCGCCTTTTTCGATCGCGATGATGGCGCGGCGCTGGTTGGAATAGACCAGCGGCACGTCGAACCACGAACGCTCCTTGAGCAGCTGGATGTTGCGGTCGCGGTCGGCGTCGACATTGGAGAGGCCGACCAGGAAGAAGCCGTCGGTGACCTTCACCGCGAGCCCCGCCAGCGGCGTGCCGCGCGCCTGCTCGTTGGACTTCATCAGGATGCCCGGCACGTTGGCGACGCCGCCGCCGCTGAAATCCTGCGGCAGGATGAAGGTCAATTCTGCGGTGTGGCTCGCCGGCAGCGATGCGTCGGTGTTGCGGCGGAACGACATCGTCATCTTGAACTTGCGGTCGGGGATATCGATGTCGGCGCGCACGGCGAGATCGGCCTTCTGCGTGGCGGTGGCCTTGATCGCTTCGGTACGCCAGATCACCGAGCCGACATATTGCTTGCCCTTGGGATCGGCCGGATCCTCGTCATACAGCACGACGCGCTGCGCCACCGGCGCGACGTCATCGCTCGACGACGGCTGGCCGACGCGATCGGGGATCTTCGGCTTGCTCAGCGCCGCGGAACTGTCCTTCGGCGCTTCCACCGCGGGCTGCGACTTGAACAGCCCGCCCACGCCGGTCACCACCGAGCGGCCCCACAGGATCCCGGCCCCGACCAGGACCAGCACGATGCCGATGGCGATCGCGCTCTTGAACGGAAATACCGCACCGGCGCGCGCGCGCTTCGGCTCGCGATCGCTGGCAATGCGCGGACGCGGCACTGGCGGCGGGGCGGCATAGCGATCGGCGTCCTCGATCGACTCGTCATAGGAAAAAGGCTGTTCGGAATCGGCGCCACGGTCTTCCAGGCTTGGCTCCAGCCGGTCGAATTCCGGCGAGGGCGACGGCACGTTGGCGTAGGTTCTGCGCGCGGCGCGGCTAGCCTGGGCCGCGGCGCGGCCGAGATCGTCGGCATCGGCCGTGATGTCGCGGAAGCCGCGGACGCCGGGCGCAGGCGGGGCGCCGTTGTCGGTGCCGCGGCGCGGCGGCGCGGCGGCGCGGTCGCGGACCGGCGGCAGTTGCGGGTCCTGCATCGTGATCTGCGGTTCGGTCGGTTGCGGCCGCGACGCAGGCACGGGCGGCGGCGCATCGGCCCGCGGACCGCGGTCGCTGCGTTCCACCAGGCCGCGTTCCTGACCTTCTTGGCCGAGCGGCGGGCGGTCGTTGCGCGATGGGGGCGATGGCGGCGGTGACAGCGGGCGCGGGCGGGCCGGCGCCGGGGCTTGCGCGCCGGCCGGCGTCTGGCCGCCGGTTTCCGAGGCCCGCGCACTGGCATTGGCTCGGCGGAAGGCATCGCCGGCACGCGACCCGCCACCGGTGCCGCCGGCGGCGGCGCGCGAGGCGTCGCGGGCGCGCTGGGCGGCCTCGGATTCGACCTTGCGCACCGCCTCTTCCAGGGACAGCCGCTCGCGGGTGATCTCGGACTCCGACAGCGGCGGCTGCACGCCGCGCAATTGTGCGATCAGGGCGGCGCGCGCCCGTTCGTAGAGCGCACGCCGGCTCTCGCCGGGAGCACTGGGGTCCAGTCCGGCGATGGCGCGGGCGATCAGCGGGTAGTAATCGGCCATCTCAACTCAACTATGCTTACTCTGCAGTAAAATCCCGTTAAGCCTCGAAGGGATTTTGGACCAGGATAGTATCCTCGCGTTCGGGGCTCGTGGAAAGCAGCGCAATTGGGCAGCCCACCAGTTCCTCGACCCGGCGCACATATTTGATCGCCTGGGCCGGCAAATCCGCCCAGGAACGGGCGTTGGCCGTCGGCAGCTTCCACCCCTCGATGGTCTCGTAGATCGGCACTACCCGAGCTTGCGCCCCCTCGCCGGCCGGCAAATGGTCGGTCTCCTTGCCGTCCAGCCGATAGCCGGTGCAGACCATGATGCTGTCGAACCCGTCGAGGATATCGAGCTTGGTCAGCGCCAATCCGTTGATGCCGCAGGTCCGCACCGTCTGGCGCACCAGCACCGCGTCGAACCAGCCGACGCGCCGCTTGCGCCCGGTATTGACCCCGAACTCCTTGCCGCGGCGGCCGATCTCCTCGCCGATCTCGTCATGCAGCTCGGTCGGGAACGGACCCTGCCCGACCCGGGTCGTATAGGCCTTGCAGATGCCCAAGACGTAGCCAACTGCGCCTGGGCCCATGCCGGTTCCGGTCGCCGCCTGCGCCGCCACGGTATTCGACGAAGTGACGTAGGGATAGGTGCCGTGGTCGACGTCGAGCAGCGCGCCCTGCGCGCCCTCGAACAGGATCCGCTTGCCCTCGCGCCGCTTCAGGTCCAACAGCCGCCACACCGTCTCGGCGTAGGGCAAGAGTTTTGGCGCCAGCGCCGTCAGCTCACGCAGGATGCCGCCGCCGTCGATCTGTTCGAGATTGAGCCCGCGGCGCAGCGCGTTGTGATGCGCCAGCAGCCGGTCGATCTTGTGCGGCAGCGTGTCGAGGTCGGCCAGATCCATCAGGCGGATCGCGCGGCGGCCGACCTTGTCCTCATAGGCCGGACCGATCCCGCGGCGCGTGGTGCCAATCGCGGTGACGGCGTTGGAGGATTCCCGCAAGGCGTCGAGCTCGCGATGCAGCGGCAGGATCAGCGTGACATTCTCGGCGACGCGCAGATTGGCGGGGCTGACGGCGACGCCCTGCCCCCTGAGCTTCGTCACCTCGTCGAGGAAAGCCTGCGGATCGAACACCACGCCGTTGCCGATCACCGCCAGTTTTGAGGGCCGCAGCACGCCGGAGGGGAGCAGCGCCAGCTTGTAGGTCTCGCCGTTGATGACGAGGGTGTGTCCGGCATTGTGGCCGCCCTGGAAGCGCACAACGATGTCGGCCTGCTCCGACAACCAGTCGACGATCTTGCCCTTCCCTTCGTCACCCCATTGGGCGCCGACGACGACAACATTAGCCATTCGCGGGTATTCCCCTCTGCAACCAATATCAACACGAGCATCATCGGGCCGGAAAACCCCATTCCACCCCCGGATCAAATCCGGGGCCGGCCATTCCGGATCATGCACCCTGCCCAAATCACGGCCGGGGCCGCTCGCATGTGCGAGGCAGCTCCACCGGATAAAGGAAGCGGGCCATCTAGGCAAGCAAGAAGGGCCTGGAACCGAACTAAGGTCCGGTTCAACCCATTGATATCCAGCAGAAAATTTATGGCTCCCGCGTGGCAGTGACGCCGCCGGCGGCCGGTTCGGGGCGAATAGGGGCGCGCCAGCGATTGCTTCCAGCGCTGCGACCGGCATGCCGGTCGAACCGGATCGCTCGCGGATATCGGCGAATTGCGCCGTTGCGGGCGGCGATCGCGGCCGATCCGGGAACCGGTTCGGCGCCGTGGGCCAGTATCTGGCCATGCTCGCGCCGGTGGCAATGCAACGCCGCCGCCGACATATCACGGGCATATTTCGATCGCGCTTGATGCAGGTCACGCGCCGTGCCGCGGCGATCGCGTTACCAAAACCTTCGTCCGTCGATCTCGTTCTGCACGATATCGCCTGGGCTTGGCAGCACTCCTGCAAGTTCGGCGTCAATCGCGTGCGGCGGTTCGGCCGTCCGCGCCGCGATGCGTCCTGAAACTTGAAGCAACGCGTTAGCGCCGAGCTCATGCTCAACGATAACCTAAGGCGCGATATCGATTTGATCGCAGCTATCGGACTTAAGTTGCAAAACTGTCAGCAGATCTCGCGGCCCAAGCATCGTCCGGAGACGGCACGTGGGCGCCTCCTAACCATTCGGGTTTACTGACGTGGTTGGATTAGGCGCGACATCGATCGCCCAAGATCGCCCAAGATCACCTTGAGTCCCTCCCGCGCATGGTCGCGATGCATCTGCGCCATTGATGTGGCCTGAGAATCCGTGTCTTTGAGCCAGGCCGGGGAAGCTAACCGGCCCGGCTGCGAAATGCCGGGCGGGGCCGCGGCGCTGTGAACCGGGCCCATGATCGATGTCTGCCTCCGACCAAACCTCGCGCGCCGCCTCTCCCGGCCGCTGGATCGCCAATCAGCCCTATCTGCTGCTCTGCATCACTGCGCTGTGCTGGGCCGGCAACGCCATCGTCGGCCGCCTCGCCGCCGGACATATTCCCCCGGTGACGCTTTCCTTCCTGCGCTGGTCGATCGCGTTTCTCATCGTGCTGCCGTTCGCCTGGAATCACCTGGTGCGCGACTGGCCCGCGATCCGCGCCAAGCTCGGCATCATGGTCCTTGTCTCCGTCGTCGGCATCAGCGCCTTCAACACCCTGCAGTACTGGGCGCTCGAGCACACCACGGCATTGAACACGCTGTTGCTGCAGTCATCGGGACCGCTCATCGTCGCGGTGTGGTCGCTGATCCTGCTCGGCGTGCGACTGACGCTGGCGCAGGCCATTGGCGTGCTGTTGTCCTTGACCGGCGTGCTGGTGATCCTGCTGCACGGCGATCTCGGCGCACTTTCAAACATCGAGTTCAACGAGGGCGACCTGATCTTCACCGCCGCGATGGTGGTGTTCGGATTGTATTCGGTGCTCACGCTGAAGCGCCCGGCCATCCACGGGCTGTCCTTTGTCGCCTTCACTTTCGGCTGCGGCGCGGCCTGCCTGATCCCGTTGTTGATCTGGGAATTGTCGACGCGGCCGGCGATGGCGCTCGATGCCAGAAACCTCGCCTCGCTGTTCTATGTCGCGGTGTTTCCCTCGACGCTGGCCTATCTCTGCTTCAATCGCGGCGTGCTCTTGATCGGCGCCAACCGCGCCGCGCCGTTCTTCCATGTGGTGCCGGTGTTCGGCTCGTTGATGGCGATCGTCTTTCTCGGCGAGCGCCCGCAACTGTTCCACGTCATCGGGTTTGCGCTGGTGCTGACCGGCGTGTTCGTCGCCTCGCGCAAACAGGCAACCTAAAGCGCGATGGGATTAGGTTGAATCACCATCGCGCTTTAGGTTCTTGATTGCGCATGATCTTTTTCGGAAAACCGCTGCGCACTTTTCCGGATCATGCTCTAGTTAGTTCGTCTCGAGCGCCGTAGCAGCCAGCCGGCGCTGGCCGGGTTGGCGCGCCGCATTCGGTCATTGTCACGCTCAGGCATAGCGCGCCGCTCCCATGCAGACGGCCGTGATCGCAAGCAATGCCGCGGCAACGCGCTGGGCGGTCGCGACGCGTGATCGGGCGCGGAACGCATCGGCCGTCCCGTTGCGCAGGCCGCTGACCGCACGACCGCCGATAACGGCCTGCACAGCTACCGCAATCAGCGCGCACAGTGCGCCGGCCGCAAGTATCCGCTCGCTCGCGCCGAATGCACCGCCATGGACAAGGTGCCCAAGATAGGCGCCGCTCAAGATGGCGATCGTCGCGGCGCCCATTTGCGGACCGAACAGCTGCTCGCCGCCGGCGCCGCCGGTGCGCGCCAGTGTGAAGCTCGACCCGGCCCAGAATACTGAGGACAAGACGTGGAGCGACAAGGCTATGATGAGTTCGATCTGCATGACACGAGCTCCAGAGCGGACGTTGTAATTAGATATACATTCTGTATATTAAATTAGTCAAGAGGATGGAGGATGGCAAGACGCGCCTATGTGAGCCCGCTTCGTGCGGCAGCCGCGGCGGAGAAGCGTGACCGCGTTATCGAAGCGGCGGCCAAATCGCTGCGCGAGGGCGTTGGGCTTTCGAGCTTTTCGCTGGAGACGGTGGCAAAGGCGGCGGGCGTCACGCGGTTGACCGTCTACAATCAGTTCGGGTCGCGGCGGGCGCTGCTGGAGGCCGTGTTCGACGAGATTGCGAGGCAAGGCGGCCTTGGCGGAATTGCCGACGCCATGGCGATGGCTGATCCGCGCGCGGCGCTGGACCGGCTGGTCGAGATCTTCTGCGCCTTCTGGAGCAGAGACGCCGCCATCGGCCGGCTTCATGATGCAATGGCGACCGACCCCGAATTCGCAACCGCGCTGATCGAACGCAATGAGCGGCGGCGCAAGGCGGTCAGCATTCTGATAGACCGGGCGGCCGAAAAGAATAAGTCACATCGGGCGCGGCAGGACTCGGTTGACATGATCTTTGCGCTGACGAGTTACGCCACCTTTGCGATGCTTCGCAGAGGCCGCTCTGCAGTCCACACCTGCGACCTCCTGAAATCGGCTTGCCACAGCGCGCTTGATCGGCTGGTGGACGGTGATCCGATGCAAACTCGCCAATAGCTGCCCCGACCAATGCCGATTTGCCGCAAACTTCGCTGGTCGCTATGATCGCCGTAGTGGCGCGCAACGATGGTGTCACAACACCGGGTTATGATGTAAGAAAGTCCGCCGGCCGCCGGTCGGCCCATGCGGTGTTGGAGGCTGTGGGGATGATTACCGTTCCGGAGCTTGCAGCCGACGCACTCGGCAGATTCCTGGCCAACTAT
>Ga0307479_10000546_pt1 | contig 33837 bp, 38 predicted proteins | sample atmos_gasesECM4C_FD_203743 | JGI IMG/M metagenome (GOLD analysis project Ga0307479, IMG submission 203743) | Hardwood forest soil microbial communities from Morgan-Monroe State Forest, Indiana, United States - atmos_gasesECM4C_515 | ecosystem: Environmental > Terrestrial > Soil > Temperate...
GGCAAAAACGTTTCCGCTCGGCCCGAGGAGAAGGATGGACGGTTCGACCTTCTCGGTTTTGAAAAATGTGTCGTGACCGGCTTGGATATCGAAATCTTCAATTGTGATCGTCACGCTCGAGGCGCTAACAAGTTGATTGTAGTGAACGAGCAGTCCGGTGGACACCACGTTGTTCGCAGCATCGCTATAGAGACCGAGTCCAAAGTCTTTGAGTTTGCCACCGCCCTGATCGTACGAGACACCGATCGAGCCTTGAAATTCGAAGTCGCCATTAACTTGCGGACTGAAACCGCTCGTTCCTTGCGGATGCGAAGCATCAATTCCTTGCACCGCCGAGATTTGAAAATTGGATCCACTAGGGGTGAATGGCTGGCCTCTCAAGAATACAGCATGTGCCCTTGGGCAGATGATCGTCAGACCAAAAGCGAGTGACATAGCAAGCGCGAGACTTCGTTTTGTTTTCATGGCTGAGGTTTCCATTTTTTGGCGAGCTGCTAAATTCTATAATTTCCAGATCGCGCTAGTCATCACACCACATTTGATGATTCATTGGCAACCGAAAAATCGAAACAGATCGCTCCGAACAGTCCTTTGTTCCGCTGTGGATTCTGTTTAGATTCCGCCAATGATTTCGATCTGGGATCGCGCGAATCCACAGTTGCGAAATCTGGCCGTTTATGAGCCAGGCAAGCCGATCGAAGAGACGGCGCGCGAACTCGGCGTTCGGCCAAACGAAATCGTCAAGCTCGCATCTAACGAGAACCCGCTTGGCCCTTCCCCCAAAGCAGTCGCGGCCATGCGGGCCGCGATCGAGTCAGCGGAACTTTATCCGGATGGCGGCGGATTTCTTTTGCGCGAAGCGCTGGCGACAAAACTTGGGTGCGACCACGGCAACATTATTCTCGGAAATGGCTCAAACGAGATCATCGAGTTCGTCGGCCATGCTTTTTTAGAGCCGGGCGACGACGTCATCGTGTTCGAACATGCGTTCATCGCTTACAAACTGATCGCCATGTTGTTCGGGGCACAGACAATCGAAATTGCGACGCCAAATTTTCAGCCCAACCCGAACGCGATCCTTGATGCGATCACCCCAAAAACGAAGGTCATCTTCATCGCGAACCCCAACAATCCGACCGGCGCGCTGATTGGACCGGACGAGATCGACCGTTTCCTCACGCGAATTCCGGACAATATCGTCACTGTCCTGGATGAAGCTTATTTCGAGTTTCTCGAGAATCCCCCCGATACCCTTTTGCATGTGCGCGACGGTCGAAACCTCATCGTCCTGCGCACATTTTCGAAAATTTATGGCCTGGCTAGTCTGCGCGTCGGCTACGGAATTGCGCGGCCCGAGCTGGTGGAGGTTTTGCAAAAAACCCGCCAGCCTTTCAATGTAAACGGTATAGGTCAGGTCGGCGCACTCGCCGCGTCGGGAGACGATGAGCATTTGCGCAAAACAAAAAAAATTACCGACGAGGGCCGGTCGTTTTTAGAAAAACAATTTCAAGCGATGGGATTAAGATTCGTTCACAGCGCAGGTAATTTTGTCTTTGTCCGCGTCGGCAACGGTCCAGGCGTATTCAAAAAAATGCTTGCCCGCAAAATCATCGTGCGCCCGCTGCGCGGCTATCATCTTCCGGAATGGATTCGAATCACGGTGGGCACAATGGAACAAAACGACAAATGCATCGAAGCGTTGAAGAAAGTGCTCTCCTAAGATCGACATCCCATGCCGTCGGCGGTCCTGAACTCGTCGCCGGCGACACCATTGTTGCGATTTCGACGCCGGCGGGTGAAGGCGCAATTGCGCTTGTGCGAATTTCCGGGCCGGGCGCGATTGCGATTGCGGGCAAGATATTTCGCGGCAAAGAAAATCCAAACGAGTTCGGTTCGCACATTCAACATTTCGGCGAAATCGTTGATGAGGCGGGACAGCTGATCGATGAAGTGCTGATCTCGATCCACCGCGCGCCTGCGAGTTATACGGGCGAAGATCTAGTCGAGATTAGTTGTCACGGCGGAACGCTGGTGACGGCGAAAGTGCTGGAAGCTTGTTTGCGGGGTGGGGCGCGAGGCGCACGTCCAGGAGAATTTACCGAGCGGGCATTCCTCAACGGCAAAATGGATCTGACGCAGGCCGAAGCTGTGATCGACTTGATCCGCGCGCGAACCGATCTGGCGCTACGCTCCGCCACCGAGCAACTCGAAGGCAAGCTTGGCAAAAAAATCAGGTCAATCCAAGGCGCTCTGGTTGAACTTGTCGCTCACATCGAGGCTTCGATTGATTTTTCAGAGGAAGGGATCGAGCCCGATGAAGGCGAAAAGCTGCGTGCTCGTCTCGATTCCATTCGCGAAGAAATCTCAGGCTTGCTCGCCACGGCCGATCAAGGTCGCCTGCTACGCGAAGGCGTCCGGGTTGTAATCTATGGAGCGACGAACGCAGGCAAGTCGAGTTTGCTCAACCGGCTGCTCGGTTACGAGCGCGTGATCGTCAGTGATTCACATGGAACGACGCGCGACACGATCGAAGAGACGGTCAATCTCCGCGGCGTGCCGGTTCGCTTACTCGACACCGCCGGCTTGCGCACATCGACGTCCGATATCGAGCGCGAGGGAATCGCGCGCACGGAACGTTCGCTGAAGCAGGCAGACTTGCGGTTGCACATCGTCGACCGAAACGCGCCGCGGCCCGAACACTTTGACGAAAGCGCAGCTAACGGAAATGAAATTCTCGTGCTCAACAAAAGCGATCTTCCCGAGCACGCATACTGGAAAAACCTCAGCGCACTGCGAATTTCGTGCGCTACTGAAGAAGGAGTTGCCGAACTCGAGAACGAAATCATAAGGCGAGTTGGCAAACAGAAGTTGCGGCCGGAGAACGCGGTCGCGATCAATTTGCGCCATCGCGATTGCCTGCGACGCGCGCTCGACGCGTGCGATCAAGCGCGCCGCGGGATGGACGAATCACGTTCGCCGGAATTGTTGACCGTGGACCTAAATGATGCGCTCGCTGCGGTCGGCGAGGTAATTGGCACAGTTGGCGTCGAACAAATCCTCGATTCGGTTTTCGGTCAGTTCTGCATCGGCAAATGAAGAATGCCTATGAGCGATTCGTCAGGCCACTCCTGTTTTCGATCGATCCGGAGAGCGCGCATCATCTTGGGATTGCGTCCCTTCGCGCAGCAGCCAATCTCCAACCTGTTCTCCGCGCGCTGGAGCGCTTTCGCCCCGAGCCGAAACCGAAAACAGTTTTTGGCGTCCATTTCCCAAACCCGATAGGTCTTGCGGCTGGGCTGGACAAAAACGGCGTCGCGTTACCGGCGTGGGCCGCGCTCGGGTTCGGTTTCATCGAGATCGGGACAGTCACGGCCAAAGCGCAGCCCGGAAATCCCAAGCCGCGCATTTTTCGTTTTCCGAAACAAAGTGCGTTGATCAATCGGCTAGGTTTCAACAATCACGGCGCGGACGCGATCGCTCGTCGATTGAAGGAATTAAAGCGAAGCGGACGCTGGCCGAAAGTCCCTGTCGGAATCAACATCGGCAAATCAATGGGTACGCCGATAGCGGAGGCCAGTGCGGACTACCTCTATTCATTCCAACTCTTGCGCGAATTCGCCGACTACATTGTGTTAAATGTCAGTTCGCCAAATACACCCGGCTTGCGCGAGCTCCAAGGCGCCCAAGCGCTCGCCGAATTGTTGCGTGCGATCGCTGAGAAGAATCTCTGCACTCCAAAACCGGTCCTTGTGAAAATCGCGCCCGATCTGACGCTCGATGAGCTCGAATCGATCATGGCCGCTTGCGAAGCAAACGGAGTCGCTGGAATTATCGCGACAAATACCACTCTCGATCATTCGTCGATTCCACCTGATCAAGACCAACAAGGCGGGTTGAGCGGCGCGCCAGTAAGCGAAAAATCGACCGCGCTTGTTCGTGCGATCGCCGCAAGATCGACAATCCCCATCATCGCTTCGGGCGGAATTGTCGACGGCGATTCCGCGCGAGAAAAAATCGAGGCCGGCGCGAAACTACTACAGATTTACACTGGGCTAATCTTTCGCGGGCTGGGTTTACTGCGCGAAATCGCCGAAGCGATCCCATGAAATTGTCACGCAAACTTGGGAAGCTCGTGAGGCCGGAAGCTTACCGGCGCGGCTGGCGCAGGGCGCAGCGCTCTATCTTTCGCTTGCCGTTTGGACCCGTGCTCGCCCGCATCGACCAACACCGGCTCACGGAAATTCAAAAACGCTGCGCCGGTGAAAAATATGCGGATGTCGATCACTGGCTACGCGTAAACCGCGAACGCGTTCAAGATTTGAAGCTTCATCGTTCCCCGCCACAACGCGTCCTCGATCTCGGGTGCGGTGGCGGCTTCTTCCTGTTCATCTTAAAGCGGTTCAACCATTCCGTGCTTGGACTCGACGTCGACCGTTCGCCGCTGTTCGCAGAATTGCTCGACGTCTTCGGCGTCCCGCGCGTTGTATGCGAAATCAAACCGTTCGAGCCGCTGCCGAATCTTCGGCAGCATTTCGATTGGATCACGGCGTTTTCGATCGGCTTTGATCGACATGCTGAGACTCGTGCGCGATGGGGAACAAAGGAATGGGATTTTCTGCTGCGCGATTTGGAGCGGCAGCTCGCGCCGGGCGGCAAGATTTATCTCACCGTGAATCCAATGCCAAATGGCGACTATCTGACGGAGGAACTGCGCGATTTCTTCTCAAGCCGCGGCGCCGATGTCGAGCGCGAACGCATCTTTTTTCACAACGGCGTGCGCGGCTGACTACAACCTGTCCACCTCAGTCTTGGCACGAATGAACCCAGATGTTTTAGCGATGCGCAACCGCCATTCCTGAGGCGAATTAACTTTGGAGGTAGTCAAAATGTTGAAGTGGGCATTTATCTTTCTCGTGATCGCGCTGATCGCCGCTTTGTTCGGATTCACCGGAATCGCCGCGGCGGCGGCAGGGATCGCGAAGTATCTAAATCCGAAAATCGCGCTCTCGAGCAGCGCTGCTGTCAGCCAGGGAAATTATTTTCCCTTCCAAGGCTTCCAGCCTGCCAGGATGTTCTTCTCGCGCAGCTTACACTTGTCGCTCACTTTTGTGAACGTCAGCATGTCGCCATTGCGGGAGAATTTGTAAGTCGCCGGACCTTTGCAGGCCCTGGTCGTCTTCCCGCGGACTTCGTGGATCGTCATGGTATCACCAGTCACCTCATATTTACCCCATATGCTTGCTCGATTGCTGTTGTTGAGAGCTACTTGGAACGTGCCGTCGGCCTTGATTGCCCATACCGTCCCTAACGAGTTCGTCCAAGTCCCAACGACCGCGTTTTGGGGAGTTTCCTGGAACATTGCGCAGCCGCCGAGAACCGCGACTGTCGTAATAGCAAGAATAAGCGAAATTGATTTCCTCATGGCTCGATGCTGTCTGGAACATCGCTCCTGTTCAAGCAAAGAACTGCATCGTCTTTACTGACCGAGGTCGCGGCCTAAATTCCAGTGATGTCGGTTTCAGAAACACAGGTGCGCGATGCATTGCGCTCGGTTCGTTATCCGGGCTTTAGTCGCGACATTGTCTCGTTCGGTTTGGTCAAGGGAATCAACGTCGACGATGGCGAAGTAAGAGTGCAGCTCGCGCTGGCGACCAATGATCCGAATGTCCCGGCCACTATCAAGAACGACGCCGAGAAAGTTTTGCGCGGGATCGCTGGAGTCCGCTCCGCAAAGGTGTTGATCGACATTCACGCGCCGCCGGCCGGTGCCGGCGCCAGAGTTGGAGTGGCCAGAATTCCGGGAATCAAGCACGTGATTGCAGTCGCGAGTGGCAAAGGCGGCGTGGGCAAATCAACAGTCGCGGCGAATATCGCGGTCGCGCTTGAGCAAACACAATCGCGCGTGGGCTTGTGCGATTGCGACATTTACGGCCCGAGCATTTCACTCATGTTCGGCACGCGCGAGCGACCTACCGCCACCGAAGAGAACAAGATCATCCCGATCGAGCAGTACAATCTCAAGTTGATGTCGATGGGTTTTCTGCTCGATGACACTTCGCCGGCGATTTTGCGTGGACCAATGGTCACGCGTTACACCCAGCAATTCTTGCGGCAGGTCGATTGGGGCGAACTCGATTTTCTCGTTCTCGATCTCCCACCAGGCACGGGCGACATTCAACTCACGATCGTGCAGACGGTCGCCCTTTCCGGCGCAATCATCGTGACTACGCCGCAGGAAGTGGCTCTGATCGATGCCCGAAAGGCGGCCACGATGTTTGAAAAGGTGAACGTTCCCGTGCTCGGCCTGGTTGAAAACATGAGCTACTTCATTTCGCCATCCGACAACAAGCGCTACGATATCTTCGGCAGCGGTGGCGGCGAACGAGAAGCCAAGCGGCTCCGAGTTCCTTTGCTTGGTCAAGTCCCGATTGATATCGCAACTCGCGAAGCAGGCGACCGCGGCCAGCCCATCGTCGCGGAAGATCGAAAATCGCCGGTCGCGGCGGAATTTATGAAGATTGCGGGACGAATTCGCGACACGTTGGCGTAAGCGATTTGCCCTGTAAATTAAATAGGTATGGCTGATGCTACGTCATACTAACCAACGAGTTATTCACTTACTATTGACTGATTCTCATTTTTATGGAAAACAGTGGTTCAATGCCGCCGGCCCTAGAGGAGAAGTCGCAGTTCGTTAAGAACTCCGTGCTCTACAAGGAGTTCCTCGCTGAACGAGAAGAAATTTTGAAGCACAAGTGGATCGAGAGCGAAAAAGCCGGTAAAGACATCGGCTTTGAAAAAGCGCTGCTCGATTGGATCGTGAAGCATCGCTCCAACTGGAGAGCGAAAAGAATGAAGGAGGCTCGCGCGGAACGTTAGCCTCCTTTAATGTTTCAGCACCTTTAAAGCGATCCCGCGAGGTCGCTAAGGATGCGAATGAAAGACACCAAACATACTGCCAGTCCGGCTCGGACTCCGGGCGTCCCGATTATGGACGCCGAAGCCATCCGCCGCGCGCTGCGGCGGATCGCTCACGAAATTATTGAGCAAAACGCCGACCTGAAGTCGGTCGTGCTTGCTGGGATCCCGTTACGCGGCGTCGAAATCGCGCGGCGACTCGCGGAATTCATTCGCGACGTCGCCAAGATCGACATCGAAACCGGCACCATCGATGTGGCAATGCATCGCGACGACGTCGGCACGCGCGCCGAGTTGCCCGTTGTGCATACGTCGAAACTCCCGCTGCCGCTTGAAGGCCGCACCATCATTATCGTCGATGACGTTCTGTTCACAGGTCGCACCGCGCGAGCTGCGATGGACGCGATCAGTTCTTTCGGACGCCCCGCCCGGATTCAACTCGCAGCTCTTGTCGATCGCGGACACCGCGAATTGCCGATTCGCGCGGATTACGTTGGCAAAAATCTGCCGACCGCGACCCGCGAGCAAATCCAGGTTCGCCTCCAAAACATCGACAACGAACCCGACGCGGTCTGGTTGTTCAAAGAATGAACTGGAATCGAAAAGATCTGCTCGGGCTGCGCGAACTTTCCGCGGATGAAATCAATTTCATTCTTGAAACGGCGGACGCGTTCAAACAAGTCGGAACCCGCGAGATAAAAAAAGTTCCGGCATTGCGCGGCAAAACGCTGATCAATTTCTTCGTCGAGCCGAGCACGCGGACGCGCACTTCATTCGAGCTGGCCGCATTTCGTCTGAGCGCGGACGTGATCAACATTTCCGCTTCGACTTCGAGTCTGACTAAAGGCGAAACGCTCAAAGACACGGCCCGCAATCTCGAAGCGTTGCACGCCGACATTCTCGTTTTGCGCCACAGCTCGGCCGGCGCGCCTCAGTTTCTCGCCCAACGATTGAAATCGAGCGTCATAAACGCCGGCGACGGCGCGCACGAACATCCGACCCAAGGGCTGCTCGATATTTACACGATCCGCGAAAAGCGCGGAAAGATCGCTGACTTACACGTCGTTATCGTCGGCGACATTTTGTTCAGCCGAGTGGCGCGCTCCAATATTTTTGCCCTCACGAAACTCGGCGCCCGCGTTACGTTGGTTGGACCGAGCACACTTGTACCGCGCGAATTTGAAAAGCTCGGGGTCACTGTTTCTCACGAGATCGAGAACGTCCTGCCCGAAGCCGACGTCGTGAACTTGTTGCGCATCCAGCACGAGCGTCAGCGCAAAGAATATTTTCCGGGAATCGGCGAATACACCACCCTCTTCGGCCTCACGAAAGAACGCGCCAAACATCTGAAACCCGATTGCCTCGTAATGCATCCCGGCCCCATCAATCGCGGAGTCGAGATAGACAGTGAAGTGGCGGACGGCCTGCAAAGCGTCATCCTTGATCAAGTCACCAACGGTCTCGCCGTCCGTATGGCCGTTCTTTATCTCTGCGGAGGAATCGCGGCATGAGCGCGATGATTATTCGCGGCGGCCGGGTGATCGATCCGGCAAACAAATGCGATGAAGTTGTCGACCTTGCCATTGTCGATGGAAAAATCGCGGAGAAGTCTGCGATTAAAGGGCAAAAGGAGGAGCAGGTCGACGCGAAGGGATTGATCGTCGCCCCGGGGTTGATTGACATCCACGTACATCTGCGTGAGCCCGGATTCGGTCACAAAGAGACAATCGCGTCCGGCACGCGCGCTGCGGCCGCCGGCGGATTCACGACGATTGTTTGCATGCCGAACACGTCGCCCGCAGCCGACAATCCGGCGACGATCGCGTGGATCAAAGATCGAGCGGCCGAAGCTGGATGCGTAAACGTTCTGCCGACTGGCGCTATTTCGAAAAACATTGCCGGCGAAGAGCTCGCGCCGATCGGTTCGTTAGGCCGGGCCGGAGTCGTGGCAATTACCGATGACGGTCGTTGCATTCAGAACCACGAACTCATGCGCCGCGCGGTCGAGTACGCGCGCATGGTCGGTTTGCCCGTGCTCGATCATTGTCAGGATTACAACTTGGTCGGCAACGGAGTCGTTCACGAAGGCTATTGGAGCACGCTGCTGGGTCTGCCCGGCTGGCCGGCCGCCGGCGAACAAGCCATCGTCGCTCGCAATATTTTATTGGCCGAACTCTGCGACCATCACATCCACTGCCAGCACATCAGCGCCGGCGGAAGTGTGCGATTGATTCGCGAGGCCCGGAACCGCGGCGTGAAAATAAGCGGCGAAGTTTGCCCGCATCATGTCGCACTGACTCACGAAGCGATTCAAAATTTCGACACGAATTACAAAATGAATCCGCCGTTGCGATCGAAGGAAGATGTCGATGCAATCCTGGAAGGAATCGCCGACGGCACGTTGTCGATCTTGTGTTCGGATCACGCGCCGCACGCCGGGTTCGAGAAAGAAGTCGAGTTCGATCAGGCGCCGTTCGGGATTGTCGGACTGGAAACCGAGCTCGGTCTCTTCATCGATCTTCTCGTGCACAAACATCGCAAGATCGACATCGAGCGGTTGATCGAGATGTACACCGTTGAGCCGGCGAAACTTCTAGGCCTCGATGCCGGAACATTGTCCGTTGGCGCGAAGGCGGACGTCACACTGATTGATCCGAATCTGGAATGGACGGTCACGATCGATCAGTTCCAATCTGCGTCGCGCAATTCACCGTTCGACGGCTGGAAATTAAAAGGTCGCGCCGTGCGGACAATTGTCGGCGGGGAAACAGTTTGGGAATTACCCTGAATAACCGCCGCTGATATAACTTTCCAGATGCGCGATGGTCGCGCTTTGGCAGGAGATCACGTATTTCACGAGATCGCCGATCGAGACCACGCCGACAACTTTGCCGCCATCGAGCACCGGCAAATGGCGAAACCGTTTGTCGGTCATCGCGCGCAGACATTCCTCGACGCCTTCATTCGGATGGGTCACCGTTAAATTGGTGGACATTATCTCGGACACTTTGGTCTCGGACGACTTCTTACCGCGCAACATGACTTTGCGAGTGTAATCCCGCTCAGACAGCATCCCGACGAGCTTGTTTCCCTTCATCACCAAAAGGGCGCCGACGTTTTTCTCGTCCATCATTTTGACCGCGTCGTCGACGCACGTTTCCGGCGTTACTGAGAAGATCTCGCGGCTCTTTTGTCCGAGAACAGCGCTGATGTTTCCGCTTACGTCCATAAATCCAGAAATCGCGGAACGCTAAAATACACCACTGCGACTGGACCGCGCAAAGAGATTTTCGCGGGCTGCAGGCCTAGCGGCGAGAGAACTTATCCTCGATCAGCCGATTCAGATGCTCGCCGATGGCCGATTGATCGAGGCGTTGAATGACTTCGTTTAAGAACCCGTTAACGATGAGACGCTGGACGATCTTCGGCGGAATGCCGCGCGATCGGAGATAAAACATTTCGTCCTCGTTGATCTGACCAGACGTCGCGCCATGGGTGCAACGGACGTTGTCGGCCAGAATTTCCAAGCCGGGCATCGAGTTCGCTTCGGCATCGTCGCTCAACAAGAGGTTGCGAACTTTTTGATAGGCGTCGGTGAAATGAGCGCGCGGTTCGACACGAATGAGTCCGCCGAACGTGCAGCGCGCGCGATCGTCGATCGCATTCTTATAAAGGAGATCGCTGGCGGTGCGCGGAGAGACATGATCCTGCAATGTTCGCGAGTCGAACTCCTGCTCGCCGATTGCGACGGCAACCGCGAGGAGATCGCTTCGCGCGCCTTCGCCGATGAGGCGGCTCAAACTTTCGAACCGTGAATACCGCGAGCCAAGATTAAGATTCAAACTCATCGCCGAAGCATCGTGATCGACCGTGGTCGAGTTCATTTGCAGCCCGATTACTTTGGGTGCCCAATTTTGCGCGCACACATAGGTGACCTTGGCGCCCGGCCCCGCGATGAGATCGTTTACTCCGCAGGCAAATCCGCCCGCGTTTTGATCGCATGATTGGAAGTGCTCGATCACGGTAACTTTGGCAAGCTCGTCGGTGACCAAAAGCAGATGCGGGAAAACCGAGACGTTATCGCCGCGAAGCCAGTGGAAAATTTCGATCGGCTGTTCAATCTCGACGCCGCGCGGAACGAACAGAAATGTCCCCGAAGAAACAAGCGCTCGATGGAGCGCGGCAAACTTGGTCGAGCCGAGCGATGCTTCGGTTGACATGAAATATTTTCGGAACAAATCGGCGTGTTCGGTCATCGCGCGCTCAAGCGGTTCGAAAATGACGCCGCGCTTTTTCACATCGTCCGAAATAATCGAGCGCTCGATCAGTTGATCGCCGGCGAAAATCATGCGCGCGGCGACTTGATCGAGTCCACGCGAGTATTTCAAAATGTTGCGCCGATCGTCGTCTCCCATTTCAGGGCTGAATTGGAACGGCGTGACATCGAGGAGGTCGACATTGGAAAAACGCCACGCCTGATCTTTGCGGGTTGGCCGCGGGATCGATTCAAATTTCTCCCAAGCTGCGCCCTGTTGGTCGCGAAACCAAGCCGGCAAATCGGCAGAATCATTCGGGCCGGAAAGAATTCCTCTCGTCGGGCCTATCTCCCTTTCGTGAGTGACGGACGCCATGATTTCGATCCTGCAAACTAATGCGATGCGCGCTGCAAAGGACTCGTCGGAGCTAGCCGACCGAGCCTTCCATCTCGAGCTCGATCAAGCGTTTCAGTTCAACCGAATATTCCATCGGGAATTGCCTAACGAGATCGTTGACGAATCCGTTCACGCTCAAGCTCATCGCCTGCGCTTCGCTTAAACCGCGCTGTTGCATGTAGAAAATTTGTTCGGCACTGACCTGGCTGACACTGGCTTCGTGCTGAACCGAGTTACCCGTGCCGCGAACGGTGATCGCCGGATATGTGTCGGTGCGCGACGTCGCGTTGATGAGAAGCGCGTCGCACTCGGTGTTGTTCTTGCAATTTTTGAGATGCTTCGGGACGTGGACGAGTCCGCGATAGGTCGCGCGACCGGTGCCGATCGAGATCGATTTGGAAATGATATTTGAGGTTGTTTCATCGGCGGCGTGAATCATTTTCGCGCCCGTGTCCTGATGCTGTCCGTTATTGGCGAGCGCAATTGAAAGCACTTCGCCGCGCGCCTTTCGCCCCTTCAACACAACGCCTGGATATTTCATGGTCAACCGCGAGCCGATGTTGCAGTCAATCCATTTGATCTCCGCGTCTTCGTGGGCCAATCCGCGTTTTGTCACCAAATTGAAAACGTTGGCCGACCAGTTTTGCACGGTGATGTATTGGATCTTGGCGCCCTTGAGCGCAACCAGCTCGACTACCGCGCTGTGCAGCGTTGTGGTCTCGAACTTCGGCGCGGTGCAGCCTTCCATGTAAGTGACTTCGCTCCCTTCGTCGGCAATGATAAGAGTGCGCTCGAATTGGCCGAAATTCTCCGCGTTGATCCGGAAGTAAGCTTGCAGTGGATGTTTCACTTTCACTCCGGGCGGCACATAAATGAACGAGCCGCCGCTGAACACAGCCGAATTAAGCGCGCTGAACTTGTTGTCGGCAATCGGGATGACTTTGCCGAACCATTTCCGGAAAATCTCCGGATGATTTTTTAAACCTTCGGTCGAGCCGACGAAAATCACGCCCTGTTCGCCAACTGCTTTCTTGATGTTTGAGTAAACCGCTTCGCTGTCGAACTGCGCTTCGACCCCGGCGAGAAATTTTCGTTCCTGTTCCGGAATGCCGAGCCGCTCAAACGTGCGCTTGATGTCCTCCGGGACTTCTTCCCAAGTCCGCTTGGCTGCGTCGCCGGACGCAAGGTAATATCGAATCTTGTCGAAATCGATTGCCTCGAGATCTTTGCTCGCCCAATGGGTCGGCAGCGGTTTCTCAAGAAATGTTTTCAACCCACGGAGGCGATATTCTCGCACCCAATCGGGATCTTCCTTGACGTCGGAAATGTAGTGGATGGTTTTCTCGCTCAGGCCGCGGCCCGCGTCCTTAGCGTAATCAACCTTGTAATGAAAATCGCCGATGCTGCGGTCGATATTGACGGCTTTAGTTTCCGGTTTCATTGTCAATCCTATCTGGTTACTGCCATTTCGTCGGCAGATTCGCGTGCCCAATCATAACCGCGTTCTTCGAGTTCAAGCGCAAGATCTTTTCCACCGCTGCGGACGATGCGACCGGCGACCATAACGTGAACGTGATCGGGCACAATGTAGTTCAAAAGTCTTTGATAGTGCGTAATCAAGAGAATGCCGAGGCTAGGACCACGCATCATGTTAACGCCGCGGGCAACGATTTTCAGCGCGTCGATATCGAGACCACTGTCGGTCTCATCGAGCACGGCATATTTCGGCTCGAGCATGGCGAGCTGCAAAATTTCGGTGCGTTTCTTCTCGCCGCCGGAAAAGCCTTCGTTAACCGCGCGCGACGTGAACGACCGATCCATGCCGAGCAGTTCCATTTTCTCGTAAAGTTTCGCGTAATATTCGGTCGCCTCGAGTTCTTCGCCTTCGGGCAAACGCGCCTGCAGCGCCGCCCGTAAAAAATTGGCAATCGTGACGCCCGGAATTTCGCTGGGATATTGGAAGGCGAGGAACAGGCCTTTGCGCGCGCGCTCGTCCGGCTCCATGCCAAGAACGTCTTCGCCGTCCATCGTGATCTTGCCTTTGGTGACCTGATATTCCGGATGGCCGGCCATTACTTTGGCGAGCGTACTTTTGCCGGAGCCATTTGGCCCCATAATGGCGTGCACTTCACCTCGCGGCACGGCCAGGCTAAGGCCACGGACGATCTGCTGGTCATCAATGGCGACGTGGAGGTTATCGACTCGAAGCTCGTTCATAAGGCAGGTAGGGAATATAAGCTCATTCGGGTCGATTGCGAACGGATTCGAGCGGATTCCCTCAGGTGGCCCTGCGCCAATCTGGCGCAGGGCGGACCCGGTGGTTTCCGCCAAAAAAGGCATTGCTATTGCTGCCTAAATGCGATGGTGAGCTCCGACCAAAAACCGCCACGCACGACAATATCGAGAGAAGCTGTCTCGAAAGCGACCAGCGAGTTGAACAACCTGCTGCACATCATTTGCGGAACCAGCGCCCAGATTTCGAACTTGTGGGATGACAACGATGATTCCGATCAATATCTCGATATGCTTCGCACCAGCATCGATCGCGCGGAAGCGGTAGCAGAGCAGTTGACCGAACAGGCTGGCGGCGCGAACCAGAAGGTCCTGATCCATCCCGAACTCGCGTCGTTCATTAAGCCAAAAACGGTGACGGAAATGCCACGGCCGAAGCAGAGCATTCTCGTGGTCGACGATGAGCCGATGGCCCTTGTGTTGATCAAGCGTTTGTTGAGCGAAGCGGGCTATCACGTCATCACCGCCCAATCGGGTTTCGAATGCCTCGATATTTTCCGCAAGCAGCCCCATTCGTTTCAATTAGTCCTGCTCGATCTGACAATGCCGTTCATGGATGGTGAGGAGACATTCCAGCGGCTTCGGGAAATTCGCGCGGATATTCCGGTGATTCTATGCACGGGATTCATTCGGCGAGAGCATCTCGATCGAATGATGAACGCCGGCATATCGGGATTTTTGCGGAAGCCTCTCGCTCCCGACGAAATCGTGGAGCACGTGCGCCAAGTTTTGGCGAGCCTCAAATATTCGCAAAGGCAAATGGATAACCTGGCTGGTTGATTGCGGCAGATGAAGTCGAATCAGCGAGCCCGAGCGATCGAAAGCTTCTGTGATAATCGCCTCTTCGAAGGCGTCGATGTCGATGTAATCGAGCGGATCGCGCCGAAGATCGACGTCCTGCGCAAGAAGCCGGGCGAGATTATTTTTCGCGAAGGCGAGCCGGGCGACTCGCTCTATCTTGTTGGGGAAGGATTAGTGAAAATTTCCAAGCCGGCCGATGTCGCCGGCCACGAGATTTCGGATTACGTCGACGAGGGAAATTTCTTTGGCGCGACCGCGCTATTGGTCGGCGAACCACACTCGACCACGGCGACAGCTACCCAGTCGGCACTCATCGGCGAGGTTAAAGAGGAAACCTTTCAAGAGCTTCTCGGGTTGGCACCGAGCCGCCTGCACATGAATTTCCTGCGCGCAGTCACCGCGCGCATTCGAAGCGCGAACGATCATTTCATGCGGGAAACCGTGCGGGCAGAGCGAATGCGCGTGGCCGGTACGCTGGCCAATGCAATCATCCACGATTTGAAAAACCCGGTTTGTGTCGCGCGCTGCTGTTCCGACTTGATCAAGAACGACTCGGCAGATCCGCAACTGCGCGAACTCAGCTCAATGTTGACCGACGCCGTAAACGGGATCCTCGGGATGACGCTGGACCTTCTTGAGTACACTCGCGGTTCACTTTCCTTGAATAAACGGCCGACCTCAATCTGGCGGCTGCTTGACGAGTTGAACCGTCAGTCACTCCATCTGTTGCCGGGCAGAAACATCAAGTTCGTCAAACAGCTCCGTTACCAGGGAAACATCGACATCGATCTCGGCCGATTTGTTCGCGCGCTTAGCAATCTTCTGGAAAATTCGATGCGAGCGATGCCGCGCGGCGGCACTGTTACCTTCACCATCGACGTAATTGAAAATCTGGTCGTAATTCGAATCTCCGACACCGGTCGCGGCATCACGCCCGAGCTAATGCCGAGATTATTCGAGGCATTCGAATTGCGGGACAATTCCGACCGCGCCGGGATTGGGCTCGCTGTGGCCAAGGCCATCATTGAAGCGCACAACGGCAAGATTTCCATTGGCAGCGTGGTCGGGAAAGGCACGACGGTCGACATTCGATTGCCCAAACCCACAGGCGAATAATTGCGCGCGCAATCGAGCGCGCTACCGTTTGCAGCTGAGCTCAGCGTTCAAACGATCGCTGACTTTGCCCTGTGGTGTAATGGTAACACAGCGCCCTTTGGAGGCGTTATTCTTGGTTCGAATCCAAGCGGGGCAGCCAGATTACTGCTTTTTCTCGGGCGCAACCTTTTGAACCTTTTTCCAGTTCTCCCAGTTTGCCTTCTGGAAAAACGTTGCTCAGCGCGGTGGCAGCCGTGCTTACCTGCCCGGTTTGGGACTCGGCAGCGGAAACGCGAATGTCGCCGATGCGGCTGGCGTCGGAGATGTCGGTCCGGCGGGCGACGCTGATGATGTCGATGTTGGTGATGGCGATGGCGACGGTGTTGGAGTTGGCGTGGGTGGAGGAATAATGTTTTCCCAATGATGCAACGGCACGCTCGTGCCGCCGATTTCATCGACCAACTTCTGGCACCGTGCTTGGAGCTTTTCCAAGTCCGGCGGCCCAAACGAGGCATCGGCGGTTCCCGGAAAAATCAAATACGTCACCTTAAGCTCGCTCACTGGCCGATTGTAAGGCGTAGACTGCGGATTGATCTCCTTCGCGATCCGAAACGAAGCTTCGCCTACTTTGTCATTAGGACCGATGTCGCCAACGATCGCTGGATAAATTCCATCGCCAAAAATGACGAGCGCGTAATCGCCGATCTTGGCGCCGTCACGATCGTGCGCAAACGCGCCCGGAATCACGATATAAGGATCGGTTGTTCCAATGAGGAAGCTGTACTTCTTGAGGGTGTTCACTTCCGCGCGCAGTTGGGTAATCGCGCTCCGCAAATCGCGTTTTCGTTCGGGGCTGGTAGTGCGCGACGCAAATTCATCCTCCGCGCGTTTTAATTTTTCCTCAGTTCCCGCGAGGTACGGATTCGGCTGCGCCGTTTTCTTCGGCCACTTGAAACTGGTGAAGGGTTTGAAATTAGTCGGGGCACCGGTGCCAACGGGCATTCGGTCGCCATCGGAACCATCGGCATCGACGTCCATGTCTGCCTGGACCAGCAACGCTTTGCGGTGCGTTTCCGGGTGCTGCAATCGCAAAACAGTCTGGCAATCGAAGAAATTGTGTCGCGACAGCAGGACGTCCAGTCGGCTCAAATTTTCGCGCAGCATTCGCACTTTCGTGTCATAAAGTTGCGCGAACAGCGGCGAGACCGGCTCGGACGGCAGCAGCGTTGACAACGCCGGCAGCAATTCCGGCAGCCTTGGACTCACTTTCGCAAGCTCCTCGACTGTTCGGTTCGGTGTTGGAATGCGCGGCTTCAATTTCAATTCCAGAACGTAACTTTCCGGATCCACGCGCTCAGTCGTGGCGTCGGCGCCGGGAGTCGGCTCCACCGTCGAATGGAGAGTGATCCCGTTGAACAAACGCCCAGTGTCGAGTTTACCGGCAATTGCCGGCGGGCGGGTCGGCGACGGTTCCGGGGTCGGCGTTGTCGGTTGCTCACGCGGCGCGAAATACTGCAATCGCTCCTGCGAAATCCATCGATACAACATCGCCACGAACAGCACCGCCGCCAGGAGAACGACCAGTCTTCGCAATGTGCGGAGTTGAAGTTTTACCACCGATTACTTCTTCAACCAGGCGACGATTGCCACCACGATCCCGATCGCGCTCAAGATCGACATCAACCCGGCCGGCATGACTTTCCCGGTGCGGAAAAATTTTGGAATGAACTGTCCGGCCAGCAAAAGTGAAACAATTAGCGCGGTGAGGAGTCCGGCGACGCGGTGTGTCGGCAAAATCCAGCCCGCGACCAGCAACAGCACGCCAGTGATCGCGCCGGCGATAATCGACGGCAAACTGCCGGCTTTCACGTAGCCGATGATTCCGCCGAGAATCGTCAGCGCGCCGAAAATCAGAAAGTAAATGCTGGTCGCGTCCATGCTTAGCCGGTTTGGGACTCGTAATCCAACGAGCTAAGGCTGTCCAGCCGCGCCGTTACTCGGTCCCGGTGTTTTCGATTTGAAAACCGGATAAATTTCCCACCCGGTCGCGCGCGGGGAATGATCGAAGTGACACAACTCAAGCAGTTGAACCGACGCGATCGACGAGAATGCGACATGAGGAAACAGACGAAACGAAATGTACGCATGCGATACGCGCCGATTCTACTTGGTCAATGCCAGAACACAACGCGTCTGCTACATTCGCCGGTGCACTCATTTCGCTACCGCGACGGAAAACTTTTCTGCGAGGATGTCGATCTTGGGCTGGCCGCGAACGAGGTCGGCACACCGCTTTACGTTTACAGCGCCACCACGCTTCTCGATCATTACACTCGACTCGATGCCGCGCTCGCCCCCCTTGATCACCTAATTTGCTACGCGGTCAAAGCTAACTCGAACCGCGCGATCTTGAAACTTCTGGCCGATGCTGGCGCGGGGTTTGACATCGTTTCCGGCGGCGAGCTATTTCGCGCGATCAACGCCGGTGCCGATCCGCAAAAGTGCACCTTCGCCGGAGTCGGTAAATCGCCAGAGGAAATCGAGTACGCGCTCGAACAGCGGGTTCACAGCTTCAATGTCGAAAGCGAAGCCGAACTGGAACTCATCGACAAAATCGCGGCGGCAAAAAAGGCGCGGGCGCCCGTGGCCTTGCGGGTGAATCCCGACGTCGATCCGCACACACACAAATACATCTCTACTGGATCGCACGAGAACAAATTCGGGATCGCGTTGGACCACGCGGCCGCTGTTTATGAACGCGCCGCCAAGATGCGCAACATCGACATCGTTGGGGTGCAAATGCACATCGGCTCACAGATTACCGAAGCCGGGCCGTTCGCCGCCGCGATCAACAAAGTTGGGCCGTTCGTTCGGGATCTGAACTCAAAACACGGTATTAAGTTCTTCAGTATCGGCGGCGGCATGGGAATTATTTACCGGCGCGCGTTGGAAAGCGGATCGGGTAAATGGTGGTACGATCACGGCGACGAATTTTCCGCGTTCAGTGTACGCGATTATGCCGATGCGATTGTGCCACCGCTCACAGAGCTCGGCATTCGCGTTTTGGTCGAACCCGGTCGCTTCCTCGTCGGCAACGCCGGCGTTTTGTTGACGCGCGTTCGCTACATCAAACAATCCGCCAAGAAAAAATTCGCGATCGTCGACGCTGGAATGAACGACCTGATTCGTCCCGCATTGTATCAGAGCTATCACGAGATCGTGAGGGTGGAAGAACCGAGCGTGAACGCGAAGAAAGAGAAGATCGACGTCGTCGGGCCAGTTTGTGAATCGGGCGATTTTTTCGCACTCGATCGCGAAATGCCCGACGTGCGCGAAGGCGATTTGCTCGCGGTGATGAGCGCTGGCGCTTACGGGTTCGCCATGGCTTCGAATTACAATTCACGTCCGCTTCCGGCGGAAGCGCTGGTGTGCGGCGGGGAGGTAAAGCTCATTCGAAAACGACAAACCTGGGGAGATCTTGTGCGTGACGAGGTGGACTGAACGCCCGGAGTTGCTGATTCTCGGTTCCTGCATAAATAGTGCTTCCCTCCAAGTTCAATGAAACGGCTCTTCCTGGTTGCTTTGGTGTCGATCCTCCCGTTGGTGATAAAAGCGGGCGACAACATCCCGAAAGGTGAATGGATCCTTCTCGTCGGCGGCCCGTCGCTAAAGGAATGGGAACAATACAAAGCCCAGCCCCACGATCATTGGTGGGCGAACTTCGTCCGGGCCGCCCGTTTGCGGACGGAACAACTCCGTGATGGCCTCGGACCGGACGCGCCGATCACTTGGCTCATTTACAAACAGGGTTACGTCGATCGTATGGCCCAGGAAAAGCAGGACCTCCTCTCGCTGATCGAAACCGTTCGCGACAAATTCAATCTCAAGCTGGTCTGGTTCCGCAACGGCGACGACGTAATCAATTATTTGAACAACGGCCAGGACCGAAAACGGCTGAAGGTCGCGGGGTTAGAATATTTCGGACATTCGAATCGCGCGTGTTTCATGTTCGATTACAGCAGTAACGTGGACAGCGCGTCGAAATCGTTTCTGCACGAATCGCAGTTGCGCCAAATCCACGGCACCATTTTCGCCAAGAACGCCTACGTCCAGAGCTGGGGTTGCCACACTGGCGAAGAGATGAGCGCCTGGTTTTATCACGCCACCGGCGTCAAGATGATCGGTGCACTCGGCAAGACGCAATTCATGATGGAGGAATTGCCGATTCTCACTTCCCAAGGCGGCAAGTGGGTAACGATGCCGGAGAAGCTGCCGAACAACTGATTTGTCATCCTGAGCGGAGCAAAGAATCTCCCCTACCACCGAGCATCACACAGACGTACTTAGCGTGATCTGCGACGTCGATCTTGCGTTGCTGCACGAGCTCGGACTGAACGTCGAAACCGTGAATCGCGCGCGTGATTTGGAATTGACGTCAGAAACGGCGGCTTCTTAGAGTCGAACGTTCGCCATCAGTGGTGGAGCGCCATACCCCGTTATCGGCGATCTCAAACCGTCGTGGCGAAGCAGACTTGAATTTTGGCGGCAAATCGCCGATGCAAGTGCGAAGCAATTGTTGATGAAAACGGACGACCAGAGAGGCGTGAGCGTGATTTTGGTTTACACCGCGCTGTTGTTTTTGCTGATCGGTTTCGCAGCGCGAATGAAATCCGATTTCCATTATCGAATGGAAATTTCCAACACCGGATTCGTAATCGCTGCGGTACTGGCAGCGCTGGCCGTTGTGCTCTTCCTGTTTTCTTTAGGGAAGCGACGAAGCTAGTTCCCAAAATAAACGCGCTCACCGTCGACGCGCGCGCCGTGTGTGAGAAAAAATTCGCGGATTTCCTCAGGAAAGTAACGCTTGTCTTTACCGGAATTTATCTCGAGCAGGACCCGGCCGCCTGTCTCAAGATGTCGATCCACGTCGCTCAGGAAAAATTGCCATTCGTCCACCGTCCAGCCACGGGTTTCATCCGCATTGCGATTGAACGCGGCCGAGAAAGCGGTGATCAATTCGAAGCGACGGCCGAAATCAGGTAACGGCTCAAAGGCGCGAATTCTCCAAGTGACGCGCTCGACGCCGAACAAATCAATTAATTCATTGGAAAGCGGATAGTCGGCCACGTCTAAGCCCAGCCCGTGGTGACCGAATTGTTTGGCCAGGAAAAGGAAAAAACCGGCGCCGCAACCGAGATCGAGAATTTGCTTTGGCGGCAAATTATCCAGCTTCAACTCTTGGACGCGCGGGACATTGATTTCCAGCCAATGCTCAACGTTGGCGTACTTAACGTAGCGATCAGTCGATTGCGCGTACCGCTGCTGAATTTTGCGTAACCGTTCTATCTCGATCTTGGCCAGAAACGGTTTTGCCCGCGTTGCCCCAAAAGTTGTCACGATTCGAAACTAACGCATTTTGTCGGGAAGCTCGATGGGGTCCAAGATTGCGAAAACAACCTCTGTTTCATGGGACATCAAATGGCGACGGCGAAGTTTCGAGCGCATCGTGGAGCTTCGCCTTTGCAAGACGTGCATCCTGACGGGCCTTTTGAAGCTCGTCGAATTTTTTCTGCTGCTCAGGCGTAAGGAGCTGGGCAATCTCCGACATGGTCGCATCCATTATCGCCTGCTTTTTTTGCCGGGCATCGTTTTTAACGGTGACCAACTGAGGCTTGGCCCGGTCAGTTATCCGCCGGACCTTATCCATCTGCATGACCGTTATATTGAGTGTCGTGGGTAGGCGATCCAGCACGGCTTCATCGCAATACCAATGACTGCGCTTTGCGGTTGCCGCGCCTTGCGCCTGGCCTGCTGTGAAACCGGCCACCGCAGCGACGGCAAGGCCACCAATTATGACTGCGATCACCGCACCGACGACCGCCACTTTAAGCAGGTTCTGTTTCATGGGGTTTCTCCTTTTTTAGCGAGCGCTGGAACGCGTCTGCCCATAAGGTGATGACTCGGACGTTGCCTTACAAGTTACATTTTTGGCGCCTCCAAATTGTGCCACCAAACGCCACGACGAGAACGGCGGCGACCATTTCTAGCCGCCGCCGCCGCCATACCCTTCATGACCCTTGGCAAATTACTGCGCCATTGCGGCGTGCAATTCCTGCATCGCATTACGCAAGTCCTGATGAGCTTTTTGGAGCGCGTCGAACTTCGTCTGCTGGTCCGGCGTCAGAATCGGGCGGACCTGCGACATCGTCTTGTCCATGATCGCCTGCGTCTTTTGCATCGCGTCCTTGTGAATGGCGATGATTTGTGGCTTTGCCTGATCGATCAACGGTTGAACTTTGGCCTGTTGGTCAGGTGTCAGGTTCAACGATTTGGTCAGGTGCTGCATGGCAAATTGGTGTCCGCGAAAACCATGCCCGGTAAAGCCGGTTTCGTCTTGCGCGTTAACCAAAGCAAAGCCACCCAGCGCAACCACGCCCGCAGTAGCGAGTGTCAGTAGGTTTCGTTTCATACTTGTTTTCATTTGCATGTTTACGCCCGCCTTTTTCGGGCTCTTTGATAACTGGTGACGGCACATTTGTTGTCCTGGTTACATTTAATTTTTATCGTCCTTCCGTTGTGAAACTTGTAACCACAACGCGTCCTCACCAGTCATTGTCTGTAGTGTGGATACGATTTGGACATGGATGATCCTGAACCTGATGCGCTGGTTCAAGCCGCGCTTCGGCATGACGATGAAGCGGCTCGCCAGCTGGTGCGCCGACTCTATCCGCTTGTCGCGAAAATGGTGCGGTCCCATCGGCCGCGACGAACTGCTGAGGAGGATCTTTGCCAAATGATTTTCATTAAAGTCTTCCAGAAGCTGAACCAGTTTTCGGGCAAAGTGCCGCTCGAACATTGGGTTTCGCGCATTGCCGTAAACACCTGCCTCAGTCAGATCGAAGCCGAGAGGGTGCGGCCGGAACTGCGCCACGCGGATTTGACCGAGGAAGAAGAAGCTGTCGTGAAAAATCTCGCGGTTTCGTCCGAGGAACTGGCCCCGGACCATTCGCTTGCCTCCCGTCAGCTGGTGGAGCATCTCCTCGAGTTTCTCAAGCCGGTTGAGCGGCTGGTGATCGATTTGCTTTACTTGCAGGGCCGTTCCGTCGAAGAAATTCACAAGATCACAGGGCTCGGCGTTGCCGCGATTAAAGTGCGGGCGTTCCGGGCCCGCCAGAAAATGAAAGCGCAACTCACAAAACTTGGAGCCGGAGGAACTTTATGAAGGATGTCGATCCATCGACTTCGCTCAGGACAAGCCTTGATAGGTTGCTTCGCTCCGCTGCGCAGGCCGGGGATGAGTCGCCGCCCGAAATGCCGTTCGGCTTCGATACTCGCGTGATCGCGCTTTCGCGGCGAAATGGTAACGGCGCCGCGTTCAGCAGGCTGCTGCGTCGGGTCGCTCTCGTCGCCGCGGCAGTGTTTATTTTCGCCAGCGCGGGCGCTTACCTCGAATTCGCCAGAAGCGGGGACGGAGTTGAAACATTCGGCAACGAGTTCGCGATCGCCGATTCCGCGATTCAGGATGAGGTCGCGCAATGAACAGCGCCCTGAAATGGAAATTGATCGCCGGTTTCTTGCTGGTTTTTATCGCCGGCGGCGCGACCGGCGTGTTCGTCACGATGGGGATTGCGCATCACTTCCTGTTCGCGCCGCACGGTTTTCCCGCGCAGGCGATGAAGAATCGTTTGAGCTGGCAGCTTCGCTTGACCGACGAGCAAATGGCTAAGATTTCGCCGATCCTCGATAAGACCGGCGCGCAGCTCGAAGAAATTCGCGGTGACACCGGCCGCCGTGTTCGAGACGTGATTGCCGGATCGCATCGGGAGATTGAGCAATATCTAACGCCGGAACAGAAGCAGCGTTTGCAACAAATGGAAGAGCGCCGGCAACACTGGATGCAGCAGCATCATGGGCCGTGGCGAAGAAACGTTACGCCCTCTCCGGAAATGTCGCCCGAAATGTCGCCTCAATAGAGCGAACACGGATTCAGGCGCGGTTGAGATGAGTGACGAACCAGTCGCTGGCGAGCTTCGCCACCTGCTCGAGCGTGCCTGGTTCTTCGAACAAATGCGTCGCGCCAGGCACAATGTCGATTTTGCAATCGCATTTCATTTGGGTGCGCGCCTGCTCGTTCAATTCGATCACGACGTGATCTTCACCACCAACAATGAGCAACGTCGGCGCTTTGACCTTTGGCAATGCGGCTCCCGCGAGATCCGGTCGACCGCCGCGCGAAACCACTGCGCCGGTCTCATCTGGTAACTCGGCCGCCGCAATCAGCGCGGCCGCAGCGCCTGTGCTGGATCCGAAGTAACCGATTCTGAGATTGGCAATTTCCTTTTGCCGCTTTGTCCATTTTGTCGCGTAAACCAATCGCTCCGCGAGCAGGCCGATGTTGAACCGATGCTCCCGCGTATAAAAATCGACTGACTCTTCGTCCGGCGTGAGTAAATCGAACAGCAAGGTCGTCAGTCGCGCTTTGTTTAAAGTGCGCGCGACAAATTGATTGCGCGGACTGTGCCGGCTGCTGCCGCTGCCATGGGCGAAAAGCACCAGTCCGGCAACTTCACCAACGAGTGTCAAATTTCCGTCGAGCGTTGCCTGGCCGGCCGGAATCCGAACCTCATTCATGCTCGGCTTGTGCAGCTCGGGCCAGCAAATCGCGCACTTCTTCGTCGCTGGTTTGCGAAAAATCTTCGTAATACTGGCCGACTGCCTGGAAAAATTCCGGCGCGCTGGCGCAGACAACTTCGTCCGCCTCGTCTTCAAACTCGCGGCACGTGTCCGGCGGACCGACTGGCACTGCTACCACGATCTTGGCGGCGCCGCGCTGTCGCAACGCTTTCACCGCTGCCCGCATGGTCGCGCCCGTGGCTAGGCCGTCATCGATCAAGATTACGGTTTTGCCGCGAATCTCCGGCGCCGCTCGTCCGGCGCGGTATTTTTCTTCCCGGCGCTGGACTTCGGCGGTTTCGCGTTGCGTTACCGCTTCGACGATTTCGTCCGCGTTCGGCAACGCGCGCATCACGTCTTCGTTCAACACTCGCACGCCTCCGGATGCGAGCGCGCCCACGGCAAGTTCTTCGAAGCCCGGAACGCCAAGTTTGCGAACGATGAAAACATCGAGCGGAACGCGCAGCGCTCGCGCGACTTCGTAAGCGACTGGGACTCCACCGCGCGGCAGCCCGAGCACGATGACGTCGTCGCGGCCGGCATATTTCGAGAGCTTTGTCGCGAGTAATCGTCCAGCTTCGGCACGGTTTGGAAACGCTCCTTCCATGCTTAATCACTTCTTGCCGCGAATAATTTCGCTGAGCGGGGTCATTTCGGCGATAGGCTGACTCATTTCGATATAATCTCGGAAACCGTGCGCGAAAGCCGCCCGCCGCAATTTCCACCACGTTTTCACTCCCGGCAGGTGAAAGTACATTCGCGCGTAGGCGTCCCATCCTTCCCACTGCTGCGCGTCCAGCGTCCCCTGGCGTTTTTGAAACCACGCGTTCTCGAAAAGTTTGAATAGGGTGAACAGGACGGCCACCGCCCGGAGGCGATCTGCTGCGGCCGTGCCGTACCAGTCTTCGGTGGCAGAGGCGAAGGCGCGCGTCAGATCGGCGTCGGAAGCTTGTGGACCGAGCAGATTAATTAACGAACTGGTAAGCGAATCAACCACGATCGACCGCTGGGATCGCGTGTTCTGACGAATTTGCACCGCGAGATAAAAAAGCGACGCGATCACCCCGATAGCGGCGATCAATTGTGCGAGCGCGCTCAGCGTTTCCAAAGTCACGCCCGGGATTTAACAAACGCAGCCGAAAATGACGATGTCGATCTTAGCGGGGCAACGGCTGCTCGGCGTTCGCCAACGCGTAAGCCCAAACCGCCACGATTGCTGACGTTTCCGACAACTGTTTCGGGTCGATCTTGTCCAGCGTGTCCGCCGCCGTGTGGTGATAATTGAAATAGAACCGGCCGTCCTGAATTGGCGCGAACGAGGGCACCCCTGCCTTTTCCATCGGTTCAATATCGGCGCCCGCATGTTCGCTCAGTTCCAGGGCGCCCGCCCCCGATTCCTGCAATACGGCCGCAACGGGTTTTAACAACGCCTTCAGTTCCGGCTTTGCTTTGACGCGAATTCCGACGGGGTGATCGGCCCCGTTGTCCGTTTCCATCGTCGCGAAATGATTCGCCCAATCTTTTTCATGATCCTTCGCGTACTGTTTGGATCCGCGGGTTCCGTTTTCTTCGTTCATCCACGCGATCACGCGGATCGTACGTTTCGGTTTCAGATTCAGTTTGTGAATCAGATTCACTGCTTCCATTGAAACCGCCACGCCGGCGCCGTCATCGATTGCACCCGTTCCCAGATCCCACGAATCAAGATGGCCCGAAACAATCACGACCTGTTCCGGATGCTCGCCGCCTTTGATGTCGCCGATCACGTTGGCGCTTTCGGCATCGGGCAGCGTTTGCGGAGTCAGTATCAGCTTCATTTTCACCGGACCTTGCTTCACCAGGTCAGCAATGAGGTCGGCGTCTTCGCTCGTGACCGCGCCCGCCGGAATTTTTGGTGCGTCACCTGCATAATGTGTCGATCCGGTGTGCGGGATCCGATAATCCGCGCCGCCAACGGAACGAATCAAACACGCGACCGCTCCTTGCCGCGCCGCAGCGCTCGGACCGTCGCCTCGGTAAGTGACTGCTTCGCCATATGCTTCACCGCTGTGACCCACTGCGGCCAATTGTTTATCGAACGAATACGTGAACAGCACGATCTTCCCCGCAACCATTTCTCGCGGCATTGCTTTCAGCTCGTCGAAATTTCTCGCCACAACAACGTCCGCGGTGATTCCGTCCTTTGAAGTAGCAACGCTTCCGCCGAGCGCGCAGAGCACGACTTTCTGCGTGGTGTTTTCCGCCTGGCCGGTCCAACTCACCAACGCCGCCGTCTCTTCGCCACGGACCCAGTGCGGCACCATCACTTTTTCCAACTGCACTTCGCAGCCGATCGCTTTCAGTTCGCTTGCGACATACTCAACTGCTTTCGCCGCTTGCGCCGAACCGCTCAACCGCGGTCCGATGTTGTTCGCAAGATGCCCGACTTCTCGATAAGCGTAATCACTGCCCAACGCGGCTTGTTGCAACCGCTTGAGATCGCCCAGTGTTTGCGTCGAAAAAACAATCGGAGTCGCACTGGGCGTGGGCGTCGGCGTTTCCTCGAACGGCGCGTTTTGCGCGAACGCACCGAACCCGGTCAGCAAAAATCCGACAACGAAGACCGAGCAGAATTTTTCCATCCAACGAAAATGTCGAGTTTCGCGCGAATGACAAGCGGTCACATCCAATCGCCGTTTTTGCGGCGAAACTTTTGTACTATGCCGGAACAAGAGACACTCGAACGGGCTCGCGAAGACGAGCGACAGGGAAAGTCTCCTTCGACCCAGGCGGGCGAATTCGTCCGCGAAGAGATGGAGCACATTCGTGAGGGAAAACACGGGGCGCGCTCGGCAAAACAAGCCATCGCTATTGGTTTGTCCAAGGCGCGAAGGGCGGGCGTGAAATTGTCGCCGCCAAAACGCGGCTCGCGCAAAACAAAACGCCAGGCTACACGCGAATTGAAGCGAAAACGCAGCCACAGACGCCCTTCGCGGAAACGTTCGCGCGCAAGCAAGCGCAGGTTGAAACGCGAACCGCGTCGCGCCGCATCTCATCGCGCGTTATCGCGACAAGCCCATCGTGCCGCGCGCCGACGCAGCGCCGGTTCGCGATCACGCGCCGCAAAAAAAGCAGCGAAGACCAGAGCACACCGGAAACGCCGTTAGCGTTTCTCGGAGTCGGAGCCGTTGGAAAAGTAACGATTAACAATCTTCTGATTTTTCTCCGCGCCCGCCTTCTTCAGCTCGGCCATCGCGTTTTCGTCCGCTTCTGCCTGCGATTTTCCACGGCCGACAACGTTCACGTCCTTGCCGGGCGCGTTCGCACCGCGCGCAACCGCCACGAATCCGGTGGAATCGGACGACGATAGAATTTCCCCGCGCGCGTTTTGATGATCGCCTCGTCTGCGCAAATCGCGAAGCGCCTCGTCGCGCGCTTCCCGCTCGATCTTGTAATCCTTGCCGCCTTTCGGCGTCGACGAAGCATAGTAAGTGATCGCTGTCCAAACACCCTCCGCGTTGTAACCGATCGCCACCGCATCACCGGCCATCAGTCGCGAAGCGAAGCACAGAGTCGACAAAATAATCAGGAAACCAAAAAGCCACGAAAAGGGTTTCATCGAAGAAGGAGAATCCGTTCGCCTGGTTTCGTGGTTTCCAGATTCATTCTGAGTAATCTGCGAAATCCGTGTAATCCGTAGTTCTACTTCAGTCTTTGCTCGTCGAAATCGATCAAGTCCGGGATGCACTGAATATCGTCGCGATCAGCAATCCCGAACGCTTTCTTTCGTTCCTCCAATCGCGGGGTAACGCGATCACGCCAGCCAAGCTTGGAGATAAACCCGTTCCAAACAAAAATGTCGCCCTGGTTCGGGCGCCGACCTTTCTCAAAGCACCATTCCAGGATTTCTTCGTCCGTGCCGCCTTGCTTCACGCGTTCGATCAGGTCGCGATGATGAATCCTCAGGAAATTACATAAAGCGCTGTCGGCCGTTTGCGGCGCGCCGAAATTGTCTTTGTAATCATCGTGCAGCTCGCTGCTGAGATGCATGCGAACCTTGTCCAGCATCCGCGGGAAATACAGCAAGCCCTTGGTCATTTCCCGCGGGCTCTTCGGAAATCTTCGTTCGCTCATAATTTGTAGCCGCGATGCTGTGCGCCGCCAATCCCCTCAACCCCTCAAATGCCCAACGTCTCAACAGTTCTTAAACAAGTCCCTGGTCCAGCATCGCGTCGGCGACTTTGGTAAAGCCCGCGATGTTCGCGCCGTTCACGTAATTGCCCGGCGTGCCGTACTTCTCGGCCGTGTAGGCGCAAGATGCGTGGATCGTCTTCATGATGTTGAACAATCGCGCGTCGACTTCTTCGCGGGTCCAACGCACGCGCATGCTGTTCTGCGCCATTTCCAATCCTGATGTCGCCACGCCGCCCGCGTTCGCCGCTTTGCCCGGGCCAAACAGAATCTTCGCGTCCAAGAATTGGTTTACTGCGTCGATCGTGCTCGGCATGTTCGCGCCTTCCGACACAACGTAGCAACCATTCTTTAAAAGGTTAGCCGCGTCCTTGCCATTGATCTCGTTCTGGGTCGCGCTCGGGAACGCGCACTCGGCCTTGTGGTCCCACAGCGGATTGTAATCCAACTTTGGATCGATTTTGGTGAACACCGCGCCTTTGAATTTGTCCGCGTATTCGGAAATCCGTCCGCGCCGCAAGTTTTTCAAATCCATCACGAACTTTAGTTTGTCGCGATCGATTCCCGCTTCATCGTAAATGTAGCCGGTCGAATCCGACATCGTGACTGGTTTGGCGCCGAGGGTGATCAATTTCTCGACCGTGTATTGCGCGACGTTCCCGCTGCCCGAAACCAGCGCGGTCTTGCCTTTCAAATCCTCTTTCCGCGTCTTGAGCATTTCTTCCGCGAAATAAACCGCGCCGTAGCCGGTCGCTTCCGGACGAATGACCGAGCCGCCCCAGGTGAGACCTTTGCCAGTCATCACGCCGGTGAATTCGTTCCTCAGCTTTTTGTACATGCCGAACAAAAATCCGATCTCGCGCGCGCCGACGCCGATATCCCCCGCGGGCACGTCCGTGTCGGGCCCGATGTGCCGCCACAGTTCGCACATGAACGCCTGACAGAAGCGCATCACTTCCGAATCGCTTCTGCCGTGCGGATCGAAATCGGAACCGCCTTTGCCGCCGCCCATCGGCAATGTGGTCAGCGCGTTCTTAAACACCTGTTCGAACGCAAGGAACTTCAGAATGCCCAAATTCACCGTCGGATGGAATCGAAGTCCGCCTTTGTACGGGCCGATCGCGCTGTTCATCTGGATCCGGAATCCGCGGTTTACGTGCAGCTCGCCTTTGTCGTCCTGCCAACCCACTCGGAACATGATGACGCGCTCGGGCTCGATGATCCGCTCCAGGATTTTCGCTTTCCGATATTGCGGCTGTCGATCCAGCACCAGGGTGAGCGATTCCGCGACTTCCTGGACAGCCTGATGAAACTCCGATTCACCCGGGTTCTTCGCCTTGACCCCGGCCATCAAATCCGACACGTACTTTTCCACAGGTGGCCGAAAAGGTTGCAGCAAATCGTCCTGTCAGCAAACGCGGCTCACTTCACCACGAATAAACACGAATTCACGCTAACCCAGGGCATCGGTGTCCATTAGTGTCGATTCGTGGTTAGAAGAAAATGCTATTCGACGCCGACCCCCATGAGTAGCCCGTTCTCAAGCACCGACGGATTGATCGTGAGAAACAAAACGACGCCATCGACCGGCGAAAAGATTTCCTCGAGCGTGTCGCCAAACAAATCTCCAACTCTACCGATCTCCTGCCCTTCTTTTACAACATCGCCCGCGGCGACCTTCGGATACCACATCCCCGCGTTCTTCGTATAGAGCCACTCAAACTTCGTTAGCACTGTTGATTTTCTTGTGGTGGCAGCCGCCCTCGGCTGCTTTCGCGTTTTGGATTTCGATTTTGTTTCGTCATTCGACATTCCTGCTTCGACACTCGCGGTCGCTTCACGAGCTCCTTTTGCATCGAGCATCTTCAAGTTCCGCATGACGTTGATCACACCGCGCATCAACGTCGCGACTGCCTCTGCTTGAAGTTGTCCAACTCCGCCCGCTTCGGCCAGAATCGACGGGATCCCTTTTTCCGCTGCCGCGGCGTAGCTCGAAAGACCGCCTGCACCGGCAGGGTGCCCTTTCGCTGGTTGGACGGGCTTGCTTACCGTCAGCACATAGGGCAACTCGAACGCCAGCGCCATTTGTTTCGAGCGCACGGCTACGTCACGCGCTTTTGCATTCGTTAGTCCGGCCTCGGATCGACAGATCACAAACGGCACTAGCGCTTCCGGAATATCGCCGCCGTGAAGATCGACATACGCGTCGGCGTGCACGACGAACTCGTTGATCAACGCGTGCGTCATCTGTTCGGAATAACTTCCGTTCGGATCGCCTGGAAACACGCGGTTCGGATTAACATTATCGATCGGACAGACGAATGGCGTCCGCGATCGAAATGCCGGCAGATTCATCACCGGCATCAAAACCACGGTGCCCGCGATTTTTTTCGGATCGAGCGTTTTGCTCAACCGAATCACCACTTCGATCGCCGGATACTCACCGCCGTGCACGCCGGCATTCACGAACAATACCCGACCTCGCTTAGCGCCAGTCACAGTGATCACCGGCCGCGGCTCATCCCTGGCCAGCGCCGCGCCGGGCAGTTTGATCATGTGCCGCTGCGTCTTTCCGGCTTTTAGGTCCCCCAAGATCGGGATTCTTTTCATCAACCACCAATAAACACGCATTTGCACGAGACAGGTAGGGGCGATGGCCCAAATCGCCCGAAGCAGTTGTAGCGGTGCTTGTTCTCAAGCACCGAACTAATAAACAGGCGCTTGAGACAAGCGCCTCTACAACGTCGCTCTGTTGAACACCAATCCGAGAGTGTTTCTCTACTTCGCGTTGCTAAGATCTTTGAAGAATTCGACTTGCATCGATTGCATTTTTTGAATCGTCGGCCCCATTCGACCCTGGGTCAGGGTGGCCGCCTTTTGCATTGCTACAGGAATCTTCTCCACGACCGCCTGGCCCGCTGGGGTGCTATAGAACGCGATAATGCTGTCTACCTCTTGTTGCGTAAACGTTTCACGATACGCCTGCAGATAAACATCTTTTAGTTTACCCATCGACAGCTCTTCTCTCATCATCGCAGCTAGTTGATCTTTGAACTTTTCGACAGCCGCCCTTTGCCCGGCATTCAACTCTTGCCCATGAAGGGATTGCTGTATGCCCTGGTCCATCCCGGCCTTCATACCGTTATTTATCTGCGTAACCATCTGATCGAGCATCTTTTCCACATGCATGACGGCCATCATTTTATTAATCGATTCATCCGACGGCTGCGCCGCGTTCGCCGATGCGACGGAAAAAATCACTAACAGAAAGCTGATTCGATTTTTCATAAGCGTTCGATCATAGGAGGGACACCGGCGCTACAAAAGGAAGATTACGTCGGCGCAGCGCCGGGCAACTTGATCAGGTGCCGCTGCGTTGTGCCAGCTTTCAGCTCGCCCAGGATGGGGATTCTTTCCATTTAACCACAAATGGACACTAAGGTACACGAACAGGAGAGGTTGATCGGCCACTCCGCGGGCGATGCTAATTTGGAGGGACGAGCTCCGTCTCGTCCGAATCTTCTCTGCGGCGGCAGCCGTCCTCGGCTGCTTACTCGTCACTGGTCACTTCTGACAACGCCGCTTCGACTTTCGCCTGAGCAGTAGCTCAACACCGACCGCGAGAGCGCAGGCTGCCGCAGCCGTCCACGCAGGATCGATTTCCGGAACGGGTTCGTAGGTCAGAGGACCGAGTGTGATTCCCTGTGCGCCCAACCCCGGATCATTGTTGGACCATTCAAACGAAAATTGCGTGATCTGACCGTTGAAAGTGATGTTGATCGAACCCTGATTAGTATTGTTGGCTGCGTTCGCGGTTCCCAGCACAACGGTGCTAAGGCCCGATCCGGTAATTGTGTTAAAACCGGGAACTGCGCTGGTGACCGAGTCCGGTCCGACAATGCCGCCGCCCTGAGCAACCGCTTGAATATTGGAAATCTTATCGACAAACTGACCCGGCACCGCATCGACATCCCAGATTTGGAACGACAGATTGACCACCGGCGTGGCGAAACTCACGGTTGTCTTAATGTATGTGCCAGCGGCTTGCGAGCTCGTCACCAATTGCTCCAGGCCGTTCACTCCGGTGAATCCGCCGGTGTCTGGATTGGCGCTAATCTGAGGATAGCCGCCCGACCCGGTGTTCCAGAGCATTCCTTGGACACCTGACCCGCTATTGTTGATCGACACCGTGATGTCGTTTGCGGTAACGCTGGTGAAACTCTGGGTTTGGGTTTGCCCAGCGGAAGGCGCACCCGCGGTCCACCCCGGACTGCTTGGCCAATTGAACGTGACGAGGGCCTTAACGTTACCAGCGCTGGCCAGAAGTATACCGACCAGCATTACGCCAAGCTGGACCGTCTTGCGTAACCCACTGGTTTTAGATGGTTTAGACAAGGCGTTGAAATTCATTCGTTAGGCAATTCGTTAGGCAACAAACTCTCTAAGCACGCACCGTACCTTGAGCCTCGAGGCTTTCCGCTAAAACCCGTCCGATTTGCGCCTAACGAGTTGCACACTCACTGACCACCTAGAACGCGAGACTACGAATTACTCAAAAAAATTCCTGGTCCACCACCGAGGACACAGAGATCGCGGAGAACAAACAATTTCAATTAGGAATCCAGCAACCCAAGAAAAGGAATCGAAACAGAATTTATCTGATTTGAAGGTCGCAACCGGTCAGAGTGGTTCTGTCTAATTTTGTAAATCCCGTCTAGATAATTGCCAGTCCGGTCCGCCAGTCGGGACGGACTCGTCGTGGCGAGCTCGGACTTCCTGGCTTCTTGGTTTCCGAATTCCAATCCTGTTCCTGCGTTCCTGCTTTCCTAATAAACCACTAATAAACACCAAGAGACACGAACCTATTTCATTAGTGTCTATTCGCGCCGATTCGTGGTTAGAAGAGCTATTGCAGTTCTTGAATCCGGGTAATCCGCCTAATTCGTGGTTAAAGACTGCTTGGCAGTCGTGGTGAGGCGAGCAGTTTGCCGAATTCGCTCCAGCGTTTCTCCGGATCGGTGCCGCTCCGTTTCTCGATGTAACGGCGCACCATGTCTTCGCCGAGATTGTAGTTGATCACGTAACTTCGGTAACGCTGGATGAATTTCACCCGCTGTTGGGCGCGCGGCGGCTCCATTACAGCGTACTTTTGCAACCATTGCGCCGCGGCCTTCTCGTCGATCTCGCCGTTGATCAATCTCCGGGCCGCTTCGTTCCCGGCGTAATTGAGATCCTT
>Ga0307479_10000547_pt1 | contig 33822 bp, 28 predicted proteins | sample atmos_gasesECM4C_FD_203743 | JGI IMG/M metagenome (GOLD analysis project Ga0307479, IMG submission 203743) | Hardwood forest soil microbial communities from Morgan-Monroe State Forest, Indiana, United States - atmos_gasesECM4C_515 | ecosystem: Environmental > Terrestrial > Soil > Temperate...
CTCGCAGAGGGCGGTGGCGGGTTTTGCATGGAGGCGCAACCGGGAGACGGCGGGCAGGCGTCGTTGTAGACCCAATACAGAATTTCGCGCTCACCCATGTGATTGCGAATATCGTCTGCTGTGACTGTGGAGACTCCGCCACCCTCATCAACGGGCATTCCTGAGCAATACACCCCGGAGCGATAACCCGTTTCCACGAGAGTATCTGTCCAGGCACGCAAATAAGCGTGATAGGGATCAGCCAAGCGGCCGCCTTCTTCAATATCGAGAAAAATGACAGTGCCGCGGGCGAAGCCTTCGTTCTTCGCCGCGGTTGCTGCATTTCGAGCGTCGAGAGTTCCCTTCTGGCTGGCGTCGGTTGACTTCTTGAATTCACTACTGGCGCGGCCGCGATACAACACTATGAAACCGAAACCCTGTGAATGAAGCAGCTTGCGCTTGCCTAGCCACGTATTGGTTTTTTCTCCGGGAGGTGGGCTGAGCCAGTAGCTTGTGAACGCAAAGGTCTTGCGCAATATGGGGACCGCGGCGTCACCCGGATAGATGTTGCGGTCGAATCCCAGGTAGGTTTGGGGAACTTCATCTTCGTGGGAATTAGCCAGCCGAGGCGCACCGGAGGCGGCGAGAAACACAGCGGCAACGAGAGACACGGCAAGGGGTTGAACAGAAACAATTTTCATGGTGATCCTTGTAAGGAGAATGCCGGAAGCTGCCGAGAGAGGCCATTAACTAGTTCCATTCTTCATTATGGTTTATGCGACCTGCACCGGCCGTAATTCCAGATACGACTTCTCCGCCGCTACCGCGATTTGAAGCGAGCGCAGCCCGTCTTCACCGGTAACCTTCACCGGTTTGTCGTTCAAAATGGTTTGCACAAAATCACGCATCTCCAGAATGTACGCGTCTGCAAAACGAACGAGGAAGTGATCAACAATGTCGTGACTGCTCCCCTTGGGCTTCAGGATCAACGCCGGAGCGCCTTGTAACCCTCCGATCAGGATGGAGCCATTCGAGCCGATGACTTCCGTGCGCACGTCGTAGCCGTACTGTGATTGCACATAGGATTCGACGTTTCCGATCGCTCCCCGAGCATATTTCAGATTCACGACACCTGCCACCACGTCTCCATATTGTGCGACTTCAGGGCGTATGGCAACGGTGGTATAGGAATGAACTTCATTCACTTCGTCGTTCATCATCCAGCGTGCCAGGTCAAAATCGTGGATGCTGGAATTATAAAAGAGCATGCCATTCATTCCGGATTGGTACGCAGCGAGAGGCGGCATATCCTTGTCGCGTCCGATGGATTTGAAGATGACTGGCTCACCGATCTCGCCAGCTACAATCTGCTTTTTCGCGGCGGCATAGGCCGGATCGTAGTGGCGCATGAAACCGATTTGCAGCCGGACGCCGGCGTCCGCGACGTCTTTCAGCGCCGCACGTGCACCCTCCAAATGGAGGGCCAGGGGCTTTTCGCAAAAAATATCCTTCTTCGCCGCCGCTGCTGCGCGGATTGCCTGAGCGTGGAATTTGTCGGGCGCGGCAATCACTACTGCGCGAATTTCCCTGCGATCCAACAAAGCTTCGAAACTTCCGAATGAATGCTCGATTTCAAGCTCTTCGGCCACCTTCTTGGCACGTGCAACATCGACATCCGCGACGCCAACCAGGTGGGCTTCCGGCACGAGACGTCGCAGATTCTCCGCGTGGCGTTTGCCCATATCGCCCACGCCCAGCACTCCTACACCCAGCTTGCTCATTTTCTTCTCCGTAGAAACTAGGATTCTTAGCGCTTTGAATTCCCACCGGACCAGACAACCAGGGCCTCGCCATTTCCGGCGCGGGGCGCGATTGTACCAAATATAATGCGCCTCGTGCTTTGGACGACTTAAAAATAGGCACAATATCTGCAGGAAAATATGGTTCTTGGGAATGAATTTATCGGAAGGGCCACGAAAAAACCAACGGGCGCTTGCGGAATTGCGGGTTGTCAGCTAGCATCGCCAAATTGTTTGGAGCAGGCAAGGCGAAACGAAGTTGCGCTTTTTCGTATAACCGATTAGTGCAACCTCATAATCACAAGAAATGTGCGAATGTCATCGCACGCGGAATTGGAGAGGGGGCCTCAGGGAATGACACATGGAGAGGCGACGGCGCAAGTGGCCGCACCGGTGAATTTTGACGCGGGAAAAACGTTACCGGTAAAAGTCTTTGACGAAATCACCGAGCTGCGCGTCCGGCGACCAAACGTGGTCGAGCAGGAAGCCAAACGGCGAAAGCGCCGCGCGCATTTTGCTCCGGACGGCAGGCTCGTACTCGTGGCTGTAGACCACCCTGCTCGCGGCGTCACGCAGATTCGCAAAGAGGAGCTGGCAATGGGCGACCGTTACCAGCTTTTGGCGCGCACGCGGCGTGTCTTCGACGATCCACAGATGGACGGCATCGTTGCAACCGCCGACATTCTCGAAGAGCTGCTTTTTCTGAGTCATCTCGAACGCAAGAAGGGCGGCAAGAGTTTCCTGGATGGCCGCGTCCTGGTGGGGACGATGAACCGTGGCGGCCTCGCCGGCACGGCTTTCGAAATGGATGATTCTTTCACCGGGATGACCGCGAAACGAATTGCGGAGTTGCGATTGGATGGCGGCAAGATGATGTTCCGGCTGGATCCGGCGGACGCGGGATCTGGGAAAACAGTGCAAGCTTGCGCCGACAATATCAACGAGCTTCGGAAATACCGACTCCCCGCTTTTGTCGAAGCCCTGACAATGGAGAAGAAGCCTGGGGGCGGTTATCACACGCTGAACAATGCGGCATTGCTGATCCGCAACTGCGGAATTGCCGCGGGATTGGGCGACTCTTCGGCGCACGTCTGGCTGAAACTCCCGTATTGCCAGGATTTCGATAAAGTCGGCATGGCCACGACCTTGCCCATTCTTTTGCTCGGGGGCCCCGCACGGGAAAGTCAACGTGAAACTCTTGCCGATTTTGCCGCGGGGTTGGCTTCGAGCCCGCGAGTGCGCGGCGCCATCATTGGACGAAATCTCCTCTTCCCCGTGGAGGGAGATCCGTTGCCAATGTGCAATGCCTTGACCGAATTGGTGCACGGCAAGAGGAAGAAAGAGTAGCGTAGGCTTGCAACCTCTGCATGAGCCCGTCGCGACTGTAAAAAAGCAATGTCGTCTAAATCGATAGAGGTCAGTGTTCTCGGAAGAATCGGCTACGATTTATTTGCGGTCGAGCAGGGACACACTCTCGCGAGCGCGGAACACTTTTCCCGGCACCTCGGAGGTTCCAGCGCAAATATTGCCGTGGGACTTGCCCGTCTGGGGCTGTCCGTTGGGATAATCAGCCGGCTGGGCAAAGATCCGCTCGCGGACTACTTGTTGGATTTTTTGCGCCAAGAAGGCGTTAACACAGAATTTGTGGGGTTGGTTGAAGGTTATTCTACTTCCCTTTCTCTCAGTCAGGTCTCGCCGCCTGATCAATTTTCACAAGTGTTTTACCGGCAGCGGCCTGCCGATACACAGGTCGTTGTGGGGGAACAAGAGCTGAAACTCGTTCGCAGTTCGCGGATGTTTGTTACCAATGGCACGAGCCTTTCGGTTTCACCTTCACGCGAAGCCGCGCGCCTTGGCTTACAGTCGGCGAGAGAATCTAAAGTGACAACTGCCTTCGATATCGACTATCGCGCGAGCTCCTGGTCTTCGCCTGAAGCTGCGGGTGAAGAAGCATTTCGCGCGCTGCCCTGGGTTGATGTCGTCATCGGAAATGAGGATGAGTGCCAGCTCCTGACCGGAGAAGAAAAACCCGCACTTCAAGTCGAAAAGATACTCGAATGCGGCGTTCGAGTTCTAGTGCGGAAGCTGGGATCAAAGGGAGTTGAGGCATACACAAAGCAGGAGCGCCACGCAGCCGATCCAGTACCTACGCAAGTTGTATGCACCATTGGCGCGGGCGATGGGTTTGCTGCTGGTTTTCTCTTTGCCCTGCTCGGGAATCTGCCATTGCCTCAATGTTTGCTCTATGGAAACGCGGCTGCCAGCATTGTTGTCAGCCGCGTGAGCTGTTCGGACGCGATGCCCTATCTTTCTGAACTGGAAAGTGCCGTGCAAACGATCGGTTTCAAGACCGTTCGAACCTGAGTTACACTCCCCATCAAGCCTATGCCCCCAAAGAAACGAAACGGCGAACCGAACCCCGGAAAAGCAGCGAGCATCTACGATGTGGCACGCGAATCGGGAGTCTCGGCTTTTACTGTCTCAGCAGTAATCAACAACAAGAGCCACGTCAGCAAAAAACTCCGGGAACGCGTCGAGGCGGCGATCCTGAAACTGAATTACCGCCCCAATCTTCTGGCTCGAAGCCTTGCCAAACAGAAGACGCACACGATCGGCATGATCGTCCCCGACATCTCGAATCCCTTCTTCCCGATGGTGGTGCGTGGCGCGGAGGATGCCGCGCAGAAGAACGGCTACAATTTGCTCCTCTGCAACAGCGATGACAATCTCGAAAAGGAAGAGAGCGCACTTGAGCTGCTGCTGTCGAAACGCGTTGACGGCATTTTGCTGACGAAAGCCGTGAAGGATTTCGGGCCCTCGCTGCAGCAGATGATCAAGGAAGTGAACATCCCCATCGTGCTGGTCATGCGCACATCTCCGAAAGTCTCACAGGACGCGGTGATCACCGACGACTACCAGGGAGCGTATGAAGCTGTCCGCCATCTGGCCCGCTCGGGGCGCCGCCGAATCGGGTTGATCGGTGGCCCGCTGAAGGTGAGCAACGGCAAGGCGCGGTGGCAGGGATTCAAGGATGCTTTAGCGGACAGTGGATTGACTTATGACCCGGAACTCGTGGTCGAGGGCGACTACCGCATCGAATCGGGTTACCGCGGGGGACATCTGCTCCTGTCGCACCGGCCCGACGGCATCTATGTCGCAAATTATCTCATGACCGTTGGACTACTCAAGGCAGCCGAAGAGATGGGTCTTCGATGCCCGGAGGACTTCGGACTGGTCAGCTTCGATGATTATCCCTGGCTCGGTATCTTTCGGCCCAAATTGACGACCGTGGAACTGCCGAAGTATCAGTTGGGCTACCAGGCCGCTGAATTGCTGCTCGAAAGAATTGCGGGCAATCGCGGGAAAGGTGTCATCCGAAAGTTAATGCCGGAACTGCGAGTTCGCGAATCCTGTGGTTTCGGACTTCGCGCGGTACGCCCGCAAGGAAGCAAGCTGATACAAACCGGTGGCGCGTAGGATTTCAAGGCTGGGTCGGCAAACATTCCACGGAACATCCATGAATGAATTCCCTCGATTTGATCTGGAAGGGCAAGTAGCCCTGGTGACAGGCGCCGCGCGCGGTTTGGGGCGCGCCATTTCTCTGGCGCTGGCGCACGCCGGCGCCCATGTGGCTCTGGGCTTGCGGGACGTGAACACAGGAAACGGCCTGGCGAGCGAGATTGAGATGTTGGGTCGAAAGGCCCTGCCCTTCCAGATGGACGTGCTCCATCTCGACCAGATTGCTCGTGCCGTGGAGGACACGGCGAAGCATTTCGGACGGCTCGACATTCTCGTTAACAACGCAGGTTTGGGACCCAGTAATCTCGCGGAAGATGCCCGCGAAGAAGACTTCGATCTGACTATGGCCGTAAATCTGAAAGGCACGTTCTTCGCCAGCCAGGCGGCGGGGCGCGTCATGATTCGTCAAAAATCTGGCCGCATTATCAATTTGAGCTCCCAGGCGGGATTTGTGGCGTTGCCGACGGAGTCGGTGTACTGCATGACCAAAGCCGCCATTTCGCACCTCACCAAATGCCTCGCCATCGAATGGGGCAAGTACAACATCACTGTGAACGCGGTCGCGCCCACGTTTATTAACACGCCGGGGACAGAAGAGGCGTTGGCGGACCCCAAATTTCGCGCCGAGGTGATCGCGCAAATCGCCGGGTTGCATCGCATCGGTGAACCGATGGATGTTGCCGGCGCGGTGGTATTTCTGGCTTCCCCAGCAGCTTCCCTGATAACCGGTCATACGATTCTCATCGACGGAGGGTGGACGGCTGTTTAATTTGGCCACTTGCAGCCCAGTTTTATTAAATCGTTTAAGTGTTGCCGGAACGCATGCGGGGAATCGCCCTGGGAATAATCAAGACACTTAGTGACGGAAAAAGGAAAAGTGCTTGACAAAGAGCGATTCCTTGACTAAAAGCGCTTAGAGCAGAAGTACGGGGAAGATTTGTGGGGCGGAAGCATATCCCAACCGCATTCCGCACAGGAAGAAAACTGACGAGTGGAGGTGCAGTCATCCCGGAGGTGGTCCACTCGTCCGGGAAGGGCTCAACAGTAGGGTGGAGGGAACTCAAACTGATTGGGTAAGGGGGAATGAAGATGACCTCACGTGGATTTGGAAAAACAAGTTTGCACTTTCATCTGAGCTTGAGTGTGTCGCGACTGCTGAGAGCGATGGCGCTGCTGACCATGACGCTTCTCATTGGTGGCCGCGCGTTTGCCGGAGTTACGGCCAGCATCTCCGGAACCGTTAAAGATACGACCGGAGCCGCCGTCGTCGGTGCCAAGGTCACTGCGACCAATACGGAAACTAGCATAGCCTCGTCGCAGCCCACAAACGGGCAAGGCTTTTACTCCTTCCAGTCACTTCCCCTCGGACACTACGACATCGAAGTGCAGCAAACGGGATTCAAGCTCTATCGTCAGACAGGACTTGTGCTGGACGTGAACGCGGCTCTGGTTGTGGACGTTACTCTCCAGGTCGGGCAGGTCACTGAAAAGGTAGAAGTAACGGGCAGCACGCTTCATGTGGAAACCGCCAATACGCAAATGGGCGAAGTGATCGAGGGCAAGCAGATGACCGGCGTGCCGCTGGTCACCCGCAGCTATACCGATTTGCTCGCGCTGCAGCCCGGGGTGGTTTCGCAGACTTCGGGGCTGAACGGAGCGGGAGCAAACCCCTCTCTCGGCGGTTCGTTCCTCGCGGCCACATGGGTGCTACCCCAAGTCTCGGGGGACTTGAGTGCGGGCGCGCTTTCCGTCAACGGGCAGCGCGAAGCGGCGAACGGCTACATCCTGAACGGGATTACGGTGCAAGAGACGAGTTTCTCGGGCGCCGGAGCGGTTCCCAATCTCGATTCGATTGCCGAATTTCGTATTTTGACGAACAACTTCGATGCGGAATACGGCAATTACAGCGGTGGGCAGATTAACGTCATCACAAAGTCCGGCACGAACCAGTACCATGGCAATGTGTTTGAGTTCCTACGCAACACCAAATTGAATACCGCCAATTTTTTTGAATCGGGGCATCGTGGCTCGTATCACCAAAATCAGTTCGGCGGAACGTTTGGCGGTCCCATCAAGAAGGACAAGCTCTTCTTCTTCGCGGATTATCAGGGGAATCGAGTGATCCAAGCGGTTCCGCAGGTGATCAGCGGGGCCCCCAGCGCCGCTCTGCTCCAAGGAGACTTGACGTCCGTCATCACGAGCCTTGTTGGCAAAAAAGTCGTCAGCGATCCAAACGCGGCAAATCCAAATAGCTGGGCGAAACAATTGGGACAGTTGCTGGCCGTGGGCGGCGTGCCTCAGCCTATACAAAACGGAGAGTCTTACTACACGGTGGGCTGCACAACTACGGCCCAATGCGTCTTCCCCAATGCCCACCTTGACCCGAGCCATTTCAACCCAATCTCCAAAAATCTTCTGCCGTTTATTCTGCCGGCAAATAATGCCAGTCAATCCGCCTTTTCAACCAATTCAGGGAAGATAGATCTGCACGACAACAAGTTCAGCGGCCGTGTGGACGCCGACTCAAGATTTGGGTTGCTCTCAGCATACTATTACTTCGACAAATTCGATCGCATTGATCCCTATTGGGCATCTGCCCGTCCTCTATATCCGGGATTTGGGATTGCGTCCAAGGGGTGGACTCACAATATCAGTCTTGGGGATACCAAGACTTTTGGATCGGCCATGGTTAACGAGTTCCGGCTGGGGTTCTTCCGCTTGGATACGCCATTTAACCAGCCGCTCGGCGGAACGCAAAAGAAGCTGGCCGACCTCGGATTTCCTACTGCTCCAGGCACTGCTCCCGGTATTTTTGTTGGGTCGCCGCAATTTGATGGCATCCCCGAATCGGACTTCAATAACTTCTCGATTGGAGTGCCAAGCAAACCGATCCGCGTCACCCAGAACAGCTTCCAGGGCCTCGACAACTTCAGCAAAGTCATCGGCACGCACACCCTGAAATTCGGAGGCCAATACCACTACAATCAGCTGGAAGAGAATCTCTCCAACGCTTCAAATGGCCTCTTCTTCTTCGGCACGGCAGTGAACGGCGGGACCAGCGAAACAGGAAGCGACATCGTTGATTTTCTCATCGGCGCGCCAAGCGCCTTTGTCCAAGGGGCGGCCTTTCCTTCCCGCGGCCGGAGTTTTTATCTCGGACTGTTTGCGCAAGACAGTTGGCGGATCAAATCAAATCTCACATTGAACTACGGACTGCGCTACGACGTGAGCTCCTCCTGGCGGGAACTGCATAACCAGATAGAGACGATCATACCCGGCGAGCAATCCGTCGTATTTCCAGGCTCCCCGAAGGGATGGGTTTTCCCCGGTGATCCCGGCGTTCCAAGCCCCTTGGCTCCCACACGTTGGAACAACTTTGGTCCGCGCCTGGGACTCGCCTATTCGTTCGGCGACCACGAAGGTACGCTGGGTAAGATTCTCGGAAAGTCCGGCTCTACGAGCATCCGGGTTGGCTATGGCATTTTCTTTACGGCCCTCGAGGGCGCCACGAATTTTGTTGAAATCGGAGACGCCCCGTTTGGAGATTTTACGGGCCAGAGTTCTCCCGACTATGCTACCCCTTTCACGAACCGTCAATTTGGATCCTCCATTAGCAACTTCTTTCCGGTTCTGATCCCGCCACAAAGCTTTTCGGCCAGCAATCCAGGCACCAGCGCCTGTAAGGGCATCGCGACCACTTGCCCCTACGACACACTGGCTCATTTCTTTACTGCCTTCGGGCAGATCAGCAGTTCGCCGGCGTTCAACAACAAGAACAAGCTGCCTTACGCAGAGAACTACGAACTTTCCATCCAGCGCCAGATAACCGCGTCCGACTTGTTGACCCTGAGTTACGTGGGCACACAGGCGCATCATCTCCTTCTTGCCATCTCGGCGAATCCGGGTAATCCTGCTCAGTGCCTGCAGCTCCAGGCCTCGGGTTGCGGGCCGGGCGGGGAAAATAACATCTACGTCCGTCCCGATAATTCGTTTGTGCTCAGTACGCGCTCAGTACTTCCCGGAGTTGTTTTACCTGCAGGCACCAGCATTCCTGGAGCATCCGCGTGCAGCGTGGGATCGAATAGCACGACGAACTGTATCCTGCCAAATGGTCTCACGGGGATTGTTCCCTTCGGAAACGACTCGTACTTCAGCACTATCGGCAATTCCGCGTACAATTCCGCGCAGGTCAACTGGCGGCACACCAGCGGCCGGTTGCAGACGCTCCTCGGCTATACGTTCAGCAAGGCCATTGACCTGGCTTCCGGCTTCGGCGAGCAGGTTAACCCCGTCAATCCGAAATTGAGCCGTGGACTTTCTGGGTTCGATTCCCCTCACAATTTTGTGTTCAGCTATAACTACTCCTTGCCATTTGACATGTTGGGAGGGCCAAAGCGCCTGACGAACGGCTGGGCCATCAGCGGGATCACGCGGTTCGCCACAGGTCTCCCCATCACACTGGTGGAAACCGATGACCAATCTTTGCTGGGCACCAACTTTGGCGGGCCGATTCCCCTTAACGTGGATACTCCCAACCTAGTCGCTCCCGTCCATACCCTGGATCCGCGGAAATCCGCGTGCCCGGGAGTGGCGTGTCTATTTTTTGATCCTAGCTCCTTCCAGAGTTCTGCGCTTGGCCAGGAAGGGAACGCAAATCGGCGCTTCTTCCATGGTCCTGGTGTAAATAATTGGGATTTTGCCCTTCTCAAAAACACACAGCTTACCGAGCGTTTCAACCTGCAATTCCGCGCGGAGCTATTTAACATCTGGAACCACGCCCAGTTCTTAGCACCCAGCGGAGTCATGTCAAGCTCTTTCGGCTCGGTCAGTGCGGCTGCCCCGCCGCGCATCGCGCAGCTTTCGCTGAAGCTGAATTTCTAGGGAAGCGGCACATCGTCTAACCTTTACCTCCGGGAGTACCGCCGCGGTCCTCCCGGAGTTTTTCTCTACAGCAGCTTGGAGGCTCGCGCACGTGGGAAGGCTTGCGATCACCGGTGGCAAAGCTCTACGAAAAACGCAGTTTACCACGTGGCCGATGGGAACCAAGAAAGAGGCCGCCGCGCTGAAGGATGTCCTTACCAGTTCGAAGTGGGGCGGCCAGCCCTTCCCCGGCAAGCACGCGTTAGCCTTCGCCAAGAAATTCGCCAAGATCCATACCGCCAAGTACGCCCAGTGCGTGAATACCGGAACGGTGGCGATTCAAGCAGCCTTGAAAGCTATTGATATACGCCCGGGGGATGAAGTCATCGCGCCGGCTTATACCTGGGAAGGAACCGTCGGGCCGGTTCTGCTGGTCAATGCAGTTCCGGTATTCGTTGACATTGATCCGGACACTTATTGTCTCGACGCGAAGCTGATCGAAAAGGCCATTACGCCGAAGACGAAAGCGATCCTGCCCGTCCATCTGGGAATGCGCTTTGCGGATATGGACGAAATCCTTCGCATCGCCGCAAAACACAACCTCAAAGTTATCGAAGATTGCGCTCACGTTCACGGCGGGATGTGGAGGGACAAGGGAGCGGGCTCGATGGGAGATCTGGGAGCCTTCAGCTTTCAATCGAGCAAACTCATCACTTCAGGAGAAGGTGGCGTGGTCATAACCAACAACCTGGAATACATGGAGCGCGTGCAGAGCTATATCAACGCGGGGCGCGCGAGTCTCACAGACAAATATCACCACCGAATTATCGGATTTAATTACCGCATGGGTGAATTTCAAGCCGCCGTCCTCGGCCCGCAACTCGACCGGCTGCCCGCGCAGGCGAAAATTCGTGCACGGAATATGAAACGGTTTGAATCTCAGCTGAAAAATACGCCAGGCATCGGCTTTCTGAAGCCCGAGCCTCGTATTACGCGCCAAGCTCCCTACGGCTACGTAATGAAGTATTTCTCCGAGAAGGCGAAAGAGATTCCGCGCGCCGCGTTTGTTGCCGCCCTGCAACTGGAAGGAATCCCTTGCGACGGTCTCTTCTACGAGCCCGTGTACAAAAGCTCTCTTTTCCCCTTGGACCCCGCGGATTTCCCGGCTTTGAGCTGGGGGCGCGAAAAACCGCTCGATCTCAGAAACATGTATTCGTGCCCCGAGTCCGACCGCGCCGCCTACCATGAAGCGGTGTGGTTTCCCCATCAGCTGTTTCTCGGCACGACCAAGGACGTGGACGCTATCGCCAACGCGATACACAAGGTACTCGACGGCATTGAAGAACTGCGTGGACTGGATCACAAGGCAATTCGAAACCAGAAACTAGGCCGCGCGGATCGCGAAAGTTAGGCAGATACCCCTTCTTTCAACCCGCCCGTCTTTTTAGGTGGATACCAATGAGTTCAAACACAGTGATGGCTGCAACTCTGGTGGAACCGGGTCGCTACGAATTGCGCGAGTATCCTTTGCCGGACCCGCAGCCCGGCTGCGTGCTCGTAAAAATGGAGATGTCCGGCATCTGCGGCACGGACAAGCACGCCTATCAGGGCTACACGACGCAATACGGTGGAAGAACGTTGGAGTTCCCCATCATCCAAGGTCACGAAAACGTGGGAACCGTGGCCGCGATTGGGGGCGACGGGGAATACACCGATTTCGAGGGCGTTCCGCTGAACGTGGGCGACCGCGTGGTGGTCGGGGCCAATGTCTCCTGCGGTAAATGCTATTACTGCCGGCACGATTTTCCCTACTACTTCTGCGAGAACACCACCGACTACGGCAACAACCTCAGCGCCAAGAATCCTCCCCATCTTTTTGGTGGCTGGTCGCAATACATTTACATCGTGCCAGGAAGCTTCTTGGTCCGTGTCCCCGATGAACTACCAAACGAAGTCGCGGTGCTTACGGAAATCATGGCCGTCTCAGTTGGCTTGGACAGAGCCAAACAGATGTCCGCATTCCCCAACGAATCCTTCCGCTTTGACGATACTGTCGTCGTGCTCGGCGTTGGCCCGCTGGGAATGTGCTTCCTGATGAAAGCGCGAATGCTCGGCGCTGGAACCATCGTGGCCGTGGATCTTTCTGAGTTTCGGCTGAACTTTGCCAAGCGGCTCGGCGCAGACTTTGCCCTGAATGCATCAACGACGAGCGCCGCGGAAAAGCTCGCCTTTATCCGCGGTCTCACGCAAGGACGCGGCGCCGACGTCGTGATCGAGTGCGCTGGCGTCCCTCAGGCTGTTCCCGAAGCCCTGAATATGCTGCGTCTTGGTGGCATGTTGGTTGAAGCCGGCAACTTTTCGGACCTTGGTGAGATCGGCATCAGCCCGCACCGGCATCTTTGCGCAAAGAATGTCCGCATCCTCGGCGTGGGAGGCGAGGAACCCGCCGCGTACGGCCCGAGCATGCGGCAGATGGCACGTTACATGAAGCACTATCCGCTGCGCGAGTTTGTGACTCATCGCTTCCGCCTGAACGAAGCGGAAGCTGCGCTTCACAAGTCCATCGAGCCGGATTCGATGAAGGTTGTGCTGGAGCCGTGGAGTTAACTCAGAAATAGCATTTTTACGAACACTAATCTGCGTGGAAAGAGGAGAAGGATGGGAGGAATTACCGAACGATTTCTGTTTGCCTGCGCGCCGGATAGCTGGGGTGTTCTCGACTATCCTGGCCCGTCCTGGGAGCAGTCGTACGAAAAAATGCTTGATGAGATGATGGAAGCCGGCTACACCGGGACGGAACTGGGGCCCTACGGATTTTTTCCGACCGATCCGAAAGCGCTTCAGCCACAGCTCCAGAAGCGAAAGCTGAAGCTGCTCGCGTCGTTCGTGCCGGTAAAGATGACCGATCCGTCCGCTGGCGCTGATGTGATCGAACGGATTCGCAAAGTTGGCAATCTTCTGGCGACGCTCAAAGCTCCGTTCTTGGTGATGGCGGATGACCAGTCATCCGAACGCAATGCATTCTCCGGACGAGTGCACGATCCGGGTTGCCCGACCCTGACCGCGGCGCAGTGGAAGCACGTTGGAAAAATTGTCGCCGATGCCGAGAAAGTGGCGAAGGAATTTGGGCTAGATCTGGTATTTCACCCTCACGTCGCGACCTATGTGGAAACTCCTGAAGAGTGCGAGCGGTTCTTCGATGCAACCTCCCATACGAATGTTGGGCTGTGCCTGGACACAGGTCACTGTGTGTACGGGTACGGAGACTCGGTGAAAGAAGCGGAAAAATACAAAAACAAATTGCGCCTCGTGCACATCAAAGACTGCGATGTGAAGGTGCTAGAGGAGGCGCGCAAGAAGAAGTGGACGTTCGAAGAAGCCATCGAACACAAGGTCTTCACGATTATTGGGCAGGGCAGCATTGATTTCCCGACGTTCTTCCGCGCACTTCTGAAAAACGGCTATTCCGGCTGGTCCGTCGTGGAACAGGATGTGAAGTTCGGTGCGACGGAGATTCCGCCAAAGGTCAGTGTCGCCGCCAGCTTGAGATATTTGACGGGAGTAATCCAGCAGCTTGGCAGCGCGGCGAAGGCCTAAGAATTTGCATAGCGCTGAAAGAAGGCAGCGGCGCTCGTGCGTTCCGATTGACTTTCCGCTCGTGAACTACGACTCACTGAAATCGAAGAGTTTGGGCCGGAGCCGGAAGCCACGTGTCTTGAAGGCGGCATAAACGATGCCGACGACAAGCCAGACCAACCCCGCGTATTTTGTCCAAGGCTGCAGGCTGATGAGCAAGGCAGCGCAGAAAACGAAACCAAAGCCAGGAACCACGGCATCAACGAAGAAGTTTCTCCGTCCCACGGCTTCCGCGGAAAACCAGAAGTGGCGCATGGCCGAGAGATTCACTCCCATGAAAGCGAGCAATGCGCCGAAAGTTACGACTTCAGCAGATCGTTCCCAGGGAATCGTAACTGCGCCAATATACGCGAGTACGCCCACAATCCAAACGTTGTAAATAGGGTTGCTGCTCTTCGGGCTCAGATAGCCGAAGATTTTCTTGGGCAGGACGTCATCGCGCCCCATGCTGTAGAGCAGGCGTGCCGCGCCGACGTGACCCGCAAGCCCGCAGGCAATGCTGGAAACCAGAAGCATGATTCCATAGGCTGCAAATAGCAATGCGCCACTGGCCATTCGCGCCACGTCCATGAAGGCAGTCTCCGGATTTTGCAGCGTTGTATAGTCCGGCCACACACGTTGTGCCAGGTAAACCTGGAAGCCGCTGAAAAGGCCCGTGAAGACAACCACCAGTACCGAGGCCAGCAAGACGTTGCGCCTTGGGTTCTTCACTTCCTCCGCTAGAAGTGAAACGCCGTCGAATCCGATAAAAACCAACGCGGCGAGTGATGTTCCTGCCGCCAATGCCCGCAGGTTGAACGTCGCTGGATTGTAAATCGGCTGCATGGAGATGAGCCCGGACCACCGCTCGTGCAATACAATGTAGCGAAACGCCTGCACGATAAATACCGCTGTGACCAGCACCATGAAGCCCAGCAGAATCTCATTTGTACGAGCTGTAAACTTGATTCCCTGAGCTGTCATTATGGTGATTAAACCGACGGCAGCCGCCGCGAGCATAGCAAAAGGAACTCGTGGAAGCATGCGTTGAATGGCAAGCGCCGCATAGAGGGCATTCTGAATCGGTTGGAACAGATATTCGAGAAACATCGCCCACCCCACGATGAACCCCAGATGTGGATTCAGGCCGCGGCTGATGTACGTGTAAACGGAGCCTGCCGAGGGATAGATGTTTGCCATGCGGCCAAAGCTGATTGCCGTGACGGACATGGCGACCATCGACAGGAGTAGTGTGCTGACGGCGTGCCCGTGCGAAAGGACCTGCGCTTCGCCAAACAGAGGCACGGCCGCAATGGGCGACGTCAGGATAATTCCGTAGTAGATCAGGTCCCAAAGACTCAGGACTCTTTGCAGGTGTGGCGTCGTGGCGGTCCTTACCCCGGCGGCAGTTTCTTGCACCCTGTCCCCTTTTCCACAGCGACTCGGAACGGCCTGGGCCCACCTGACTCACGCCACGGCCTTCTCTTAACCAACGCGAAACGTTTAGAAAAAGAATCTTTCTTTGCGGCGTTCCTGTTCGTAGTTCTGGCGCGCCTTCCGCACCGATTCAATCTCAGAAACTTCGGCGATGGGAACGTCCCACCACGATTCGTAGCCTGGAACCCGATGGTCAATCGCTGTCTCCACGACGACCACGGACGTCTTGGTTTGCTTGCGGCCCTCGGCCAAGGCTTGGGCAAACTCTTCTCGCGTTTTCGCTCTCACCGCGTAGGCTCCAAGGCTCGCGGCGTTCGCGGCAAAGTCCACGGGGATCAAGTCTCCCTCGTACACAGCCCCGCGGCGATACTTGTAATCCGTGCCCATTCCTCGATTGCCGCACGCGCGGCTCAATCCGCCAATGCTCGAAAAACCGTGGTTGTCCAGCACCACGATGTTGAGCTTGATGCCCTCCTGCAACGAAGTGACAATCTCCTGCGCCATCATCAGGTAAGAACCATCTCCCACCAGGACATACACGTCTCGATCGGGCGCCGCCATCTTCACGCCAAGTCCTCCGGCAATTTCGTACCCCATGCACGAGTAGCCATATTCGAGGTGATAGCCCTTGGCGTCGCGCGTGCGCCAAAGTTTGTGCAAATCACCGGGAAGGCTGCCCGCTGCGCATACCACAACGTCTCTCGGATTGGAGAATTTGTTGACGACACCGATGACTTCGCCCTGGCTGATTGGCAGTCCAAGGCGCAGGTTGTGGATGCGATCTACTTCCCTCTCCCACTCCGCCCGGAATGAATTTACCCGCGCGACGTAGGACCCTTCCGTGTGATACCCGGCAACCGCTTGCGGCAGCTCTTCGAGTGTCGCCCGGGCATCACCCACAAGCGGGAGCGCCGCGTGCTTGAGAGCGTCAAACTCCGCGACATTAATGTTGATGAAGCGCAGCGACTCACCTTGGAAAGCGGTCTTCGATGCCGTCGTGAAATCACTGTACCGAGTGCCGATGCCAATAATCAGATCCGCTTCCCGGGCAACAATGTTCGCTCCAGGTGTGCCGGTCACGCCAATCGCCCCGAGCTCCTGCGGATGATCGTAAGCGAGAGCGCCTTTGCCGGCCTGCGTCTCCGCCACGGGGATTCCGGTTCGCGCGGCAAACTCCCCCAACGCTTCGCTCGCTTCCGAATAAAGAACTCCCCCTCCCGCAATAATGAGGGGCCGGCGCGAGGCGCGAATCCATTCTGCGGCGCGGCTCAGCAGCTCGCGATCGCATCTGGCCCGCAAAATCGTCCAGATGCGTTTATCGAAAAATTCTGCAGGGTAATCAAAGGCCTCCGCCTGAACGTCCTGAGGCAAAGCCAGCGTAACCGCGCCAGTTTCGGATGGCGACGTCAGCACGCGCATTGCCTCCGGCAGAGCAGTCAGAATTTGTTCCGGCCGGTTGATGCGGTCCCAGTAACGGCTTATCGGCTTGAAGCAATCATTGACGGAAATATCTTGCGTCGAGGGCGATTCCAATTGTTGAAGAACCGGTGCAACATTCCGCCGGGCAAATATATCTCCGGGCAAGAGCAGCACCGGCAGCCGGTTGATGGTAGCGGCAGCTGCTCCCGTAGCCATGTTGGTAGCGCCCGGTCCGATGGACGTAGTGCAGACCATCGTGCGCAAGCGGTTGCTCATCTTTGCGAAGCCTGCCGCCGTATGAACCATGGCCTGCTCGTTCCTGCACAAGTAGTATGGAAATTCAGGATCCTGCTCGAGCGCCTGGCCGATTCCCGCAACGTTTCCGTGGCCGAAGATCCCGAAACTCCCTCTAAAAAAGCAATGCTCCTCCCCGTCGCGGCGCGACTGCTGATTCTTGAGGAAAGCGATGATGGCTTGCGCCACTGTCAGTCGTCGCTTCATCGTGTGGCACTCCTTGGCAGAATCCAACGCAGCTATACGTTCCGATTTCTCTGCCCGGGAACCTGTGCTGACACTACCTCGGTAAGAAGGAAAAGCCAAGCGGAGTTCGCTATTCCCTCTAAGCGCTTATACAAAACACGCAAAATCCGCAACATGCCGAGAACGCGTACGGGGATAAGTAAGATTTCATCGCGTATTTTAGGGTAGCTCACCACACGGGGAATTCCAGGATGGGTTATCACCCTTTGATCAAAGGAAGGCGCGGATCCGTTTCCTTCCAAGTATCCCGAATCCAAACGTGGCTGGCATCTTCCGTAACCGCAAGCGTGCGCGAACTTCCCGCCAGAAAGTTCAGGTAATAAACGTTGTAGCCCGGCCCGGCAACCACGGGGTGATATCCGCTGCGCACGAGCACCACGTCGCCGTCCTTTGGCCTCAGCGTTAGCTCACTCGACCGGTCCGCCGCGTAGAGATGCTGGAACGCGAATCCTTCCGGCTGCTCAATCCGGTAATAGTAGATCTCATCCAGATCCACTTCCTTGGGGGGATTGTGCACATCGTGCTTATGCGGCGGATAGCTGGACCAGTTTCCTCCTGGCGTATAGACCTCCACCACAACGAGTTTGTCCGCCGGAAAGTCCGGGGGAATGACATCGACTATTTGCCTAGAAGCATTGCCGCCGCCGCGCAGGCTGCTGACGACATCGCTTGGAGTAATGAGTTTAGGCGCCAGCCGCGCATCGGAAGGTACTCTGCACTCAGCAATCTCACAAACGGTTTCGCCCTTGAAATTCATCCGGCTTCCGGCGGGTAGATAAAGCGCGTAGGGAAAGCCGTCAAAAACGTTCTTGCGCTTTCCGATGGACCTCGGGCCTTCCCCCCAATCGCCGAGGCATTTCCCTCTGAGGATGACGAAAACTGCCTCCTCTTTTCCTGTGGTGGTTTGATAGCCTTCACCAGGATTGAGCCGTCTGACGGAAAAGCTCATCCACTCCCATCCGGCTTCTTCACGCGACAATTTCAAAAGTTCGCCCGATTGTCCTGCGGGGAGTTTCCTCGAGTGGACAATGAATTCTTTGCCGTTCATGTTCTTCTCCGCCTCAGGATTTCCGCGATTCCCTTTCTTGCTTCGCGAAATCGTGGCCAAACTGGAAAACGGTCCGCGCTTTCAGAAAAATTCTTTCCCCGGCTTAGTTTGCGATTTTTTCTTCCGCTGTTGTGCCCACCCGCGTCCAACCGGCTTTGTCGCGTCTCATCCGAAAAAAAAGCGTTTCTTATTGCATTTATTCGCTTTCTAACCGGCTAGACAATAGGTCACTTCGCCTTGCTTGTCAATCCGGCGGCCGCGTTGAGCTTCCTCCTCTCCAGGAAGTGCGGGAGTTTCGTTCACTCAATCGACCTTCTCAGCGCCCCTATCCTCAAAGCGTCCAGACTCTTTCGTTGCTCAGAAACAAAAATGGGTAATAGCCGCCGCACTTCTGGGGGGGGCGTAACCGAAAGGAACATCTGTGCGATTCTCATTGACCGTGGTACGGCCACCGATAGAATGGGTGGCAATGCAATCGCTTAGCTGATGACTATGGCAATAACGGACCTCGATTATTCAAGCTCGATGGGGCCTCGCTCCACAGATCTTTGGAATCTGTTGCATTGCGATCGCGTCTTCGTGTTTGCTTGCTTGTCTTTGTTTTGCACTCTATTCAGCATAACGAATTGCCAAGCTCAGGGCGTTGCTGAAGCAGCCCGCCACGAGCGCGCACGCAAAGACAACCAACAGAAGCCACCCAAGCACGTCTACACGGAAGAAGACTTGCGCCGTTCCCGCATCTTGACTCCCGAAGATAGCGAGCGCATAGAAGCCAAGAAGCAGGGTCAAGCCCCCCCCGCTGCGCAAAAACCCGCGGAAGCCATTGACGCTCAATCGGCGCCGCCGCAACTTCCCCTGGGCGATATCGCGCGCCAGTTCCGGAAACAAAAGCGGGCGCGGCAGCCTCAGCAGTCCGCGGAATTCCACCTGCCGTTCAGCAATCCTCCTTTCGCCGCTCCCGTCAGGCCGCTGCGGCCTCTTCGTCCTCCCTCAAATCGTAAGGACCCATTTTTGCGGCCGCCCACTCTCAGGCAGTCCATTTCCTCAAATAGTTCTGCTTTTGCGCCCGCGCCGGCCCCGATCGCCCCCGCACTGCCGGTTGCGCCAATTTCTCGTACTTCAAGCCCAGCGCTCCATGCCATCACTGTGCAAAGAGGTGATTCGCTCTGGAAGCTGGCGCAACAAAACCTCGGCAGAGGCTCGCGGTGGCCAGAACTGCTCGCGCTGAACCCGCGAATCGCAAATCCTGGACAAATCAAAGCGGGCGCGCAGATCTACCTGCCCACTCGATATTTAGCTCGCGGCAAGGTCTCGAAGATCACCGTTGGCACGGGAAACACGCTCTGGCAACTCTCCCGGGCGCACTTTGGCTCGTCCTCGTATTGGTCTTGTCTCGCGCGGGCGAATCCCGCCATCCGGGATGCAAACCGCATCTATCCGGGCCAGGAGTTGATTCTACCCGCCAGTTGCGGCCCTTAGAGCTCCACGCTTGGCAAAAACCGTAGCGCTTTTCTCACTTTGGTAGCCTGCTCAAACGCATATGCCATTTTGATCAGTACCGGCTCGCTCCACGCCCGCCCGAAGAACGAAATCCCCACTGGCAGGCCGCGCACAAACCCCGCCGGCACATTGATGTTGGGATAACCCGCCACCGCCGCCGAATCTGAGCTTCCGCCGCCGAAGGAATCACCATTCACTAAATCGGTGAGCCACGTCGGGCCGCCGCTCCTTCAATTACACTGCCCCGGAGAAATTCTCGACGTGCGGGAATTTCAGACTTTTTCTGATTGGGCCGCCCCTCCACGTCTCTGGTCATATCATCGGCAGCCATCTCAGGATTGCGCTTGTCATCCAGTATCATTTCTTAGGCCTCACGCGATTGATGTTTCAAACTAAAGCGCAGAGAGTCTACGTCAAACCTGACTCTGAAGGGAGTTTCCCTTTTCGCTGCGTTTTGCAAACTGCCCCGTGTTCGATTCGCTGACGCAAGCCGTCCCGGCTCCACATTTCCGTTACAATAAGAGCTGAGGAAATCGCGTGATTCACCGCAACATCTTCCACAATGAGAGTCTGTTGCCGATCGAAAAGGTTCGTCTCTCGCCCGGCCAGGCCGGCCTCACTTGCGGCTGGGGCATCTTCACCACCTTGCGCATCTCCCGTGGCGAAGCCTTCGCCTACGAGCGCCACTGGCGACGCCTCGAAAAGGACGCTGCCGTTACTCGCATGCCCATGCCCTACACCGCGGCTAAAGTCCGCGTCAATCTTCACGAAGTCATTCGTGCCAATAAGGTTTCCGAAGGCGCCGCGCGCATCTATTTTGTCTACAACCAAGTCGGCCATTGGCAGAGTGACGAACCGCAGCCCCAGGTTGACCTCATCATCTACACCGCGGAGCTCCCTCAGTATCGCGAGCCCGTGCGCCTTGCGCTTCGCGAGCAGGCACGCCACGCCGCCTCTCCCCTCGCCGGGGTCAAGACGATTTCCTGGCTCCCTAATGTTTGGGCTGTCGCCGAAGCGCAAAAAGAAGGTTTCGACGAAGTCGTTCTCCTCAACGAGCGCGGCGAAGTCGCCGAATGTACTACTGCTAACATCTTCGCAGTGAAAAACGGCAAAGTCTTCACCCCGCCTCTCAGCTCGGGATGCCTCGAGGGCGTCACCCGCGGCATACTCTTCGAAATTGCGCCCGAAGCTGGCTTCCCCTTCATCGAACAAACCCTCCGCCCTGAAGATCTCTACACCGCCGACGAAGTTTTTATCACCTCCACCAATCGCAGCCTCATCGGCGTCGGCGAGATCGCCGGCCACAAAATCGCTTCCTCACCCGGCCCGCTCACGCTCCGCCTCGAAGAGGTCTTCGCCGCCTACGTCACGGACTACGTCGCGCGCCGCCTCGCCACTTCCGCTTCGCGCTGAGTGTCTCGCGTCCTTCACCATCAAACTTCTTGCAACTTGGAGAAAATCTCTTCAAGATTCCAATCTCAAGAGCTGGCCGCGCCGGACGAGGTGTAGTCCGCTTTTCACAAAATCCTGGAAAAGTGGCGCCACCATGGCTCTCATCAGCAACTTCCGCTAATTTCAGCTATTCTCTCCTTTGCATCGCTGGCCTACGATTGGAGTGCGGCGGCTCGCCGCCAGTTCCCTGCGTGGGAATATGTTATAAAGATAAGCAATCAAAGGGGCGCGGACAAGAACAATGGATGAACAAATTCCTTTTGGCTCGCCCACGAAGAAGGAAAAACGCCGTGGCCTCCGTTTCCCTGTCGTTGTTCCGGTGGAAGCCAGATGGCAGGACGCCGGCGGAAACAGCGTCCAGGTAACCGCCCAGGCAAAGGAAGTGAACGCTCACGGTGGTTTGCTGGAGATGAGAAATTATCCAAGCATCGGCAGCCAGCTCGAGTTGACGAATCTACTCAACAAGGAAACCTACCGCGCGCGTGTCGTCGCTCCTCGCCGTTCCAAGGATGGTCTGGCGCTGGGCGTTGCGGTCGAGCTACTCATTCCCAGCGAAACTTTTTGGGGCGTAAATTTTCAGCTCCGCAAAACCAGCGCCGAGCTTTTTCGGCTCGAGCAGGAGATTCGTTCGGGCGGGATCGATTCGCGCATCTTGACGGACTTCCGCGACGCTGTGGATCACGTGCGCAAGACCGCCTGGGCCGTTCAGGAATGGCAGGAGCGCCAGTTGCAAGATCACGATCCCCGGACGGTGCTTCCCTTGCTCACTACTGAGCGCATCCGCCGCGCCGCCCAGCTCATCGACGCTATCGCTGCTGACCTCTCCGCCAACGAAGTAACCCGCGAAACCTCGGGAACGGGTGAGCTCTTTCAAGCTGTCGGACGCGTCCATCAACTTTTGGATAATTTGTTGAAAACCGGCGAGCCCTAAACCGACTCGGAACATTCGCATTTACAAGTTCGAAGAATCGAACGGCCTCGGGAATAATTCACGCATCCGCAGCATTTCGTTTTTGCCCTTCAAATTTGACAGGATCACGGGAACGTCGCCGCAGAATTCCCAGATCAGCTGCCGGCACGCTCCGCATGGCGGCGTCAGCGATTCCGTGTCCGTCACCACGGCGATCGCGTCAAAGCCGCGTTCGCCCTCGCTTATCGCCTTGAAAATTGCCACCCGCTCGGCGCAGATGGTCAGCCCATACGTCCCGTTCTCGACGTTGCACCCGCCGAAAATCCTTCCGGAAGTCGCCCGCAGCGCCGCCCCAACGCGGAAATTCGAATACGCCGCGTGCGCGTTTTCCCGCGCTTGTTTCGCCGCCGCAATCAAAGCTTCGAAATCACTCACACGACAACTCCTTGCAACGAAGCCAGAAATGCCCTCACGCCACAGCTTCCACAATTCGCGAAATCACCGCTTCTAACAATGCGATGAATTGTCCCTTCACCCGGTCCGCCGTCTCCAGCACTTCCTTGGAGTTCAGCGGCTTGTCGAGAATCCCCGCCGCGGCATTCGTCACGCACGATATTCCCAGCACGCGCAGGCCGCTGTGCCGCGCCGCAATCACCTCCGGCACCGTCGACATCCCCACCAGATCCGCGCCGATCGTGCGCAGATATCGTATTTCCGCCGGTGTTTCGTAGCTCGGTCCGCTCAACGCGGCATACACTCCTTCATACATCCCGATTCCCAGCCGGTTTCCTTCCCCCACCGCCATTTCCCGGAATCTTCTGTCGTATGCGGCGCTCATGTCTGGAAAGCGCTCGCCGAATCTTTCATCATTTGGCCCCGAGAGTGGATTCACTCCTTGTAGATTGATATGGTCTTTGATCACCACCAGCCGCCCCTGCACAAATTCGCGCTTGATCCCGCCTGCGGCGTTTGTGAGGATTACCGCCTTCACTCCCATGCGCGCGAACACGCGCACTGGAAACACTACTTCCTTCACCGAATAACCCTCATACAAATGGACTCGCCCCTGCATTCCCGCGACCGCTGCTTGACCAACCTTACCGATCACCAGTTGTCCCGCGTGGCCGATCGCCGTGGACTCGGGAAAATGCGGTATCTTCGCGTAGTGAATTCTCGTAGCCTCGCTGAATTCGTCGGCAAATGCTCCGAGCCCGGACCCCAGCACGAGCGCGATTCGCGGGCGCAGCGCGGTTTTCGAAAGAATATATTTCGCAGCGGCATCCGCCCGTTCGAATTCGCTGCCAGAGTTCGCGGGACTCATCGAAGCGCCCCCAAACCGCGCCGCACGGGCCCCTTTTCCCGGAACGATTTCTGTTTCCTTTTTTATCTGAGCGCTCACGTCAAAATTCCCACGATGGACGCGGACATTAAATTCGCCATCGTTCCGGCGAGCATCGCGCGGATCCCGAATCTTGCGAGCTGACTGCGTTGCTCTGGCGCAAGCGCCCCGATTCCCCCGATTTGAATTCCAATCGAGCTGAAATTGGCGAAGCCGCACAGCGCAAACGTGGCAATCGCAAAAGTACGCGGATCGAGCGAGCTCTTCATCGGGCCAAGCTGGCTAAAAGCGACAAATTCATTGATGACCATGCGTGTCCCGAGGAGGTTGCCAATCTTTGCCGCGTCTTGCCAGGGCACTCCTATCAGCCACGCAACCGGTGCGAAGACCCAGCCGAAGACAGTTTCCAGGCTTTTCGGGAACCACGTCATGTGAGCCCAGTTGTGAATGCCGCCCATGATGGCGTTCAGCAGCGCAAGCAAGGCGATGAAGGTAATCAGCATCGCACCGACATTCAGTGCCAGATGCAAGCCGTCACTCGTGCCCCGAGCGATGGCCCCCAGAAGATTGGTTTCTTTTTCCATCGGGGGCATTTCCACTCGGCCGGCTGTGAGCGGCTGCTCGGTTTCAGGTACGAGCATCTTGGCCATGAGCAGCGTTCCAGGCGCCGTCATGATGACTGCGGTCAAAAGGTTCTTGGGATCGGCTCCCCCCACCTGGATGTACCCTGCCATCATGCCGCCGGAGATGTGCGCCATCCCGCTGGTCATGACGACCATCAGTTCCGACTTAGTGAGCTTTGGAAGAAACGGGCGGATGGTGAGCGGGGCCTCGGTTTGCCCCATGAAGATGCTGGCCGCAACGTTCAGCGATTCCGCACCGCTGGCGCCCATCACGCGAGTCATAACCCACGCCGCAGCTCGGATAATAAGCTGCATCACGCCGAGGTGATAAAGCACCGCGAAGAAGGCGGCAATAAAGATAATCGTCGGAAGTACCTGGAAGGCAAACGAAAAGCCAAGCCGCGAAAGTTCCTTCGGCAGACCAATGTCGCCGAAGACAAATGCGGATCCCGCGTAGGAAAAGCTCAGCAGTTTATTCGCGCCAGCACCAAGGAAAGCAAACAGCGAACTACCCGAATTGGAACGCAGAACGAAAAAGCCGAGCGCCAACTGAAGTCCGAGCCCCCACACCACGGTCTTCAATCGAATCGCCTTGCGGTCGGTGGAGAACAGGTACGCGAGTCCTAGCATCGTGGCCAATCCCAGCACTCCTGTGAATCGTCCCATGCCTTCTCCTTTTTTCAGGCGTCCACGACGCGGCGGATGAGCGGACGTTTTCCCGATGGCGCGCTTCCCCCGATTAGGTAACTCTCGGCGATCAGGCTCTTTGCTTCCGCGAGCTTCACATCGGAATTGTAGTGAATGGTCGCGAGCGGCTCGCCCTTTTCGACGCGGTCGCCGATGCGCTTGCGAAATTCGATTCCGACTGCGTGATCGATGCTATCTTCCTTCTTTTCGCGTCCGCCGCCAAGCATCGCCAAAGCCGTGCCGAACTGCTCGCAGTTGGTTCCATTAATGTAACCATCCGCTCGGCTGGTGACATTCACCTGAAAACGGGCCGTCGGCAAGCGCTGCGGTTCGTCTATGACGCGCTCATCCCCTCCTTGCAGCTTGATGCCCTGCTTGAATTTTTCTTTCGCCCTGCCATTGGCAATCGTCGCTTCGGCGAGCCTGCGCCCCTTCTCAACGCTCTCGGTCCGCTCTCCGAGATAAAACATCCAGGCGGAAAGCTCGATGCTCAGCTCAAGAAGATCGGCGGGCCCCCCGCCGCTCAGAACCTCGATACATTCCACAACTTCGATGGAATGACCTGCGGCGCGCCCCAGCGGCTGCTCCATGTCCGTGATAAGCGCCACGACTTTCTTGCCCATGCGCTTTCCTGTCTCGACCATCACTTCGGCTAGCCGCACTGCTTCTTCTTCCCTTTTCATAAATGCCCCGGATCCGGTTTTCACATCGAGGACAAGCGCATCAATGCCCTCGGCGAGCTTCTTGCTCATGATGGAAGCGCAAATCAGGCCGGCATTTTCGATCGTGGCGGTCACATCGCGCAGTGCGTAAATTTTCTTGTCCGCGGGGGCAATTTCGGCGGTCTGGCCGATCAGTCCCATGCCGCACTCTTTCAAGACGCGGCGGAATTCTGTGAGCGTCAGGTTGACGTTGAAGCCTGGAATGGCTTCGAGCTTATCGAGTGTCCCGCCCGTGTGACCAAGCCCACGGCCGCTGATCATCGGGACGCTGAGCCCGCCCGCCGCCACGATCGGCGCAAGAATGAGCGAAGTCTTGTCCCCCACGCCACCCGTGGAATGCTTGTCCACTTTTTTCTCGGGGATATCGCCGAGGTCGAGCACCGTTCCGGAATAGAGCATCGATTCCGTGAGCGCAGCGAGCTCGGCGCGGTTCAAACCGCGCAGCCACGCAGCCATCAGCCAGGCTGCCATCTGATAGTCGGGAATTTCTCCGCGCGTGTAGCCGGAGATCAGGAAATCAATCTCTTCGCGGGTATGTTCCCCAGAGTCGCGTTTCTTGCGGATCAGGTCGACGGCGCGCATGCGTGTCCGAAGGATGTCGCGGGAGCGTAGCATTCGCTGCAAACCACGTCAACGCAGCGCGCCCTGTCGCGATTCGACGTCTGATTTCGGAGGAATCGTGCACAATGCTGAAACAAATCTAGCACTCTGGGGAGTCGCGGCAGGAAATCTAGGCTGGGGCGAATGAGAACACAGTCCATCCGCCTGCCGCAAGATTCGAAGAAAGCTACAACGGCAGATGCACGTCAGGCGGCAGCGGTGTTGCCTGGCTGGCAACAGCTTGCCAGCCCCTGGGACCACTTACATAGACATGCGTGACGCGGAACTGGCCGCCAACCCTCTGCCCATTGACGCTGGTCCGCAAAGACCACAAGGAACTCGCAACCGCCACATCTTGAAAGAAACGCACTCGGGTATCCGTCGCTATGAAGGAGTCATACTTCAGCCCCGGCGTTTGCACCGCATCAATGAATTGAGCTTTGTTCACGGACTGGCCGTGCGACAGCGTGCCGATGAAATCTTCACTATACACTCGTCTGAAAAACGTCCCATTGTTCTGCTGAATGGCGTGTGCCGTCTCGTTTTCCAGGTTGACGATTTCCTGCCGTTGCATTTCAGGGTTGGGAGGCGCATCGGGCTCTTGTCCGGGCCAGGCAGGAGCAAGAGCCAGCCCGGCAATCAGTAGTACAGCGATCTTGTTCATGGTGTACTCCTCCCGCCACGTGTCCTCGAAATCGGCCGGATCCTCACACAAAAAGTATACGGCTGCCGTGATTGAACCGGCCGTCATCACCTTGCTCCCTGTTTCCACACCGTCAATTACTTTATAAGAACAAAACGATGGCTTTTGTTTAAGTGATTGAACTCTCGCAGGATGGAGACGAAAGCCGTTGCGGGCCTGCAATCAAAGTGCGCGCTAGCGCTCAGTCGTTGGTGGACTATAATGTTCCGCGGACAGGCGCAAAAACTTGGAACCCATTTCTCACTTTTTCTATTCGGACAGGTTAAAGCTCCAATTCTGGGACTACGGGCGGGACGCGAAACCCGCCCTTGTACTCGTCCACGGCGGTTTGGATCACGCCCGCAACTGGGACTGGGTAGCCAGGGCGCTGCGCGAACACTATCACGTCTACGCTCTCGATCTTCGCGGCCACGGCAACAGCGCCTGGGCGCCCGGTGCAATGTACAGCGTCGTCGAACACGTGCTCGACCTTTCTGCTCTGCTCGACATCATCGATGATTTCCCCGTCCGGCTCATCGGCCACTCTCTTGGAGGAGGAATCGTCCTGAGTTATTCAGGCGTCTATCCCGATCGTGTCGGCAAAGCCGTCTCGATTGAAGGATTAGGACTTCCGGAGAAGCACCGCGTGCACGGACCGGCTCCCCAGCGGCTGCGGTATTGGATTGAGGAGGTGCGCAATCTGGAAAAACGGCAGCCGAAAAGCTATCCGAGCCTTGAGGCCGCCATGGCTCGAATGAAAGAAGCCAACCCGCGGCTTTCCGATGAGGTGGCCCAGCACCTGACTTTGCATGGAACGAATTGGGATTCAAACGGATCGTTGCTCTGGAAATTCGATAACTATGTCCGCGCCTTCTCGCCGTACGGCCAACACGTTCCGGATGCCGTGGAACTATTCGGGCAGATTACCTCTCCAACTCTGCTCTTCTGGGGATTGCAAAGTTTTTTCTCGGTGCCCCATGCGGATCCGCGCTTGAAGGCGATTCGTAATTGCCGCCTCGTGACCGTGCCCAACGCCGGCCACTGGGTCCATCATGATCAGTTGGAACTCTTTCTCAAGGAAACGACGGCCTTCCTGGCAGGCTGATCCCGCAAACACGCTTCCCTGCTTGGAAAACCGAATTGCTTGTGAAAAGGGCTTCCCTCTTGGTCATTCCTCGTCCGCCATGGCGGGGAAAGGATCTGCCATTCACAAGACTCCGTGAAAATATCGGATTCTTGGTTGCCTTCAGGTTTTGGCGTACTCGAGGGTGTAGTTCCGCCGATGCATCTCCGGAGAGCTCGCGGCGGATTCGCCAGTCGGGGGATGGCTGCAATGCACTCCACCTTTCAGAAGCGCACGTAGCCGCATGCGGGCTTTGTGCAATTGGGACTTGGAATTCCCGGCCGAGCATCCCAGAATTTCGCCTATCTCTTCGTGCTTATAGCCCTGAATATCGTGAAGAATGAAAATTGACTTGAATCCCGGTGGAAGCTTCTCGATGGCCCTCTGCAGATTTATGCGATCGATCGAGCCGGTTAACCGAAGGTCGGCTTCGCCAAATTCGCTGTGCGCCGAAGCGGAATTCTCATCGCCTTCAGTGTTCTCTTCGAGCGAGACTTCGGTACGCTTCTTTCTTCGAAGCTTCATTAGCACGACGTTCACCGCAACTCGGTGCAGCCACGTCGAGAAATTGGACTCCCCGCGGAAAGTTCGAATTTTGCGATACACCTGCAGGAATGCTTCCTGGGTCAAGTCTTCCGCTTCGGCAGGATCCCTCACCATCCGCAAGCAGAGCGCAAACACCCGCCGGTTGTGCGTTTCGTACAGGTGTTCGAATGCGGCGGCATCTCCTTGCTGAGCCAATCCTATGTCCTCGGTCAGCAACAAACTATTTCCTGTCAATTGTTTAACCGCCCTCAAGCTCATTCCAACGCGCTCTAAGCTGGCCCCGCCTGGTCTTGCCGCTCCACTCTCTCGGGAGACATACGTCACAAGGCTCAACAATTAGACGTCTCTGCCGGCGAATTTATTCCCTAAAGCGCTTGAAAATGAGCCAAAATCCATGCGAATTTTCTTGCCCCTGTGAACACTCTGTTAGAGTATCTTTTCGAACCTGGCCGTCATCCAATGCCTCGTCATCAATCACACGGAGGAGCCATGATGGAACTCTCGAGCCGTGACCGCGAAGCAATCGTTTCTCGCGGTTTTTCACGACGCAAGTTTCTTGCGCACACCTCGTGCTTCGGCGCATTTTACGCGGTCGCGAAGCTCATTCCATTGCCCGCGCTCGCCGCGGAGCTTTCGGGCGATTCTCGCGTTGCCGATTCGCCGATTGTGGACAAGGGTTTTGCTGCCGTGCGCAAAGTCGGCGACGGGCTGTATGCCACCATCTCCGATACCTCGAAGGGCCTTCAGACCATCTGCAACGGCGGTTTTCTTGTCGGGAAGGACGCGGCACTGCTAATCGAAGGTTTTGGCTCGCCTGCCGGCGCATCCTTCCAGTTCGAAACGCTCCGCACAATATCCCAAGTGCCCGTCAAAGGCGCTCTCGACACCCACTATCACTTCGATCATTCGATGGGCAATGCATTTTACGGCGCCAATGGCGTAGCGCTTTGGGCGCACGCCACCGCGGCAAAGAGGATCGTGGACAACTATGCGCCGTTGCAGGGAGCTGACAAGGAGTCTGTGCTGGGGCCACTCGAAAAGCGCGTGAAGGACGCCAAGTCGGAAACCGAACGCCAGCACGCGCAAAGCGACTTGAATGCAGTAACAGGGCTCTTCCAGATTGCCAACGCTAGCATTTTGGCGCTGCCAAATCATCCCATCGATCCGGCAAAATCACCCATGACGATGGATTTAGGCGGGCTGTCTGCCGTGATCGAGTTTCATCCCGGACATTCAGGAACCGACATGATCGTGCGTGTTCCGGAACAAAATGTGGTCTATACCGGCGACCTGCTGTTCAGCGGATGGTACCCGGTTTGCTTCGACGAAAAAGCCACTGTCTCCGGCTGGCGCGCCACACTGGCCAAGTTCGCATCATTTAGCAAAGATACAATTTTCGTGCCCGGCCACGGCCAAATCTGCGGGCAGGAAGGCATCGCCACCCTCCGTGAAGTCTTCGACGATATCGCCGGCCAGGCGGAGAAAATGTTCAAAGCGGGTGTTCCGGTGGAAGAAGCGCAGCAGCGTTATGTTGTCCCGGACAAATTCAAGAATTTCCCCATCTTTGCCTGGGGTTTCACCATCGGCCCGGCAATCACCAAGCTCTACGCCGAGTGGCGCGTGAAGTAGTCATCAGATTGAGCCAAACTCCTGCTTTAAGACTGCAAGAACCGGCTCATCAATCGGCTTTTGTTTTCAGGACTTATCGCGCGTTTCTAAGGACAAATTCGCGGCAAGTTTTGTATCCGCTGCGGATCCAGCAAAATTCACATATCGGCAAGTATTTGTAGTGGCGTGGCATGCTGTGTCCCTACTTGGCAACCAGTTGATGTAATCGCCCTCGATCCGCGCAGAAGCGCAATTCCAGTTTCTTCTGCATATGGACCTCCGTTCCTCCGCGTTCAAAAGAAACTTCGTCCATGGCAAGTTTCATCAAGTGGATGCCGCGGCCATGTTCGGACCGTAGGTTTTCGACCGCCAGAGGATCGGGTACCTCATCGGGATCGAATCCTTGCCCTTGATCCCTGACGACGACCGACAGTCCACTGCCGAAGTCGCAGCGACAACGGACGTGAACCAACTTGTGAGCCTCTAGGCGATTGCCGTGGAGCATCGCATTACTCAGTGCTTCCCGAAGTGCGAGTTCAACGAGTTCCTCCTCTCCGCAAACACAGCCAGATGCCGCGATCAGGCTCATCAACCAGTCCACCAGCGGCGAAATCTGGCCGATCTCGCTCTGCACCCAGGTGTGCACCTCTAGCGTTCCATCCGTTAAACGAAGTTTGGGGAGCATCGACTGCAGCGATTTGAAACTTCCAACCAAAGTCATTTCTGCATCCCCCTTTCAGAAGTTATTCTTCGGTGCCTAATGTCCGGCGCCGGGACCCGCCGACCTGACTTTGCGTGTGAAGAAAACCAGAGGCGCCCCGATCATGCAGGCGCAGCCCAGCAGCCAGAAGCAATCGAGAAAACCAAGAAATGCCGCTTGCTGGTGGATCATTCGCGCCAATTGAGCTTTCGCGTGCAGAGCCGCGTCCGGCGTCGTAAAACCGTGCCTCACAAAATATCCCGACAACGTGCCCAGCGTTTCTTGATAGCGTTGCTGGAATGGAGTGGCGTGAGCAACCAGAACCGACTGGTGATATTGCGTTCGTCGCGCAAGAACGGTTGTCACGAACGCGATACCCACGCTTCCCCCCTGGTTCCGGAACAAATTGGTAAGACTCGAAGCTTTGTTGTTCTTATTCTTTGGCAAGAAGGAGTAGGCCAGCTGGCTCACCGGCACGAACAGCGGGGCAATCCCCAGACCTTGGATCGCCCGGGCAATCGCCACATGCTTGTAGTCTGTGCCCAAGTCAATGCTCGCGTAGCGCCACATGGCAATCGCGAAAATGATGTATCCGGTGAAAATGAGCGGCTTGATCCCGACTTTCGGCAGGATTTTCACGATCACCGGAGCTAGCGCCACGATGACGAATGCGCCAGGTCCAAGAACGAGTCCTGCATCGGTAGCGCTGTAGCCATACAGGCTCTGGAGCATCTGGGGAATCAACACCGTCGACCCGAACAGCGCAAAACCAAAAAGGAAATAATAAATGTTCGCGATGGCGAAGTTACGATCCGCGAGCAGGCGAATCTCCACGACCGGGTCAGGGTGCCGCCACTCCCAAAACACGGCCGCAATCAGCGCCACAAGTGCGATCGAAAAGAACGAAACAATGAAGCGGCTCTCGAACCAATCCTCCGTCTGGCCCCGGTCGAGAACGACCTCCAAACACGCAAAGCCGAGGGCCACCAGGACAATTCCGAGGCCATCAATCCGAAGCCTGCCGCCTTTACGGGCAGATTCGACTTCGCGCGTGAACTCGGGAGGGTCGGAAACGAGCCGGTTCGTCAGGATCAGAGACACAATTCCGATGGGAATGTTGATAAAGAAGATCCAACGCCAACTCCAGTTGTCGGTGATCCACCCACCGAGCGGCGGGCCGATCACCGGTGCAGTCACGATCGCCATGCTGTAGAGAGCGAAAGCCGCAGGCCGCTTCTGCGGGGGGAATGTGTCAACGAGAATGGCCTGCTCCACCGGAGCGAGGCCACCGCCGCCGACGCCCTGCAGAACGCGAAAGAAGATGAGCAAGCCAAGTGAGGGTGCGAAGCCACACAACAGAGAACTCAACGTGAAGAGCACGACACAGAGCATGTAGTAGCGTTTCCGCCCGAAGACGCGGCTCAACCACGCGGAAAGCGGAAGCACGACGGCGTTCGATACCAGATAGCTTGTCAGGACCCAGGTGCTCTCGTCATAGCTGACCGCCAGCCCGCCGGCAATATGAGGCAACGCAACATTGGCTATGGCCGTGTCGAGCAGTTCCATGAAGGTCGCCAGAGTGACGGTGACCGCAATGATCCACGGATTGATGGCCGTCCGCGTTGCGGCCACATTCGGAAAGTAAATGGAACCCGTGGTAGCGCTCATACGGTGCCCGGTTTCTTGGATGCAATAAGAGACCGTCCGGTCGCATCTAATATCTGCTACAATCCAATTAGAGACCAGTTGGTCGCAGAGCTGTTTTAGGGGGAACTACATGCGCAAAGGCGAGCACACCCGCCAGGAAATCATTCGCAAGGCGGCGCCCATCTTCAATCAGAGAGGCTATGACGGGGCGGCCTTGTCCGACCTCATGCGGGCAACGGGCCTCGAAAAAGGCGGGATTTACCGGCACTTCTCCAGCAAAGAGGCCCTGGCTGCCGAGGCCTTCGACTATGCTTGGCGGGAAACTCTAGACGCGCGGATCCATGATCTGGATACCGTCTCGAATACTGTCGACAGGCTCAAGCAGTTGGTTGCGAACTTCGTTGAGCGGCGCGGCATTGTTCCCGGCGGGTGTCCCTTGCTCAACACGGCGATCGATACCGATGACGGCAATTCCGTTCTGCGCGAGCGCGCACGCAAAGCCTTGCGCGGCTGGCGCAGCTACGTTATTTCGATGATCAGCGCGGGAATCAAAGCACGGGAGATCCGGCCCAGAGTCGACGCAAAGAAGCTGGCGACTCTCATCATTTCTTCCCTTGAGGGTGCAATCATGATCTACCGCCTCGAACGAAATGAGGAAGCGCTGCGCGCCGTCCAGGCCCATCTCGACAGCTACCTCGAAACGCAAGTGCGCCTTCCCACTAAGTAACCAATGGGGATGAAGTCTAGCGTCCCCTGGCGCGCTCGCCTTTCAGCGCCATGCAAGTCGAAGCCGCCTTGGCGACTAGCCGCCCGCCCTCATCCGTGATTTCACACTCAACGTAGCCGACGGTGCTGCCCCGCCGCACCACTTTGCCCTCAGCCCGGAGGCGGGCTTCCCACACAGGGCGAAAGAAATTGATTTTTAGCTCGATTGTTGTGAAGGATTCGCCGGGTGCGAGCGTGCTTGCAAACGCCATTCCCATCGCAGCGTCGGCAATATCGCAGAGAATTCCCCCATGAAGCGTGCCCATGGGATTTGCATGTTGTCGTCCGGCTGCCAGCGTGACGACGGCACGTCCATCCGCAATTTCTTTTGCTTCAAATCCGATTAGCCGTGCTACCGGAACGTCTTTCATCTCTTCGTGTGCCATAATTCCTCTTTGCTGCACAGGTTGCATGCGCACTGCCGTATTTGATGTGACCGGCCGGTCTCCGGGCGCGACTTTAACACAAAATAAATGAAACCGAACGGTCTCAAACCGCATCGAATTCAGGCGAGAGTAAGAGAGGAAAACATGAATAAGCTTGAAGGAAAAATTGCGCTCATTACTGGTGGCAATAGCGGAATCGGGTTTGCTACGGCACAGCAATTTGTGAAGGAAGGTGCGTACGTGTTCATCACTGGGCGCTCGCAAACGAAACTCGATGAGGCAGTAAAGAGAGTCGGATCGAATGTAACCGGTGTGC
>Ga0307479_10000548_pt1 | contig 33802 bp, 29 predicted proteins | sample atmos_gasesECM4C_FD_203743 | JGI IMG/M metagenome (GOLD analysis project Ga0307479, IMG submission 203743) | Hardwood forest soil microbial communities from Morgan-Monroe State Forest, Indiana, United States - atmos_gasesECM4C_515 | ecosystem: Environmental > Terrestrial > Soil > Temperate...
CGGGGACCATCTGGATTCTGGCGGGCGCGGTGTTCGCCGGCTGTGTTCAGGACTTCGTCATTCTGTTGTTCTCGGTGCGCCGCGACGGCAAGTCTCTGACCGAGATGGCCAAGGATGAGATCGGGAAAGTGGGCGGTTTCGTAGCGTACCTGGCGGTACTGAGCATCATTGTGATCCTGCTGGGCGCGGTGGCGCTGATCGTGGTGAACGCGTTGAAGTCGAGCCCGTGGGCGACGTTCACGATTGCGATGACGATTCCGATCGCGTTGCTGATGGGCGTTTACCTGCGCTGCCTGCGGCCGGGCAAGGTGCTGGAGAGTTCGGCGCTGGGTTTCGTGATGGTGCTGGCGGCGATTTTTGGCGGGCAGTGGGTAGCGCAGGATGCGGCGCTGGCGCGGTATTTCACCTTCAGCGCGCCCACGCTGGCGCTGATGATCATCGCCTACGGCTTTGCGGCGTCGGCGTTGCCGGTGTGGTTGTTGCTCGCGCCGCGCGACTACCTGAGCACTTTTGTAAAGCTGGGGACGATCGCGCTGCTGGCGGTTGGGATTGTGGCGGTGCGTCCGGTGCTGCACATGCCGGCGCTGACGCGGTTCATCGACGGCACGGGGCCGGTGTTCGCGGGCAACGTGTTTCCGTTTGCGTTCATCACGATCGCGTGCGGCGCGATCAGCGGATTCCATTCGCTGATTGCCAGCGGGACCACGCCCAAGCTGATCGCGCGCGAAACGCAAACGCGCATGGTGGGCTACGGCGCCATGGCGGCCGAGTCGCTGGTGGCGATCATGGCGACGATTGCCGCATGCGTTCTGCAACCAGGGATTTATTTCGCGATCAACAGCCCGGCGGGGATCGTTGGGCAGGCGCCCGAGGCGGCGGCCACGGCCATCAGCAGCTGGGGATTTACGGTGACGGCGGCCGAGATGGCGCAACTGGCGCACGCGGTGGGCGAGCAAACGCTGTTCAATCGCACCGGGGGCGCGCCAGCGTTTGCGGTGGGCATGGCCAGCATTTTTTCCGACAGCCTGGGCGGGCAGGCGGTGATGGCGATCTGGTACCACTTCGCGATCATGTTCGAGGCCCTGTTCATCCTGACGATTCTCGATGCCGGCACGCGCGTGGGCCGCTTCATGGTGCAGGACGCGCTGGGACATATCTGGAAGCCGATGGGGAAGACAAGCTGGTATCCCAGCATCGTGGCGACCAGCGCGCTGATTGCGGGGGCGTGGGGATATTTCGTTTGGCAGGGCGTGCGGGATCCGCTGGGTGGAATCAACTCGCTTTGGCCGCTGTTTGGGATCGCGAACCAGTTGTTGGCCACGGTGGCGCTGTGCGTGGCCACGACGATCATTATTAAGATGGGCCGGGGGCACTATGCGGCAGTGACGCTGGCTCCCCTGGTGTGGCTGGTCACTGTGACCTTCACGGCTTCCTACCACAAGATCTGGGACGCGAACCCGCGGATTGGTTTTCTGGCGCACGCTTCCCAGCTGGCCACGAGTGGAGCCAGCGGTGGCGCTACGGCGCGGCTGATCTTTAACGATCGGCTGGATGCGGGCTTCACACTCGCCCTTGTCGTGATGGTGGCGGTGATCCTGGTGGAGTCGGTGCTCGAGTGGTCGCGGGTGTGGAGCGGGCGCAAGGTGGCGGAGGTGCGCGAGACGCCGTTCGTGGGGACACGTTTTGCGGAGGAGCAGGGATGAGGGGCTTGCTTTTGAGTTTGGAATCTTTGCTGGGTCAAGCTGCGCGCGTGCTCGCGGTCGTGGGTGCGATACTGCGGGAGATCTTCGATGAGTCCGCCTACGCGCGGTTTCTGGAGAGGAACGAGGTGGAGTCTTCGCGTGAAGCGTACGTGTCGTTCTTGCGCGAGAGTGAGGCGTTGCGAGCGCGGCGGGCACGTTGTTGCTGAATGAGAAGAGCTTTTGGCAGCGGAGTTCGCCGAGAAAGGCCGCGGAGATCACGGAGAAAGCTCTTGACCGCCAGGCGCAAAGAAAATCGGCTGAGGCCGCGAAGGAACGTATTTCTTCGCAGAGATCGAGGCCCGATCTGAAGCGGGAATCTGATCGTCTTGAGGACAGTGGTTGAGAAGCCTTCGGGGGCCTTAGGCGTCGCCGACTGTCATGGGGTCCGGTCGACTTCGTTCGGCCGACGCTTCACTCCGCTCATGATGACAACAGCAGAAGGCTGGCGTTCTCGACACCGCTGGTTTTTCTTCGAGAGCGGTATCGCGAGACACGGTACACTGGGCGCGATGCGGGTTCTGGGGATTGACTGCGGGACGGAATGCACCGGATATGGCGTGGTGGAAATCGCGCCGTCGGGAAAGCTGTTGTGCCTGACCTGCGGGGCGATCAAGCTGTCGGCGCGGGAGCCGCTGCCTACACGGCTGAATCGCATCTACGACCGGCTGGGGGAGCTGATCCTGGATCATCGCCCTGATGAGGTTGCCATCGAAGATGTTTTTTACGCGCTGAATGTGAAGTCGGCGCTCAAGTTGGGGCAAGTGCGTGGAGTGGCGATGCTGGCGGCGGCTGCGGCCGGGTTGGAAGTGGCCGAGTATGCGCCGTTGTCGATCAAGTCGGCGGTAGTGGGATACGGCAAGGCGGAGAAACAGCAGGTGCAACACATGGTAACGCGACTGCTGGAACTGGCGGGGCCTCCCCAGCCGGCGGATGCTTCGGACGCGCTGGCCATTGCAATTTGTCATTTGCACACAGCCGCCACGTTGCAGCGGCAGGGTGTGGCGCGGCGATGAGGTGGGGACCTGTGGAGGCGGTTTTGCGGAATAGAGACCGGATGGCTGTGCCGCTCAGTTCCGTCGCGATTGTGGATTGCGGCCGCGCAATACGCCGAGCATTTTGTCTCAGCTACGCCCTGACGGGTTGGCTCCTGATTTGTGCCACGACGGTCGCGCAAGAATCAAAGCCGGCGGCGACGATCACGTTTTCACTCGACTTCCCGCAATCGATTCCGGATCACTACGTCCTGACCGTTTCCTCCGACGGGCGGGCGGGGTACGATTCGACGGGCAAGCTCACGCCTGACTCGGAGCCGACGGACCCGTTTCATCTCGACTTCACCATCTCGCCGGCGAACCGGGAGAAAATCTTTGACCTGGCGGTGAAGGCCAAGTACTTCCAGGGTAAAGTCGACTCCGGCAAGAAGAACCTCGCTTCCACCGGGGCGAAGGTCCTGGCGTACAAGGACGGCGAGCGGAGCACGCGGGCGGAGTACAACTACTCGCCTGTGCCCGCGGTGCAAGAACTCACGGCGCTGTTCCAGAACATTTCGACCACCCTCGAAATCGGCAGGCAACTCGAGTACTACCACCGCTACCAGAAGCTCGCGCTGGACGAACACTTGAAGCAGATGGAGCAGATGCTGAGCGAGAAGAATCTGGATGAAGTGCAGGCGGTGGCACCGATTCTGCAGCGTATTCTCGCGGACCAGTCGGTCATGAATGTTAGTCGCGCGCGGGCGCAGCGGCTCCTGCTCCGCAGTAAAGCAATGGTTTCGCCCTGACGCGGGCGAGGCAGAACCCCTTTCCAAACCTCCAAGAACTTAGCCCGCGTATCCACATTTAACGGAAACCCGGACGGCACACAGGGCGGGACCTGGATGTCGGGCGGCGGGTTGGCAGCGGACAGCTTCGGGAACCTCTATTTCAACACCGGGAATGGCACCATCGACGCGAATTCGCTGGTGGCTCCGAATGATGACTACGGTGATACGGTTGTCAAATTGGCGCTCGGCGCCAACGTCGACGATTGGTTTACGCCCTTCAACCAGGACGCGCTGAATACCGGGGGACGTGGACCTGGGATTCAAGCGGAATCTTACTGTTGCCGGATCGCACTTCCGCCCCGCAGCATCTGCTGGGCTCCGGCGGCAAGCAGGGAGTTCTCTATGTGTTGAATCGAGACGGAATGGGGCGTTACTGCAACATGTGCGCGAGTGACACCAACGCGGTGCAGACTTTCCGGGCCTTTTCTGCTTTCTTTGGAACACCAGCCTTCTGGCAGAACGCTCTGTACTTTGCCGGCGGTGGTGATCCCCGGCGTCGGTTTTCGGTCGACGCGTCCAGCGGATTGTTTAACACTGGGGCCACGTCCGAGTCGGCGCACGTCTTTCAGTTTTGGGGGTCCACGCCGTCGGTTTCCTCACCAGGAACATCGAGTGGCATCGTGTGGGCGATCGACTCCAGCCCGTATGGACCTCCCAGTTCATTTGGATCCGCGCCCGCACTGCTGCATGCCTACGATGCCACCAACTTGGCAAAACGAGTTGTGGAACAGCGCGCAGGCTGCCGGGAACCGGGATCAGGCTGGGGTAGCGGTCAAATTCACCGTGCCCACGGTCGCGAACGGGCGGGTCTAGGTCGGAACCAGGACCGAAGTGGATGTCTACGGATTGTTTCCGAACTAGGGAGCGGTTTGTCCGGGGCCACCAAGAAAGCTAACCCCCAAAGATGCAACCGATTGACAGGGTTCGGTTTGCCGATGGTGAACCGACGCGGCACCACAGAACCGGTTACCCATGGGTTACCCCGGCCTGAGGACAATTCTACGTTTATGTCAGGGCTGCTGCTTCGAGGGGGAAGTTATCCGAAACCTTGGCAACTCAAAGGGCAAAACCATGTTCTAATTGGGTAAGCCAAGAAGTCTGCAGGGGACAACCATGTCGAACCGAAGTTTTGGCACGTGGACGGTTGTGGTGGTGGGGCTAGCGGCCGCGCTCAGCGTGACTCCGGCCTTTGCCGATTCGCAGGTCCGCATCGTGCGCCTCAGCGACGTTGAGGGTACGGTGCAGGTCGACAAGAACACGGGGCAAGGATTCGAGAAGGCTTTCCTGAACATGCCGATCGTGCAGGGCATGAAGTTGGCCACAAAAGATGGCCGCGCCGAAGTGGAATTCGAAGACGGCAGCACGGTCCGCATCGCTCCCAAGGGCACGGTCGAGTTCAGCGAGTTGACGCTGCGGGATTCGGGCGGACGGGTTTCGACCGTCGTCCTCAAAACAGGAATGGCATACGTGAACTACACGGCGAAGGGCAAGGCCGATGAGTTCACCGTAATGTTTGCCAACCAGAAGATACAGGCGAGCCAGGCGGTGCATTTCCGGCTGGATCTGGCAACGGACAACGCCGAGCTGGCGGTGTTCAACGGCGAGCTGAAAGCAGAAGGGCCTTCAGGCGAAGTTGAGGTCGGGAAGAACCGGACGGCAACCTTCAATCTGACCAACAACGACAAGTACACGATCGCGAAAAATGTGGAGCAAGCTCCGCTCGACGCCTGGGACAAGCAGCAGAATAAGTACCAGCAGGAGTATGCCACGCGGGCCTCGAACAGCAACTATCCGTATGGGTATGGGGTGAGCGACCTGAACTATTACGGCAGCTATTACAGCGTGCCCGGGTACGGCACGATGTGGCAACCCTACTTCGCGGGCGTGGGCTGGAGTCCGTTCGCCGATGGCGCGTGGATGTTCTACCCCGGCTTCGGCTACACCTGGGTTTCGTCGTATCCGTGGGGCTGGATGCCGTATCGCTACGGAAGCTGGACCATGGTTCCGGGGTATGGTTGGATGTGGGCGCCAGGCGGCTTCGGCTCGTGGTATACGGTGCCGCCAGTGACGAATCCACCGAACCGCTTCCCCACTCCGGCGCCGCCGCTGCGGGGCACGGCCACGGTAGTCGTGGGACATCCGGTGCTCACGGCTGGAGGTCCGCCCTCGCGTGTGCTGGTGCAGAACGGGACCGCGGGGCTGGGAGTTCCGCGCGGCACGGTGAGCAATCTGGGGAAGGTTTCGCATGAGGCGCAGGTGAATGGATTCGCCAGAGTACGGACTGCGCCCCCGGCGCGCTCGGGAGGCTGGAGCGGCGGGAGCATGAGCTCGATGTCCTCGAGCAGCAGCGGCAGCCACATGAGCACGGGCGGGCACATGAGCGCACCGTCCTCGGGCTCTCATAGTGCGCCTGGCCGAAAATGACCCACGTTCGAGGAAATGGAATTCGGGGCGACCTTCGGGTCGCCCTTGCTTTTTGGACCTCACGTCACGATTACACCCGCATATCCCACCACCATGTTGCGATCGCCCGAAACATCCCCGGACGTTGCATACTTGACGAGTTCGGCCTTCGTGGCGCCGAGGCGCTGAGCCGCCGTCAGCATCGCGACGGTGGGACCGAAACCGCACATGCTGATGTCCTCGTTGGTCACGACGTCATAGAGGCCGCGCGGGTCGAGAGCGAGGATGCGCTCGATCGCCTTGTGATCCTTGACGCGCGTTACCTGGTCGGACTCGTAGTGGTTCATGTCGCTCGAAGCCAGCACCAGCACGGGTTCCTCGAGGGCGGCGAGGACTTCGCCGAGGCTGTGGCCGAGGCCCGCCAGAGCTTCGTATTTCCGAGTGCCGAGCGCGATAGGCACGAAACGGAACTGCGGGCGCTTCGCCTGAACGAACGGCAATTGGACTTCGATGGCGTGTTCGGTGCGGTGCGCGTCGGCGTCGTCGGTGAGGAGAGGGAACTGGGCGAGCAGCGCAGTGGCGAGTTCCGAGTCGATAGCAACCGTGCCGAGCGGTGTTTTCCATGCGCCGTGGCTCATGAGGGAGAGAGCGTGTCCCATGCCGGTATGGTTGGGGCAAAGCAGGATGCAACGCGGGGGAATCTGCACACGGGCATAAACTGCGCCTGCGACGTGGCCCGAGTACATGTAGCCTGCATGCGGGACGACGCATCCAAGCGCCACGACGGGTAGGGCGGCCGGGGTGAGGTAAGAGCGGATTTCGGCGAGGAGAGAGGCGGCGTTACGGGGATAGAACTGTCCGGCTACGGCGGGATGGCGAACGGTGCTCGTGCCCATACGAACCTCCTGACGGAAGCTTGGGCTATTTGCCTTGCGGTTGGTTCCCGTTGCTCAAGGCGAGTGCCCGGAAGATGGCGGCTTTCTTCTCGAGGGGCAAAGCCTCGGCGCGCTCGGCGGGCTTGACGCCCGCTTCCTCGAGGGCGGCGCGCAGAGAGTCCGGAGCGTATTCGGTCTTGAGATTGTTCCACAGCGTCTTGCGTTTCTGTCCGAAGGAGAGTTTTAGAAAGTTGATGAAGGCTTCTTCGGGGACGCGCAGGCTGTCGATCTTGGGCGATATAGTGAGCCGCACCACCGAGGAGTGCACCTTGGGCGGCGGAGTAAAAGCTCCGGGCGGGAGCGTAAGCAGCGTCTCCACCCGGGCGTAGAGCTGTGCGGTGGCAGAAAGCAATCCGTAGTCGCGAGTGCCGGGCTGGGCGGCGAGTCGGTCGGCGACTTCTTTCTGCACCATGATGACAAGCGTGTCGAAACACTGCCAGAAAGCGAACAGGTGCAACAGGATGTCGGACGTGATGTAGTAGGGAAGATTGCCGACCACGCGCACCGGTTGCGGAGTCTGAATGAGACCGGGGCGCGAGGCGCCAGGCTTGGGTCCGAAGAGCGTGCCGAAGTCGATCGCCAGCACATCGCCTTCGATGATTTCGACGTTGGGGTAAAGGGCGAACTTCATGCGGAGCTGCGCGGCCAGAACGCGGTCGAGTTCGACGGCGATAAGGCGGCGGGCGCTGCGGGCCAGCAGGGAAGTGAGCACACCTCGGCCCGGACCGATCTCGAGCACGGTGCTTTGCGAGATGTCGCCCAGCGCATCGACGATGCGGTGCGCGGCCGAATCGTTCGCCAGGAAGTGCTGTCCGAGTTTTGGCTTGTGCTCGCGCGAGGCGCGTTCCGCTACGACCTTAGGCACGTTGCCCTCTTGCAGCCGCCCAGTTAGACTTACCAAGCTTATCCCGCGCGTTCCAGGTTGCAGGGCAGTTCACCGTCCGGCTGAATCCCTAACCATCATATCCTGCACCGGGGGTTCGCGGCTTGTTCCGGGAGGTTGCCCTCATGCATATCGTCTTTGCGGCCTCAGAAGGTGTCCCTTTTTCCAAGACTGGCGGGTTAGCGGATGTGGTCGGCGCCTTGCCGCACGCGCTGGCGGCCCAGGGCCATCAGATCAGCGTGTTCCTGCCGCGTTATCGCCAGACCAAGCTCACTGATCCGAAAACCGTGGTCCGCAGCATTACCGTTCCCTACGACGACGAATATCGCTTCTGTTCGGTGGTTACGGCGGGAGCGAGCGCAGGCGTGCAGTACTACTTTGTGGAGTATCCGCTGTACTTCGATCGCGAGGCGCTGTATGGAACCGCGGTGGGGGACTACCCCGACAATGCCGAACGCTTTGCGATGTTCTCGCGGGCGGTGATTGAGGCGACGAAGATTCTGGGAGTGCCGCAGGTGTTTCATTGCCACGACTGGCAGTCGGCGCTGGTGCCGGTGATGCTGCGCTCGCTGTACGTGGAGGATCCGGCGTTTCGGGACGTGGCCACCGTGTTCACAATCCACAACATGGGGTACCAGGGACTGTTTCCGCCGGAGATCCTGCCGTTGCTGATGTTGCCTTGGGACTTGTTCACCATCTCGAAGATGGAATTCTTCGGGCAGGTGAATTTTCTGAAGGGCGCGCTGGCGTTCTCCGATTACGTGACCACCGTGAGCAAGAAATACAGCCAGGAGATCCAGACGACGGAGTACGGCTTTGGCCTGGAGGGCGTGCTGCGCGACCGGGCCGCCACGGTGACGGGCATCCTGAATGGCGTGGACTACGACGAGTGGAGTCCGGAGGTGGATAAGTTGATCGCGGCGAAGTATTCGACTGCGGACCTCAGCGGAAAGGCGAAGGACAAGCAGGACCTGCTGGCGGCGTTTGGAATCAAGAATCCGGATGCGAAGCTGCCGGTGATCGGGATCGTCTCGCGATTTGCGGCGCAGAAGGGGTTTGACTTGATCGCTCAGATCATGGACCGGATGGCGCGCGAGGACATGATCCAGGTGGTGTTGGGGACCGGCGACAAGGTATACGAGGAAATGTTTCTCCGGCTGCAGAAACAGTTCCCCCAGAAGATTGCGGTGAAGGTGGCCTACGACAACACGATCGCCCACAAGATCGAGGCGGGCGCGGACATGTTCCTGATGCCGTCGCGCTACGAACCCTGCGGGCTGAACCAGATCTACAGCCTCAAGTACGGGACGGTGCCGATTGTGCGCGCTACCGGCGGACTCGACGACACAATCGACCCGTGGGACGCGCGGACGGGCAAGGGAACGGGTTTCAAGTTCAGCGAGTACAGCGGGGAGTCGCTGCTGCTGACGATCAAGTCGGCGCTGCAGGCGTTCCGCGATGAAGCGTCTTGGCAAGTGCTGATGAAGAACGGCATGAGCCGCGACTTTTCCTGGGGCGCGTCGGCGAAGGAGTATGGCAAGGTCTACGAGCGGGCGCGGCAGGTGCGGGCGACCACGGGCGTGTGATCGCTGCCTCCAGCGAAGACGAGTGCCGACGGTCGGGCTCCTCGCTGGACACACAACATGCCAGTTGTAATCCCCTCTATTCTGCGGGGATTTTGAGGTTCGCTGTCCCAGAAGTGTGACGCTGCTAGAATTGCTTACGGATCCCCTCCTGCCTGCATGCCGGCATTTTCGAAAACCATCTTCCACGTCGACATGGATGCATTCTTCGTGTCGGTGGAGGAGTTGTTTGATCCATCGCTGAAGGGCAAGCCGGTCGTGGTCGGCGGGCAGCGCGATGAACGGGGCGTGGTGTCGGCGGCCTCGTATGCAGCGCGGAAGTTCGGCGTGCATTCAGCCATGCCGTTGCGCACGGCGGCAAAGCTTTGTCCGCAAGCGATTTTTGTGAGTGGGCATCCGGAACGGTACCGGGAATACTCGGCCAAAGCTTACGGCGTGCTGAACACATTTTCCCCACAAGTCGAAATGGCGTCGATCGACGAAGCCTATCTTGACATGACCGGAACAGAGCGTCTGCACGGGCCGCCGTTGCGTGCGGCTCATACGCTGCATACGCAGATGAAAGCTGAGACCGAGCTGAACTGCTCGATTGGGATCGGCGCGTCGCGGCTTATTGCCAAGGTGTCGTCGGCGAAAGCGAAGCCAAATGGCGTGTTGTGGGTGGTGCCGGGCCAGGAGGCAAAGTTTCTGGCGCCGCTCGATGTGCGGGATATCCCGGGAGTCGGCAAGGTGATGGAGCAGAACCTGCACGCACTGGGAATCCATCAGGTCGGGGACTTGGCCGAGCTGAAGGACGACGTCCTCGAGGAACGCTTCGGAAAATGGGGGCTGGCGCTGGCTGGGAAGTCGCGCGGGGAAGATGCCGGGGGATGGTTTGACACGGAAGTCGGAGAAGAGACCGGCCCTAAGTCGATCAGCCATGAACATACCTTCAACCAAGACACCGCAAATCAGGAACAACTCGAGTCGACGCTAATGCGGCTTTCCGAGATGGTGGCGCGCCGCCTGCGCGAGCACGGACTGCATGCGCGGACGATCCAACTCAAGCTGCGCTCCAAGGATTTCACGACGATCACCCGCGCGCACTCGCTGGCGACGGCGACACAACTCGATACCGAAGTGTTCGAGCAAATTCGAATTCTGTTTCGCAAGAGCTGGAAGAAAGGCGCGGAAGTGCGCTTGCTGGGGGTGCATGTTTCGTCGTTTGAAGAGGGACCCGGACAAGGCGATCTGCTGGACGGCGAGCGCCAACAGCGCTGGAAGCAGGCCCTGGCAGCGGCCGACAAGCTGCGCGACAAGTATGGCGAATCGAGCGTGGGTCTGGCGGGCGGGATGCGCGGTGGATTCCGCGAGAAGACGCACGAGAATCCTGTTGGCATGCCGGGGAAAGGTCCGAAGAAACCGTTAGGAGGGTGAGGAGGCGCGTGTGGAGATGAGCCGGCTGCGGCAGTTCGTTTTTCAGAACGAGATCCGCGTCACGACACCTGTGACGCAGCTCGACGAATTCCTGCCAGCGCACCAGTTCAGCGAGCATCACTACACCCGCGTGCCGGCGCCGGCGGAAAAGGTTTATCGGGCAGTGAGGTCGGTGACGGCGAAAGAAATCCTTTTCTTACGTTCCTTGACCTGGCTGCGGCGTTTCGGGCGTCCCGGGCCCAAGAGCGTTCTGAATCCACCTCCGGATCAGCCGATCCTCGACGTGGCCACCGGAACCGCGTTCCGCCGGCTCGCCGACCAGCCGAATCCCGAGATCGTGGTGGGCACGGTCGTAATTGCGCGGCGGGGATGGAACTGGAGCGCGCCATTCGCTACGCAGGAGTTCAAAGATCTTAAGCAACCGGGCTTCGCTCTGGCGGCGATGAATTTCCGGATCGAGGAGGCCGGCCCCGAACGCTGCATGCGCAGCACGGAGACCAGGGTGTACGCCACGGACGCCCGTTCGCGGCGGCGGTTTGGGGTCTACTGGCGAGTGATCTATCCCGGAAGTGGGTTCATTCGGCGGATGTGGTTGCGGCGGATCGCGCGGCGGGCTACGAACTGAAAAGCAATCGGGCAAAAGGCTCCAAAGGCTACGCAAAGGGCGCAAAACAGACGCGAAGAACTGCCGCGGGGAGTCCTCCAGGGGAATTCTTCGTAGCGATCAGAGCCCTGTCCACAGTCCTCGCGGTTACCGAAGTTGAACTTCCGCTCCACCTCCGCGGTTTTCGGCCCGAAAAACCAGTTACAATAAGCACCAGCATTCGTGCAGGAGCCTCGTCAGCGTTGAGTCCGACCGATTCCAGCGTCCGCCAATTTCCGGAGGGGTTTTTGTGGGGAGTCTCAACCGCCTCGTACCAGGTGGAGGGAGATAACCAGAACAGCCAATGGTCGGACTGGGAAAAGGCCGGCCGGATCAAGTCGGGCGACCGCTCTGGCGCGGCCTGCGACTGGTGGGCAAATGCCGAACCGGACTTCGATCTGGCCAGAGAGTTGGGCATCAACGCCCTGCGCCTTTCGGTCGAGTGGAGCCGCATCGAGCCGCAGGAAGGCCAGTGGGACCTCGCAGCGCTCGAGCGTTACCGCGAGTTGCTGAAGGGGCTGGTGCAGCGCGGGATTCGTCCCGTGGTATGCCTGCATCACTTCACCAACCCGCGCTGGTTCGAAGAGAAAGGCGCGTTTCTTCATCCCGAGGCCCCGGCCTTTTTCGAGCGCTTCACGCGCCGCGTGGTGGAGACGCTCGGGGACCTGTGCCAGTTCTGGGTCACGCTCAACGAGCCCAACGTCTATGCCGCTTCCGGCTACGTGCTGGGAGAATTTCCGCCTGGGAAAACGGGACAGATCGCGACCGCCATTCGCGTGACCAGCGCTCTGGCGCTTTGCCACCTGCGGGCGTATCGCGCCATTCACGAGCTGTGCCCGGATGCACAGGTGGGATGGGCGCAGCACTATGTGGTCTTCGAACCGGTGGCCACGGTGCTGGATCGCTGGGTCGCGCACCTGCTGAATGAGACTTTCAATGAGAGTTTTATCCGCTTGCTGGAGCAGGGGCGGCTGCAGTTTCCCTTCAGCTTGCTCGACGGCAAGGCCGGAGAGGTCAAGGGCGCTTGCGATTTTGTCGGCCTGAACGTGTACAACCGGCTGCACGTGGCGTTCGATCCGCGCAACATCGCCCACATGTTTGGGCGCATCTTCGTGCCCGAGGGCGTTCCTCAGGGCGACCCCGGGGTGGAGCGTCCGTATGGCGAAGCCTACCCGCGGGCCGTGCGAGTCGCCGTCGAGAGAGCACGGCGGCTGGGCAAGCCGGTCTACATTCTGGAAAACGGCGTTCCCGATGCCGAGGATCGTATCCGTCCGTGGTTACTGGTGAACGTGGTGCGCGAACTCCACGGCTTGATCGAGGAAGGGCACGACATTCGTGGCTATTTCCACTGGACCCTGACCGATAACTTCGAATGGACCGAAGGCTGGACGCTGCGCTTTGGATTGGTCGCACTGAATCCGCAAACCCAGGAGCGGACGGTGCGCGGCAGCGGACGTTTGTTTGGTGAGATCGCCCGCGGCAACGCGCTCACAGCGGAAGTGGCGGAAGCTTACCAGTTGGTCCCCAAACCCTGACTCGCGTGTCGTCTTGGAGTAGTTCTTCGCGACCTTCGCGATTCCTTTGCGTGCTTTGCGGTTAGAGGCTTTTCCTATGCGACATCTTAAAGCCTTCAACCGCAAAGATCGCGAAGGGCTCGCAAAGTGCGCAAAGGAACCCGAAGAGGCCTAAGTCAATCCTGCCCAGGCTGTGTTGCCGACAGTGTGCGTGTCGGGGAAAGCCGGCGATACGGGCACCGAGTACGGCACGTGCCGTTCCAGGACATCATTCAAAATGGACGGGATCTCAAATAGCGCCCGGTTCGAGTAGGCGCGCGCATGGGCGCGCAGTTCGGCGAAAGTGTCGGACTGCAACAGCTGCTCAACGCCTTGCGCGATCTCGCCAAAGCTGCGCAGCACGATCCCCAGACGTTTTTCCGTGACCCACTCGGTGTTGTAGCGCTCCTGCGGCAGGGTTCGCTGGTTGCGCTCGACGATCACGGGGAGATGAAACCGCAGGGCCTCGCTGATGCTGCCCGGGCCGGGCTTGCCGACGAAGAAATCGGCCAGCGCCATATAGTGCGCCACGTTAGGAGTAAAGCCTTCGACCAGCATGGGCGCCTTGGTGCGCATGGCTTGGAGTTCAGCGCGCAGTTTCTGATTGTGCCCGCAGATCATGATCAGTTGCACGTGGCTCGGGCTGGCCTCGAGCTTCTTCGCGATCTCGAGCATCACCGGAGCGCCCTGGCCGCCGAACATCACGATGCCAGTGTGCAACTCGGGAGCCAGTCCGAGGCGTTCGCGTTCCTCGACTACGTCGACCACCGGCGTCTCATAGAACTTCGGCTTCAGAATCATACCGGAGGTTTTGAAGACGCGATGACGGGCGTGTCCCATGGCGAGAGCCTGTTGCTCGGCACGCTCGGTGCCGCAGATCAGGAATTCGGACTCCGGCTCCATCCAGAAATGCGGAGGGCAGTCGGCTAAGTCCGTAAGCAGCGTGGTGAAGGCCGATTTGGGGATCGCATTGCATACACTCTCAGCGAGGGCGCGATTGAACAGCGGAATCACCGACAACACCAGGTCGGTCGGGTGCTCCCGCCAGTACTTCTCGAGCACGGCAACCACGCGTCCGTGATACAGGCGGACAAGCCCACGCAGCAGGGCCAGCAACTGCGGAGTCGGACGGGTCCATCCCTTGCGCAGGATCAGGTTGTAGCCGTCTTGGATGCGGATGCCGGTGGCGCGGCGGATCACATCGATCGAGTCGAGGAGTTCCTGCAGATTGAGCAGGCGAACGTCCCAGGGACGAGGTTGCGTTTCCAGGGTACTCTTGAGCGCCTCGGCGGCATTGCGATGGCCTCCGCCGGCGTCGAAGAAGACGATGGTGAGCTTACGCATGGGCGACCTCCCGGGGTACTGGTTCGCACCGACCACCGCCCGCGATGAACTGGTGTTCGAGGCGGGCAAGGAGCACCTTTTATTGTGCAATCAGTTTGCCGGGAGGAAGATCAATATTCGGTTAATTTCCGGGGGAACAGGGCACAGTACCAAAGTAATTAAGGCGACGGGAAATCGGCCCTGCGAACGATAGCCTTGCAGAATGGAGTGCTTGACCAACATCCCTTGACCTTCAGGTTACTCGTGAAATCGTGAAACAAGCGACGGCTAACGGATCACCGACGGCGGGGAAGTATCATAGGCCGAGGAGTCAGGAGCGTGAGCACACGTCCACACAGGGTTCAAACGCAGCTCGGCCGGGCCGCGGTCCAGATCTTTGCTGTCAACGATCGCCTGAATCAGATTCTTATCGAACATCTTGACCCTGCCGCCTGGAAAGCCAAACCGCCCGGCAAGGCGCGGCCCATTGCGGCGATCTTCACGCATATGCACAACGTCCGCTGCAAGTGGGTCCGGCTTACGGCTCCGCATTTGAAAGTTCCGCGGCAACTGAACCGCAGCCATAGCACGCCGCAACAGGTCCGTGCCGGATTGGCCGAGAGCGCCGCCCGTTGTTCGGAGATGCTCGCGGAAGCGCTCGGTGGCGGGGGCCGCGTCCGGAAGTTCCGTCGAGACGGCTGGGCCCAGGCGTGGCCAGTCGGCCCGGAAATGTTGTGCTACATGCTGGCTCACGAAGCTCACCATCGCGGGCAAGTGTGCATGCTCGCGCATCAGCTCGGATTTCGGTTGCCGAACCATGTCGGGTCCGGAATGTGGAATTGGGAAAAGCTTTGGAAACAGTGCGGGTCGCCCCGCGGGCCCGGCTACGATTCTTAAGGAATCACTCACGGGCACGGGCCGCACGAGGCCGCGCCGATGTTGGGCAAACGCGATCGCAGGTGAATATGACAAGCGCATCCATTCCGAAACACAGAGTTGCAGCTCGTATCGCGGTGGTCGAGCGGCACGTTCGGCTGGAGAACGAGCATGACCTCGAGGGTGTTCTCGGCACCTTCGGCGACACGGCACGCTACGACGACGAATCGTGGGGCGAACACTATCAGGGCCGGGACGGAGTCAGGCGGTTCTACGAGCAGATCATGAAGGCTCTGCCGGACCTGGAAATCGAGGTGCAGCGCCGGCATGTCACCGAAGACGCCATTCTCCTTGAAGTCATGATTCGCGGTACGCACCTCGGCGGCTGGCGCGGTCTTCCGCCGACGGGGCGGCGAGTCGAGTTCCCACTTTGCGGAATTTATACGTTCGACGGCGAGGACCGTCTGGCCGGGGAAAAAATCTATTACGACCGGGGCACTGTGTTACGGCAGCTCGGTGTCTTCCACGAGCCGCAAAGCGTCTTGGGACAAATCTCCATTTTGGCGACACATCCAGCGACGATTGTGCGTGCGTTGGCAAGGAAGCTGCTGCGCCGCTGACTTCTCGTCAGAGGCCTGCAATGTCGGCCAAATACGACTTCGGGCTAGCGCCGAGATTGCACCCGCCTGATGAGTACATCTCGCCGCGACTGCGGGCTGCAAGCCTGCGAATGAAAATCCCCAGCCCTCGCATTTGCGACATGGGCGGAAGTCGTCAGGGATTTCGGTTGTTTTCTGGAAACAAGCGTGTAGAACTCCCGCTTCGCGGACCTCGCTGAGAATGCAAAGCCTGGAGCCGGATCGAAAATGCTCCCGGCATCGGCGTCGAGGGTGACGTGCGCGACCATCTGAAACATCTGAGCCTGAGGACCAACCCGTGGCGATAATGGACACTATCTTTTCGACACCAGTCAATACGGCTGCGCTTCGGGCGGAGAATGCGCCGCTAGAGCGCCTTCTCGACGGCGCATTCGCGAATCTCCTCTATTACGCGAAAACGAACTGGAGCTATACGGCGAGTGCGAAAGCGGGCGGCGAGGCTCTCCTGGCAGGAACAGCCGTCGCGGCACTGTGCGATGGTATCGCGACGGCCCTGAAATTGGTTTTCATCGATGGGCTCGGAGTTCCTCAGAACAAAATCGAATATATCCGCATCACCGGATATGTGTGGACCGGCCCGCAGTACATGTGCTTCGACCCAAAAGTGCGCGGCAACCTGCGCAAACTTGACGGAACGGACCACGCCAACGGATGTATTTTCAACGAACCCTACTACCTTGAGTGCGAAGGGAAATATTACGATCCCTGTCTCTCCACGGCCTACGCGGTAAAAACCCAGTCCATCAAGGTGCAGTTCCGGCCGCTAGACACCTTCAGTTTTGCGCAGGGCAAGATGTTGGCCACCCCGGACCACCAGACCTGCGTTCTATACATGCGAAATGAGACGGTACCTGGGTTCAACGGAGCCTGGGTGACGTTCGACGCAACCGGGAAAAACGTGGAGAAGGCTCTGGGCGCCAAAGACTTCAAGGCGGAGATGGCCGCCATGCAGGGCCCGTCCGGATTTGCCAAGTTCGTGAACACGCTTCGGTGAGCGAGCGACCAAGGTTAGGTTGCGAGACCTGAACTTGTGAACGGCCTCTCGTGGATTCCTTGCCTTTCTGGTCATCGCTATCTTCGAGCATTTCTCAAAAAGACTGAAGACTGACGCCCCGAGCCGCCACTGTCATCCATGGTTGGTGTGAGGGTGATTTTCACCAACAACGAGAGCTTGTTGGTCACACCTCGGGTGCAGCAAAAAAAGGAGTGCGGAGTCCGTCGACTCCGCACAAGTTTATCGATTTGCGACGCTAAGCCTCGACTACGCTGCTTTTGCCAATTTGCGCAGCGATCTGAAACCCGCGCGAACCTCTTCTGAAAGAAGTTGGGGCTGTTCCCACGCCGCGAAGTGACCGCCTTTGTCGAGCTTGTTGTAATGGATCAGTTTGGGATACGCCCGCTCTGCCCAGCTCCGCGGGGCTGGATAGAGTTCGTCAGGGAAGACGCTCACGGCAACCGGGATGGAGACGCCTTTGGCACTGAAAAACCCGAGTTTGCCCCAATTCTCCCAATAGAGACGGGCGCCAGAAAGCGCCGTGTTCGTCAACCAGGCGATCGTGATGTTGTCGAGGATGTCGTCGCGCGTGAGACCTTCGGATTTTCCCTCAAAGACGCGTGAGATCAGCTCGTAGCTGCGCGCGTCGTGATCAAGGAAATAAGCTGCCAAGCCGACGGGTGAGTCCGCGATTCCGTATAATGTCTGCGGTCGCAGCCCCATCTGGTACCCGTAGGCGATTCCCTTTTGATATTCGAACTGCAGACGCTCGTAAGCGACCTTCTCATCGGCTGACAGACCCGATGGCGCCGGCGCCCCGGAAAAAGCCGCTTGGTCAATGTCGACTGGAAAGATGCCAGGCATGTTGGTGTGAACGCCGAGCAATTCCGGGGCCGCCTGTACGCCCATTAGTTCGGTGATGATCGCGCCCCAATCGCCGCCTTGCGCCACGAAATTCGTGTACCCGAGGCGCTTCATCAGCACGACCCAGGCCCGCGCGATGTGGGGAGCATCCCACCCGGTGGTGGTCGGTTTGCCGGAGTATCCGTAGCCCGGCATTGACGGGATCACCAGGTGGAACGCATCGGATGCATTTCCGCCGTGTGCGGTGGGATTGGTCAGCGGATCGATGATCTTCATCTGTTCGATGATCGAGCCGGGCCATCCGTGAGTAACGATCAGCGGCAACGCATTTTCGTGTTTTGAACGGACGTGAATGAAATGAATGTCCAGTCCATCGATCTCGGTGATGAACTGCGGCAGTGCGTTCAGTCTCGCTTCAACCTTGCGCCAGTCATAATCTGTCGCCCAATAGCGCGCCAGCGCCTGAATCGTCGCGAGCTGTACTCCCTGGGATGCATCTGCAACCGTTTCGCGCTCAGGCCACTTCGTTGCGGTGATGCGCCTGCGCAATTCGGTCAGGTCCGCCTCCGCAACGTTGACATGAAACGGGCGAATTGTGTTCTTGTCTCCTGCCTGCTTGCTGCCTTGTTGTGCGCTACTGATTTGGGTCATGATGGCCTCCTTGAGTAGTTTGGGATTTCTTGGTTTGAATCGTGAGCCAACAGTTCAGAGTCAGCCCTGACAACCCAGGATGGCACTCGATTATATCGCCGACTCTGTTGTTAACAGAAGCGTCCACTCATGACCGCTTGTTCTGAGCGTAATGGCTGTTACGTCGGCAACCGGACCGACCGCTTTAGAGCGACGAAGTCAGGGCCGCGCCTCTACCAGCTTCCCTCTTCCGAGTCCATTTGCTCATCAGTCCGATTTCGCCCGGCTGGCGGGCGGCACGATTCCGTTCATCCGCAGATACTCCACCATCTGTCCGTAATGATTGAAGGCGTGCGCGACGCCAAATGTGGCCAGGTGCAGACGCGTCGATTTGCTGTGGTCGGACGTCTGCAACATGTTTTCTGTGGTCAACGTGGCAGCAGCCCGGTGACCCAAGGCGAAAGAATCCTTCAGGAACATCAAAATCTCGGCTTTCGTCTTGACGTCGTCCGGACCGTTCCCGTCCTGCAGGTTTGCGGGCAGCTTCTCGCCGGTAATCCCTGACCAGATGAAATAGTTCGATGCTGCGATATGCTTGACCTGCACGGCAAACGTGCGCACACCCTTGTAGTTGGCGCCCGGAAGGTTCAGGCTCTCTGGAGAGAAGTTGAACTTGTCCTCGGGCATGGCCTCGGTCGCGTCCAGAACTTGTTTTTCGACCGCGCTGATCTCGCGGTCGATGGCGGAAGCAAGGGTTGGCGCAGCTGGCGATGCTTGCGCCTGGGGCGCGGTTGCGAGTGCGACGGTTTTTGTGCCCTGTCCAAGCGCGCTAACCGACAGGATGAGCATTGCTGAGAGCAAGAAGACTGGGAGTGGTTTCATTCGAGAAGCCTCCTCTGGCTGCCAGGCACGGGTTTAGACGTGGCACCGCTCCCGAGGTTTCGGTAAACTTCAGAACAATCCATCGAACAACTGCAGTGGCTGCTCGAGCGGCGCGCATTCGCTATGCCAAGCTGGTCAGCATCCGGGAGGAGAATCTCGACGAGGCTAGGCGCAAGAGAATTCTCGACAGCCTCGGCCGCGAGTGCGCTCGTCAGTTCCGCAGCCGGACTTTCGACAAGGATAAAGGCGATCTCCCTGGTTTCTTGAAGTCGTGGAAGGCCTCGACGGTTGGGCGGTGAAGACCGAGTATGACGAGAAGGCCGGCATCATCGGCGTATTCGACCTTGGTCCCCACTGCACTTGTCCGCTGGTAAAAGAAGGCCTGACGTCCGGGGCGCAGTGTGATTGCCCGCTCGGCTGGCAGCGGGAAACGTACTCTGCCATCGTTGGACGTGCCGTGGATGGCGCTGTGGAGGAATCCATACTGCGCGGCGGCAACAGATGTGTCTTCCGCATGACCGTGCTAGGGTAGACGCCATCCAGCGGTAGTCCGGGGAGCAAGCGTGAAGCGAGAGCTGCAACCGCTCACACCAGACCCGCGCACTGCTTGAAACAAGTTTCGCGTTCTTCCTGAAAACAACGAAAGGCCGGGCATCCGGAATTTCTTCCGGGCCCGGCCTTCGCTTCCTTCAACTTCGTGCTTAAGGGTTAGTTGGCTGGCTTCGTGTTGGCGGCCGTCGTCGACGCGCTGGGCGTGCTGGGCGCGCTGTTCGCGGCGTTGCCGTTGGCGTTGGTGCCGTCCGTGGTGCCCGTGCGGGTCAGGCGCGGGAAGAACGGGGTGACTTCAAACGGCATTTTGTCGCGCGCCGAGGTGATGGCCACCGGCTGCGACTTCACCAGGTCGACCTTGTCGTCCCAGGGGTTCAGCTTGACCCGTCCACCCAGGGGCAGGGCCGCGATCTGGTCCAGCTTGTTCCAGTCGATCTGCGGAGCTGAGCTCATCAGGCTCGTCATGCGGGTAACCGTGGCGCCATCCGCCATGTTGTTGCCGAGGTGAGCGGTGAGCAGTGCATTCAACGCTCCGGCGCGGGTGTTGAGCGCCTTCAGGAACAGGCCGGCGCCGTCGAGCTTCTGGGCGTAAGGCGAGTTCTTGAGCATCTCGATGGCTTTCTTATCGGCCGCGGCTTCTTCTTCGGGAATGTGCTTGAAGCCCAGGTTCTCGTAAGTGACTTCGTCGGAGAAGAGCATGCGGTCGTTGAAGGCATACTTGCTGCCCAGGTTGTGGCCGAGAACGATGTGCGCGAGTTCGTGCGAGAGCGCCATCGCCAGGCTGGACTCGTCGGGAAGGACGTCGACCAGGCCGCGGCTGATGACGATGGTGTTGCCCACGCTGAAGGTCTCAAGCGGCGACGTCAGCAGCACGCGCGTGCGGACCGGGCGGGGCAGGTCGATGTTGTTGGTGATTTCGATGTTGTTGACGACGGTCTGCAGGATCTTGTCGAGTTCGCCTTCGGGCGCCAGCAAACCGGCGCGGGTCAGGCGCTCGACCACGTTGTCTTCAGCCTGCTGCTGCCACTGCCTCTCGGCAGCCAGCGGGCTCGCGTCCTGCGCGGTAGGACTGTCGTCCTGCACGCTGTCGACGCGGATGTTGGTGAGTTCGTCGGACGCGCCATCCTTCTTCAGGTCATAGCCCCAGATGCGGGTTTGCGCCTTGAAGGCCAGTGCATTCTTCGCGCCTGCGCTGAAGTCGCCTTCTTCGCTGTAGATGAAGGCCGGGACCCAGTAACCGGGAATCAGGTTCAGGCGCCAGCTGTCCATGTGGAAGAAGTACGCGTTACGCGGCCGCGGCGCGTAAGTGCCGTTGAGGCGAACGATGTTGTAGTCCTGATCTTCGACCCAGACGCGGCCGAGGAAACGGCCCTGGCCGCTCTTCGGCTTCGGCGTCACGTCGAACACCAGGCAGCGCACGTCGCCCAGGAATTCGCGGCGCACGTAGCGGAAGTCGTAGTGCTGGCGGTCGAAGTCGTTGCGGTCGGCAAAGATCATCCAGGAGAATCCGAGCGGCTGGTACTGCACCTTGAACAGCCTGCTGAATCCGCCGAGCAAGTGCTTCTCCATGCTCTGGTCGTCCCGGATGTAATCCTTGCGATCAATGGTGGTGCTCAGGTCCATGCGGCCCAGGAAGTACTTGTCGTTCTGGGGAATCGGACCGAGCGCGGGATCGAGTGTCAGATTCTGCAGATAGGTCTCGATCACGGGCGTGCGGGTCTGCAACATCTTGACCAGGCCCTTTTCGCGCAGGACAAAGCGGTCGACCACCTGATCCATCGTGGTGGGCTGAGGTCCGGCCTGGGGCGCAACCGGCTGCGCGTCTGCAGCGGGTGCCGCCGTGGGCTGCGCGGGCGCGGCCTGCGGCTGGGCGGAAGTTTGCGTCGGGTCTGGCGTCGGCGCCTGAGTTGAGGTTGAGACCGTGGCCGGCTGCGATGTCGGCTGGTTATCGGCCGCATTCTGCGCTACCGCACTCAGCGAAAGCAGCAGGGTAGCAGTGACCATCCAATTCAAGGTACGCATGACTCTCATCTCCATGATTCTTCAGTACGCCAACTGAAATACGACGTGCACGACCGCGGTGGAATCCACCGGCTGACCGTTTCGTAGAGCCGGCTTGAAGCGCATCTTGTTGGCGGCAGCGATGGCGGCTTCATCCAGCCCATGACCCAGGCCGCGGACTACGCGATTGACGTGCAACTGTCCGTTGGCCCCAAACATGACTTCGAGCAGAACTTCTCCCTGCAGCTTGAGCTGGCGGGCTTCGTCGGTATAAACCGGATTCGGTTTGAAAGTGATTTCGACCGGATTGGTCGGAGGACCGGAATCCGGCACCTGAATTTTCGGTCCACCATGCGAGAGTTCCTGCTGGCCGAAACCGCCGGTGGCGATGTTGCCGCGGCCGTTGCTGCGGCCGTCGCCGTTGCCGCCGGTGGCGACTCCGTTACCGAAACCCGCGCTTGCGACGGTACCCTTCAGGCCCTTGGTCCCGCCGGTGCCGTTACCCGTGCCGCCGCCTGGGGGTAGATCGAACGAGCCCGTGTTGGCAGCGACCAGATGCGCACCCGGTTTCCCTTCACCCTTGAGTCCGTTGGGATCGCCGAACCCTCCGGTCTGCACCTTCTGGACCGGGACATTCAGCGTGGGCGTGGCCGAGCTTCCAGCAGAAAAATCTCCGGTATGAATCAGTTGCGGACGAGCGCCGCCGGCCACCAATTTGAGCTGCGGCGGCTGAAAATTGTTCACGACAACTTTGGGCGCTTCCGGTTCGACCTCAGGCTTGGGCTGGGGTGCGCGAACCTCGCGCGGCACAACCAGGTGCGGCTCCGCGATCGGGGTGGGCGGCAGCAGCTTGGCGTGCAGCACCGGCGTTTTCGGCCGGGGCAGCGGCTTGGGCTTGGTGCCGGGCAGCGGAATCAGTTCTGTAAGGTGATAGCTCTGCTTCAACTGCAGCTTTTCGGGAAACAGAAGTCCAATGTTCACCAGCAGAAGCAGGAAGAGGACTTCGATTCCGTAACTGGTCGCCAGCGTTTGCCAGCTGATCCGGCGCTCCGGAAGGAGCCCAAACTGCGGTCCACGATAGGGCGTAGCCATGCTCTCTGCTCCAAAGTTGGGAACCCGGGCCGGGGAGGGAGCGCGGGCCGAAGCTTCAAGGTACGGGAGATCGGACGAGGGGTAAACGTGTCCGCCGCCGGTGTACCTTGGTAACCGGCGCCGAGCCACTGTGGAACGCGGGCCCAAAACGGGCGTCAATCCTTGGGTTTCAGAGGGTCAAGCGAAGCGACGCCGGCGAAACCAGTAGAAAACCGGGACGCCCGCCGCAATCAGCAGGGATCCTGCGGCAGCGTTCCAAAGATTGTCGGTAAAGGTGTAGTAAAGCAGGACGGCGGATGCCAGAACAAACAACACAGGAACCACGGGATATCCCCAGACGTGGTAGGGACGGGGGGCATTCGGCTCGCGCCGGCGGAAGACGAACACCGTGCTGGCCGTGATCATGTAGAAAAGCCACTCGGCGAAAATGGCGAGCGTAAAAAGCTGTCGAAAGCTGCCGCCGAGCAACAGAAGCGTCGCCGCCAAGCCGAACTGAAGGACGATCGCCGCCGACGGGGTCCGGAAGCGGGGGTGAACGCGCGCGACCGAGGGGAAGAAGTGGCCGTCGCGGGCGGCGGCGTAAGGGATGCGGCCTCCGCTCATGGTCGTACCGTTGAGCGTAACCAGCATGGACAGAGCCATACCGGCGGAAACGACGCTGGCGCCGAGAGATCCGGCCACGAGAGCAATCGCCGCCGACGCGGGACGAGGGGAGACAGCAATCGCGGAGGCGGGGAGCACGTATTGTACGGCGGCGTTCATCAGAACGTAGAGCGCGCCTACCATGGCGACGCCCACGATCAGCGCGACGGGAATGTTGCGTTGTGGGTCGCGAACTTCCCCCGCGACCATGTTCAGGTCATTCCATCCGTCGTATGCCCACAGGGCCGCGACCAGCGCGGCCATGAACCCGGCGATACCACCCTTCGCGCCGGTGAAGGTGGTGGCGAAATTGGCCCAACCGGGGCCGCCGTGGTATCCGAAACAAACCGCGACGGTTCCCAGGATGATGGCCACTTTGAGCACGGTGAAGATCAGCTGGAATTCTCCCGCCTTCTTTACGCCGATGTAGTTGAGAAACGAGATGAGCGCAGCGGCGGCGATGGCCGCGAGTTGTCCGCAGCTGATGGTAAGAGGCCGGGTGAGAATGGGAGCCGAGAAGAAAGCGAACAGCGGGAACGTGCCCAGGATGCGGACGAAGCCTGTGGTCACGGTGGCGATGGATGCGGGCTTCGAGATGAGGACGGTGGTCCAGGCGTAGAGAAATCCGCCGAGGGGGCCATAGGCGTCGCGCACGTAGATGTATTCACCGCCAGCCTCGGGCTTCATCGCGCCCAGCTCGGCGTAGGTGAGGGCGCCGAAGAACGACAGCAGGCCGCCCACAAACCAAGCGAGATAGACGAGCTTGGCCGAGCCCACGGCCTGCATCATCTCCGAAGGCACGAGGAAGATGCCGCTTCCGATGATGGTGCCGACGACGATCGCGGTGGCATGGCTGACGCCGAGGTCGCGGGCGAGCTGCGGTGCGGCTGGCGATGGAGTGGCGCCGGGCATGGGGGAAAGCAGTATACCGAGAGAACCTTGCAAGTTCTTAACCGCTTGGGGCGCTAAAGGCGAGCTTCCTAAGGGAGCGGTGGACGTTGTGAAAGCAGATTCCTCCAGCCTCCGCTGCGCTCGGCGTCGGAATGACAACGGGTGGGGGCGCTCGGCGGGTGAGACGGACGTTCCCGGGAGCGAGTGTGAGCCTCCGATCATAGCTTGTGGATAACAAAACGCACCAGGAGCCTCAAGGACCGCATCGGCTGTCCCCGGACGCGAGAGAACCATCACCCAGGCCCTCAAAGTCCTCCAGACCGCTTCCAAACGCAAGGAATGGGCATTCTACGCGACGACCACCCCCCTGTTTTCGGGGTCTAGAAAACCCTCGAACGCCTTTTCAGTAACTTAGCTAAAAGTGAACCAAAATGGGAACGAGCCGGGAGCGCCTGAGCTTAGAGGCCTCGCCTTTCCACCCGATCGGCGAGTAGAAGGCTGGCTATGTATCCGATCCCGTATGTGATTACGGTGCCGATGGCGACGTACCACGTCCAGGGGACTCTAGTTCCGAGCCACAGGTAGAGTTCTGTTCCGAAGCCGAAGAGCATGCCGATCATGGCGCCAGTCTGGCTGGCGCGGCGGGTGAGGACGCCGAGCAGGAAAACTCCCAATAAGGCTCCGTAGGCAACCGAAGCGATGGTGAGACCGACTTCGACCACGCGAGCGACTTTGTGGAGAGAGAGAACGGCGAGCGCGAACAGGAGCAGTGCCCAGAAGATCGTGGAGATGCGCGAGAGACGCAGTTGGATGCGGTCGTCGGTTTGGGGATGGCGGCGGAGATAGAAGTCCATCATCGAGCTGGACGAAAGAGAATTCAGCGCGGCGCTAAGGTTCGACATGGCAGCGGCAAGGATGGCTGCGATCAGCAGGCCGGCGACGCCGTGGGGAAGTCGTGTGACGATGAATTTGGGATAGATGTAGTCGGCCTTGCCGAAACTCGCGGAGGGCAGCTGGTAGTAGGCCCAAAGCATCACGCCGACGATGAGGAAGAGCGTGAACTGGAGGAAGATCGCGATGCCGCTCGAAAGTAGCGCGGTGACCGACTGGCGCTGGTTGCGGGCGGCCAGGAGTCGCTGCACGATCAGCTGATCGGTGCCGTGGCTGGCGGTGGTGAAGAACGCGCCGCCGATCAGGCCGGACCAGAAGGTATAGAGCTTCCAGCGGTCGGGAGTGAAGTCGAAAACCTGGAATTTGCCGGCGTGGGAGGCGAGAGCGTGAATCGCAGGCCAGCCGCCGGGGACCAAGTGCAGGATGGTGAACACACCGACCAGAGTGCCGCCGACGTAGATGAAAGTCTGGACGACGTCGGTCCAAATGACCGCTGCCAGACCGCCTTCGAAAGTGTAGATCAGGGTTAGCGCGGTGATGATGGCGATGGAAGTGATCTCTCCCGTGCCGAGGGCGATGGTCACCACGATGGATACCGCATACACTCGCACGCCTTCAGCGGCGGAGCGCGTCAGCAGGAACAAAGACGCGGTCAGGCTGCGCAGGCCCTTTCCGAAGCGGCGTTCGATCAATTCGTAGGCGGTGTAGAGGTCGCCGCGAAAGTAGTGTGGGAGCAGGACAAAGCTGATGATGATGCGGCCGACGACGTATCCCATGATCACTTGCAGGAACTTCAGGTTCGAATCGTAGGCGAGGCCGGGAATGCTGATGATGGTGAGTGTGCTAGTTTCGGCGGCGACGATGGAGAGCGCGATGGCCCACCAGGGGATGTTGCGGTCGGCGAGGAAATAGTCGCGCAGGGAGCGCTGGCGTTTGCGGAAGCGCAGGCCGAAGAGCGTGATGCCCACCAGGTAGAGGGCGATGATTGCGAGATCGAGGTGGTTGAGGCCCATGGGGAACAGCGCGGACGGCGCGGCATAGGTTCGCCACGCTGAAGTCACATTATGACCTCGCGGGATGCCATGCGGGAGTGAGAGTCCAGTGACGGGCTTCTCGCGAAAAATCAAAAGCTCTAACCGCAGAGATCGCGCAGGAAACGCAGAGGGCGCAGGGAAAATCCTTGGGGACTCGGGAGTCACTTCGTAGGTCTATGCGGTTCACTTTTCTGACCATTGTGCCGTCGGCTGGGGGAAGCAGAGAGGCTTTTTGAGTTTTGCGGCATAGGTCAGCCGGGACGCGGCCAGGAGTGTCCGCGCCACACGGTTCAGGGCTGTGTTAGAACTAGCGCGTGGCGATCTACCTGGGGATTGATGGCGGGGGAACGAAGACTACGTGCTTGGTGGGGAACGAGCACTCCATCCTGGGTACGGCGACCTCCGGGGGAAGCAATGTAACTCGCGTGGGAGAGGCGCGGGCGCGGGACGCGCTGCATGCGGCGGTGTGCGAGGCGTGCGCGGCGGGGAAGGTCGATCCGGCGCAAATCAAGAGCGCTTGCGTTGGGCTGTCCGGGGCCGGGCGAGCGGAGGTTCGGGACGCGGTGGCTCGCATGATGGCTGACGTGATCGGCGGCCGGGTGCAGGTAATCAGCGATCTGGAGACCACGCTGGAGGCGGCGTTTGGCGGTGGTCCGGGGATGATCACGATCGCGGGGACCGGGTCAATTGCTTATGGTCGCGACGCGCGCGGGCAGACGGCACGATCGGGCGGCTGGGGATGGGCGATTTCTGACGAAGGGTCCGGACAATGGGTGGGCCGGAGGGCGGTGAGCGCGGTTCTCGGCGCGAAAGACGTGGGCGAGGATCCGCCGCTGCTGGAGACGATCCTCAAGCTGTGGAAGCTGACGATGTTGGATGAGCTGGTGCGGTCGGCGAATGTTTCGCCGCCGCCGGATTTTTCGAGCGTATTTCCGCTGGTGCTGGCTGCGGGAGAGGCGGGGGATCGTCTCGCTCTCGGCGTGTTGAACGAGGCGGGAATCGAACTTGCGGCGTTGGCCCGGAACGTGATCCGGCGGCTGTTTGCGGGAGGGGGCAGCGTCCCAGTGGCCATGTCGGGGGGAGTCTTTCGTCAGTCGGAGGTGGTGCGGAAGGTTTTTTACAATGCTGTCGTTGCTGAGTTTCCGCGCGCGACCGTACGTCCTGACGTGGTGGAAGCGGTGCAAGGGGCGCTGGCGCTGGCGCGGAAAGCTGGTGCGAGTGCTTAGTGTGGGTCGCGAGGAAGGCACGGAAATGGCATCGCGATTGATCAGATTGGTGCACGCAGTGGCGTTCGCGGAGTTCTCGATGACAGCGGTGGAAAAGCGGGACGCGCCGTTGGCATCACCTCGCAGACGCGGGGTCGTTCGACTGCGTTCGGCTGACGCCTCACTGCGCTCAGGATGACAAGTTCATTTGAGGTGTTCGTGCTTAAAGTCAGCCGGGAATCGATGGCCAGCGCAGCAAATCGACGACGGTGTAAGTAGATGGCATCCGACCAAAGCAGCGGCGCGAAAATGGCTCCCGAGCCTGCGGGGGCGGCGACATCACCACCTTCTCTTGTTCCCGATAGAAATCCTGAAAATCTGAAGGCCATGGCTGCGGATGCGGGGCTTACGGAAGACCTTGCATTGAGCCTTCTGAAGCGGGCGGATGTGACGGCAGACACGCTCGAGCAGTTGGGGAAGAACGGCAGCATTTTGAAGTCGCGCAAGGTGAAGCTGGGGCTGGTGGAGCATCCCAGGACGCCGCGGCATATTTCGTTGCCCCTGCTGCGGCAACTGTACCCCTTCGACCTGATGCAGGTGGCGCTGACTGCGGTGGTGCCCGCAGCTGTCAAAGTGGCCGCGGACGAAGCGCTGTGTCACCGGATGGAGACGATTTCGTCGGGTGAGAAGTTGACGCTGGCGCATCGGGCTTCGGGGCGGGTCGCCGGGGAACTGCTGTTGGACCCGGAAGCGCGCGTGGTGTACGTGGCGCTGGAAAATTCGCGGCTGACGGAAGCGGCGATCGTCCAGGCGCTGACCCGGCACGAAGCGTCGGCAGCGTTCGTGGAGGCGGTGTGTCACCATCGGCAGTGGTCGTTGCGGCGCGAACTGCGGGTGGCGTTGTTGCGGAATGAGAAGACACCGATGGCGCGTGCCGTGGAGTTTGCGCGGACGCTTCCGGCAGGGCAGGTGCGCGAGATCTTGCAGGGGTCGCGTTTGCCGGGAAATGTGAAAGAGTTGTTGTTGAAAGAAGTGGAGCGGAGAGGGACGGGTGGGCGTTAAACCGATGGAACTTCGGGTTAAAGGGCAGCGAGAGCGGACAGGAATGTCCGCGCCGCACGGAACATCGAAACTCAGGAATGGAGCGTCGCCGCCGGTTGGGTGTCTTTGCCGTGCAGTAACTCCACGATGGCTTCGTAAAGGCGGGCGCGGGTGGCCTGGCGGTTCTGGGCGCGGGTGATGTAGCGGACGTGGATTTCGACGCCGCCTCCGGTGGGGCGCAGGTTGATGGCGGGCTTCGCCGAAAAAGATTTCACGCGGTAGCGCGTGGTGGCTTTCTGCCATTCTTCTTCCGCCATGCGCGTGTTCTCTTGGGTTTCCTTTACCACCAGTTTGTGGATGGCTTCAATCACGGGATAGGGATTCTGTCCGGTGGAGACCGAGAGGGTGATCTCGTCCCAGAGCCACTGGCCCGAGGTAGAGAAGTTGAAGTAGTGGCCTTCGATGGCGAAGCTGTTGACGAAGGTGACTTTGCGGCCGGTGGGATGGCCGGAGTCGGTCCAGTTACCGGTTTCGAGCAGCACGGTGCGAAGAAGGCCGATCTCGACGACTTCGCCGCCCACGCCGTTGATTTCAACCCAGTCGCCGACGCGGATGCCGTTGCGTCCCATGAGTACGAACCAGCCAACGAAACCGACGATGAAATCTTTTAGAGCGACGGTGAGGCCGGCACCGGCGAGGCCGATCACTGTCGGCGTTTGGCTGGGCATGCCGAATATCACGAAGGCGACTAGGAGGACGCCCACGGCTTGTACCGCGAACCACACCACCGCGCGCAGGGTGACGAGGCGTTTCTTGTCGGGAGTGAGTTCGAGGAAATAGCGGTCGATGAGGCGGCCGACCAGGTAGACGACGAGAACGATGAGCAGGATCCAGAGCGCGGACTCAAGCAGGTCGTGCAGGACGGTGCGCTGCCGGGTGGCGACGAGGGCGGCCCAGCTGGCGTAGATGTCAGCCAGTTCCTGCTGGTCCTGGATGCGCTTGTCGAGGTCGGAGACGGCCTTCTGGTCTTCGGAGAGATGACGCAGGGCGGCGAGCGCGTCCTTGGCGGCCTGCTTCTTGGAGGCGCCGTCGGTGGGCGCTTCACCCTTGGCCAGGCCGGTGGCTTTTTGTTTGACGAGCTGCTTCTGATCTTCCTGAGCTTTGACGCGCTGGTCGAAGGCGTCGTGGGCGTGGGTCAGGACAGGGATGTCATTGAGGGCCGCCTGGCGGGCGTCTGCGAGGAGAAGGCTTAAGTTGCGCAGGCTGAGCCAGGCGCGGATTTGCGGCGCCAGGTTACGGGATTGATATTCGGACTCGGCGGAGGGGGGAGAGGCCGCGGGAGAACGAGTCGACGGGGTGGCAGAGTCGGTATGCCCGGCCTCGTGCTCCTCGAGGAGGCGCTGGATCGCGCCCTGGGGATTGCCGCCGGCGCGTTGCAGATCTTCTTTGGCGTCGTCGAGTTCGTCCTGATCGAGTTCGAGTTGAGCTTTGGCGACGTCGATCTGGTCCTGGATGTCTTCTTTTGCACTCTCTTTCGCGGCAGCGAGCTGGTGGGTGAGGTGGGTGATCTGGTCCTGATCGTTCTTGACCACAGCGGAGGCCTTACGGTCGCGGGCGCTGAGTTCACGCTGTTCGGCGGTGAGCGCGGGAGGATGCTCGGTGGCCTCGCGGAGCGCGTCGGCGAAAGCGAGATCGACCTCGTAGTCGGCGAGGCGGAGAGCCTGACGGGCGAACTCCTGTTCCTCGGGAGTGGAGGCGAGGGCGGCGAGCTTGCGCGCGGTTTGCAGCGGCTTCTGATCAACCGCGGGGGCGGGCTGGGGGGCGGCGTTCTTTTTGGGCTTGGCGGGCGCGGCGAGGTGCGAGCTATCAGTCAGGAACACGCCAAGGGCGGTGCCGAGGACGAGCACCAGCAGTACGGCGACCGTGATCCATTGGCGAGCTCTCATAGGGCGGTCAGGGGTGATGCCATCCTAAATTGGGTTTCAGCGAATTAGCAAAAGCAAGGTGAGTGAAAGAACGGACAGTGATGTATCGGAAGGGCGGGTAGCGCGAAAGGTAGCGCGGAAAGATAAAGAGGCGTCTGTTTCTGGCAGCCGCCTCACGCTGGAAATGCACAAGGATGCTGTGCGGCCAGCGACGAGCAAGCCGGTCGACGTGAGAGACGCGGGAGTGGAAGGCGCGCGACGAAAATCCCTGGGCAACCCGGGTTCAGGCTGCTTCGGGCATTTCAGGTACCTTGTGCACGCGGTGGCGGGCCAGGACTTCAGCTTCGGCGCGCAACCAATCCTGTTCGGCGTACCCGGGCTCGCGGCCACGTTGTTCGTAGAGTTCGTGGGCGCGTTCCCGGATTTCTTCTTGGAGAGCTTCGGGGTGAGGGGATTCCATAGATACCTGCCTTATGAATAGAGTTGGGTTGGAGCGAGAGGCGCAATACTTCCTGAATGTGCTGCAGATCTCGCAGGGTGAGCACGACTGCGATTTCGTCTTCTAGAACAATCAGGCGCGGCTTCATACCAGACCTCGAGGGCGAAAAGTGGGGCCACGGGATGAAGCGATGGCGTGGTGGAGTTCCGCGGTGTTGCAGCGGGTATACCCCTCGAATGTTGCGCCAGCGTTGCGGCGGGGGTTAATTTCCGGTGAAAGCGGGGGCGAGCAGAACTGCATACAAACTTCCGTAACTTAAATTGCGGACCTGGCAATGCCTACAATCATGGCTGGCGGACGCTTCATGTTTGAGAACTGGGCCGTATTCCCTGATACCGAGTGGAGGCCGGTGCCGCGCTGGGCACTGGTCGCGTGGCTGACATTTTACGCCTTGTTTCTCGGCTATGTCTTCCACCGCCACGGAGATTTTCTTTTCATCGACCTGGCGAACCTGGTGGTGCACGAAGGTGGGCATCTGCTGTTCGGATGGTTTGGGCCGACGCTAGGACTTTGGGGCGGGACACTGCTGCAGTGGCTGGTGCCGTTTCTGCTGGCTGCCTATTTTTTCACGCAGAGGCAGACTTCCGGGTTCGCATTCTGCTCGTTCTTCTTCTTCGAGAACTGGCTTTACACCGCGACTTACATGGCGGACGCACGGGCGATGGTATTACCGCTCGTGACGACGGGCGATCCGGACCATGTGGAGCATGACTGGAACACGATCTTTTCGAGCCTTGGGGTCCTGCAGTACGACACGACGATCGCGGGCGTGATTCGTTTTCTGGGGTGGTGCGGGATGATCGCGAGCGTGGTGTGGCTGGTATGGCGAGGATGGAAAGCCCAATCATCGCTCGATGCGGAGGGCCGACGCTTCCAGGCTTTTCTGGGGAAGGGGAACTGAGGTCTGCAGAGTCCGGGAACTTCTCAGCTGCAGTGGGCGCTCAGCTCGCACGACGAAGAGCCTTTAACCGCAAAGGCCGCAAAGAAAAGCCGCTGAGGGCGAAGAAAACCATGTTGTTCGGTCGAATTCTGTTGCTACGGGCTGGTTGGGCGGTGCCGGGGACATGACGCTGGCCATTAAGAAACGGAAAGCTGAGGCGGAGCGACGAAAAAAGACTTCAACGCACTCCTTATATTCTAGCCAATCGGCAACGAAGACATTCGTTTCGTGCGGGACTTTCCCGTTGCGGCCGGAGATCCAGACCAGCTTTTTGCCGTCGGGACTGAACATGGGGAAGCCGTCGAAGCCATCGGTGTAGGTGATCCGCTCGAGATTTTTTCCGTCCAGGTCGACGCCGTAGAGTTCGAAGTTGCCCATCCCACCGGTGGATCCCACGTTTGACGAAAAAATGATGTGCTTGCCGTCAGGGTAAAACGCCGGAGCGAAGCTGGCGGCGCCGAGGTTGGTGATCTGGCGCTTGTCGCTGCCGTCGGCTTTCATCAGCCAGATTTCGAGGTAGGTGGGGCGGATGAGGCTCTGCTTAAGCAGATCTTTGTAGTCGGCGATTTCCTGCTCGGTCTTGGGATGATGGGCGCGGTAGACGATGAGCTGGCCGTCGGGCGAGAAGGCAGGGCCGCCGTCGTAACCGAGTTCGTGGGTGAGTTGCTTTACGTGCGAGCCGTCGGCCTCCATGGTGTAGATGTCGAGGTCGCCGTTGCGGATGGAGGTGAAGACGATCTTCTTGCCGTCGGAGGAGATGACCGCCTCGGCGTCGTAGCCGGGCGTGTTGGTCAGTTGCTTGAGGTCCGTGCCGTCGGGGTTGGCGGTGAAGATGTCGTAGCTCGGATAGATGCCCCAGACGTAGCCTTTGGAGTAGTCGGGCCGGGCTGGGCAGTCGGGGCCGCCGAGATGGGTGGAGGCGTACAGGATCCTTTTGCCGTCGGGATAGAAGTACGAGCAGGTGGTGCGGCCCTTGCCGGTTGAGATCATGTGCTGATCGCTGCCGTCGATGTTCATGACGAAGATCTGGTCGCACTTCAGGGGGTCGCGGTTGGACTGGAAGATGAGCTTCTGGCCGTCGGCGGAGAAGTAGGCCTCGGCGTTTTGTCCGCCGAAGGTGAGTTGGCGGATGTTGCGGAGGTGTTTTTCGGGTTGGGCGGGCGCGTTTTGAGCGGACGCGGGTGCTGCGTTGCCTGCATTTTGAGGGCGGGTGGCCGCGACCAGGGCGAGAGCACAGCAGACCAAGAGCAAGAGGGAGATTGCCGGGTTCTTCATGGGTAACGGCTGTAGTTTAGCAGAGGCTTCTCACGCACTTAGAGGAGCGTGATCTGTTCTTGTTGGGTTTAGTCATTTTTTTGAAAGTCGCGCACAGGAGTGTGCGCGCCACACGGGTGCGATAAGATTTGGCGGTGTTTGGAGGATCTATGAAGCGCTGGTCGATGCTGGTGGGGACGTTCGTCGTGATCGGGGCGGCTACATTGGGGATGCATTTGTGCGCTCAGGATTCCAAGCCGGCGACGGCCGAGACGCTGCGTCAGTTGGAAGGGGAATTCATGAAGGCCGCGGCGGAGAAGGGTGCGGAGGGGTACATGTCGTACTACGCCGAGGACGCGGTCGAGGTGCCCAACGGCGAGGACGCAATCCAGGGGAAAGCAAATATCGCGAAGACGATGGGGTTCCTGGATGACAAGAAGAATCAACTCTTGTGGACGCCGGTCGGAGCGGATATGTCGGTCTCGGGCGATCTGGGGTATACCTGGGGGACGTTCGAGTTTCGGTCGCAAGACAAGGACGGGAAGCCGATCGTCGAGCACGGCAAGTACACCAGCATCTGGAAGAAGCAGAGGGATGGAAGCTGGAAGGTGGTGCTGGACATGGGCAATG
>Ga0307479_10000549_pt1 | contig 33757 bp, 29 predicted proteins | sample atmos_gasesECM4C_FD_203743 | JGI IMG/M metagenome (GOLD analysis project Ga0307479, IMG submission 203743) | Hardwood forest soil microbial communities from Morgan-Monroe State Forest, Indiana, United States - atmos_gasesECM4C_515 | ecosystem: Environmental > Terrestrial > Soil > Temperate...
GAAAAAGCACCGAATCAAGAGGAGAAGATCGACGGTGTGCTTCCGCTCGTGCCGGGAGTGGTCCGGGGGCCCGACGGACGTATCAACATGAAAGGCGCGCAAGCGACACAGGCTGGCTGGCTGGTGAATTCGGCGAATGTTACTGATCCGGCAACTGGCGGCCAAGCCATCAGCTTGCCGATTGATGTGGTCTCATCCGTTCAGGTGATTTCCAACTCTTATGACCCCGAATATGGAAAATTCACCGGAGCAGTCTCCAGCGTAGAGACCCGTACCAGCAACTTCGATAAATTTCATTTCTCCATACAAAATCTTGCTCCGCGGGCCAGAGACCGCGATGGGCACATTGTTGGCATTGGAGCTTTCACGCCACGCACCACCATCACTGGGCCGCTGATAAAAGACAGGCTCGCGTTCACCCAGTCTCTGGAATACCGGTTCGTCCGAACGCCGGTCGAGAGTCTGCCGCCGCTGCAACGCGACACGACACTCGAGAGCTTTGATTCGTTCAGCCAATTCGATTTGAAGATTAGCGACCGACAGACCGCGACTCTGTCTGTTGCTGTCTTTCCGCAAAAGTTTGACTACCTTGGCCTCAATACGTTCAACCCACAGCCATCGACCACAAACTTACACCAGCGTGGAGATCAGATTTCTGCGCAACACAGCTACGCGGCGGAGTCGGGCGCATTGCTTTCCTCGCGGTTCGCCTATGAAGAGTTTGATGCAGACACATTTCCCAACAGTCAAGCTCCGTATCAGATGCTGGTCGAAACCACAGAAGGCGGCTTCTTTAATCGGCAAAATCGAGATACGCGTCGAGTCGAATGGCAGGAGATCTACCATTTCAGCCCAAAGCATTTTCTGGGCGACCACCAACTGAAGGTTGGCTTCGACTTCTCTCACAGCTCGTACGATGGACGTCAGCAGTTCCTCCCAGTGTCGATCGTCGGTACGGCAGGTTCGACACTCGAACAAATCAACTTTGGCACGCCAGCTAACTTTTCTATCCAACAAAACGAGGTTACCTGGTTTGGTGGAGATCAATGGACGATTGGGCCGCGTCTCACCCTGGATTTCGGCCTGCGCTTCGACAACGACTCCGTTACCAGTTCGACGCACACCGCACCGCGTGCCAGCTTGACGTTCGCATTGACCCGTGATCGCAGAACTTTGCTAAAGGCTGGAGCGGGATTGTTTTACGACCGGGTGCCGTTGAATGCCCCAGCCTTCCCCAACTTTCCCGATCGCACAATTCTGACTTTCGATGCGGCGGGTAATGTGATTTCTTCGGTCCCATACTCCAACGTGATCACCGGCGGATTGAAGAACCCGCGAAGCGAGACGTGGAATATTGAAGTTGACCGCCAAGTGCTGGAGAACCTGCTGATCCGGGTGGCTTATCAACAGCGAAACACCGTTGATGACCTGGTGGTAAATCCCGAAACAACTGCCGCTGACAGCATGCTGTCGTTGGCCAGCTCTGGGCGGGATTTTTATCGTGAGTTTCAGCTCACTGGCCAATACAAGATACACCGACAAACTCTGAACGCCTCTTATGTGCGGTCGAAGGCCACTGGCGATCTGAACGACTTCAATCAGTTCTTCGGAAACGACCCGCAGGCCGTGATTCAACCGAACTCTCGTGGTCCGGAGTCCTTCGATGCGCCCAACCGCTTCCTGACATGGGGAGAGCTCAACGCGCCCGGAAAGTTGATGGTCATGCCAGTCCTGGATATTCACACCGGATTTCCCTATTCCGTTGTGAACGAACGGCGGGAGTTCGTCGGTTCGCGAAACGATGAGCGATTCCGACGGTTTGATTCCTTCGATCTTCAGGTGCTCAGAAATTTCGGGCTGCCCTTTCACGGCAAGGAGCACACCGTGAAGTTGGGGTTTGGAGTGTTCAACCTGTTCAATCACGCCAATCCGCGGGACGTTCAAAACGACTTAGACAGCTACCGCTTCGGGCAGTTTTATAACAGTGCCGTTCGCACTTTTCGGGGAAAGTTAGTTTTCGGATTTTAGTGGTCCGCGCAGGTCGTTCGGGGTTCGATGTGAAGGTGTGAAGGTGTCCTATGAAAAAAGTAAACCAGTGTCTCATTCTCGCTGCGGGCAACGGGACGCGAATCAGGACGATCTCTGGCGGTCTTCCCAAACCTTTGGTTGACTTTCGCGGCAAACCGATCATCGAGCACATCGTTCGACGCGCGCACCGGGCCGGCATCGAGAGCTTCGTGATTATCGTGGGATATCGCTCGGACTTGATCCGCAACTGGTTTGAAGGCCGGTCTCTGGGTGTATCAATAACCTTTGTGGAGAATCCGGACTACCACAAAGCTAATGGCGTGTCCGCTCTAAAAGCCAGGAACGCAATCCACGAAAATTTCTTGCTGCTGATGGCGGATCATCTCTTTGAGCCGGAAACGGCCGAAAGACTCATCCGGCAGCCACTCGCGTCCGACGAAGTGATTCTCGCGGTAGATCCCAATATCGATCGCGTCTTTGACCTGGACGATGCCACCAAAGTCCTCAGAAACGGCGACCGGATTGTGGATATTGGTAAGGAGATCGCTCACTACGACGCCTTGGATACCGGAATGTTCCTTTGTAGCCCGGCCTTGTTCGACCGGCTAGAACTCGCAAACAGAGAAGGGAACTGCTCTCTTTCCGACGGCATGCGGCAACTGATTGCGGAAGGGCGTTTGCGTGCCCTTGAGATCGGCGAGGGACGATGGCAGGACCTGGACACTCCGGAGGCATTAGCGCACGCCGAAGCCGTGTTTGATCCGTATCTGCACCACGAACCGAGCCACGAGAGCGTGGTCCGTGTCTAGGTCCAGGTTCGCAAAAGCGCGACTCCCTCTCCGCATGCTCGGAGCAATTCTTGGCATTCTGCTCTTCATCTATCTGATCCATCGGGCCGGTCCCGCCAAGCTCCTCGCAAGCATGGTCGCTTTGGGTTGGGGACTGGCGTTGGTAATCGCCTGGGGCGGAGTCGCCCACATTCTTAAGACTTGGGCTTGGCGGCTTACCCTGCTCGATGGGAAGCATCAGGTATCGTTCGCGCGCATGCTGGGGTTGCGGCTCAGCTCTGAGGCGGTCGGGCAGTTTGGCGGCCTCGCACAGCTGTTCGGCGAAGGTCTGCGCGTGTCGCTGCTGGGCCCAACAATTCCGCTCTCAGACGGTATTGCTTCAGTGACGATTGACCGCGCGTTCTTCGTTGTCAGCGCTGCCGTCGTGAGCTTCCTCGGGCTCTCGGCCGTCCTAATGGTGTTGCCCCTGCCGCATAAGCTCATTCTTTATGCAATTGTCTTTGCGTTCCTTCTTCTGGCCTTTGTTCTTCTCAGTGCGATTGCCATCAGAAACCGCTGGCCGCTGTTTTCACGAACCGGTGAGGTCTTGGGCCGGATTCGCTACCTTAGGCCGTTGATCGACCGTAAGCGCGCACTGATTCACTCCGTCGAGGAGAGTCTTCTCGACTTCTATCACCGTACGCCCAAAGCGTTTTGGGCAAGCCTCCTGCTGAACCTTGCATGCCACGCCGCCGCGATCGTCGAGGTCTATCTGATCTTGTGGCTCATGGGCACCAAACTCACCTTGTTCGGCGCACTCGCAATTGAGGCCTTGACCAAGTTGGTGAACATTGCTGGCACATTCAATCCGGGGAATATTGGAACCTACGAAGGCGGGAACATGCTTATTACGAAAATGTTCGGCCTCACAGCCGCGGCGGGTTTGACGCTGGCCTTTGCCCGTCGACTGCGCGCCCTTTTCTGGGCTGGTGTGGGTATTCTCTGCCTGATCATCTTGTCAAACCGGACAAAGAAAGAAAAGAGCAATGAAACTAACGAGGACATTATGCAGGTTGCACCCGAACGGGTTTCTTCAGAAGAACTTCTGAGTACTTTCGCATCGCAGCGCCGCCCTTCTCACTTGGCCGTTGTTCTTGCCAACGGTCCGGCCTTCGGCTCTCCGCTGCCCCAGGTCGGCTCCCTACCCATTTTGCTTCGAAGCATCCTGGGAGCGGCAAAAGCCGGCGCTTCGCGAATCGTAGTTGTTATTGATCGTGTGAAAGGTCTGCCGGTACGGCAAGAGCTGCTGAAGACCGGGCGTGTGCCCAATCATGTTGAGTGGTGTGGGGTGACTTCCTGGGAGGATTCTGTTCCGTCCCTGATCGGGCAGCTCGCTTCCGAGACTGATGGACATCTCGTTCTGATCGCGGGAGACAGGGTCTATCACCCCTCATTGCACAAGCGAGCCGCTGAATGGGATGGAGGAGCGGACACCTTAACGCTCGTGACCGGCAGCAACGTGGTCGGCATGTGCTCGCTGTCTCGGGAGGCGTCGGTAGACCTCGCAATCCACAACCCCACAACCGCCGGGTCCCTCGAAGACATTGAACACTGGATGACTAAGACACACGCTGTGGAGAGCGAGGCCGTTGCGGACGGGCAATGGCAGTATGTTCTCAATGAGCAGCAACGCGTCCTGGCCGAACGAAAGTTAGACAGATGGCTCGTCAAACCCACGGACGGGATTTATGCCAGAATGAATCGCAGAATCTCGATACCGATCAGCCGTCTCATCACTCCATTCCCGATCACGCCCAACATGGTCAGTCTGTTTACACTCGGTGTGAGCTTCGCCGCGGGGGTGTTCTTGGCTCTCGGAGGGTACTGGAACATGTTGACTGGGGCAATCCTTTCCTGGTTCTCGAGCGTGCTCGACGGATGCGACGGTGAGGTTGCTCGTTTGAAATTGCAGGAATCTGCGTTCGGCTGCTGGCTGGAGACGGTTTGCGACAATCTCTATTATTTGTTCATCTGCGGCGGCATGACGATCGGGCTGGTGAGAAGTTCAGGCAATCGGAGCTATCTGGTATGGGGAGGTCTCTTGCTTTTCGGCGCGATTATGAGTTTTCTCATGACTGGCCTCCAACGTCATCAGATGACCAACGGACGGCCGGAACGGTATTTGCAAGAGTGGCACAAGAAAGCGGACAGCCGTAGCTCGAATCCTCTCTTATATCTAGGGCGGCATACAGAATTCATCATCCGGCGCTGCTTCTTGCCCTATGCCATCCTGTTCTTTGCCTTTTGCGGCGTCATGAATTGGTTCCTGGTTGGCGCGGCAGTTGGTGCGAACATCGTATGGATTGTCACTCTCTATTCCTACCTCAGTTTCACCCCGGCCAGGGCAACTGCGCTGCAGAGCCCGGTTGTTTAGGTGCTGACTGGATGCGAAGTGCATTTCCATCACTCACTGGAGCAGCTGCAGTCTGAATGTGGCTATGCAGGAGATCCTTACCGGTAAGTTTGCCCCGCTCCCGTTGATGCTTTGGCCTCCCAAATCGCTGCGGATTGTGGATTGGAACGTTGAGAGAGGCCGGCAACTGCAGGGCATTACGGACTTCCTGGCCAGCGCGAATGCGGACATTCTGATCCTCCAGGAAGTGGATGTTAACGCACGACGCACGCACCGCCGAAATATTGCCGAAGAGATCGCCCGCAAGCTGGGAATGAATTATGTGTTCGGCCGCGAGTTTGAGGAGTTGGTCCAGGGATCGAAGAACTCTCCGGCTTACCACGGCCAGGCGACACTTTCGAAGTGGCCGATTGTGAACCCGCGCCTGATCCGCTTCTCGAAACAATCACAGTTCTGGCAGCCCCACTGGTTTCTGCCGAAGATCGAGCCGTTCCAAGAACGGCTGGGAGGAAGAATCGCACTGGTCGCGGAGATCAATGTTGCCGGGCGGAAGCTCGTGACTTACAACCTTCATCTGGAGAGCCGCGGAACTGATGCGCTGCGCATTTCACAGTTGGGGGAGGTCTTGTCGGACGCGGCTGGCTACGACGCTGAATGTCCGTTAATAGTGGCAGGCGACCTCAACCTGGACGCTTCGAGCGAGGCAGTGGCGTTCGCCGTCGCGAAGGCTGGATTCCAGGATGCGGTGACGGCGCCGCTCACTCCAACCACTCCCGCGCGCGGCCTGTTTGAAGCAGGACGCCAGATTGATCGGGCATTTGTCCGAGGTCCCGTGCGGGCCTGCTCCGGCCAGGTACACCGCCGGGTCAAAGCATCGGACCACTATCCCATCTCCTTCATGCTGACTGGATAGACCCTGTCCGAGGCCGCTACCAGTTCCTGTCTGCAGCGGGCGAGGCTGGGAGGATGGTTCCGGCCGGGTCTTGTACGCTCGGACCCGCGCGGTAGGGAGTTGAAGAAGTCACGCCGGAACCGGGGAGCAATCACGGCGACTCCTATGAAGCAAACGTCTTCGCGAACTACGCTTTTACCTTTGCGTCTCGATTGCAATCACTCCAGTTGCTCTTCGCGGCTTGCAAAGGCCAAGCGAGACAGTGTTGCGTGTCCAGGACCCGGTAGAGGAATGCAGCGCTTCCCCGACCTTGGAGTCCGGCAGTGCAGCGGTAGCCATTCAAAAGAAAGCGAACGGTCGACGCTTGGATTATGCCGCACTCGAGACCGCGTCACGATTGACCATTAGCTCAAATAAGGTACCCAGGGCCCCCGGGCCTCTGGAACTGCGATAGAACACCCGTAATTCGCCAGGGTGCTCTACAGCCAACGTCTTCACTATCGAGAACGACGTACGATTGATCGGGTTTGGATTGCGCCAGACGATTTTCATGAAATCCTGCCTTGAAAGCGGTACTTGCAAAACTCCGTCTTCTAAGTGTCAATACGATGACATTTTGCCAGGCAGTCACTTAGTGATCTCTCTGACGTTGACGACACCCCTCTCCTCTGCACTCGAACTTCCATTCGATCTCTTGCAGCGAAGTCGGAACGGACTCTTTGTTCAAACTAGACACCCATGTAGTTAGTCCGACCTGAACGTCAAGGTGAGAAGACTGACCACACGGTGGCTCGATATTTACCGTGAGGTGGGAGCCTTCGCTCCGAGCAAGGTGTTTGGCGACTCAGTTGCTATTTACGTCTGCATCCGATGCGAGGGGCCGCAGCCTATCCAGTGAGCGCCCTCCCCAAAACGCGCCTGCGGCCCCGCGCTAAGGTTCTGTGGATTCGGCGGTGGAACCGCCACAACCGGGAGAGACATTATGGCTTCGCTTGCTGTAGTTACAAACGCAAACTCGAGCTTGATCTCCGCTATACGTAACCTGGTCTGCCCGCTCTGCGGAGCAAGCATGATGGGATTTCGTTGTCTAGGATACTGTGGCAGCGATTGGCGCCAGGAGTGGGAGCAGGCGATGTGCGCTGGATCGAGGATCGGGGGACCGCGTTCTGGAAGATCGTGCGCAAAGCATCGAGTCTAGACGACGGCTCGCTCCAATGGGGCTTTCGATGAAGGAGTTGAGAGGCGGCGGGGCGATCACGGAAACCTGGACGTTCTGGCCAAGAGCTGTCTTGCTTTCCAAGCCTCGAGCGCGCGAGATCTCACACGTTGCTCGCTTTGCATGGACCGCATTGTATTGGAACGTAGCGGTCGTCCTTTGGGGTGCTTATGTAAGAGCGACGGGTTCAGGTGCTGGCTGTGGCAACAGGTGGCCCCTCTGCGATGGCGACGTTGTCGGGGCAAGCGCCAACGGGCAAACCATCGTCGAATTCACGCACCGAATAACCAGTGTCATCTCGTTGCTCGTGGTGACCGGTCTGGTGGTCTGGTGCTGGCGAGTAACAAAGAAAGGCGACTGGGCTCGCTATGCCGCGGCACTCGCTGCCGCATTTCTGGCGAATGAAGCGCTACTGGGAGCCGCGCTTGTCCTGTTGAAACACGTGGGCAACGACCAATCTGCCGGTCGAATTCTCTTTCTCTGTTTGCACTTTGGCAATACCCTGCTGCTTCTTGCGACGCTGTCGCTGACTGCCGCCTGGTTGTCGAATGGCAGCAGAAGCTTCACCCTCATCAGCAAATGGCGAGTAGTAGGTTCTATCGGGCTGGGCCTCCTTGCCATTATGGTTACGGGAATTATCGGGGCGGTAGCTGCTCTGGCGGATACCCTGTTTCCGGCAAGATCGCTGCCCTTGTCATTGGCTCAGGATTTCAGTTCCCACACACCCGCCCTCTTGCGCGTTCGGCTACTCCATCCCGCCGTAGCTACGGTGGCCGCGGTCTACGTTCTGTGGGTTATCTGGAGAAGTTCAACCGGGCGACACGGATTCTCACGATCTGCAATCGCTCTTATCACGATTCTCCTCATGCAGGTGGTCATTGGCATGACGAATGTATTATTTCTCGCTCCCGTTTGGCTCCAGATCGCCCATCTCTTCGTTGCCGATGTGCTGTGGATATTGCTTGTGCTTGCATCGGCTGACCTCGTCCTTGAACCTGGCACTACTTGCCCGGCCGGTGCTCTGGCAAGCGTCGTCAAGGAAGGGCAGGAAACGTGAAGCGAGGTGCGCAGGTAGCCGCCTGTTGTGGGATTGTCGCGGCCGCGATGGCTGGAGGGTTCTCCGCCGATACCCCGCCAAGTTCCTATCAGCTCCCCTCGAACTCAGAAGTCATTGGCTACCTCCTTCAATCGGTGACCTGGTATCGGCATGCGTACGCCGAACGGCAGGTCGCCAACGAACCGGCCGACTTCGTGTTTCTCGACGACAATCAAGCGATCGAACGGCAGATTGTAAAGCTCTCCTTCGAGTTTGCCAAGGAGGATTCCATACTGGTGACGAGCACGGCTTCCTCACGCGGCGGAACCACATCCACAGGTCCTCCTCCAGACCTTGCTCACTTTATCGAACTAAGGAAACGAAACGATGAACTAAGCCAGCAAGCAATGAAGGAGATCAACAACCTCGACCAAAGGCTGAACCGTGCCAACGGAGCAGATCGTGAAGAATTGAAAGCTGCTGAGGAAGACGCTCAAACTCGATTGCATCTGCTGGATGCGGTCGCGCAAAGCCTCAATGATCTGGTCGAGTTTGTTCAGAATCCCAGTGAAGCACAAGCCCAAAGCGGACATTTGGATTCCACCATCGACGACCTTGCGCAATCGATACCGGAAATGAACAGCGAGTCAGTCCCCTCCGCGACAGCACGCCAGCAGGAGGCAAATTCCAGAATCGCGAGTAGCGACGCCGGCATCCTCGCTCTGGTGTCGAATGTCTCAGCGATGAGCCGTAAGCTTCACGTGGTTGACGAAAAGACACGCCTCACCAGCAACTTGACATTGTCCGCGGAGAATCTGCGAATCCCCTTGGCCGCCTTCGTCACTCGCCTTATTCAAAGTGTTGCAATAATCGACTTGCAGACCAGCGATCTTCCATCCTTGCGCGAACAGAAGTCGCACCTCGACGCAGTCACCCTCGAACTCAAGGGTCTATCTCCGGCAATCGTAGCGCTCGATAAACAGAAGGTTTTGCTTACCGAGTACAAATCAAACGTGCTGCGCTTGCGAACGGACGTAGCTGGCCAGTACAGGCAGGCGTGGAGAGAGCTGATGATCCGAGTTGTCGTCGTTGTGTTAATCATCGGCTTGCTCCTTGCAATCGGTTACGCTTCGCGCTGGCTCGCACTACGGCGTGTTCAAGATCCAAATCGGCGACGACTCGTAGCTATGATTCACCAATTTTCCACTCTATTGGCCATCGCAGTCGTCATATTGTTCGTCCTTGCTTCTGACCTGAAGTCGGTCGCAACCTACTTTGGGCTTCTCAGCGCCGGGCTCTTGCTCGCACTGCAAAACGTCATCCCTGCTAGTCTCGGCGCTCTCCTCCTGGTTGGGAAGCGCGGTATCAGAATCGGTGACCGAGTACAGGTCTCCGGCATTACCGGCGATGTCATTAATATGGGCCTGCTGCAATTCCAATTGAGAGAATTCGATTTACAGAAACAGCGCTTTACGGGCCACGTGGCGACCTTTTCGAATTCCTTGGTCTTCCTGTCCCCCGCCATTGGTCTGCTGAAGTTAAATTCAACTCTTGAGGATGCGCCCAAGCCCATAGCGAACAAAACGGCAGCAGGGCCGGACTTTGAGGGGCGCGAGTCTGCCGGGGGAGCACAGGCTAGGGATCAGCTCTTAAACGTCGAACATCAGGAAACGTAAGCCGAGGTCACTTAGTGTCGACATTCCGACGACTTCTGCTCTTCGTGTCAGGGTAATGACTGTCGGCAATGCCGAGTCTTGGGGCACCCCATGCTTGGCGCCCATTGCCTAACAGGCTCGCTGTTCGCAGAAAAGGTTCGATTCAGGGCGTTTCCGCGCGTGTCACGCAGATTTTCGGAACGCTACTGAAAACTCCAGTAGCTTGCCGCGTTCGTTTGCAGGCAACCACTTTGAAACCTTGCGGAAACTCTGCGGAATATAGAATTCGATTATTTTTGCCATACATCCTCCGAAGCACTCCTCAGCTTGGGTGCAGCCTGAGAAAAAGCACGCGGGAGGCCAAAGTAGTCTTATGAGAACCTGCCAATCACCATGCGGCCACAAGTCACTGAGGAGCCTGATTGCTACCACTTGTTCCCTCTTGCTTGCGCCTAGATGAGGGAGGTGTCCGGCCATCTGTCGTTTGGCAGGTTACGTGCTTTTAGTTTCGTGGGACGAAGAAACATGCCGGAAGCAGCCTTACAAACAGAAAACGATCAGTGCCTTGAGGTGTTCGACCCCCAAAGCGCAACTCGGAGGTTGCAGGACGTTCTGTCGCTCCGCTTACCGTCTTTTTATCGTTGTGCCTTCCGACTGTTGGGGAATGCGGCTGACGCAGAGGATGCTGTGCAGGAAGCCCTGTTGGCCGCTTACAAACATATGCACCAGTTTAGGGGGCAGTCGCAGATCTCCACCTGGTTGACGACGATAGTCCGAAACTGCGCTCTGATGCAATTGCGCAAACGACCACGCCAGATTCATTTCTCGCTGGACGAGCAGTTCGGAGAGGAACAACCGCGCTCTCTATGGGAAGCACTCGCGGACGACCGGCCCAGCCCGGAAGAGGAGTTTCGAAATTCCGAACTAACGGCGCGCTTGCGAAAATGCATAGCACTGCTCTCGCCTACTTTGCGAAGAACATTTAAGCTGCGTGTCGTCGATGGTCTCTCAATCCTTGAGACAGCCCGAGTCTTGGGATTGCCACACGGAACTGTCAAAGCGCAGCTGGCACGCGCGCGAACGAAAATTGCCCGGCACATGCGGCCAGTGCTTGCGCGAAGCGGCTGTACCCCTCAGCGGCTACACAAGTAGCTCGACTCGTTGAGAGAGCCCGATAAGTTGGACTATTACGTGCTACGACCCAGTTGCATGAGCCGCGTGGACATGCGTAGCTCGAGGTGATGTCGTGGACGAGTTGGTCGAAACCTCAACTTGGCGGTACGCGGTAATCAGCGTTCAGTCCGAGCCTGCTCGTGAACGGTTGGTTATTGCTTATCCCGACGAAGATACCCTGCGGGACCTCATCGCAGCACCTAGTATTGTGGCGCTCGGCTACACCTCTCGTGCTGGCGCTCTCAAGAATATAGATCGTTGTGTGACGACCAAGGCTTCTTTGAAGCGACTGCTGAAGACGGCGTTGCTCTACCCAAACATGGCCTTTTTGACCGAATGTCGTGCGGCATTGCGGCGACTCGCGGGTGGCTTTGGACTCTCGGGGACTTCAAAAATCATGCGTAATCTCCTGCACAACGGTCTCGCTGGGGCTCTCATCGTCTTCTACTCGAGAAATGTACTGTCCTCGACAGCTCGGGCCCTTATCTCTTTTTAGTATTGCCAGGCATCTCCACCAACACGTTCAAGAAAAACTCGCCAGACCCGGTCGAGCTACGGCACGTTTCTGCACTTCTTAAGATCATTCTGCATGGCAGCCGGTTCTCATCCTTAATTCCTGGAGCTAACTGCGTGCCCTGTCTCTTCTTTGCGTCATTTCGGTTTTGTGGGCCGGGGTGCCTTGAAAGCGTCCAAGGCTCGGTTTGGCTGGAACAGGCGGATTCGGATCGCAAGGCTTGTCATCGCCGCGCTGTCGTTAGCAATTGACTGTCATTGACGGTTCGACATTTCGACACAAGCGCCGACGTTCTCTCGGACGAAATCCCTTTGTTTCATCGACGCGCGCCATCGCGTGCCAAAACTTCAGCAGGTTGCGGCCTTCCTGGTTTGGCATCTCTGTTGCTCTTCTATGACGCATATAGAGGTTTGTCTTGAAACGCTTATATCTCGATCTCGGTGCCGCACTCGCTGTGGCGTTAGTTCTTTCCCTTCCGGCGTTGGGTCAGATCCCTCAAGCTGTACCTCGGACAGCAATCATCATGGGCACCGTCACTGACGTCAACGGCGCTGTGATCCCGAACGCGACGGTCGTCCTTAAAGAAGTCGAAGGCAGTGACCCTCTTACGATGGTGACAACCGAGAACGGGATGTTCGAGTTTCACGATGTGACAGCAGGCATTACCTATCAGCTCAGCATCAGCGCCAAGGGCTTTGCAGGCTGGACCTCAACCCCGATCACACTGAATCCGGACCAGTTCAAAATCGTGAATGGCATCCAACTGCGAATTGCGACCGAGAGCACTATCGTCGATGTTCATTACGACCCTGTCGAGGTGGCGGCTGAGCAGCTCAAGGCCGAGGAAAAGCAGCGCGTCTTCGGAGTCATTCCGAATTTTTACGTCTCCTATGAGAACGATCCTGCCCCGCTCACGGCGAAGATGAAATTCAAGCTGGCCCTCAAAGTGTCAACCGATCCAGTTACCGCTGCGGGAGTGCTCGTTGTGGCCAGTGCCAAGCAGGCAGGTGACACTCCGAATTATGGGCAGGGTTGGGCAGCGTACGGAAAACGGCTTGGCGTAACCGCGACGGATGGCTTCTCGGACATCATGATCGGGGGCGCCATCTTGCCATCGTTATTGCATCAGGACCCGCGCTACTTTTATCAAGGGACTGGCACAACCGGTTCTCGAGTTCGTCACGCAATGTTTAGTCCGTTTGTCGCCAGGGGCGACAATGGAAAGTGGCAGCCGAACTATTCAAGCCTCGGTGGCGACCTGGCGGCCTCAGCCCTCTCGAACCTTTACTATCCCAGAACCAATCGTGGTGCCGGGCTGGTCTTCGGAAATTTTGCGATCGGCACCGCCGAACGGATTGGCGCCAGCCTGGCCCAGGAGTTCCTTCTCGGCAGATTCACCCGAAGAGGCGGCCACCTCAATGGCAGCGAGTAGGAGAAATTCTCCGTCGTCAGCGGGAGTGGCGGATGTCAGGGTTTGAACGCAAGCCACCCGAAAAGCTGAAACCTCACCGCACGATCTCTAGTTTGCTGAGCCCTAGCGACCACCAGTTAGGGCACTTGGAGTTTGTACTGCGATAGCTCGGGGCCAGGGAGCCGGAGGTTCAAATCCTCTCTCCGACCAATGTTTTGGATTCAGCAGCAAAATCCCACTACGTATGGATTCGGAGTACCCACCCTTGCAAAAGACGCAAGGATGGGGCAGCCTCATTCGTGGTGATTCACAGACTTAGAAACCGGAAGGCGGCGCCCGTGGATCCAATCTCCCGCGACTCATGAAATGCATTTCCTCCGGAAACACGGGCGCAACGCCTATTATGGGGAGGTCCCGACGAAATGAAAACAGCTCTCATCCTGTTCGAGGCAGGCCGGCTGGTTCACCTATCGCCCGTCGATCTGGTCATCATTGTTTTCTACTTTGCCTTGGTGCTAACCATCGGCTTGTACTTGAAAGAACGGGCCAACACCAGCGAAGACTTTTTTCTGGCCGGGCGCGAAATGACCGCATGGATTGCCGGCCTGAGCTTCCTTTCCGCCAACCTCGGAGCCCTGGAACTGATGGGCTGGGCGGCGGCGTCCTACCAGTACGGAATTCTGGCGGTTCATTGGTATTGGATTGGCGCGATTCCCGCCATGCTTTTCCTGGGCATTGTGATGATGCCTTTTTATTACATCTCGAAAACCCACTCTGTCCCCGGCTATTTGAAACTTCGTTTCGGAGAGTCGAGCCGGACACTGTCGGCATTTTCGTTCGCGGCGATGACGGTGCTGATGAGCGGGATCAACATGTATTCGATGGCGCTGGTGATGAAGGTCATTCTCGGATGGGACATTCATTTCAGCATTTGGGTATCGTCGATTACGGTCGCCATTTACGTGGCTCTGGGCGGATTGCGGTCCGCAATTTTTAACGAAGTGCTGCAGTTTATTTTGATCTGGGCGGGTGCGCTGCTGGTGCCGATTCTGGGCCTCATTGAAGCGGGGGGCTGGACCAATCTTAAGGATCGGGTGGCGCAGAACGCCGGTCCTGCATACATGCACGTGTGGGGAAACCTGGGCTCGTTCAATTCCAATCCCATGGGCATTCATTGGACCGGAATTGTCTTTGGCCTGGGTGCCGTCATTTCGTTTGGTTACTGGACCACGGATTTCCTGGTAGTGCAGCGCGTACTTGCAGCGCATAACTTGCGGGCCGCGAAGATGGCTCCTATTATCGGGGCCGGGTTCAAGATGTTTGTTCCTTTCATTGTGATCCTGCCCGGACTGCTTGCTCTTGCCCTTCTGCCGGTCAAGTTAACTGGCGAGGGCGCGGCGATTGCTTCCGGCGGCCACAGTTATAACGAAGTTTTGCCTTTAATGTTGGCGCGCTACTGCGGGCCGGGACTGTTAGGTTTGGGGATCACCGCGCTCATTGCCGGTTTCATGTCAGGCATGGCTGGAAACGTCAGCGCCTTCGCGACGGTATGGACATACGACATCTATGGAGCTCTGTTCAACAAGAAAGCTACCGACCAACAGTACGTCCGCATGGGACGATGGTGCACGATTCTAGGAGTCTTGATCAGCATTGGCACCGCGTATCTGGTAATGCAGTTCCTCAGCATTATGGATTATGTGCAGGCGCTATTCAGTTTTTTCATCGCGCCCCTGTACGGCACGGTATTGCTCGGCATGCTGTGGAAGCGGGCAACCGCGGCGGGAGGATTCTGGGGACTCTTGGCCGGCACGCTCTCTTCCGTCGGTATGTGGGCTTGGGTGAAGCTGGACCCAAGCGCTTTGCGCTATGTTGCGCTGTCCAGCAACGCGCGTGATATGGCGGAAAACATGTATCGCGCGTTGTGGTCATGGATCGTGTGCGTGATTGTCACCGTGGTTGTCAGCCTGGCGACACGTCCCAAGCCTGAGGCAGAATTGGTGGGACTGGTGTATGGAGCCACGGAGATTCCTTCCGAAGGACATCTTCCGATTTATCAACGGCCGATTTTCTGGGCCGCGATTGTGGCGCTTGTGTTTGTGATCTTGAACATTATTTTCTGGTAGGCAAAGTGATGAAGCCGGGATCCTCGATTTCGATCTGGTTTTTTATTGGCATATCGCTGCTGGTGAATGGCGCGCTGATTTGCGGCGCCGGGGTGTACGAATTGGTGAAGCCGCCCGCGTATCCGGTCGTGCTTTTCCGATTGCATGCCAGTGTGTGGTGGGGTGCGATCTTGCTCTGCGCGGGAATCGTTTATTGCTATCGTTTTGCACCGAGCCGGGTGGCACGCAGAAATGCGTCCCCAAACTGATTCGCAGGAATGTGAAGAAGTGAAGAAGTGAGGAAGTGATGTCGAAGAAAAACAAGAAAATGACTGTCGGCCTGATCGTTGGCAATCGCGGCTTCTTCCCCGATCACCTGGCGAAAACAGGGCGGGAAGAAATGTTGAAGGCGGTGGCGCAGGCAGGGATGGACTGCGTGGTGCTTGATCCGGCGCACAGCAAGCATGGGGCGGTCGAGACCCACGAGGAAGCCAAACGGTGCGCGGCTCTTTTCCAGGAGAACCGCGACCGCATTGATGGTGTGATCGTCTCGCTGCCGAATTTCGGCGATGAACGGGCGATTGCCGATACTCTTCGGCTGGCTCGTCTGCAGGTTCCAGTACTTGTGCAAGCTACTCCGGACTCAACTGGGAAAATGACGATTGCCTTTCGCCGCGACAGTTTCTGCGGCAAGATGTCGGCCTGCAACAATCTGCGGCAGTATGGAATTCCTTATTCGCTCACCACTCTTCACACCGTCAGCCCTGACTCGCAAGAATTTCAAAGCGATCTGGCATGGTTCGCCGCGGTCTGCCGGGTTGTGAATGGATTTCGTGATTTGCGCATTGGCAGTATTGGCGCCCGTCCCGCTGCATTCAACACCGTGCGCTACAGCGAGAAGATTCTGGAGTCGCAAGGCATCTCGGTGGAGACCGTCGATCTTTCGGAGATCCTCGGCCGCATCGCCAAGCTCAAGGATACCGATAGCGGCGTGGAAGGCAAGATGCAGGACATCCGCAAGTACGTAACGACGACCGGAATTCCGGAAGCCGCGTTGATCAAGATGGCAAAACTGGGCTTCGTGGTCGACGACTGGATGAAATCCGCTGACGTGAAAGTCAGCGCTGTGCAGTGTTGGACGGCAATGGAAGAGTATTTCGGCGTGGTGCCGTGCACCATCATGAGCATGATGAGCGACAATCTCATCCCGAGCGCCTGCGAAGTGGATGTTTGCGGCACGCTGAGCATGCATGCGCTGGCCCTGGCCTCCGAGACTCCCAGTGCGTTGCTCGACTGGAATAACAACTATGGAGATGATCCGAACAAAGCTGTGTGTTTCCATTGCAGCAATCTTCCCAAACATTTCTTTCAGGAAGTCCGCATGGATTTCCAGGAGATCATCGCAGGCACGGTGGGGAAGGAAAACACGTTTGGGACCATGGTGGGACGGGTAAAGTCCGGGCCGATGAGCTTTGCCCGCTTCTCCACAGATGACGCGGCGGGGATGATGCGCGGATACGTGGGGGATGGCGCTTTTACGAGCGATGCGCTCAATACTTTCGGCGGCGCGGGGGTCGTGGAGATTCCGCGCCTGCAGGATTTGCTGCATTATATCTGCGAGAACGGATTCGAGCATCATGTTGCGGCGAACTTTTCCACGGTGGCGGGCGCGGTTCACGAGGCGGCGGTTCGTTATCTCGGCTGGCGGATGTATTGGCATCGCGATTAGCACTCGAGAGATGACATGGCCATTGTTGCGGGAGTGGATTTCGGTACGTTGAGCGTGCGGGTCTCGGTGGTGGATAGCGAACGCGGACTGCTGGCCTCTGCAATCGCCGAATACCCGATTCACCGCAAGCGCGAAGATCCGGAGTACGCGACCCAATCGCACGACGATCACATGCGAGCGCTGGTGGCTGCCACTCGCAACGCCATCAAAGAGGCTGGAATTGCTGGCGAGCAAATCGAATCCATCGCTCTCGATACGACTGGGTCGACTGTGATTCCCGTCGACGGCGAAATGAATCCTCTGGGCGAGTATTACCTGTGGTGCGATCACCGTGCCAAAGAAGAAGCCGCTCAGATTACGGAACTTGCGCATCGAGAGGGTCTCAAGGCGATCGAGTGGTGCGGCGGAGTGTACTCTTCGGAGTGGGGCTTCGCAAAACTGCTGCATTGGCTGCGCCATAATCCAGACAAACGGGAGAAGTTTGCCAGCGCGTTTGAACATTGTGACATGGTGGCCGCCACGCTCTGCGGGGTTACCGATCCCAGGAACGTGAAGCGCAGCGTCTGTGCGATGGGACACAAATGGATGTGGAATCCGCAACTGGGTGGCCTTCCGGCGGAGAGTTTTCTCGCTACGGTTGATCCGCTGCTGGCCGGAGTTCGCGCCAAGCTGGATGGCCATTACGCTACGTCAGACGAGATCGCGGGGACGCTGTCGCCCCGCTGGGCAGAAGAACTCGGCCTGCGCGCTGGCATTCCCATTCCGGTGGGTGCCTTCGACGCGCACTGGGACGCGATTGGCGCTGGGGCCGCGGAAGGCGATGTGGTGAATGTCGTCGGAACGGCGACGTGCGTCATGGCTTATGTAAAGCACTCACGGCTGATTCCGGGAGTATGCGGGGTGGTTCAAGGAAGCATTCACCCGCAATTCACAGGTGTCGAAGCGGGGCTTTCGGCTGCTGGAGATCTTTTCGCGGCCATCGCGCGGCGCGCCAACACCTCCTTAGCCGAGTTGGGCGAGGGGCTGGAGAAATATCGTGCCGGGCAAACGGGCCTGTTGCGCATGACCTGGGATAACGGCGACCGCACCATATTAGTGAACCCCAACCTCGGTGGAATGACTATCGGATGGAACTTGCAGCACACCGCGCAGGACGAACTTTTCGCCGCGATAGAAGGCACGGCGTTTCATACTCGCGTGATTCTGGATCGCATGACCGAATACGGCGCAACGACACACCGTGTAATCAATGGAGGCGGAATTCCGCAGCGCAATTCGGCGTTGAATCAGGTTTATGCCAATGTGTTGGGCAAGCCGGTGCTGGTTCCAAGCAGCAAGGTCACGGGCCTCGGCTCCGCCGTGTTTGCTTTTTTGGCGGCGGGTATTTTCAAAACCGTGGAGGAAGCGCAGCGGCAGATCTGTCCTGCGCATGTCACTTTCACTCCGCAGATTGAGCAGCAGGCAGTCTACGACGAACTCTACAGCTTGTACCGGCGGCTCTACTTTCATTTCGGCGGTGTGGCTGGCGAAGGCTACTTCGGCGACGTTTTGCCGACATTGATCCGGATCGCCCGGCGCGAAACCAGCAAAGCCGCGGAATCCGGAAGCGAACTAATCAGAAAATAAATAGCCTCGCACACATCTGAACATGAGCGGTAGTCGCTGGGAACGCCGCTATCTAAAGTCTCGCCGGCCCCCTGCCGATAGAACCAAAAGTGTAGAAGCGAGAAGTGGCATTTGCCCGCGCGGCGAATGAATACTGCCTTATGCCCATACGTGTGCTCATCGTTGACGATTCGTCGGTCATGCGGAAGATTGTGGAACGCTCGCTGCGCCAGGCGGACATTGACCTGTCCGAGGTATTCCAGGCTGGAAACGGTGCCGAGGCGCTTGCTGTCCTCAAGAAAAGCCAGGTCGATCTCATCCTTTGCGACATCAACATGCCGGTGATGGACGGGCTGGAGTTCATCAAGCAACTTCCCGGAATCGAGAGCGCGAAAGGCGTTCCGGTGGTGATGATTACGACCGAAGGCAGCGAGGCTCATGTGGTGCAGGCGATCTCCTGTGGCGCGCGTGGCTACATTCGCAAGCCGTTTACCCCGGAGCAGGTAAAAGAGCATGTTGTCCCCGTGTTGGCGGGCAGATAATGCAATCCACGCGCGCGATGCCGGCTGCCGAGGGCTGCCACGAGAGCTGGATTCCGCTACTCGACACATCGGTCCGGGAAGTCTTCGAGCTTATGCTGAGTAGCTCTCTCACCGTGCCGGCAATCGTGGAGAACACCAAACTGGACGTTACCTCCATGGTCGGACTGGCCGGCCAGCTCAGCGGCGTGCTCACCGTCCGCTGCGGCCAGAAGGCAGCCGCGCTCATGACTTCGAAGATGCTGGGAGTGGCGCTGGAGGTGGCAAGCGCGGAGGTGGCGGACGCCCTCGGCGAAATCTGCAACATGGTGGCTGGCAACTTCAAGAACAAGATTGCCGGCCTGACGGATGGCTGCATGCTCTCTCCACCCACGGTAATCACTGGCGGCGACTATACTCTGCAATCCATGTCCGGCTCTCCTGCCCTTGAAGTACGGGTGCTGTTTGAAGGCATGCTGATGGTCGTTTCCCTCCAGATCCACGGTTAAAGAAACGCTAACAGCCCGTGGCAGATGGGGTTTCATTCTGCCGCGAGCAGGATGAAGATGTCGGAACTGAGTAGCAGAGTGCCAGGGATCACCCTGCGCGCCGGCCGCGCGGGGACAAGCCTGAACAAAGAGTTTGTGTGTTGCCAACCATCGCAAGCGCGGTCATACTTTCGGTATGAAAACGGCGGTCTCCATTCCCAATGAACTCTTCGACGTGGCGGAACGGCTTGCGCGGCGCACGCGGAAGTCGCGGAGCCGGCTGTTTAGCGATGCCTTACGCGAATATGTGGCGCGCCGCTCGCCTGACAAAATCACCGAGGCCATGGATGAGGCTCTGGATGAAATCGGTGAGAGTAACGATCCCTTCGTAGCGGCGGCTTCCCGCAGACGGCTGGAGCAGAGTGAGTGGTGATCGCGCAAGGCGAGATCTGGTGGGCAGATTTGCCCGCCCCGAGCGGCTTGGCCCTGGGTTCCTCCGGACTACGCCCCCGCAATCAAGAATGGTCAAGGAATACTGATCGAGCATTACCGGGACGCGAACTGGGCCGCGAGGTGGATTCCTACACTGTCCTGATTGGACCTGCGTACTGCGACACCAGGGAATCGATGGTCAGCAGCGTCAGACCCTCAACCGTCGCTTGCGCCACTAAGATTCTGTCGAAAGGATCCCTATGCAGCAACGGCAAACTCTCGGTGGCAACGACGTGATCGCTGATGATGGGCAACTCGCCGTAGCCGTTGTCTAGCAGGCCACGCCGCAGCAGCCGCGCGTCCACTTTGAAATCGTCCCGGCCCAAGCGGCGCTTAATCGCAACTTCCCATAAACTAGCCGCGCTGAAGAGAAGCTCGTTGTCCGGATTGCCGATCAATGTTCGAGCCGCTTTTGAAAGCCGCCGGGGTTCACCCGCCGCCCATAAGAGAAGATGCGTATCCAGCAGCAGTTTCATGCTCCACCGCCGAGCGTTTCCTCGCCGAACATTCGCTCGATCTCCTCCTGGCCCATTCGGTCAAAGTCGTCTGGCACAGAGATCTGCCCCGCCATGAAACCCAGCCGGCGCACTTGCGCACCGGTTGGAGCGCTGAGGGCAGTGACCCTTACGACCGGTTTGCCAGCCTTGGCAATAATGAACGACTCACCCTTCGAAGCCTGCTCGATCAGTTTCGAGAGCTGAGTCTTTGCTTCGTGAATATTCACTGTTTTCATAACGGTCCATGAACCTAGTTTAATAGACTTAGTCTATCATAACAGAATTGTAGCGCTCGAGCGTTTATGGCTTATCCGAACACGGTGGAGACCAACGTGCGGATTTCTTCGACCGCGTCATCGAGTTCAAAGGTGAACCGAACCAGATCCACACCTTCGAGATCGCAGTGTTCCTTCAAGAGAATGGCCCATGCGGGATCGGAGATCAAGTTTAGCTTGTGGCGCTCATAGTATCCGTAACCCAGTCCACGCATGCGGCAGAGAAGGTCGCTCAGGTGTACCAGGGCTACGAGCGGCTGCGCTTTCTGGCTTTGCTCGATGGCATGATGATGGGCGATCACTTCGACGACGTCATCGGCCAGGCCCCATTTCTCCGCCAGGGCCCGCCCCGTCTCACAGTGCGTGAACCCCATGGTGGCAAGTTCCGCCTGGTGAAGGGGAATCTCCTCCCGGCAGGCGCGTTCCATAGCGACGGAAAATTCCTCGGAAAAAGCCTGGCAGTTGACCATGAAGCCAAGGTCGTGCAGCAGTCCGGCGGTATAAGCTTTTTCACGATCCGCGGCGGCTAATTTCTCGCTAAATTTCCGGCAAACCAGGGCGCAGCCCAGCGAGTGTCTCCAAAACACATCCGGATCCAGCGACCATTTTCCCGCGGGGAAAGCCTGCCCCAGGCAACAGGTAAGAAGGATGGTTTCGACGCGGCGCAAACCCAGGCTGATCACCGCTCCCTTGATGGACTGGGGCAATTGCGCCAGTCCGAACAGGGGCGAGCTGGCCACCCGGAGGCATTGGGCGGCGATGGCATTGTCGTAGGAAACCAGGCGAACCACCTCGTCCACTCTTACTTCTTCCGTGGAACTGGCCAACATCTTCAGCAGCGGCAGAAATACTGCCGGGATGGCGGGCATGGTTTCGATGCGCTGTACGCGCTCACGAATGGTTGCGGTGACGTTTGCGGTCATAATTTGGCATTGCTCAAGGAAGGTTTCCAATACGCGATGCTTCCGGGAAAATGGATCAGATGAAACTGGTCATTCAGATTCATCAGGGATTCCGAAGTCCCCAGAAAGAAATACCCGCCAAAGTTAAGGTTCTTGAAGAAATGGTTTACCACCTTGGATTTCGAAGCGCCGTCAAAATAGATCAGCACGTTGCAGCAGAAAATCAAATCCATGGCCTTCATGAAAAGCATTTCGGAGTCGTTCTGCAGATTCAGGCGCCGGAAAGTAATCAGTTTCTTCACCGCGGGGTGCACCTGAAGTTTTTTTTCGTCTACGGCAGAGAAATATTTGTGTTTGAAGTAGGTCGTCGTATTGCGCAGGGCGTAGTCGCCATAAATTCCGGCCTTTGCAGTATCAACGGAACGGTCGTTCAGGTCTGTAGCGAAAATCTCGACGGTCCAGCCCTTCAGCAGCTTCTCATTTTCTTCGAGCATGTTCATCGCCAGCGTGTAGGGCTCTTCGCCAGTGGAGCAGCCCGCACTCCAAATGCGCAGCCTCCTCGTCGTTTGTTTGGATTTCTCCGCGACGATCTCCGGAAGGATGACTTTGCGCAGAGCGTCGAGCTGGGGCTGGCTGCGGAACAGGCACGTTTCGCCGATGGTGATCTCGTTCAGCAAGTTCCGCAGCTCCCCATTGTGGCCAGGCTGCGCGGTAAGATGGTCCCAATATTCGCGCGGAGTCCGCGATCTCAGCTGGTTCATCCGCCGGGCGCAGCCGTCGGCCAGCAGGTAGAGTTTCTCCTCGGCTTTATAGATACCGGAAACTCTGTACACCAGGTCGCGGATTTGCCGGTAAACAGGGTCAACAGCTTCGGCGCTCTTGATGGGGGCGCGAGGCGCAAAAGCGGTTTGGGGGGCGACCGTCATTTTGCCGGAAGCTCCAGGGCGATTGAACCTTTCTGGTCAGGGTACGGCTGAGAACTACGGCTGTGCAGCACGCGCTGCGTGATCTCGGGCGCCAGGCGATCGAGAGGATATGCGGCATCGTCGAGCCCCGCGGCATGTACCAGGCCGGGCATGCCCCAGACCACGGAGGATGCCTCGTCCTGGATAATCACGTTTCCCCCGGCGTCACGAATGTCCTGCGCTCCGAGCACTCCGTCCGAGCCCATGCCGGTCATCACGACGCCAAGAACGTGTGCCCCGCAGGCTGCCGCCGCCGAGCGAAAGAGCACATCGACCGCCGGGCGGCAGGAATTCTCCGGAGGCGCCTGATTCAGATCCAGACGGCAATTCACGCCCGCGCGAATCACTTTCATATGGAAATTTCCCGGCGCGATCCAGGCGTGCCCGGGTTGGAGAACCACGCCCGTGCTGCCCTCTTCCACGGGAATGGCGGAGTGGCTGGCCAACCGGTCGGCCAGCAGGCGGGTGAAAATTGGCGGCATGTGCTGCACCACGACAATCGGAACCGGAAAGTCTCCCGGGATACGCGGCAAGATTTCCGCCAAGGCGTTTGGTCCGCCGGTGGATGCGCCGATGGCGACGATCTCGATGCGGGAGTTAGTCTGGGCACGCACCTTCGGTGCCGGGCGATGCGCGGCTAACGCCGGCAGTTTCAAAGGGACACTGCCGCACAGCGCTTTGATCTTGGGAATGAGCTCGGCGCGTATGCGCTCGATCGCAGCCGCGGGACTGCCTGCACTGCTGGGCTTTGTGGCATAGTCTGACGCGCCCAGCGTAAGAGCGTCGAGAGTTGCCGCCGCCCCGCGTTCGGTGAGGGTGCTGAACATAATGACTGGCAGCTTGGGATATAGCTTGCGCACGGCGGCAAGCGTTTCCAAGCCGTTCATCACCCCCATTTCGATGTCCAGGGTAATCAGGTCAGGTTTGAGCAGAGGAATTTTCGCCAGAGCGATTCGCCCATTGCCGGCTGTACCAACCACCATCAGTCCTGGGTCTCCCGACAAAGTGTCGGAGAGTACCCGGCGAACCACCACCGAATCATCCACGATCAGAACGCGAATGGGAGTCATGGCAAACCATGCCTGGGCTTACGATCCCGCACTGGCCGCCCGGCTCTGCGCTGCGTGCGCCCTCGATTCGTTCCCGCGTCCGTTTTCGTTGGCGTTGACCTTGAATTGCTCGACCAGTCGGCGAAGTTTGGCTGAGGTTTCAACGAGTTGTTGAGCTGATTTTTGTGTAACAGTGGCTCCCTGGGAAGTGCTCTGCGCCGCCTCCGCCACTCCTGCAATGTTGCCGGTAATTTCGCCGCTGCCGCGCGCGGCTTCGTTCACGTTGCGCGACATCTCGTTGGTGGTCGCGTTCTGCTCCTCGACCGCGGTGGCAATGGTGTTCGAAATATCGTTGATCTGATTGACCACGCCGCTGATCGATGCAATCGCATCCACCGCGGCTTTGGTGTCGGTCTGGATGGCCTCGATCTTGCGGCTGATGTCCTCGGTAGCCTTCGCAGTCTCTTTAGCCAGTTCTTTCACTTCGTTGGCCACCACGGCAAAACCCTTGCCGGCCTCGCCGGCGCGGGCAGCTTCAATGGTTGCATTCAAAGCCAGCAGGTTGGTCTGCTGAGCAATCGAAGTGATGACTTTAATCACCTGCCCAATCTCGTTGGAAGATTCGCCCAGCTTGGAGATGGTGGCGGTGGTGGTTTCGGCCACTTTGACGGCGCTGGTCGCAACCCTGGCAGCTTCGGAAGCGTTCTTGGCGATTTCCTTGATGCTGACGCCCATCTCTTCGGCGCCGGTGGCCACGGTTTGGAGGTTCTGGCTGACGGTTTGTGCGGCTTTCGAAACCACGTCGGCCTGGGCCGAGGTTTCTTCGGAGTTGGTGGTGATCTGCTGGCTGGTGGTATTCAGCTCCTCGCTGGCATGGGCCACTTGAACTGCGTCCTCCGTGATGGCCAGGATCATTTGTTTCAGGCTGCCACTCATTTTGTTGATCGCAGCGGCCATGTCGCCCAGTTCGTCCCGGCTGCGAACCCTTAGATCGTCATGGGTCAAGTCACCGGCTGCGATGGCCTCCGCCTGGTTCAGAACTAACTGGGTGGCGCCACAGATTCTGCGCCGCAGGAACGTTGACACAAGAATTCCGTTGGCCAAAGCCACGAGAGTGACGATCGCCGTCATCAAGTTGAGCGATCGGTTCTCGGAATCCATGTCCACGATGCTTTGGGTCAGCAGGGTGACGAAGGAGTCCGCGATTTCGCCAACAGGCTTCTTGATTGCCTCGGTGACCGGGGTAGCGGTATCGGCGAATTCGTTTCCCGCCCTGGCGATGGCTCCGGCTTCGTGGCCTGTGGCAAGTTTCATCGCCGCTTCCTGGAATTCCCGAAGGCTGGCAAGCTCTTGCTTGGCTTCGACCAGCCGGTCACGGTCGGCCTGCTGGGCCCACCGGAGCGACAATTCGTCCAGCCTGGAGACATCCTTGCCAATGTCGGTCCAAGTTGAATCGAAGAGAGTCTTCGCGGCTGCCCACCGGGCCGATTGGTTGCCGGCGAGGATGGCCTGTTGCCCCTTGCTCTGGGCCTGATTCAGGTCTCTCTGTAAGTCGGTACAGGCTCTGATCGTGGGATCCCGCACCGCCATGGCTCGATCCTGCGCCTCTTTTATCGCCCCTGCGTTCACATATGTGAGTACTGCGCTAAGAACCGTGAGAGCAAGAACGCAGGTAAAGCCCAGTCCTAACTGCCTCCCCAGCGTAAATTTCATCTTCCTGTGCCTCCTGCGAATCGGGGAACGGCATTTTCCCGGACAGCCTTTTCATCGGCAAGAAAAGCTGAAGACTTTACTGGTTGTCCTCTCTATGAATGTCCATTCGCCCTCTGAAGGCTATCGGCCCGTGACCGCAGTTTCGGGGACGTCCGTCATTCGGCAAGCTTCCTCGATGTCGAGTACATGCAGGAGATGGTCATGCAGTTTGTGGACCCCGAGAATCATCGCCCGCACCGAACCCCGCAGGGTTTCCGGGGGCGGCTCGAAAGTAGTTTCGTCGACCTCAACCACATCGCCGATCTCGTCCACGAGCAGGCTCACCGAGCCATCCTCGGAACGCACCACAACGTTCATGGAAAGCGCACCCGGCGGACTGGGGGAGAGTTCCAGTCGCCGTCGCAGGTCGACTGCGGTCACGATTTGGCCGCGCAGGTTGATGAGGCCGCTCACCACCGCTGGCGCCAGCGGAACCCTGGTCATGTCCAACGAACGAATGACTTCCTGAACGCCTTTTAATTCCACCCCAAACAGAAGCTTGTCCAGATAGAACGTACAAAATTGTGAAGTTTGAGCCATGGCCTAATTTGCAACCTCCGTCGATTCCCGGCCCGGGAGGGGCCGCGCGGCATTCGAGTCCGCGCTACGCAAAATGGCCGGAACATCGAGCACTTCCGTAATCCGGTCGCCAATCACGGAGGAATAGAGAACCGCTGCCCGGGTCGCCGGCGACCTCACCTCCGCCCGGTCCTCGACGATGTCCAAAATCCGTTCCACGACCAGGCCGAAGGAAAGGCCATCGTGATGCAGTACCAGCACTTGGATCGGTCCTGAATCGAGGGTGGCCGGAGCTTGCGGGGCGCGCAGGTGGTTGCGCCGCTCTTCGAGCACTCCACTGAGGCGAATCAGGGGCAGGATCTGGCCTCGATACTGAGTCACCCACTGGCTGCCTGACATTTCCACCTGCGCCATCGGAAACTCCTCGAGCCGCGCCAGCGTGCTAAGTGGAATGGCCATACGGGAATCGCCCGGACCAACGAAGAGCAGGAAGGAATGTTTGCCGGCGGCTGCAGCTTTCGTGGCCTTTGCGGTGAGCGGACGGTCCCTGGTTTCCGTGACCACGCCGGAGTATTGCGCCAGGCCGAGAACGTCCAGGATGAGCGCCACCCGGCCGTCACCCATTATGCTCGAGCCGGCAAAGATCTTTACAGCTTTCAGCTGCGTGCGCAGCGGCTTGACCACAATTTCTTCGGTGTCGTTGATGTGATCCACCACCAGTCCGAACGGGCGAGAGTCGGCTTGCAGCACCACGATGTTGACCGCGCCGTCCCGTTCCGCAGGGGGGCGAGCATCCGCGGCCAGTTTCAGTTCCCGATTGAGATAGACCAGAGGCAGCAGGCGATCGCGCAGGCGGTAGACGGGTGCCCCATGGACTAATTCGATGCCTTTTCCCACTTCCTCGGCATCAAGCCGCACAAGTTCGAGCAAGCTCACCTGGGGAATGGCGTAGCGATCGCCGCCGCTGGTGACAACCAGCGCGGGAATAATGGCCAGGGTCAAGGGAATCTTCACTCGCACCGTCGTGCCTACACCTAAAGTGGACTGAATGTCGACGGTGCCGCCAATCTTCTCGACGTTCGTCTTCACGACATCCATACCCACACCCCGGCCGGAGACGTTGGTCACCTTTTCGGCGGTGGAAAATCCGGGAAGGAAGATCAAATTGAAGATCTCCCGCTCGGTCATGCGAGTCGCCTTTTCGGCGGTGATCACCCCACGCTCGACCGCCTTTTGGTAGATGCGCTCTACGTTCAAGCCCGCGCCATCGTCGCTGATCTCGATATTGACCTGGCCGCCTTCGTGAAAGGCCCGCAGAATGAGGCGTCCGGTGCGGTCCTTTCCCCAGCGCACGCGGTCTTCAGGAAGTTCGATGCCATGGTCCACGGAATTGCGCACCAGATGAGTGAGTGGATCCTTGATGGCCTCGATGATGGTTTTGTCCAGTTCGGTCTCCCTGCCCTCCATTTCAATCTTCACATCCTTGCCGCAAGCGAAGGCAACATCGCGCACCGTGCGCGGATACTGGTCCCAGATGTTTCCAATCGGCTGCATGCGGGTCTTCATCACTCCCGCCTGCAGTTCGGTAGTGATCTGGCTCAAACGCTGTGAGGCGGCCGTAAAGCTGGCATCTTTCATACCGCTGGCGAATTGCAAGACCTGGTTGCGCGCCAGCACCAGTTCCCCCACCAGATTCATCACCTTGTCCAGTAATCCAACATTCACGCGAACCGTGCTGTCCGAGGCGGTCGTCTGAGCACGGGAGGATTGCTGGATGCGCAGCGCGTCTACGATATCCGCAGGCTTAGCCGCGCCCCGTTCCACCAGGATCTCGCCCAAATGGCGAGGGTCACCTTCCTTCTGCGCCTTGGCGGCGAATTCGACCTCCGTTACCGCGACACCGGCTGTCTTGATCAGAATCGCGCCCAAGCTCGACGGTGAGGCTTCCCGAGGGCTCCCCGCCACGAGGGCGGGCTCTTTCTTCGCGGGTAGTTCGGTTGGCCGCTGCAGCCGCGTCAGGGTAGCAATCAGAACAGAGTCGTTGCGTTCGCCCTCCTGCCCGCCAGCCTCAATGCTGCTCAACATCTGGCGGACGGCATCGACCATGCTGAGCAGAGCCGTGGTGATTTCAGGGTTGAGGGTGAGCAGCCGGTCGCGGAGTCGCGTCAGCAAATTTTCGCCGACGTGCGCGACGGCTTCCAGCTTGCTGAAGCCGAGAAATCCGCAAGTGCCTTTAATGGTGTGGATCGTGCGAAACACGCTGGCTAATGCTGCGGCATCACTGGGATCCTTTTCCAGACCCACAAGCTCGCGGTCCAGCCGGTCGAGGTTCTCGTAGCTCTCGATCAGGAAATCTTTGACGATATCGTTATCGTTGTCGCTCATCTTGAGCGTTCCTTTCCAAGTGCGGGGCGGCTCCCGGCCGGTAAGGAGCCGTGCCTTCTCGGGCTGAGTGAAGTTCCACGTGGTTGGGAGTGGTCCGTCAAGTCGCTTCAACTAATCCATCGTCGATTTCCACCGTTTTGATTAGGGAGGGACTAAATTGAATCTCTTCCACCAAAATCCCTGCCCAGGGTGCTTCCGGACACTGAAGTCACCTATCCGCAGTTTCAGTCAACAGCGGCATTGCGGTGATTAGAGATCGGCTGACGATTTGTTGTTGGCCGTGGCTGCGGCCTGATACGCTGTGAGCGGTTCCCAGGATGCTCAGCGCGTTGTTCGGGAAACGCTCGTCTCACGGAGAAAAGAGAAACTATGCGCTCCAATAAAGCCAATTGCAGGATTGCAATTCTCGCCAGTGTGCTTATTCTTACAACAACGATGCAGGGAAAGACCAACGTCACCAAGCAGCCGTTCGGACATACTTCGGATGGAACCGCCGTCGACCTCTATACCTTGGCGGATGGCAAGGTCGAAGCGAAAATTACAAACTATGGTGGGATCATCGTGTCGCTGCGTGCGCCGGATCGAGCGGGCAAGCTCGACGATATCGTGCTGGGTTACGATTCGCTCGATGGCTACCTGGCCAATCCGGCATATTTTGGAGCTATCATCGGCCGTTACGCGAATCGCCTCGCGCACGGCAGTTTTCAGCTCGATGGCAAGACTTATTCCATCCCCAAGAACGACGGTGACAACACGCTTCATGGGGGAACTCGCGGCTTCAATAAAGAAGTCTGGACCGCCCGCCAGATCAAGAATGGAATCGAACTTACCTACGTGAGCAAGGACGGCGAGCAGGGTTTCCCCGGAACGTTGACCACGACCGTGAGCTACACCTTAGATGGAAGCGCACTGCGGATCGAGTATTCAGCGACCACCGACAAAGACACTGTGCTCAACCTGACCAACCACTCTTATTTCAATCTCGCCGGAGAAGGTAACGGAGAGGTTCTAGGGCACGTGGTCAAGATTGACGCGTCCAAAATTACTCCGGTGGATGCGACGCTGATTCCAACCGGTGAGCTGAAACCGGTGGACGGCACTCCATTTGATTTTCGAACTCCCCATGCTATCGGTGAGCGAATCAGTGCGGATGATGCACAGCTAAAGCTGGGCATCGGCTATGACCACAACTTCGTGCTGGATCACGCGCAAGGGAAGTTATCCGAGGCCGCCGAAGTATATGAGCCGACCACCGGCCGGATTTTACGAGTGCTCACCACGGAGCCGGCGGTGCAACTTTACACGGGAAACCATCTCGATGGGACGATTACCGGCAAGCACGGCCATGTCTACAAACCGCGATTTGCGCTCTGCCTTGAGACGCAGCACTTTCCCGATTCTCCAAACCACCCGAACTTTCCTACGACGGAGTTGAAGCCCGGGCAGAAATTTCACAGCGTGACGCTCTTTGAATTTAGCGCGGGAACGCGCTGATTTGAGGCAGTTCAAGGTGTTTCCGGGAGCAAAAACAGCGCGGCCTCGTGATTCCGCTCCGAGCCGCTCTCGCGTCGAAAACAAGGTTGTCTACAACTGATAAAGTCAGGCCGCTGCCGGCTGCACTTGCAGGCAGTTTTGCAGAGCTCGGAGGGCGTACAGAGCGTCGTCCAGCGCCTGGTCTTCTTCAATGGTATCGTTGCCGGCTGAAAACAGTTCCCGTGCCCGGGCTACGATGGCTTGTTCTGCGTCGGCGATTCTCGCCGGAATGCGGTTTCGGTCGGTTTCAAAAAGCGCTGCGGTGTAGAGCTCGCGCCAGCCTTCCGGCCTACGTTGGGAGGAATTTGCGGTCGTCATATTACCTCTAGTGCAGTGGCGGAGTTTCTGCGGAAATTTTAAGATTAAAAATAATTTAACCCGGGTTTAGAAAGGAGGTCCATACGGAAAATCCTGTACGGGAAATACTGTAGGTGAAGCTAGCGCGGTTCTTGGAAATAAAGGGCAACTGGGAATTCCGCAAGTATGGTCGAGAGGGTCGCGGAAGCCTGGGTATTTTGCGAGGTCAGACCTGGCAGATCCAAAATATCTCCCGTGAACGCGTTCCGATATGGCTGGGAGCAGGGGCAGGACGGTAACAGAATGTGAGTGTCTTTCCAGGTCGCAACGCCGACTGGCGGAAGATCTGTTTCACCGAGCAGTCCGGCCACCAGCCGCGGAGCCACGACCAGCATGCTGGTGTTTTCAAATTTCCGGAGGAACGCGACCACATGATCCGCGTGCGCCCCGCGCGCGGCCAACGGCAGGTACTCCCCTTGCCGGAAAATCTCCGGACATTGTTTGCGCAAGCACAGCGTTTTCCATGTCAAGTACAACTTGAGCCGGCCGTCTTCGGGAGTTTCCAGCAATCGACTGACTGGCGGCCCGATGCCGCTGCCCAATTTACAAATGCTTTCAAACGCCCGCGTACTGCGAACATAGTCTACGGGGCGCCGGTTGTCGGGATCCACCAGACTGAAGTCGAACAAATCGTTCCCCTGGTAAATGTCCGGAACTCCAGGACAAGTCAGCTTGAGCAGCGCCTGTGACAGGCTATTCCACACGCCGAGGCGGGCGACGCGGCGCTGAAACCGCAAGAAGTCCTTGAGGAACTTATTGCCGTCTCCGGGATTCAGCAGAGCCCTCACGAAAGACGAAACTGCGGTTTCGTATTCCGCATTCTGGTTGATCCAACTGGTGTTCTGCTTCGCCTCCCGGATCGCTTTCAACATGTAGGCTTCGATCCGCTCGCGAAAAATCTTCCAATCGTGCTCGTCGTGTAGAGGGTCCGCCGGCCAGGCGCCAATCAGGGTCTGATAGAGAAGGTATTCGTCGTTGGGCGTGGGAGCAGGCTGGTCGTTGACTTTGCTTTGATAGCTCCGATTCATTCGTTTCCAGACCCGAGTGCGCAGCCTCCATAGCGCGGGGATTTCGGAGAGCACATTAATGCGCGAGCGGACGTCTTCAGCCCGCTTGGAATCGTGAGTGCTGGTGGCGAGCATGGTGTGAGGCCAATCGCGAAGCCGTTTCTGGTTGGCCGAGTGGAACTCAGCCGTCGTGATTCCGAAACGGTGAAGATCGCTGCCCACATCGTTCAATGAGACTAGCCGGTTGTATCGATAGAACGCTGTGTCTTCCAGCCCCTTCGCCATTACAGGACTGGTGAACTGCTGGAATCTCATGGCGAAAGCGGTCACCGCTTTGCGATAGGCTGCATCCTGCCCTTCGGCGATGCGTGTCACCAGCACCTCGCCGATAAAATTGAAAATACTCGTATCCGCAGCAGGACTCCTCCGCTTGGCGGAGGCGATTGCCCGGCGGATATAGTGCGCATCGCTGTCGGAAACTCCTGACGCGCTGACGTAGGTACGATAAACGGGAAAGTTCGCGACCACCTCAATTAGGGCGTCGCGTAGGCTGTTCAGAGTGAAATCGCAGGTACGGCGCTTGGAGAGCGCGATGCGAGTCAGTTGATTCGCCAAAACGTTCAACTCACTGACCAGAGCGACCCGTATGATCAGTTGCCGGCAGTGGTAGGCGAGATCGTCAAAATTGTTTTCGTCGCCGATAAAGTTTTCGTAGGTGCGCTCAAAGGTGGGAGCTGCGGTGCCGTCGACAAAAAGGCCGTTTACCAGATTCGAAAAATCGTAGCCGGTGGTTCCACATACCGGCCATTCCGCGGGAAGTCTCTCTGCGCCCGTCAGAATCTTCTCGATGACTACGTAGCGGTACCCACTCTCGGTGGCCGGAGAATTTTTGGTGGCCTCAACGATGCCGCGTTCGAGACGTCCAAAATATTGAGCGGGATCGTAAAGGCCGTCTGGATGATCCACGCGCAGGCCTTCCACCTTGCCTTCCGCTACCAGACTGAGAATCAGGCGATGGGTGGCCTGAAACACGGCTTCGTTTTCCATGCAGATTCCGGCGAGGTCGTTGGTGTCGAAAAAGCGCCGGTAGTTGATGTCATCGGAAGCGACCCTCCAGTTGGCCAGGCGAAAGGTCTGGGCTTTGATGAGTTCATGGAGTTCTTCGAAGCTTGCGGGGTCGGCGGGATTGCCGTTAATGGCCGTTACCGCTTGCTTGATGCAGTCTGCGATCTCGGGCGAGCGGGCACTGAGCGCGGCCAGCCGGCGTTTGTGAATTTCTTTGTCGCGATTGCGCTCAGCAATTCGGTCGCTGTCGGCTTCCTGTCGTCCAGGCAAATGGCCGAAGGCAGTGAGCAGGCTCTGAAACTCGAGCAGGTCCGGGTGCTGCTCGCCTAACCGCACGGTCAACACGTCCGTACAGCGCTGCAGCACTCGGGGGTACTCTCTCGGATCTACCGGAAAACGGTGCTCGCGATAGGAAACATCGAATTCTCCGCTCTCTTCGCGGAATCCGAGTTTCAGTTCGCCGCTCTCAAGAACGGCACCGTAATGATCGTGCAGGACGGGCACCAATACCTTACCGTGCAACTCTTCTTTTAGGGGATTCCAGTCGATATCGAAGAAGCATGCATAAGAAGACGCCTGGCCATTTTCCAGCACGTCGAGCCACCACGCGTTGTCACTCCCCATGATTGCCATGTGGTTGGGGACGATGTCGAGAATCAGTCCCATGCCGTGTTCGTGGAGGGTCGTCACGAGACGATCAAACTCTTCAGGGCTGCCGATTTCCGGATTCAGCGAGTTGTGATCGACGATGTCGTATCCATGCATGCTGCCAGGGCGCGCCTTGAGGAATGGTGAGATGTAACAGTGACTGATGCCGATAGCGGAGAGGTAGGGAACGATCGCCGTCGCCTGGGCGAAGGTGAAGCCGCGATTGAGTTGCAGGCGATAGGTCGCGCTCGGAATGTTTTGACAGGGCTTCATGATTTCAGAGACCACACCACGGACCAGGCCGGTAAGGTTCCTCGTTTTGAGAAACTCTTACTGACTTCCGCGCTGGCAAAAATAATCTGCGAATTGGGCGGGGGCGTGGCTGAGAACGATTCAGCCGAGAGATTCGCCAGCAGCGTGAGTTTAGCGCCGTCGGGAAACTCCCATCGGGCGGTCAGGCCGTGGTTGTCAAGGATTTCATACGCTGCGTGGATTTGGCATGCGGTGGAAAGCCGCGGAACAATGTGCTCGAACCGGAGCCTCAGCAACCGTCGATAGAAGCGGAGCCACTCTCGATGGGGGGCTTGATCCACTGCATCCCAATCAAGCCGCGAAGCCTCGAATGTAGCAGCGGCGTTGGGGTCTGGGATGCCCCGGCGTGCTTCCGGATTGCTGAACCTGATAAACCGGGCGAATTCATTTCTCCGTCCCGCAGTAACTGCTGGTGCCAGATCTTTTTCGAAGTCACAGAAAAACAGGAA